>WNFV01006292.1_pt1 | contig 14088 bp, 15 predicted proteins | sample 5400101 | NCBI WGS metagenome assembly WNFV01 (sample SAMN13153361, study PRJNA577476) | soil metagenome | isolation source: 115 cm soil or saprolite under grassland replicate 1 | place: USA:California | collected 2016-06-15 | reverse complement strand
ACGTATCCGCTCGCGGGACTTCTGGCCGCCATGCGCCGCTGGCCGCTCGAATCGCGCCGCCGCATCACCGTGGAGTACGTGCTGATCGCCGGCGTCAACGATTCGCCGGAGGACGCCGCGAAGCTGGCTCGTCTGCTTGCCGGAATTCCCGTCAAGGTCAACGTCATCCCGTTGAACGAGGACCCGGTCTATCTGCCCGGCTGGAAGCGGCCGGGCGAACCCGCGATCGGCCGCTTCGTGGAACGGCTGGCCCGGGCGCATTTGACCGCAACCGTCCGGCGCAGCCGGGGCTCCGACGCCAGCGCCGCCTGCGGGCAGTTGAAAGGAAGAACCGAAGACTCCAGGCGAAGTTCCAGATTCCAGATTCCCAATTCCAGGAGGCCCCTCTCGAGCTGACCCTGGAATCTGGAATCGTTACGTCTTCAGCGGCAGATGCCGTCCGAAGAACGCCCTCCATCGACGGTCATACTCTTCTGTCGCGACCTTCGCGGGTTCGTCGTCGTGGTGGCAGTGCCCCGCGCTGGGGGCCCGCCATACCTCGGCGTCCGCCGGCAGCGCCTGCTCCAGTCTCACCGCGAACAGTGGAGGGACGAGCTCGTCTCTTTCGCCGTACACCAGGCAGACGGGAGCGCGGACGCAGGCGATCGAGCGCAGAGGGTCGACCGACTCGAGGCCGCCGGCGCCTTTGGCCAGATCGAGCTCTCGGCGCACGTGGGCGACGGCCCGGCGAACGGCGAAGCGGCCCGTCAGCGCGAGGAGCCAGGATGGCAATCCGGTTGCGAGAGACAGGTAGTGACGGGCCATGGCGCGCGGGTCGGCGTAGGGAGACTCGATCCAGAGAGCCTTGACCCCTTCCCGATCCGCGGCGAGCTCGATCGCGAGAGTGGCGCCGGCCGAGCAGCCGTGAATGCCCAGGCGCCGCGAATCGAAGCCGAAGCGCCGGCTTGCCTGCAAGATCGCGTTGTCGAGGTCCTCCGTCTCGAGGAATCCGTAGGTCACGAAAGCTCCTCCGCTCTCTCCATGACCTCGCAGATCGGGCAGAAGGACGTTATATCCGGACGCGAGAGCCCGCATCGCCTCGGGCCTCCACTCCGCGGCGTTCCCGCCTTTCCCGTGCAGGAAGAGAACAGTCGGGCGGGCAGAGGTGTCCGCGTCGGGAGAGGCGAAAACGGCCGCCAGCTCGACCGGGTCGTGACGGCTTCCCGGGTACCGCAGTTGCTCGAAGAAGAATCCCGCGCCGTCAAGCGCGTCGAGCAGATCCGCACGCTGTTCCTTGGCAGGCACGAGTCCGGTGCCCGAAATCAGGCGCTTCGCGAGAGCTCTTCCGGCAATCCACGATCCGGCGACGTACGCGCCCGCGCCCCACAGGAGCGACAGGGCAACAAACCTCCCACATCTTTTCTTGCGCATGAGAAGGTCAGGAGAAGTTATCAGCCGTCAGTCATCAGTTGTCAGTTGTCAGCCATCAGAACTGAGAACTGAAAACTGATCACTGCTCCGTCAGGCTCCGGCTTTCTCCCGAGCCTGTTTCGCCTTCTTGCCGAAGAGGCCCACGACTTCCACCGGTCCTCTCACGTAGGTCTGGCAGGCCAGGCGGATGGGCTTGCCCTTCCAGCGCCTGCGGATGAAGGCCAGCGGCTTGGCGAACCAGATCGCCAGCGAGAACTTCTCCAGCCCGGAGGGGGGCGTCAGATTCTCCGCGCCGGCGACCGGGATGACCGCGCACGTGGTGCATTGGCCCTGCCCGCCGCACCAGTGCCAGAGCCGCGCGTCGGCGTCCAGCGCCGCGTCCCACAGGCGGTACCCCTCCCAGACGTCGATTTCCTCGCCGTTGATGACGCATCGCACGCGCCGCGGCTCCGGTTTCCGCTCGCTCGCCATGGGGGGATTATAGGGAAGTCGCGAGTCGTCGGTTCGCGCGCCGCTAGTTCCCTGTGACGACTGAAGTGATTGTGCCGAAAACCCGCCCCGGAGCCGGCGGCGCCTCGTCGGCCGGCCGCAAGAGTGAGAGCCGGCCGCCGCTGAGGGTTCCTCGCAGAGACAGCGAGGCGCCGGTTGCACTCTTCCTTGCTCGTCACCCATCACCTCCACGGCGCCGCCGTCTCCGGGGCTCGCTGTCCGGCTTGAGCCAAAGCGAGAGGGCCGGCGGGTGGCGCCGGACGGAGGCCTCGCGCGCGGGCGGAGGAACCCTCTCTTGGTCCGACTCTAACAACCGTCCGCAGTCCGCGCGCGAGGTGGACGGCGACAGGCCCTGCCGGACCGGATTCTCGCGACAATCTGGTTAGAATCGGTCAATGGCGGGATTGAGGTTTTTTCTTTCTCTCGCGGTCGGGGGCGTTCTCCTGACGACGTCCGCCGCTGCGCAGCCGAAGACGTCGCCGGCGCCTACCGCGCCCACGCACTTCACGCTCCTTGCTCTGGGCGAGGGAGCGTACGCAGCGATCGCGAAGCCGGGTGACCGCGCCTCGGTCGGGAACGCGGGTTTCGTCATCGGACCGGACGCCGTGCTCGTCGTGGATGCCTTCGCGACGTCCGAAGCGGCCGAAGAATTGTCCGCGGCGATCCGCCGGCTCACGCGCGCTCCGGTCCGGTGGGTCGTCAACACGCATTACCACCTCGACCACGTCGGCGGCGACGCGGTCTTTTCGAAACAGGGAGCCGTCCTCCTGGCGCACGAGAACGCGCGCGCGTGGGTGCGGACCGAGAACCTGAAATGGCGCAAGGAGGTCAAACCGGAGGAGAAGGAGATGCTCGCCGCGCTCGCCTTGCCGGAGGTGACCTATCGGGACGGCTTGACCGTCTGGTTGAAGGAGCGAGGAGTCGAGATCCTGACCCGCCCGGGACACACCGGCGGGGATTCTTTGGTCTTCTTTCCCGCGGGCAATGTCGTTTTCGCGGGAGATCTCTTCTGGAAGAACACCGTGCCGAACCTGATCGATGCGGACACGCGCGAGTGGATCAGGACGCTGGACGGCCTGCTGGCCGATCATCCCGCGAGCCGCTTCGTTCCCGGCCATGGCGAGGCCGGCGCGGCTTTGGACGTGCGTTACTTCCGTGACTACCTGGCCGGACTGCGCTCCACGGTCGAGCGCGCCATCGCGGAGGGCAAGTCCGGGCGGGCACTGACCGAAGCGGTCCTGCCTCTCCTTCGCCGGCGCTGGGCTTCCTGGACCTGGTTCGACCAGTTCGCCGAGAAAAACATCGAGCAGACGGAGCAGGAATTGAACGGCACGAAGAAATACGCGCCGACGCCCGTGCCCTGAGCTGGTGGGCATCTATAGGAGCAACCGGAGCAGATCCTTCGCTGCGCTCAGGATGACAGCGAGGAGCGAAGGGATGACAGGACGTACTTATCTGCGGACTTGCGACTCCGGACCCTAAGGAAGGGTCTCCCAGGCGTCGCGGAGGAAGAGCAACTCGATGCCCCCGCGGCGCTCTCCGGGGGAGACGGCGACGCGCTGGCGGGCAGGGTCGTCTTTCTCCGGCGTGATGACAGTGCGGTTCCGCCAGACGAGAAGAAAGTCGTACTCCGCCGGGGCGATGACGGTCAAGCGGAAGCGCCCCTGTGAGTCCGTGACGGCGGGAGGAGACCAGCCGACGTCTTTTCCGCGGGGCAGCGCCTGAACCTGTATCCCGGCGACGGGACGGCCGTCTCTCTCGGCCACGCGCCCCTCGACGACCGCGCGCTCGTTGGCCGCGAGCGCGAGCGAAGCCGCCGTCGGCCGCGGAGGCGTGGCGCAGGCGCCGCCGACAACTGCAAGGAAGCAGCTTCCTGCTCTGAAGATCCATCGGCTGCGTCTTGGCCGACCCCGCCTCGCGCGCCATCCTCCTCGCTCTCCCGGCGGGGGAGGGTTGGTGGGAGGGGCCATGCGCAGCGAACGCCGCGGCCGAGAGTCCGCGTGTGCGAAGATCACCGTGGAGGATCATCTTATGGCCGGGGACCATGATGTGCATCTCTTCACGGCCAGCGCCGTCTGGTCGGGAGACGGCATGGGGTGCGGCACGCTCAGACTGCCGCAGGGCGACATCTCTCTCGCCATCGGCGGGTCGAAGGCCCTGGGTGGCTGCGGCATCGGAGCCAACCCGGAGGAACTGATGCTCGGAGCCATCGCGGCCTGTTTCATCAACACTTGGGCGATCTTCCTGAAGAAGCTGAACGTCGGGTACGCCGAGCCTGCCCTGCGTGTTTCTGGAACCCTCGGGCCGGATCCCGCGGGCGGCTTCAAACTGCTGGACGCGACGATCCACGCGCGAATCCCGACCCCCCTCATGGCCAGCCACAAGAGTCAGGTCGAGAAGACCCTCTCTCTGGCAGAGAAGTACTGCATCATTTCGAAAGTCGCGAAGGCCGCAATGCCCGTGTCCGTGGTGATTGAGGAAGTTTAGGAATCGGGTGATCGGGTGATCGGGTAATCGGATGATTGAGGAAGAAACCCGCGTTCCGATCGAGGACTCCTTCGACCTTCACTCGTTTCTTCCAAAAGACGTGGCGGACGCGCTGTCCGACTATCTCGACGAAGCCGTCAAGCGTGGATGGCGCGAGGTTCGAGTCATTCACGGGAAGGGAAAAGGCGTGAGGCGCGCGGAGATCCGCCAGCTGCTGGCTTCGGATCCGCGAGTCATTGAGTTCTTCGACGCGCCTCCCGGCCGAGGTGCGTTCGGTGCGACCGTTGTGCTACTGAGGACTTGAGATGGCGGCAATCACCCGATCACCCGATAGCAGATCACCCGATTCCCTCACTCCCCCAGCGTCACTCTCAAGTCTCCTTCGCGTTCGGCGCTGACCGCGTCCGGCTGCGCCGGGACCGTCAGCTCCTGTCCGCAGACGCAGGCAATGACGAAGCCGCCATCCGCCGGCATCTCCGAGCGCGCGAGCCTGATCGAACGGCCATCGTTGATCGAGCGGTCGGCGGACCATCGGCGCAGCGACCCGGAGATTCCTCGCGGCGAGTCCGTGAAATTGATTGCGACTTCGCAGTCGCATTTTGGACATCGGGTCCAGCGGTACTTCATCGGGCACCGTACTCAGTCTTTCAATCGTCAATCCGGCAACGCTCGAAATCCGTCAGTTCGGTTTGTCCAACTCCCGGATCGGTGTTTCCCTGAGCCGCGAGCGCTCCACGGGTTCTTCGCGAGGCTCCTTGCGAGCCTTCTTGCGCTCGTACATCATCTTGTCCGCTATCTCGATGGCCGCGTCGAAGGGAATCCGCTTCGAGTAGGGCGTGACGCCCACCGAGGCAGAGATGAACTTCTCGTAGGCGCGGCCCGGGTTCCGGGGCGACTCCCGGACCTCTTCGATCCTGCGCGGCAGCATGTAAAAACGTCTCTTGGCGACCTCCTCGTCCGTTCCGGGGAGGATGACCAGGAACTCGTCTCCCCCCCAGCGAATCACGTAGTCGTCGCCGCGAATCAGCCTCTTGATCGCCGCGGCCACCGTCCAGATGGCCTTGTCCCCCTCTTCGTGCCCTTCAGTGTCGTTGATGGACTTCAGCTCGTCGACGTCGATCAAAACGATCGAGCCGCCGGCCGGATCCTGCGCGAGCGCCGGCCTGGTCTCTTCGAGAAACAGACGGTTGTAGGTTTCCGTCAATGGGTCTATTTGGGCTCGCTTGCGAGAACGCAGCGTGTCGTCGCGGGCGCGGGCGTGCACGTTCGAGAGCTTGCGTTCGGTGTCCTCCATCGCCCAGATGATGAGTCCGATGCCGAAGAGCATCTCCAGGAACAGGTCGTAGAAGCCGGCGTAACCGAGGAAAGAATAGATGCGGCCGTTCTGGGCGGCCGAGGACGCGAAAAGGGCCACGTAGGCCACGTGAAGGATGGCTGTCAGAAAGGCCAGCAGCGCCGTCAACGGCCTGCCGAGGCCCGTGACGCGGCTGCGTAGAATCAGAACCGTGACAAGGAGCCACGCGACGGCCCCGATTCCCGCATGGATCGCGTAGAAGAGCGAACCCGAGTGAGCGAAGAAGACGATGGCGAAGGACACCGCGATGGACGCGAGAGCCGCGACGCCCAGCGGGCGGCGCAGGGAGGAGTCGTGCGACATGCGGTCCGCGGCCACGACCAGGGCGACGAAGTAGAGGAGCTTCAAGTACTGATAAGGGAAGTTCCCGAAAGGAATGCTGGTCTCCGTGAACGTCGCGAGGGAGGCGAGGGAAAGGAAGAGGAAGAGCCAGGCGTAGCCCATGGCCTGGAGCACGCGGTCCCGGTTCTTCCGGGAGACGTAGAGGAAGATCAGCGCGAGAAGGCCGACGCCGGCCATCTGAACGAAGAGCCCGAGTGCTGTCAGTTCCATCGGCTCTCAAGAGCTTAGCAGGATTGAGCGCGGGCGGAGAACGGATCCGGCTCTCGGCGTCGGAAACCCTGACTGTGAATTCTCGGCTCTCGATTTCCATTCGAGTCGTGCTACCCTTCGGAGGAGTCGCCGTCGCTTGCAGGCTTTCGAAAAAGCTCCTCCGGACGTCCAGGAAATCCTCGCCAAGCCCATCAAAGAGCTCGGCCTGAAGCTCGAGGGTTCCCCGCTTGAGCGGTTTGTCCAGCAGCTCTACCGGGAGCTCGAGCGCAAGGGTCTGAAGAAGTTCCGCCCTCTCTGCTACCTGACGGACGAATGGGGATGCCCGTCGGGGGAGCCCGTCATCGGCATCCCCTTCTACCTCGCCAACCCCAAGCTCGCCCGCCTCGAGAAAGAGATGAACGACCTGGAGGACTCGCGCGAGATCATGCTCTACCTGCGCCACGAAGCGGGACACGCCTTCAATTACGCGTACGAGCTCTACAAGACCAACGAGTGGCGCGAGCTCTTCGGCCCGTTCCGCCGACCCTACCGGGACAATTACCGGCCCATTCCCTTCTCCCGCCGGTTCGTGCGCAACATCGCCGGCTGGTACGCCCAGAAGCATCCAGACGAGGATTTCGCGGAGACCTTCGCCGTGTGGTTGACGCCGCGTTCGAGCTGGCGCAAGAAGTACAAGGGCTGGGGGGCGATGGCGAAGCTGCGCTACGTGGATCAGATGGCCCGGAAATTCCGTGATGTGGAGCCCGTCCGCCCGCAGGGCGCCACGGACGTCACGGTCGAAGAGATGGAGACGACGGTCGCCGACTTCTACCAGAAAGCCCTCGAGGAGCAGCAGGCTTCCGGAGACCTCGCGCTCGACACGGATCTCGCCGACATCTTCAAGGTTTCCCGGCGCCGCAAGAAGGGAGTGCGTTCGGCGGGAGAGCTCGTCAAGGAAAACCGGAAGGCGATCGTGGACAAGGTCGCCTACTGGACGGGGGTTCAGCGGCCGGTCGTCAAGAAGCTCGTCGAGTCCATCGCGTCTCGCGTCGAAGAGATGGGCTTGCGCGCGGACGTTCGGTCGGAAAAGGAGCACTTGACCGAGGTCGCCGTGTACGCGACGGCGCTTGCCATGAACTACCTCGTGCGCGGGAAGTTCGTACAGCCATGATTCCGTCGCTCCGCGCTGCGCGAGGGATCTCGCTCCGCGACCGGCGCGCGGCTCGGCCAAAGGGCCTCGACCGCGCGCCTGATCCCTCGCTCCGCGCTCCGCTCCCGCATCGCGAACCTCCTCCCTCCTTCGTCGGGAGACTATTCGCGATGCGAGGGCACGGAAGCTCCCGCAGAACACGAGCCGCGAAGGCGCTGAGGTCGATTCTGGGGACTCTGTTCGCAGCGCGAGGAGTCTCCCAGAGGGGAGGAGCCTCGCGCTGCGGGAGCGGGAGCGCGCGAGGGGCCAGGCGAGCGGTCGAGCCCCTTTGGGCGAGCCGCACGCCGCTGCGCCCGCAGGGCGCAGGACCCGAGCAAGCGGAAGCGACGGTATGAGCAAGACCAACTACAAGGTCGCGGTCCTCTACGATGCATGGGAGGACGAGGCGCCGGAGCCCGCGCCCGAGCCTGCGCGCAAGCCGAAGAAGAAGAAGAAGAAGGAGAAGCACGACCGGGAGGAGATCTTCGAGGCTCTCGGCAAGCTCGGCCACGACCCCTTCTACCAGGTGCTTGACGGCAACAACCAGTCTCTGGCGGCGGTCGCTCGCGCCGAGGCAGACCTGACCTTCAACCTGACGGAGTCCTATGCCGGCGACGACACCAAGGACATGAACATCGCGGCCTATCTCGACCTGCTCGGTCGTGCCTACACGGGCGCCGGGCCGCATGCCCTGTATCTGGCACAGGACAAGGCGCTCGCGAAAAAAATCTTCGCCTTTCACGGGATCAAGACTCCCTACTTCGCTACCTCCTATCGAGGCAAGCTCGATCACTCGCACGACATCTCGTTTCCGCTCATCGTCAAGCCGACCTCCGAGGACGGGTCGATCGGCATCGACGCCTCCTCCGTCGTAAACAGCGTCAAGGAGCTGATGGAGAAGATCCACTACATCCAGGAGGAGTTCGACTCGCCCGCGCTCATCGAGGAATACATCGAAGGGCGCGAGATCTACGCTTCCGTCCTTGGAAACGAGAATGCCGAGGTGCTTCCGTTGGTCGAGCTCGACCTCTCGAAGCTTCCCGAGGGGACTCCGCGGATTGCGGGCACGGAGGTCAAGTGGGAAAAGGAGACCGAGGCCTATAAGGTGACGAAGGCCGCGCCGGTCGAGGACCTGCCCGAGGCGACCGTCAAACGCCTCTCGGACACCGCCCTCGCCGCGTACCAGGCCCTGAAGCTGCGCGACTACGGGCGCATCGACATGCGCCTCTCCAAGAAGGGCGAAGTCTTCGTCATCGAGGCCAACCCCAACCCCTGGCTCTCGACGAGCGCCGAGTTCGTGATGGCCGCCCGCAAGGCCGGCCGCCCCTACACGCAGTTGATCGGCGAGATCGTGGACCTCGCCCGGGCCCGGTACGCGACCTGAGATGAGGTCTCTAGTCTGCCCTATCCCGGCGGGAGGGTTGGGGTGAGGGACGTTGACCCTCGCTTTACTCCCACGCCGGCCGCGGCAGCTGCGGGAAGATAGAATCTCCGCGAACGAAGGAGACGTCACATGAAGATTCGGATCGCCATGCTATTGTTCTTCTGCACCGTGATCGCTTTCGCCGTTCTCGCTGGCGAGGCGGCGGGCGTCAAAATGCCCGACACCATCACGGTCGAGGGAAAGACCCTCAACTTGAACGGCATCGGGCTGCGCAAGAAAATGCTTTTCAAGGTCTACGTCGCGGGGCTCTATGTCGAGACTCCGTCGAAGGACGCGGCGAAGGTCATCTCCTCCGACGAGGTCAAGAGCATCACTCTGAACATCCTGCGAAGCCTCTCGGGCCATCAGATCGGCGAGGCCATCTCCGACGGCTTCTGGCACAACTCGAAGGCGCAGATGGGGGCCCTGACCGACCGCCTGCAGAAGCTCACCGGCATGTTTCCCGCTGTCGTTGAGGGGGACCAGATCGTGCTGACTTACGTTCCGGGCAAGGGGACGACTGTCTCGGCGAAAGGCCAGGCCAAGGGCGTGATCGAGGGCAAGGACTTCGCCGACGCTCTCTTCTCCGTCTGGCTCGGCGCCAACCCGGTCCAGGAGGACCTGAAAAAAGCGCTTCTGGGAGGCTAGGAAGTCAGCGCCAGGCGGTTCCGAAGGCCGAGATGCTCTCAGTCGCCCGCGCGAAGGTACGGCACGACATCAGTCCGCGCGAAGTCGCCACCCTTGAAGAGGAGCGGCTCGCCGAGCACGGTGGCGAGGGCGTAGGCGAAACAGTCGCCGAAGTTGAGCGCCGCGGCATGGCGCCCTTTGCCGTAACGGCTGTAGGCACGTCGGGCGACATGCGCCTGTTCGAGGTCAACCGGCATCAGCTCGATCTCCGCCCGCTCAACGTATTGATCGAGGTCTCGCTGGCCGGCGGCGCCGAAGCGCGCCTCGATCACGATGGCGACCTCCACGAGATTCGCCAGCGACAAGCGGCGAGCGTCGGCCGCTTCGATTGCTTCGTTGAAGGCTCGCCGCTCTGGCTCGTCCTGGAGGATCGCGAGCAGCGCTGATGTGTCGAGAACCATCAGGTCGGCACACCGTGCCGGTCATAGCCGAGGATCTCGTCGGCGGGCCGCGTGTCGTGCACGGGGAGAGTGGCGCAATGGAGCGCGATCTCGTCCAGCTCGTCAGCCAGGCGCCGCCGAGCGCGTTCCCGGCGCAGCCGTGTCAGCCGGTCGCGGAGAGCACGCGTGACCGCCTCTGTCTTTGTTTCTCCTGTAGCTCGCGCCAGCTCCTCGGCAAGCCGCTCGGCTTCAGGATTGCGAATGTTGAGAGCCATCTTAAAACACGTATCGCTTACGATCTACACTGTATCACAGGTAGAGGACGAGACGTAACACACTGAAAATACGGCATCCGTCAATCTCTGGGACCAGATCCGGCGGATGGATCTCCATGTTCTGCGAAACCTGAAGGCCTCGCAGGTGACTGAGTTAGGCCTCCGGGTCCAGCCTCCATCACTCGGCCTTACTTAAGCGCCCGGCTCTGAAGCCTCAAGGGCTTACTGGCTTCTCCTCTGACTGGGAGTCCGCCTTAGCGCCAGCCCGATGGATGGCAAGGCCTCGTTCCCGAAGACAAAGGAAATTGATGCGATCGAATCATTGCACCAGCCGACTCCGGCCAAAAGAGTATCTCGCCAAAGGCAAGACGTGACAGAGCCAGGTGTCCCTGAGACGATCTGGCCGGACGAGTATCTTCTCTTCCGCAATCGAGATTCCTGCGTCCGGTACCCAAGTCGGGCCGCGCCACGACATCCGCCCCTGCGGATCACCGACCTGGAAAAGCAGGGCGCACTCCGGAGAACGAGTTGAATCCAAGGTTCACTTGGCTGCGTTACCGAGAGCGCGCAAATTCAGCTTTCCCGCTCGGCCTCCAGCACCACACGGTCCGGGACACGCGCTGAACGGGCCGGTGCACCTGAATCGCCGTCCTCCAGGAAGGGAAAAGATGCGCACGCGGATCCGAATCGGGCTGGCGGTCGTCGCATTGGTAATGACGGTCCCTGCCGAGGCCGCGAAAAAGCCACTCAAGGTCAAACTGCGGTTTTCCCCGCAGGAAAACGTGACCGCGGCGGTACCCAACATCGATCAGGCTTCGACCACCCGGCCCATCCAGGTCGTGTCCCTGACAGACGAGCGGGCTCTCGACGATAAAGCCCTAATTGGCGAGAACCGCGAAAGTAGCACGCCTGTACCCGTTTACGCCCTTTCGTCGGTTGCCGAATTCGCTACCGACGCGCTGAGAACATGCCTCCTCGGCTGGGGAGCGAAAATAGCGCCAGACGCGGACCTCGTGCTGAAGGGTGCGATCGTGACTCTCTTCGTCACAGAAGGTAACACGTACGTCGCGAATGCTCGCCTCCGATTCCGCTTGGAGAGCCGGGCTGGCGAAGCTCTGTGGGAGGGGTTGGCTGCCGGAGATGCCACGCGATGGGGGCGATCCTTGAGCACCGACAACTACAACGAAGAGATCAGCGACGCCTTGAAAAAGGCTTACGCCGATCTGCTGAGCAACGTCGCCCTTCAAGACGCCTGGGCAGGCCGGGCCAAGGGCGCGCGTGCTGGCCAATCCTCGATCGCGCAGGCACCGCGCTGAGGCAGCTTCTCGACCTCTCTCCGCTTTCGCCCTCCCAGGCCCTCGAAGTAGGGGCGGCGCTTCCGTCCAACCCGGAAGCGGCCAGACTCTACGCGGAGGGGATCTCCCGGCTTCGGTCGTTCAACGCGAGGGGCGCAACCAATGTGCTGGCGAGATCCGTTCAGATCGACCCGAAAAACGCTCTCGCGCGAGTGACGCTCGCAACCGCCTTTTCTTCTCTCGGCTATGAAAGCCGAGCGCGGGAGGAAGCGGGCCAAGCCGCGGCCCTCGCGGAGAAACTGTCGCCGGCCCAGCGACTGTTGATCGAAGGACGATCCGGGGAGATCTCCAAAGATTGGGACAAAGCAATCACCGCCTACTCATCGCTCTTCCGCGCTCATCCGGATGCCGTCGACTACGGCGTCAAGCTTGCGGAGGTTCAGACCTATGGCGGTAGGGCGAGAGAGGCCTTGGTCACAGTGGAGGAGCTTCGCCGCCTTCCGGCGGCGATCTCCGAGGACCCTCGGATCGATCTCGCAAACGCGCGCGCGTTCCAGGAGCTGGGAGATTTCAAGAAACAGCAGGCTTTCGCTTCACGCGCCGCCGAAAAAGGGCGCGCGTCAGGCCTTCGACTAGTCGTGGCCCGAGCGCGGCTACTGGAATCGACGGCCCTTCAGAACCTCGGCGACTCGAAGGCGGCCGCCGCTGCCATTGAGGAGTCTCGAAGACTGTACGAGGCGTCTGGCGACCGCGAGAACATTGCCCGCGTGCTCGAGCAGATGGTGGGATCGATTTACGCGGGAGACCTCGAAGGGGGTCGAAGGCTCCTCGACCGGGCCTTCGCGATCTATCGCGATCTTGGCGACCGATCCAGTATGGCCCGTGTTCAAAGCAATATCGGAATCCTGCTCGTCAATCAAGGGCGCATGGCTGAAGCGCAAAGATCCTTCGACGAGTCGCTCGCGACATTCCGCCAGATCGGTGCCAAGTACGAAGCCGCCGCCGCCCTCAACCAGATGGGTGTGCTCCTCTTGAACAGGGGTGACCTGCCCGCTGCGCAGAAGCGGTATCAGGAGGCGCTCTCGCTCTTTGGCGAGCTCGGCGAGAAGAGCGGCACGGCGACGGCGCTTTCCAACCTTGCTGAGGTTCTTGCCATCCGCGGACGTTTCGATGAGGCGCGGAAGATGAACGAGGAGGCCCTCGCTGACAGCCGCGAGATCGGTGACCGGGCCGGCGTGGCTTACGACCTCTACCTGCTCGGCGAGCTACTGGTGGCGCACGGTGACCTCTTCGCGGCGCGCGAGAAGTACCAGCAGGCCCTGTCGATCCAGAACTCCCTCAGTGACAAGATCGGGGCCGCGGATACTCGGACGAGTCTGGCCCGGCTGTCCCTGGCGGAAGGCAAGGCCGAGGATGCCGAGAAGGCCGCCCGCCAGTCCGAAGAGATCCTCCGCAACGAGGGAGCGCTCGACCGGGCGATTCTGGCCCAGGCCGTCGTCGTCGGCTCTCTGCTGAACCGCGGAGAGTGGACCGACGCGAAGGCCGTCGCAGACCAGACCCAAGTCGCCGCCGGCAAGAGCGATGACCGGCGTGTGCGACTCACGTGGTCGACCGTCGATGCGCGCGTGCGCGCTTCGTCAGGCAAACCGGAAGACGTTGCCTCCGCCCTGCAGATCCTCGAAGGGGTAACGTCAGAAGCCACCCGAAACGGCTTTCTCGCGCACGCCTTCGAGGCGCGTCTCGCCGCAGGCGAGATCGACCTAGTCTCAGGCAAGGCCACCGGAAGATCCAAGCTGGAAGCCGTTGCGAAAGAGGCCCGGGCGGCCGGCTTCGGTCTCATTGCTCGGCGTGCGGAATCCGCCGCGTCAGGCGGACAACGAGGCTGAGACCGACGTTCTGTCGCTCACGGCAGGGCTAGCTAGCTTAGGAGAGACATTATTCGGCCTGGGTCATTAAGCTTCCCCGCGGCCTCAACCGACTCGAGGCGGCCGGATCGGCACGTGTCGCGGCCAACTGCGCGACGTGCGAGACCGGAAGCCGCCCGGACGGTTCAGTTCTTCCGGAGGTATTCCGGTGGGATAGTCGCGGGGTAGTCCGGCGGGATCGGATTGTCCGGCCGCTCGGTTTCCCACGTCACGGATGCGATCCACCAGCGTTTTCCGTCGTTCAGAAGCTGGATGCTATTGACCCCGCGGGCGAAGGGCTTTTCGTCCAAGGGAGCGTGGCGTGACTCGTATGTCGAGAAGACGTGACAGACGTTCCCAAAGCAGTCAGCGCGGCGCGCCACCTCCCGTTCGAAAAACGCCGTCGGTTCGCCCTTTTGCTCGATCGAGGCCATCGCCCTCCGAACTTTGTCCTGGAAACCGTTGAGATCCAGAGCGGTGAAGAGATCTTCCTCGGGGCGTCTCGGCGGAACGATCATCCCGGCGGGGAGGAAGATCCCGCGCATCCTCTCCCAGTCCGGTTGGGATCCGGAACCGTGGCTGACAGACTCGTAGAGGGCAGCCACGATCGTCTCGACCGAGCTGCCGTCATTACGGGAGGAGATGGTCCGTATCGAGGGCCCGG
>WNFV01021725.1_pt1 | contig 14090 bp, 19 predicted proteins | sample 5400101 | NCBI WGS metagenome assembly WNFV01 (sample SAMN13153361, study PRJNA577476) | soil metagenome | isolation source: 115 cm soil or saprolite under grassland replicate 1 | place: USA:California | collected 2016-06-15 | reverse complement strand
ACGCGGACGACCACGTCGTAGGGCCCGGTCACGATATCGGCAGAGCGCACCCCCTGGATCGCGCCCACCGCCTGCCCTACCCGGGAGGCCATCCCCACCCCGGCCTGGATCAGCACGAATGCTTGGACCATCGCCATCCTCCTCGGGGGATGTCTACCCCGAGCATCATCGACCTCGGCCGGCGAGACCTCAACGCATTACGCTCCGGGAGGCTGGCCCGATCGAGGAGGGTGACCTTCGAAACCCGACCGGCGAGTCGCCAGCCCAAGTCTTGCCCAAGGACTCCGACACCTGTATCAACCACAAGTTCTTCGGCCCCTCGCCGTGAGGCCTGCTCACGGAATTGGCGTGGGGAGGGGCCGCGGTGCTCACGATCTGAACGTGCTATCGTCCGTACCTCGGGTGAGACCGGAGTGTTCTCGTCGAGCGACGACCGGTGGCGTCTCGCCAACTCCACCTTTCGAGCCCAACGGATCAGTTTGGGTTCCTGACGTAAGGGAGACATCTCACGGCGGGACGGATCGGGAGCAGCAACATGCTGATCGGCCTCCCCGAGAAGGGGAGGGGCACCGAGTCGCGCCATGCCGCCGGACGCACGTGTAGCCGGGAGGGATGCTCGACGATCCTCTCGACCTACAACCGCTCGACCACCTGCTGGTTGCACACGCAGCCCGCGTTCCGACATCCCCTCTACCACGCCTCAACATAGGCAAGGGGAACAGGTGACTGTGGAACGCGTTCCGATCGTCTCAGGGCGGAACCCTGTCGCCGATGGAGAAGCAGACGACTACTTTTGCCCTATCTGCGGGATCGGGTTGTCCAAATCCGACTTCGACACGCCGGAGAAGGATTACTACTGTCCCTTCTGCAGCACACGACAGACCCCGTCGGTGCTGTGGCAGAAGCCCGCGCATTGGCAAGCGCCCAAGATGCCGTGACGGGGGCGAGCGACCAGGATTTGCTCCGCGCAGAAACGCGATGGACGGCCGTTCGCTCGTTCCCGGCTAACGGGTCCTTGTTCTCGGCGGCTCGATGGCGAGGTGCGCATATGCCTCGGCGAGGTGCAGCACGACCTGTGCCTCAGTATCGTCTTCGACTTTCGGCACGAGCGTGGCGATTTTCTTCGCCATTGCCTCCCGAGTCCTCGCAGCCACCTGTGCCGCCTCTGACTGCTCGTCCTCCCGTTCTGCCATCGGCGTTGATCACCCCGAGCTGATTCTACCTTCGCGAGCATCGCTGCTCGTGGGCTCGACGAGAAGGCCCATCGCAGATCAAGGGGACTGTCGCTACGACAAGGAAGAGCAGCCTGCCTCGCCTGTGGGGGTCAGAAACTCCGATCGAGTGCTTGACTAGCGGCTTCGCAGTGCCGCGGCGCCAGAGTGCAAAGACCTCTTTGACGCCGCGAAGCGAGCATCGGGCCTTCGGTTCCCTTGTCTGTGGGGCGGAACTGCCTGTGAGTGCATGAGGAGCCTCCATGGCCGGACCTGAGTGCGTCAGACTCAGGACCTCCATCCACTCTCGGTTCGCGGGGAGGTGCCCGCGCGTGCCCGGGACGGGGCCGATTGGCCGCGTCTCTGGCCGGCGGGGAGCTCGTCGGGCGAAGCCGCAGGTCACAAGGGTGATCAGAGTTTGTGACCTCTACAGGTCTCTTCGGCCCGTACGCGGGGATGCTTCCGTGGGCGCACTATGGGAGCCTCGGTTACGAGCCTCCTGCGGCTGCCGCTACAAGCTCCGGCCGGATTTTCAGGCTCGTGATGACCTCGTCGACGGCTCCGTACTCCACGGCTTGCTCGGCGGTCAGGATGAAGTCGCGGTCGGTGTCCTTGGACACGCGCTCGAGTGGCTGCCCCGTATGCCTGGCGATGATCTCGTTCATCAGCTCCCGGTTGCGAACGATCTCCTTGGCCTGGATCTCGATGTCGACGGCCTGGCCCTCGGCGTCGCCGTAGGGCTGGTGCAGGAGGATCCGCGCGTGCGGGAGCGCGTAGCGTTTGCCCTTTGCGCCGGCAAGCGACAGAACTGCCGCGGCCGAGGCCGCCTGCCCCATCACGATGGTCGACACGTCGGGCTTGATGTACTGCATGGTGTCGTAGATCACGAACAGCGTCGTCATAATGCCGCCCGGCGAGTTGATGTAGAGGTTGATGTCCTTCTCCGGGTCCTCGCTCTCAAGGTGCAGGAGCTGAGCCATGATCAGGTTGCCCACGGCGTCGTCGATCGGCGTGCCCAGAAAGACGATGCGCTCCTTCAGCAGGCGGGAGTAGATGTCGAATGAGCGCTCCCCCCGGCTGGTCTCCTCGATGACGACGGGAACCAGGTAATTGGTAGTCTCCTTCATGCTCGCTCCTCCGCTCGGCCGTGCTCGGGAGGCTCGGAGACTTCCTCGCTGGATCCCCGTCCGCCTTGAGGCACCTCGCTTTCCGAAGCGATCTCTGGGTGATCGAGGGGGAAGTCGAGCGCCTTCAACCTGATGGTATCACCGGCCAGTGATACGACCTGGCCAGTACGCTCCAGAGGGGAGAGAGGCAGACTGCTGTTTCCGCGCCAAAGGAGCATGCGCCATCCTTGGGATCGGCCAATCACCGCCTCGCTCGGCTCCTCGGGAACCGACACCACATAAGCAGGCGCCTCCGCCCAACGGCTTCAACCGCTTTTCTAAGGCCTGAGGAATCCCCGGACCGAGCATCACCGCCGGCAAGACGCTTCGCGCCACGATCATGAAGTCCACATTCGCGTGCCCCAGCTTCGCCGATACATCCGCCCGGATCGAGCTACGCAGCGATACGCGCATCCGGCCGCGCCACGGGACAGGGTTAGAGTTGAGCCGTGGAATGCGTGCGCGAGGGGGAGGTTTTCCTCTCGGGAGTGTCCGGCGAGGCCGACAGCCTGCGGGCTTGGCGGCCGTGGGTGCTCGAGGAGGACGACGACACTCTTCGGATGTGGTACTCGGGCGACGACGGCACGACCTGGCGAATACTTGAGGCGGTTCAGCACGGGGGCGGGACGTGGGAACGGCTGGGGGTAGCGATCGACGCCGGATTCGCAGGTGACAGCGACGAGTACGGGGTTGAATCCCCCTGCGTGGTGAAGACCCCCGCCGGTTACCTGATGGTCTACGCGGGATTCGATGGCGATGTTACTCGCCTGCACATGGCCACGTCGCTCGACGGACAGCAGTGGGTTGCCCAGGGAACCATCATGCAGCGCGGCAGCGAGGATGCCGTCGGGGCCAGCCATCCCTGTCTCGTGATGACCGGCGAGCGATGGTGGCTGTTCTTCTCCGGCTACGACGGCTCGAAGGACAACCGAGGGGCTGCCGTCCTCGCGGCAATCTCGCAATCGGGCGCGTCTTGGGATCGGGTGGGGAGCGTCCTCGAACCCGGTGGGGAGGAGCTCGCGGCTTCCCATCCGTGCGTCCTTGACATTTCCGGGACATTCCGCATGTTCTACGCCAGCGACGATGGGCAGCGGGTCCAAATCGCCTTGGCGACGTCGGCCGACGGACTCTCGTGGGAACGTCGAGGCACCATCCTAGCGCCGTCCGGGGAGGGGCCCGACGGGCTCACCGTGCACGCGCCGTGCGTGGTCCGGCTCCATGATGGCTCCCTTCGGATGTGGTACTCAGGTCTCGCGGTCGGAGACACCGACCTCGCATACCGGATCTGCACGGCGAGATTCCCCGGCCCCTAGTCGACCGCGCTACGGGCCCGCGTCCTCGGGCAGCCGCGGAACGGCGTATCGTCCATATATGAGGGGTTCAGCGTTCCTCACCGGCAACGAGCCGGAGGCCCCCTCGCCAGTATGAAGGTCGGTCGGCGAGGGAAGGAGGGAATCGCCGTGGCAATTGGCATCGTGAAGTGGTTCAGCTCCCAGAAGGGGTACGGTTTTATCTCCCAGGAGAACGGCCCCGATGTCTTCGTGCACCATAATGCGATCCAGGGCGAGGGGTCAAAGAGCCTGGAAGAGAACCAGAAGGTGGAGTTCGACATCACCGAAGGTCCGAAGGGCCCGCAGGCAGCCAACGTCAGGCCCGTGGCCTAGGCTGTTCCTCTAGCCTCCGGCGTCAGCGTGTGGTCCGACCGGGCAAGTCCCGAGAGCACCACCGTGAATGGGATCGGTCGTGCTAGCATCTCCAAGACATCCCGTTTCTGGTTCGCGTCGAGCGACCGACCCGTGGCGTTTCCCCGCCCCGCCTCTCACTCCAACGAATCGGCCACGAGGTTGCGGCCTGGGCAGTGGGGCAGGAGGTGGAGTGCTACCGCCATTACCGGGACCGCGGGCCATTGGTCGGTGGTTTGGGCTTCGAGGTAACGGACCGCCCGGATGTTCGCCTCGAAGCAGGGATAAGGGAGGGGGAACGAGACGACCCGTCTCGACGAGGCCATGGAGGCCATCGCGGCGCAGGGCCGGGAGCGCGGCTTCGTCACCTCTCGTGACGTTGTCCAGGGGCTTTCCCTGGAGGACCTCAGCCCCGAGCAGGTCGAGGCCTTCCTCATGGACGTGCAGGAGTACCTTCGCCAGGAGGGCATCGAGGTCTTCGAGACCCGACGGGAGGCGTCCGAAGACGAGGTAGGAAAGCCACGCGGAATCCGGCGGGGCAGAGACGAGGTCTCTGCCAACGATCCGGTCCGGCTCTACTTGAACGAGATCGCCAAAGTCCGCCTCCTCACCGCCGCCCAGGAGGTCCACCTGGCCATGCGGATGGAAGCCGGGAGGTTCGCCGGCCAGGTCCTTGCCGCAATCCACTCTTCGAACGGGATCGACGAGGAGCGGTTCCGTCTCGTGGTTCACTCCGTGGTACGGATCCGCGAGCATCAGCTCGACCCGAAGAGAAAGCTTCGGCACGAGGGCACTGGCCTCGAGAAGGTGACTCGGGCCTATCGGCCCAAGAACCGCGCCGAGGCGGTCCAGTTCCTGCGGGGGGTGGAGAACGACGGCCAGTTGGCCAAGAACAGGTTGATCGAGGCGAACCTTCGCCTGGTGGTCTCGATCGCCAAGCGGTATTCGCCTCATGGAATGACGTTCCTCGATCTGGCCCAGGAGGGGAACGTTGGGCTCATTCGGGCGGTGGAGAAGTTCGACTACACCAGGGGGTATAAGTTCTCCACCTACGCCACGTGGTGGATCCGCCAAGGCATCACCAGGGCCATCGCCGCCCAGTCCCGGACCATCCGCATCCCGGTGCACATATCAGAGCTCATCAACAAGCTTGGCCGGGCCCACCGGGACCTCCTGCAGGGCCTGGGGCGCGAGCCTCTCCCGGAGGAGATCGGAAGTCAGTTGGGGATCCCGGCGGACAAGGTTCGGGAGATCCTCAAGGTCTCCCAGGGGCCGGTGTCCCTCGAGACTCCCATGGGCGAGGAGAAGGACTCCGACCTCGGCGACTTCATCGAGGACGCGGACGCGGTCGTGCCGGTCGACGCCGCGTCGTTCGTCCTCCTCCAGGAACAGCTCGAGTCGGTCCTCCACACACTGTGCGAGCGGGAGAAGAAGGTCATCCAGTTGCGGTTCGGGTTGCTCGACGGCCACCCCCGAACCTTGGCGGAGGTGGGCCGGGAGTTCAGGGTCAGCCGCGAGAGGATCCGCCAGATCGAGTCGAAGACCCTCTCGAAGCTCCGGCACCCCTCTCTGTCGCAGAAGCTCCGCGACTATCTGGAGTAGACCAAGACTCGTACAACTCCTCGCGCGCCTCGTCGAGACCTGAAAGGTGCAGAAACTCTGATCACGCCCGCGACCCGCGCATCTACGAATCAGTCGTTGCGCAGGCCAAGCGGGGGACGCAACTGCTCGAGCTTGCTTGAGACCAGCTCAAGCCGCAAGTTCATGAGTCTCAAGCACTCAGGTCTCGCGTGGCGAGCCTCGCCCCTGACGCGACGTAGAACTAGCCAGATCGTGAGCCGACGATGAGGAACCCGAGCCGGCGGCCTTGGCCTTCTTCGCCTCCCGCTTCTCCTTCAGCGACTTGCTCGCCGCGGTCTTCGAGCTCTTCGAACCACCCTTGTCCTTGTTGGCCATGGTTACCTCCTCCAGAAGGAGAGATGGGTGCTGACCGTATCACCCAGAACCCCCCGACCGAGCTCCTCGACGCCGAGGGGCGAACCCGAGCGAGATGCAGTCGCGGGGCAGATGGAGGCCGGCAGGGCAAACGAACATCGAGAGTCCCTTGCTTTCGGGGAACGTCACGAAGATAACCGGGCGGGACGACGGGCGACGGCCCGCCCACGACTTCGATCCTGCCCTCGAAAAAAGGGGAGGGCGGTCCTTCGGGGCCGCCCCCTCAGAGGTCCACCGTGCAAACACACTGACCTCTTCGACCGGCCTTGCGGCCGGCCACACCATGTCATGCCGCCCCATCGGGGCTCTCAAGGTTCCGGGCGCTGGCGGCAGCTCTTTGGTGCTATAAGCCCCTAAGTGGGCTCTGACCGCTGGTGGCTGAACCGGTTCGCGCCGCTCCGGTACCTCAACCGAACATACACCCGGCCACCGGAAAACGCAAGGTGACCCTTGCGCCCTTCACCGCCGACCGCTCCGCCCCTCGCGGTTGGCTCGGATGCGCCGCAGGCGATCCGCAACGGCCTGGCGGGATACGCGTAGCTCTCGCGCCACGGCGGCCTGGCCTGCCTCCTCGACCAGTTCGGCCCACTCGCGGCGGGTGGCCTGTAGCTCGGCTTCGAGCCGGGCCATGCGGCCCTCGAGCGAGTGCAGGTGCCGCTTCTCAGGCGTCGTCAGGTCCCTTCGAGGTCGAGGCACGCCCTCAGCGTAGCCCGGGCGTTCTACCAAGGGCAACCTTGACGGAACGTCCACCCTGGGAGGATCCTTCCCATCCGCGGCTCGAAGACGAGCTCGAACCAGTAACGGCTCGAACCCGAATGTCCCGTTCGCGCCGATGCTGCTCGGTCCCAACGTGCATCGCTCACGTTGTCCACCGGACGCGGTGGCTGCCGTGGTGGCCGATCCGCCGGGCGAGTTTAGAAGCCCGCAGCGGTCATCGCGTCGTCTCGGTAGATGAAGTCGCGGATCGCCACGATCCTACCTTCACGGATCTCTACGACCTAAAACGAACCTGGCGGTCTGTCCCTGTGCCGTGCCCGCCCGCGGAGGCCGCGGCCTAGGACGTGACGTTCGTGAGCTCTACCCAAGGATGGCTTCTTTGCCCCGGCGAGGGGGGTGCGGGAAACCAGGACCGGGCGATCCTCGAGACGACCGATGCCGGGAGAACCTGGAGTACGGTGGCCCAGTCCATGCTCGGGGGACCCGCCTCCGGGTCGGGGCTCACGACTTCCGGCTATCCGACTGGGATCTTCTTCCTCCCCGACGGCCACGGGTGGATGTGGGCCGAACGTGGTGTGGGCATGCAGGTGACTACCAACGGCGGCCATTCGTGGCGCACGATTGGGACGGTTCCCAATGGCGCCGACACCTCAATAGGTTCGGCGTGGTTCCTGTCAGACACGACCCGATTCGCCCTGCTCACCAACGGGAACAGGCAGGCGACCCAGCTGATCGAGACGCTTGACGGCGGTATGACCTGGCACGTTGTCCACTCCTGGCCCTGGCGCACACCGGGCTGAGCCCGTTCTATGAGCAATCGCTGCTGGGTTAGGCATGATTCGCTACGTCGCCGAGAAGAGCCCCCAATGCCCGGGAATCCCCTTCAGCCGGTGAAGCCCAACATCCCGGTCGAGCGGCCGTAGGCGGCGGGCGTCGGGGTGAGACCCGGGAGCGTGTTCGCCCTTGCCCCGGGAAACCAGGTGATGCGGGTAAGCCAGTCGTTGTCTGTAGGACTTGAAGGGCATGATGAGAGGGAGGAGCCCATCGGCGACCGGAGCTTCCCAGACCTGTACCAACGGGAGTTCGCTGCAGTGTTTCGTGCCGCGTACGCACTCACGAGCGACCGAGCGCTCGCCGAGGACGCCGCGCAAGAGGCCTTCGCGCGGGCGCTTGCCAGATGGCGGCGGCTGGCTGGCGAGCCGTGGGCAGCTGGATGGATCATGGCCACCGCGCTCAACGTCGCTCGGCGGTCTCTTCGCAGACGGCCACTCCCGCCTCCACAGCCGGGGAGCGACGCCGACCCCGAGGAGGTCCTCGATGTCCGCGCCGCCATCCGTGCGCTGTCCCGGCGACAGCAAGCGGCTGTTGTCCTGTACTACCTGGCCGACTTCACCGTTGCGGACGTTGCGAGCGCCATGGGCTGCCGTGAGGGAACCGTGAGGGCGCATCTCGCGAAGGCGAGGGCAGCCCTCGCCCGGAGCCTCGGCACGCAGGAAGCGCCGCGGACTTCAGCTCGGGAAGAGGGTCATGCCGATGCCTGATCACCAAGACGTGTTGGCGCGCGCCAGAGCTGCCTTGCAGCGGATCCCGGCACCTCGGCCGGAGCTCCAACCGGTGCTCCGGAGGGCCCGCGTGCTCCGGATGCGCCGGGCCGCGGCCGCGGCCCTTGTCGCAGCGATCGTTGGGGCGGGGATCCTCGTGCCCCTCGACGCGCTCCACGTGCTTCGACCCGACACGAGGACGGGACCGAAGCCGAACGAGTCCACTCCCGGCGTGCCCCCAGTGCTCGACTTCGAGGCGGCGCCGGGATGGAACGTCATCAAGACCGATCCCGCGATCGCGGACCTACCAGGCGCCCCGCAGGCGTGGGCGGCCAACGTCCCGTTCGCGCCAGCGGACCTGCAGCCCGGGGCGAGGAACGGGTACCCAGGTGGTGACCCAGGACACACGATCCGCACCCTTCCGGCGGACGGCATCGTCGTCACGGCCGATCTCCCGCTCGAGACCAGGAACTCGCTCCCTCCCTCCCGCTCGTTCCCCGAACGCACGCTCCCCCTGGCGCTCGAGCATCCCCCCTTCTCGGGATGGGAGGGACAGCCCCGCGAGGATCTGTCGATATCGGACGTGAACGCCGCGGTGAACGGGTGGTGGGTCTCGGTGACCGTGATTTTCGGGACCAAGGATCCGAGCAATGCGCAAATCTTGGAGGCGAACGATGAGGTCGGCCGACTGATCCTCCCCCCGCCGCCGCCGCCGGCCGAGGCGTTCGACGAGTTCGGGATCCAGATGGACCACCCGCAGGGGTGGTACGGATCCCTCACCGCGTGGTCGGCGAGCGCGCCGATCCTCGAGGCGTCGACGGTTCCCATCACCGACCTCTACGACGGCTCCACGGCGCGCAAGGCCCTCGGACCCAACGACCTGTTCATGGTACTCGCCGAGCACGACGCTGCAGCGATCCACTACGAGTCGGTGACACTGCCGGTCACGATCCGGCTGGAGGACGTGTGCCCGACCTGTGAGATCAACGATGATGGGACGTCTCCCCCCGTCGACCACACGCTCTTCTACCGATCCTTCTCGACGCAGAGCCGGCAGTTCGATCTCTGGGTGGAGTTCGGAGCCGGGGACGTCTCGGCGATGCAGCTCGTCAAGGTGAACGAGGTGCTAGCGACGCTGCAGATCGATCCGAGCTCCTCGCCTCCGGCTCCATCGGAGAACCCCGCGAGTCCCGCCCCTCGGGCGCCGGTGTCGGTCGACCTACCGACGGGATGGGCGGAGAAGACCGATCCCGTCTCGGCCGCGCTCGATCCTCGAGTGGTGGCTGCCTACGGCACGTGGGACTTCCCCGTCGGAGGGGCGTGCGGTCCCGAGCCCGCGCTCGCGGCCCTGCCTGCCGACGGGGCGTTCGTGTGGGTGGACGAGTACGCCGACCCAGGGAATAGGGCCGATTTCGAGCCGGGAGGACCGCCCTCCTCGATCGACCTCCAAACGCCGCCCGCACGTTGGCAGTGTGCTTCCAGCGCCCCCTCCCGCATGTACCTCTTCGGCCAGGCGGGGCGGTACTTTGAGTTGCACATCGCGCTCGGCCCGCAGGCCACCGCAGGGACGATCGCGCAAGCGGAGCACGTCATGGCAAGCTTCCAGGCTCAGCCCGCGACCTGACCGAGCCTGTCGAAAAGGGTGTGGGGCGCCAAAACTGGATTCGCCACTCGATCGAGGTGCCCCTAGCATCCCCTCACCGTGGTTGCCCTCGCCTATCTCCTTCTCGCTCGCCTGATCGCACTCCTCGGTAAGGGCCGGACCGTCCGGCAGCTCGAGCTCGAGAACGCGGTGCTCCGCCACCAGCTGCAGGTACTCCGTCGCACCGTGCGTCGGCCGGAGCTCCGAGATCGCGATCGGGCGTTCCTTGCCGCGGCGAGCAGGGCGCCCTCCCGAGACCGGTGGGCGTCGTTCATGGTCACGCCCCAGACACTCCTTCGATGGCACCGCGAGCTGGTGCGGCGGAAGTGGACCCACCCTCATCGTGGGCCCGGGAGACCCGCTCTGGATCCCGAGGTCGCCAGCTCATTGCCCGCCTGGGCCGGGAGAACCCCAGATGGGGGTGCATCCGGATCCAGGGCGAGCTCCGCAAGCTCGGTATCGGTGTGGGGGCGGGCACCGTCCGGAGGATCCTTCGCCGCTGCGGCCTGGGACCGGCGCCCCGTCGGGCCGGCCCGAGGTGGAGCGAATTCCTCCGCCAGCAGGCGAAGGGAGTGCTCGCCTGCGACTTTTTCACCGTGGAGACCGCGTTCCTGAAGACGATGTACTTCCTGTTCTTCATCGAGCTCTCCACGAGACGGGTGCACATCGCTGGAGTGACCACTCGCCCGGACTGGGTCTGGGTCACGCAGCAAGCCCGCAACCTCGCGATGGTTGGGGCTTTGGACGGAAGGCGTTTCCTGATCCGCGACCGCGACACCAAGTTCTCCGGACCCTTCGACGAGGTGTTTCGGACCGAAGGGGTCGCTGTGGTGAAGACGCCCGTCCAGGCTCCGAAGGCGAACGCCGTCGCCGAACGGTGGTATGGACGTGGGAAGGCACATCGTGCGGTGTGCCGCGTACGTCGAATCACTGGGTGTCGGGAGCAAGTCCGCGGAGCTCGACCTGGACCAGTATCCACCGATGGTCACGCAGGTCACCCTCAGCGCGAACCCGATCCTTCCAACGGATTCGACGGTGCTCACCGTCACGGCTTCCGACGACTTCTCTGGCCTCGCGGGCGGGGAGTACTATCTCGGGCCCGATCCCGGCCAGGGGAACGGGTCTGCGATGACCCTCTCGCGCTCCACGCTGACGGCCACCATCGGACCCTCCATCGCGCCAGGGATCTACACCGCCTGGTTGCGTGTGGTGGACGTGGCCGGCAATTGGTCACGGCCGTCTGGTCCCGTGCTCGTCGTCTACGATCCGGCCGCAGGCTCGGTGAGCGGCACAGGCTGGATCGTGCCGGGCGGCCCGACCTCTGATGTCGGCGATCGGCTCCCTGGTCTCGAGGGCATCAGCAAGGCCTCCTTCAGTCTGTCGGCCAGGTACAAGGACGAGTCATCGACCGCGCCGAGCGGGGGCGTCTCGTTCACCTATGACCCGGGGGGCTTCTTCCTCCGAAGCAAGTCCTTGCAATGGCTGGTTGTAACGGGCGACGTCTCCACGCTGCAGGGGACGGGTGAGGGTGCGCGATGGCGAAGCGGCGGGGCAGCCGGACCGGTTCGTGTTGATCGTCTTCGACGTCGGGAGTGACCCGGCTACCTCCCCGGTTCTCTATCGAGCCTCCGGCGACGTTGGAGGCCAGGTCAAGATCCAGCGGTAAGTCCCAACTGGACGACCAAGCGAGCGACCCCCTGCGCATAGGCTATCGGCCATGCCGGAGCGAGGGCGGGCAAGCGTCCCCTCGAGGTTCATGCATCCGCTGATCCGCGCGCCCCTCCAGGGCGAATCGAACGGGAGCGATGGGAGCGGGATCCTGTTCGACGGCCCGCTCGAGGAGAACGGCGGGGACCCTGACTGCCGTTGACCCGACCGAGGCCCGGGACCGGGAGCTGGTCCGAGACTCCTACGGGGGCGACGATGCCAGCAGGGACCGTCCCTTATCCCGAGGTGTGTTGAAGGCCTCCCAGCGCCGCCGACGAGTCCCCGATCCGACTCCTCTTGTACTGGCCCTGGCCGGCGGAAGTGGCTAAGGCGGTGGCGTCCGCGGCGTGAGAGGTGCATTATTCCGATCCGCGCATCACCAGCCGGTTTCCTTAGGCCGTACCGCCTGCCCCGAACCCGAGGAAGAGCTCAGGAGACGTCTAACGCTAGGTCGATCACCCGACGCCGGGGGAGTGCCGACACTTCACCCAATCGGGCAATTGCCGACGCCCACTGCCCTGCGGACCACCCCCCACGATGCGAAACGGATCCCCGCCGCCGTCCGGAGATGAGCCATTGGGTTCGGTGTCGCCGGACAATGTTCACGAAACAGGTGTCTCGTCCGGTGGACCGTCTGGATCCCCCATCGTGGCCGCGGAGGCGGAGCAGGTCGAGCAACTCGAAGAAAGACCTGGTCACGGGCCCCGATCCGAGGTATTTGTGCCCTTCAAGCTCTGAGACGACTCCAGCCCACTCCTGACGGGCTTCCTCCAGCTCCGCCTCCACGTCTCAGGACTTCCACGGATCGCATCACCGAACGGGGATGTGGGTAACAGCCCGGTACTCCTCGTCCACCAAGCGTTCGTGGCATTTTCGAAGTTCATGTGGCCTGCTTCGGCTTAAGCCCAGCGGCGATCCTCGCTCGGTAGTAGAACAGCAGAGCAGCGAAGCTCACATTGCCGAACAACGGGTAGTTCGGGCCGGGATCGGTGTGAGTCGAGGACGACCACTTCGATAGGGACAGTTGGGCGTGAGTCGTCCAGCCCCGCCGCTTCCCGGCGTTGAGAGCTTTGACATTGCGGTACCTGCGCGGCAGGTCGTACTTCTTGCACCACCAGGCCGTCCAGAAGGCCGCCCGCTTGATGGTGTTGATATGGCGCAGCCACATCTTTCGGGACCAGTAGGCGAACCCGACCTGCTCGATGTTCAGCGTCCAGTCGTTGGGCTCTTGGACGGTGCAGGAGCCCAGCCATTCCGGCACGATCCGGTACGTCACGCCCTCGCCAACGCACAGGTGAGCCGACACATCCGACCGGGAACTGAGCGTGATCGCCCCACCCTCGGCCGAGGGACCCTCCGTCGAGTGGAGGACGACGAGCTTGATGGCCGTCTGGGAGACGGCGCAGTGCTGCTTGCCGAAGTAGCGGTCGTCGTACTCGTAAATCTTCACCGGCCTTCCTTCCGGGGCCTATTGCCCTCCTCTTCCTTGTGCATCGTGTAACAGGTCGTCCGCCAGCTGCATGACCATTTGTTCAGCCCGTGGGGTCCAGAGACCCGATCGTGGCCCGAGAGCGGCTTCGGCGGTTCGATCTGCGACAATGCCGCGCCGTGATCGGCTCTCTCCTTTATCTCCTGCTGGGCCGAGTCCTCCGCGTGTTCTGGTCGGATGAGCGCAGCGGCCGAGGCGGAGCTCGAGATCGCCGTCCTCCGACACCAGATCGTGGTCCTCCGCCGGCAGGTGAAGCGGCCGATCTACCGAATATCCGACAAGGCGTTCCTCGCGGCCGCGAGCAGGACGTTTATGCGGGAAGCGTGGGGTGCGTTCCTGGTTCGGCCAGAGACGCTCTTGCGTTGGCACCGACAGCTCGTCGCCAGGAAGTGGACCAGGCCGCACCGCCCTCCGGGACGCCCCGCTCTCGACCCCGAGGTCCGAAAGCTGATCGAGCGACTTGGGAGATAGAACCCCAGGTGGGGCTACATGCGGATTCGGGGCGAGCTGCTCAAGCTCGGGGTGAAGGTTTCGGCCACCACGATCGGGCAGCCCGGTCTGCACAAGCAGCTCAGCAACGGCGTCCATCGCCTCCTGCGAGCTGTCGTTCACTGGCTGCTCGAAGTCGAGGCCGTTCAGCACCGGGCGAACGTCGACACAGACCGCACCGTGCGCCTCGGCGTTGTTGCAAGCACCCGGTCAAGGCCTCGAAGATGGCGGCGAGCCCGCGCGCGGTTTGGGGGCTGAAGGACGGGTCGATGAACGCGTTCGCGGCGTTCACGAGGCGGATCGCCGTTGGCCTCCCGTCCCGGAGCGTCTCGATCTCGTCGAGAATGGCATCGAAGTCCCGCTCCCACGTACGACCGAGCTAGTCCGCGCAGCTTGGCTCTGGTCACGTGGGCTCATCTTGCCACGGAGCCGCGGGACACAGGGGCGCGCT
>WNFV01012832.1_pt1 | contig 14092 bp, 13 predicted proteins | sample 5400101 | NCBI WGS metagenome assembly WNFV01 (sample SAMN13153361, study PRJNA577476) | soil metagenome | isolation source: 115 cm soil or saprolite under grassland replicate 1 | place: USA:California | collected 2016-06-15 | reverse complement strand
GCCCCCGACAACGTCACCGTGATCGTCGCGGACCTGGACGCGGAAAGTGTCGGTGGGTAGGCGCAGACTGCGACACGCGGCAGACGACACGAGGAGGCAGCGGTCATGGCGATCGGCGTACAGGTGGTGTTCGACGCGGCGGATCCGGGGAAGCTGGCCGAGTTCTGGGCGCTCGCCCTCGGCTACCAGGTGCAGCCCCCGCCACCCGGGTACGACTCCTGGCAGGCCGTGATGGAGGCGCTCAAGGTGCCGAAGGAGGAGTGGGATTCGCGCTCCGCCGTGGTCGACCCGGATGGCGCCGGACCGCGGATCTTCTTCCAACGCGTACCGGAAGGCAAGACGGTCAAGAACCGGGTGCACCTGGACATCAACGCCAGCGCACCCGACCACGGTACGGAGGCCGGTTGGCAGAAGGTCACCGATCGCGTCCAGGTGCTGACCGCCGCCGGCGCCACGGTGCTACGCGAAGTCAACGAGTCGCTCGGGCGGTGCATCGTGATGCAGGACCCGGAGGGCAACGAGTTCTGCGTCCAGTGACCCCGGCGCCGTCTGTCAGAACTTGTAGTGCACGTCGGTGAGCTGCTCGGAGACCTCCCAGAGCCGGCGGGCGACCTCCGGATCCCGGGCGGTCGGGCTGCTGGACTTCACGAGGGTCGGGTGGCCGCGCAACTCCATCCACCCGTCGGGGCCGACGTACGAGCCGCCGGGCAGGTCGGGGGTGGTCGCGGCGTACAGCGTGGGAAGGGCGCCCATCTCGTCGCTCTGCGAGAAGACGGCGTTGCCGATCGACATGAATCCGCTGCTCACAGCCCGCATCACGCGGTTGCCGGCCATCTGGGGCGCGACGAACTGCAGGTTGGTGGCGGCGTACCCGGGGTGTGCGGCGACGCTGCGCAGCGGCAGGCCGGACGCTTCGGTACGGCGGTGCAGCTCGTACATGAAGAGCAGGTTGGCCAGCTTCGACTGCATGTACGCGCCCCAGGAGGAGTAGCGCCGCTCGCTCTGCAGGTCGTCGAAGTTGATCCGGCCCGGGCGGTGCGCGCCGCTGCTGATCGTCACCACCCGCGGGTGCTCCCGGGTCCGCAGCTGATCGAGCAGCAGCCCGGTGAGCGCGAAGTGCCCGAGGTGGTTGGTGCCGAGCTGCATCTCGAACCCGTCCTTGGTCGTACGGTGCGGGATCGCCATGACGCCGGCGTTGTTCACCAGCAGGTCCAGCCCGTCGTACCGCTGGCCGAGATCGGTGGCGAAGGCGCGCACCGACGACAGGTCGGCGAGGTCCAGGGGCAGCACCGTCAGGTCGGCCTCGGGTACGTCGGCGCGGATCTTCGCCTCCGCGTCGGCAGCCTTCTCGGCGTTGCGGCAGGCCATCACGGTGGTGGCGCCGGCGCGGGCCAGCTCCCGGGCGGCGATGAACCCGATGCCGCTGTTGGATCCGGTCACCACCGCGATCACACCGTGCTGGTCTGGGATGTCGGCTGTCGTCCACGCGGCCATGATTGCCCTCTCTCGGGTACGGACTTCTCAACGTAGTCCGGCTGGGCGGTCCGGACATCCGACTCCGGGCGGACACGAATACCGCCTCTGGTCCGAAAATGAATGCCTTTTTCAGCTACTCAGAGAGGCGATCCGATTGCACAATGGAGTTCCGACTGTGGTCGCGGAGGTGCATTCCGATGCGGGACTGGCCGGTAGTGGTGACGAACCGATGTGCCGAGGCGTGTGCCGAGGAGTTCGGACTCGGGCACAGAGACGGGGCTCGTGCCTGGTTGTACAAGATAATTCAGCAACGCGGTCACGTGACCGATCACCTGCCGGAGCCAGTAGCCCGTTTACGGAGCGGCTCCGGTTATTTCATGGTCGCGAACGACGTCGTGGTGCTGCCGCTGGTCAAAGCCTCGGACGGCACTGCGCGGTGGATCGCCACCGACTGCAAGGTGTTCCCGTCGTACCGGGAGCGGCACAGCAACACCGCCAAGGTCGACCCGTTGCGGCTCACCGGCGCCCCACTCGTACGGCAGGTCAACTTCACCCGGCGCGCCGTCGAGCGCTACCAGCAGCTCTGCGACGGCGACCCCAACCTGGACCTGGCTCGGGAGGACCTGCGCGCGATCCTGTCCCGCGATGCCCGCGCCGTCGGTGAGCCGCCGGCCTGGTGCCGTACGGACAAGGCGGAGGTCTACCTGGTGTCGGCAGACGAGTACGTGCTCCCGCTGTCCCGCAACGGAACTGCCGGCTTCGCGTTCGACGCGCTCGGCCTCGCCCACCGCGCCAGCGAACTGTTCTCCCTGGACGGGAGGGACCTGATCAGGCGCTGCCGGATGAGCTCCACCGTGGAGAAACCGCGACGCGAGATGCTGCTGGAGCGGATCACCCCGGCGGCCCGACTGTCCTGGCGGCGGCCCCGGTGGGCCCCGGTGCACCCGTCGGCCCGGTTCTGGCTGATGGCCCTGCCCCGACTCGCCGCCCCCGTCGCCTGGCAACCCGACAAGCCCGACCGGCCGCTGTTGATCCTCGACGTCGTCGGACCCCCCTCGTTGCTCGACCGCCTCCGCCGCCGGCTCTCCCGCCGCTGACCCCACCCGCGCCCCGACCCCTCCCAAGTGGGCGCGGCCGTTAGAAGGACCAGTCGGCGGACGTGCCGCGCTCGATGAGGTGAAGCATGGCGAACGTTGCATGTCCGAGACGATCACCACCCGGTCGTGCCGCTCGTATGACGCGCCACGGCGGCACCGATCCGGGTGCCGTGGCCCACCTCGCCGATCCGCTCCACCTCGCGCAGCACCGTGGCGCCCCGGCGGATCCGGTGACGGAAGGTGTCGTCCGCGAAGCCGACCAGGTCGACCCCGGTGCCGCGTACTCGATCAACGGCTTTTCTTGACCGTAAGTGGCAGGACCGCGACGATAGGATCACGCAACATTCCGCAACCTGGAGAACGGGGGCCGGTCATGCGGCTGACTTTCATCGGTAAGGATCCCAATTCGAATCCGACCGGCTCGCCGACGGTGTATCGCACCGACCGGGGGACCTGGGTCGTGCAGGGCTGGGTCGTCACGGACCCGGAAGCACTGGGCCAGATGGATGTTCCCGAAGGCGAGACCGCGGTGGAGATCCCGGATCGGATGCTCCAGTTCTTCAGGCAGGGGGATCGTGACCTCGATATCTGAAGAAGAGTTCGAGAAGCTGCTGGTGGGATTCGAACGCGAAGCGATCCACCTGGAGATGCGTGACGCCTACGGCACCGCGGTCGAATTGCCGTACCTGGCGAAGTGGGCAGCGGGCGAACCAGATGATCTGAAGTGGCTCGAGGGATGGTGTCAGACCCTTCGAGAGCATACTGACGCCGGTCGCTCGGTGAGGCGGCTGCGTATCGTGTCGGAGCCGCTGAGCGACTACCAGCGTTGGTCGTACGCCATCGCTTACCCGATGGTTGCCGCCGGCGAAGACATTCGTTGGGTGCCGAGGCGACTGGTGTCGTCGATCGCCTTTCCCGGCAACGACTTCTATCTGTTCGACGACCGCTTGGTCGTGTTCCTCACGTACGCCGGCAACGGTCTGGCGGCGGACCGCGTCGCCTCGACAGACCCCGCCGACATTCGACTCTGCGCAGCGGCATTCGACTCCGCCTGGCGATTGTCGGTCCCGCACGGTGAATACCAACCCGTCTAGCTCGGCGAAGCTGGCGCAGCAGGCGCTGGGCGTACGGCTGCGTGAGCTGCGAAGAGCTGCCGGTCTGACGGGGCGTGCGCTGGCTGCGGCGACCGGGCAGCACTTCACCCGGGTCAGCAAGATCGAGCACGGTGTGCAGTCTCCGTCCGACGAGGACATTCGCTCGTGGTGCCGCGCCTGCCGGGCTGAGGACCACGTGCCAGATCTCGTCGCGACCCTGCGTACGGTCGAGTCCGCGTACCTGGAGTTCCGGCGGCAGAGTCGCGCGGGCATGAAGCGGGTCCTCGGTCCGCACACCGTCGCCCGGTACCAACAGACAACCCTGTTCCGGATCTATGAGCACAACGTCGTACCGGGTCTCTTCCAGACTGCGGAGTACGCGGCCGCCATGCTGTCCTTCTGGATCGGATTCCTCGACACGCCGAATGATCTCGAGGAGGCGGTCGCCAGCCGAATGGAACGGCAGCGGGTGATCTATCGGCGTGGCAGGCGATTCCTGGTCGTGTTGGAGGAACAGGCGCTCAGAACCTGGTTCGGTACGGCCGAGACGCAGGCCGGCCAGCTGGATCGACTGCTGGCCGTGATGTCGTTGCCTAACGTCTCGCTCGGCATCATCCCGATGATGGCCGAAAGGAGGGGCGTGCCGTCGACGGGCTTCTGGCTGTTCGACGACGGCTTGGTCGCGCTGGAAACTCCCACCGCCAGTATCGAGGTCACTCGGCCGCAGGAAATCGACCTGTACGCGCGCATGTTCGAGAACCTTCAATCGGCTGCCCTGTACGGAAAGCCAGCACGTACGTTGATTACGGGAGCAATTAACGACCTTCCCTAGCAACTTCTCGCAACTACGTGGATTCATCTCTCCGAAGGCCCTTAGCGCGACCGACATAGAACGCGTTGTGACTGGATCGGGAGGCGCGGATGGGCGTCGGGTTGGCTGTCGTGGGGCTGGTCCTCGGCTTCGTAGTCGGGATGTTGACCTACCAGCGGTCCCGTCGCTGGTGCACGCAGTGCGGTACGAGCCTGCAGTGCCCGGCATGCTCTGCCCGGGAGACTCGGTGACCGCCGATCCGTACCGCATCGCCGAGGCGTTCCCGCGTCGTCCGTCGCCACGTCCGCGCGCCGAGCGAGGGTGTGGGCCTCATCAGAACGCGGAGCCGAGCGACTACGAGTTTGCGTGGGCACAGGAGGCGTACGAGCAGCACATCCCGAGTCGGGTGGTCCATCGTCAGTGCATCGCCGAAGGGTGTGGTGAATGGCCTTGTCGCCCTTACCGTGATGCCGTCGCGGCCATGCGGCGGGCTGGAATTCTGGCTCCGCAGACCCCGCCGGCAGCGTTTTAGTGCATGTATTGAGGGCCCCCCTACAGAGCCATGCAATCTGGGATGCGTGGTCGATTGCCGTACGGCTGCGGCGGTGTCAGGCTCGCGAAATGACCGAGCCACGACCCGCGCGTACGCCGCCCGCGCTGCGGATCGCCATGCCGGCCGACGTACCGCAGCTCATTGAGCTGATGCGGGAGTCGGTGCTGCGGCTGTTTCCCGCGTTCTACGACGAGCGGCAGACCGCGAGCGGCGCGGCACACATCGCACACCTCGACAACAGGCTGATCGAGGACGGCACATACTTCGTTCACGAGGCGGACGGTGAGATCGTCGCGTGCGGCGGCTGGAGCCGGCGGGAGAAGCTCTACACCGGCTCCGGGTCGTTGGGCGACGACGACCGGCTGCTCGACCCGGCGACCGAGCCGGCGCGGATCCGGGCGATGTTCGTACGGCAGGACCACACCCGGCGTGGGCTCGGCAGGGCGATCCTGGAAGCGTCCGAACGGGCCGCTCGGGACGAGGGATTCCGGTCGCTGACGCTGGTGGCGACGCTGCCCGGCGTACCGCTGTATCTGGCTTTCGGGTTTGTCGAGATCAAGCGGGTGCCGGTGGAGATGCCGGACGGGGTCACAGTCGAAGGCGTGCTGATGGACCGGCCGATCACCGCAAGCGGGTAGCGGCGGCTCCGGCTGAGGGCGCTTACGGGGTAATGTTCGCGACCGCACTCCGGCGCTGCGCCCGGGGTGCGTCGCTCGGCTATCGGAAGGCTGATCATGCGGGTGTTGCTGCCGCTGCCTGATCGTGACTTCGACGTCACGGAGGTCGCCGTGCCGTGGCGGCTGCTCACCGACGCCGGCCACGAGGTCCTGTTCGCCACCGAGCACGGCGGTACGCCGCCGCAGGCCGACCCGCTGCTGCTGACCGGCGTGCTCTTTGGCCAGCTCGGCGCCGAGCCGGAGCCGCGCGAGTTCTACCACCAGATGACCAGGACTCCCGGGTACGCCGACCCGATCCCCTGGGAGGCCGTCAAGCCGACCGAGTACGACGGCCTGGTGTTGCCCGGTGGCCACGCGCCGGGGATGCGGCAGTATCTCGACGGGGCGGTGCTGCGTACGAAGGTGGCGCAGTTCTGGGCGCTGGACCGGCCGGTGGGCGCGATCTGCCACGGCGTGATCGTGCTGGCTCGTACGGTCGATCCCGCCACGGGGCGCAGTGTCATCGCGGACAAGCGGACCACGTGCCTGCCGAAGTACCTGGAGCGCAGCGCGTACCTGCTGACCGCGTGGCGGCGCGGCCGCTACTACCGGACCTACCCGGCGTACGTGCAGGACGAAGTGACCGCCGCGCTGGACGATCCGGCCCAGTTCGTACGCGGGCCGCGGGAGTTGCGGCGGGGCACCGCGGACGACGACGGTCCCGCGTTCGTGGTGCAGGACGGGCGGTACCTCTCGGCGCGGTGGCCCGGGGACGCGTACCTGTTCGCCCGGCGGTTCGAGCAACTGCTGCGCGCCTAGCCGGAATCGGTTGCCGGGGGCCTCGGGCGGGGCGACGTGCTGGACTAATCTCGGTGGGTATGAGCCACGACGCCGGAAATGACGCCGACGCCGGCAAGGAGCTGCACGTCAAGCCGCCGAAGCGGTACGCCGCCGGGGTGCGGTCGGTGGCGGTGTCGGTCGGGCGTGCGTACCGGGAAATGGGTGTGGCCCGCGGTGTCACGGCGCTGCGGCTGGTCAACCAGGAGGAAGGTTTCGACTGCCCGGGTTGTGCCTGGCCGGAGCCGGGGCAGCGGCATTCGGCGGAGTTCTGCGAGAACGGCGCGAAGGCGGTCGCGGAGGAGGCGACGACCCGGCGGGTCGGCCCGGAGTTCTTCGCAGCGCACCCGGTCAGCGAGTTGGCGAAGCGCTCCGGCCACTGGCTCGGGCAGCAGGGCCGGCTCACCCAGCCGGTGTTCAAGGACAAGGGCGCCAGCCGCTACCGGCCGGTGAGTTGGGACACCGCGTTCAAGATCCTCGCCACCGAGTTGAACCGGCTCGACAGCCCTGACGAGGCGGCGTTCTACACGTCCGGGCGTACCGGTAACGAGGCGGCGTTCCTCTATCAACTCTTCGCCCGGCAGTACGGCACCAACAACCTGCCGGACTGCTCCAACATGTGCCACGAATCCAGCGGCGAAGCGCTGAACCAGACCATCGGCATCGGCAAGGGCAGCGTACGGCTGGAGGATCTGGACGCCGCGGACCTGATCTTCGTGGTGGGCCAGAACCCGGGCACCAACCATCCCCGGATGCTGTCCGCGTTGGAGCGGGCGAAGCACAACGGGGCGCGGATCGTCGCGGTCAACCCGCTGCCGGAGGCGGGGCTGCTGCGGTTCAAGAATCCGCAGCGGGTCTCCGGGGTGCTCGGTCGCGGCACCCCGCTGGCCGATCTGTTCCTGCAGATCCGGGTGAACGGCGACCTGGCGCTGTTCCGGGCGTTGAACCAGTTGCTGCTGCTGGCCGAGAAGGTGGCACCCGGGACAGTGGTCGACCGGGAGTTCGTCGACGAGCACACCGACGGGTTCGACATCTTCGCCGCGGACGCCCGCAGCACCGCGTGGGAGGACGTCGAGGCGGCCACCGGGCTGGGCGCGGACGACATCGACGCGGCGTACCGGATGGTGCTGGAGTCGAAGCGGATCATCGTCTGCTGGGCGATGGGGCTCACCCAGCACCGCAACTCGGTGGCCACGATCCGGGAGGTCGTCAACTTCCTGCTGCTGCGCGGCAACATCGGCCGCCCCGGCGCCGGCCTCTGCCCGGTACGCGGGCACAGCAACGTACAGGGCGACCGGACGATGGGGATCTACGAGAAGCCGCCGCCGTGGATCGACCGGCTCGGCGAGGAGTTCGACTTCAAGCCGCCGATCCACGTCGGGTACGACACCGTGAACACGATCCGGGCGATGCGCGACGGCCGGGTGAAGGTGTTCGTCGGGCTGGGCGGCAACTTCGTCAGCGCCTCCCCGGACAAGACCGTCACCGAGGCGGCGATGCGGCGGTGCCGGCTCACCGTACAGATCTCGACGAAGTTGAACCGGTCCCACGCGGTGACCGGCGAACGGGCGCTGATCCTGCCGGCGCTGGGTCGCACCGATCTCGATGAGCAGAGCGCCGGGCCGCAGAAGGTCTCGGTAGAGGATTCGATGGGCATGGTGCACGCGTCGCGGGGCACCCTGAAACCGCCGTCCGACCAGGTGCTCAGCGAGGTGGCGATCATCTGCCGGCTGGCCCGCGCGGTGCTCGGCGAAGATGCGCCGTGGAGCGAGTTCCAGGCCAACTACAGCAGGATCCGGGACCGGATCGAAGCGGTGGTGCCGGGGTTCAGGGGCTACAACCGCCGGCTCCGCGACCCGGGCGGATTTGCCCTGCCGCACGGTCCGCGCGACTCCCGCAGTTTCGCCACGAGTACGGGAAAAGCCAACTTCACCGTCAACGCGCTCGAGGTGTTGCGGGTGCCGCCGGGACGGTTGCTGCTGCAGACGATCCGCTCGCACGACCAGTACAACACCACGATCTACGGCCACGACGACCGTTACCGGGGCATCCACAATGGACGCAAGGTGGTGCTGGTTCACCGTGCCGACATGGCTTCGCTGGGGCTGGAGGACGGCGGCGTCGTGGACGTGGTGAGCGAGTGGGCCGACGGTGTGGAGTTCACCGTCGTGGCGTACCCGACGGCGCGGGGCTGTTGTGCGGCGTACTTCCCGGAGACGAATGTCCTGGTGCCGCTGGACAGCACGGCCGAGGGCAGCAACACCCCGACGTCCAAGTCGGTGATCGTACGGTTCGAGCGGGCCAGGTCCTGACGTGCCGGATCTTCCGCGTGGCCGCGCGGGGTGCTAGACCTGAGCCGTGACGACTCTGGACGCGGGGCGGGCCGAGGACGGCACGGTTCCGATGGTCGACCCGGCCGCCGAGGGCGCGGATCCCGAACGTCGCCGGGCTGAGCAGCAGGACCGGCTGCGGGCCCTGGTCGACCGGCTGCTGGCGGCCGGTGGGTTGCAGGCTTCCCGGCTGGCCGAGGCCGGGGTCACCGCCGGTGGCGACGTGTCGTTGGACGACCTGCCCCGGCTGCCGACGCTGACGAAGCAGGACCTCTGGGAGCACTATCCGGCCGGGATGCGTACGGTGCCGGACGAGGAGATCGTCTGCGTACACGGTTCCTCGGGTACGGGTGGGCGCCCCACTCTGGTGCCGTACACCGCGACCGATATCGACATCTGGGCCGACGTCATGGCCCGTGCGCTCGGCGGTGCGGGCGCCACCCGCAACAGCGTGATCCACAACGGGTACGGCTACGGCCTGTTCACCGGCGGGCTCGGCATCCACCACGGCGGGATCCGGCTCGGGGCCACGGTGGTGCCGATCTCGGGCGGCATGACGGAGCGCCAGATCCGCCTGATCACCGACCTGCGACCGGACGTGCTGTGCTGTACGCCGTCGTACGCGATCTATCTCGGCGAGGCGATGAAAGGCCAGCCGAACAGTCTCGAGGTCGGCCTGTTCGGCGCCGAGCCGTGGACCGACGAGATGCGTACCCAGATCGAGGAGTTGCTCGACCTCAGAGCGCTCGACATCTACGGCCTGTCGGAGATCATCGGCCCGGGGGTGTCCTGCGAGTCGCTGGACTCCGAGGGCCTGATGAACATCGCGGAGGACCACTTCTACCCCGAGATCCTCGACGTCGACGGGCAGCCCGTACCGGACGGGACGCCGGGTGAACTGGTGTTCACCACGCTCACCAAGACCGGCCAGCCGCTGCTGCGCTACCGCACCGGCGACGTCGCGGCGCTGCACCCGCCGGTGGCCGGCTCACCCCGCACGCTGCGCCGGATGACGAAGCTGCTCGGCCGGGTCGACGACATGCTGGTGGTACGCGGCGTCAACGTCTTCCCGACCGAGATCGAGTCCGTGCTGCTCGGCGACCAGCGCGTGGGGCCCCACTATCTGATCGTCGAGGACCGGCGGAACCCCGCCCGCCCCGAACTGTGGATCGTGGTGGAGGGCTCGGCCCCCGATGCGGCCCTCACGGCCGCGCTTCGGGAGCGCCTCGGAATTACCTGTCTGGTACGAGTGGTCGACCCCGAGACTCTCCCGCGTACCGAGGTGGGCAAGGCGAAGCGGCTGTTCCGCTGGACCGAGGGCGAGCCCCCGGTCCCCGGTCTCGCCTAAGCGGCCTCGTGCAGGTTCCGCGCGGTCGGTGAGGACTCGACCCGCTGCGGATCCGGGTACGTGCCGAGCAGCCGGTCCGCGGTGCCGGACGAGGTCACGGTGAACCAGTAGTGCTCGTTCTTGTAGTGGTGCAGCCGGTGGTTGCGCCAGACCGCCCGGTAGAGCCGTGACCTGGGCCGATAGTCGCTGTGGATCAGGTAGTGGGTCCACTCGTACGCGAAGCCGAGCGCACCGACCATCACCAGGTAGGTGAGTCCCAGCCCGAGCCGCGGGAACGCCAGCAACGAGATCGCCACGGCCCCGCCCAGCAGCCACGGCAGCGTCTGCCACGGAATGAAGATCAGCGGTACGTCACGCGGATCCACATGGTGTTCCCGGTGCTTGCGCGCCAGCAGTGGGTCGAGCTTCACGCCCCCGACCCGCCGCGGCTTCCAGTGCAGGATGCAGACGTGCACCAGCCATTCGAAGAACGGGAACACCGCGACCATGATCACCGGTAGGTACGCGTCGTTGAGCCGCCAGTCGCCGACCGCCACCCGGGCGATCACGGCACCGACCAGGGTCGCCCCGATCAGCCACGGAGACGGATGCCGTACGAAGCCGCGCCAGGCGTCCGCGAGGGTGACGCCGCGGCGGCGACCACCGGTGATCGCGGCTTCGTCGGCGCGTACCTGCTCGCGGGCCTGCCGGTCGATCTCGGCTCTGGTGTTCGTCGACGGGCTGGTCATGGTTGTGCCTCCAATCGGCGGATCGCGCCCACCATCGCGGTGGTTGCCGGGCTGAGCAGTTCTTCCGCGGTACGCCGAGCGCCGTCCGGATCACCGGCCACGATCGCCGCCGTCACCGCCCGGTACGCCTCCGGCCGCCCGACCTCCGCCTGCATCACCGTGGCCAGCGCCGCCAGCAACGGCTCGTACGCCGCCCGCAGGCTGTTGAACATGAGCCGGAAGGCGATCGAGTCGGCGCCGTCCACGACGTGGTCCCAGAATGCGAGGGCGTGCCGCTGCCGCCCGATCGGATCGTCGTCGATCTCCAGCGCGGTCACCGCACCCTGCAGCGGCTCGGCCAGCTGATCCCCGGCGCGCTCGGCGGCGAGCGCGGCGACGTGCGGCCCGATCGCCAGCCGGGCTTCGAGGATGCTGCGGCCGACGGACAGGTCGATCTCGCCATGTGGTGACAACAGATGCGGCAGCAGGTCGAGTCCGCCGCTGCGCCGCAGGTCACGGACGGTGGTCGCGCCGCCTTGGCGTACCTCCACCAGGCCGGTGTGGGCGAGTCGGCGCAGCGCCTCGCGGACCGTCGGCCGGGAGACCCCGAGCACCTCGGACAGCCGCCGTTCGCTGGGCAGGCTCTCGCCGGCGGCCAGACCGCCGCGTACCACTTCGCCGACGATCTGGGCGAAGACCTCGTCGGGAGCGGACCGACGCGTCACCGGTTGCAGTGCCATGCCCTCTACCTTGGCGGTACGACTGGCAACAGGTCAAGTGGTCAGACCAGTTCAATCCAGAGCCGACCCGCGGTGGAGCCGCGTTGCTAAGGTGCTGGGCCGAACAATCGACCGGACGCATGGGGGGCGGAGCAGCGGAGTGCCTGCGGCGCGCCGACGCGGCCGAGGAGGACTGAACGGCACCCGCATATTGGCGCGGGCGGGATTCTGCGGTATCTTATTCGGTTCGTACGGCAAAAAGAAATAGCGGCTCGAAGGCCGCTGTGTGTCAACAATTTTAGCCGAGGGGAACCGAATTTGTCAAATCAGGTCGCCGACGAGCAGGACCACCTCTCCAGGCTGTACGGCAAGCTCGATGACCTGCGCAAACAGGCCATGGACCGGCGTGCCCGTACGATGCGGGAATCCGGTGGCACCCACCAGGCGCGGTACGAAAGAAACGCCGCCGTAACGAGGTACACCGACCAGATCACGCAATTCGACGCGGTCGAAGAAGGACTCTATTTCGGGCGGCTCGACTTTCACGACGGGGAAACTCGGCGAATCGGCAGAATCGGCATCTTCGACGACGCCGACGAGTACCGGCCGCTGCTGTTGGACTGGCGGGCGCCGGCCTCCCGCGCCTTCTACGTCGCCACCGCCGCCAACCCCGAGGGGGTACGCCTGCGCCGCCACGTCAGGACCCGCGGCCGCGCGGTGATGGACGTACACGACGAGGTGCTCGACCTGGCGACCGCGAAGCCGGAGGGGCTGACCGGCGAGGCCGCGCTGCTCGCCGCCGTCAACGCCAGCCGCACCGGGCGGATGACCGACATCGTGCAGACCATCCAGGCCGAGCAGGACCGGGTGATCCGCTCCGAGCTGCGCGGCGTGCTGGTGGTGCAGGGCGGCCCCGGCACCGGCAAGACCGCGGTGGCGCTGCACCGCGCGGCGTACCTGCTCTACACGTACCGGCGGCAGCTGGCGAAGCGGGGCGTACTGGTGGTCGGCCCCAACGAGACCTTCCTGCGGTACGTGTCCCAGGTGCTGCCGTCGCTCGCCGAGACCGACGTGCTGCTCCGTACGGTCGGCGAGCTGTTCCCCGGCGTCACCGCGACACGGCCCGAGGCGGTGGGCACCGCCGAGATCAAGGGCCGGGCCGCGATGCGTCGGGTGATCAGCAACGCCGTCGCCGACCGGCAACGCGTGCCCGAGGACGCCATCGAAGTCACCGCGGAGATCGGGTACGCGACCGAGCCGTTGCGCCTCGACCGGGCGATGTGCGAGCACGCCCGGGAGCGGGCACGGCGGTCGCGCCGGCCGCACAACCTGGCCCGGCCGATCTTCGTACGGGAAATCCTCCGGGCGCTGACCCGGCAGCTCACCCGGCGGCTCGGCGACGACCCGTACGGGCGCGGCAACCTGCTCGACCAGCGGGACGTGGAGCAGCTGCGACAGGATCTGCGGCAGTCGGAGGAGCTGGCCGCCGCGGTGGACGAGCTGTGGCCACTGCTCACCCCGCAACAGCTACTCACCGACCTGTACGCGTCGGTGCAGGCGCTGCGCTCGGCGGCTCCCCGATTCGGCAACGCGGCTCGGGAACACCTGTTCCGACCGGCCGCCGAGACCGCGAAGGGCGAGGAGCCGTCGCCGGAGGGCGGCTGGACCGAGGCGGACGTACCGCTGTTGGACGAGGCGGCGGAGCTGCTCGGCGAGGACGACAGCGTGACCCGCGCTCTGGAGCAGCGCCGCCGCGCCGAACGCATCGGGTACGCCGAGGGCGTGCTCGACCTGATGTCCGGCTCCCGGTCGTACGACTACGAGGACGAGGACGCCGAGGTGCTGGTCGCGATGGACCTGCTGCGCCCCGAGGACCTGGCCGAGCGGCTGGAGGAGATCGACTACCGTACGACCGCCGAGCGGGCCGCCGAGGACCGGACCTGGGCGTACGGGCACATCATCGTCGACGAGGCGCAGGAGTTCTCCCCGATGGCGTGGCGGCTGCTGATGCGGCGCTGCCCCAGCCGTTCGATGACGGTTGTGGGCGACGTGGCGCAGACCGGCGACCTGGCCGGCGCGGCGTCCTGGCACAAGGCACTCGACCCCTTCGTACGGGACCGGTGGCGGGTGGAGGAGCTGACGATCAGCTACCGTACGCCGACCGAGATCATGGACGTCGCGGCGGACGTACTGGCGAAGATCGACCCGGAGTTGACGGTGCCGCGGGCGGTGCGTACCACCGGGGAGCCGCCGGTACGGCTGACCGGAGACCTGACCGACCTGGTGGTGGACACCGCCGTCGCGGAGTTGAAGCAGGTCGGCGACGGCCGGGTCGGCGTGATCGTGCCCGCGGCTCGCGAGCACGAGCTGGGCAAACTGGTCACGGCGACGATCCCGGACGCGGCGGTGGGCGAGAATCCCGAGCTGCGCAGCCCCGTGGTGGTGCTGACCGTACGCCAGGCAA
>WNFV01036516.1_pt1 | contig 14094 bp, 10 predicted proteins | sample 5400101 | NCBI WGS metagenome assembly WNFV01 (sample SAMN13153361, study PRJNA577476) | soil metagenome | isolation source: 115 cm soil or saprolite under grassland replicate 1 | place: USA:California | collected 2016-06-15 | reverse complement strand
ACTTCGGCACCGGCTACTCCTCGCTGGCCTACCTGGTCAAGCTGCCCGTGCAGGTCCTCAAGATCGACCGCTCGTTCATCACCGGCCTCCACGACGACCCCAACAACCTCACGCTGGTGCGCTCCATCCTCAAGCTGGCACGCGACCTCCAGCTGCAGACCGTCGCCGAGGGGATCGAACAGGCCCACCTAGCCGAGGAACTGCACCGGCTCGGCTGCGACAAAGGCCAGGGGTACTGGTTCAGCCGGCCGCTCCCCGCCGCCGACCTCCAAGAACTGCTCCGCTCCACCGTCGCAGCCACCACCGATACCTTGTCAACACCCGACCCGGTGTAGCGGCGCAAGTTCCCCGCCACGCGCAGCCCCATGAGCAGCCCGAAGCGCCTGCGCTCTTGCTCCACACCCCGGTGGCTTCCCTGCATGGCGGTGTCGCCGAGGATGGAGCTGGCACCGAAGGGCGACGCGGACCGAAAGGCCGCCGAAATCGCGGCCGCACCACTCCCCCGGAGGGGCCACGCCGACGCAGGGTTCGTGCCGCGATGGAGAGCAGCGGGCCCGCCCCGAGCTTCCCTGGGTCCGGACCACCCATCGCCGGATGCATCTCCTGCGGTGGTTCTCAGCTGCCGGGTAGGCTGCCGGCAGATGAGCGACCTCGAGCACTTCGCGCTGGTCATGCTGATCACCGCCGCGGCGGTCGTGGCGGCGGTGGTGTCCAACCGGATCAGCGAACGGATCCGGGTCCCCGCGCCCGCCATCTTCCTGCTGGCCGCGGCGGTCGCCTCCGACGTGGTACCCACGCTTGGGGAGGTGTCAGTCACCACCGTCCAGCGGGTGGTGACGGTCGCCCTCGCGGTCATCCTCTTCGACGGCGGGATGCACATCGGCTGGCGGCGGTTCCGCCAGGCCGCGGGGCCGGTGGTCTGGGTCGGCGTCGCCGGCACGTTCGCCACCGCCGCGGCGCTGGCGATCCTGGCTCATGTCCTGTTCGGCCTGGAGTGGCGGGCGGCGTTGCTGCTGGGCACGGCGCTGGCGCCCACCGACCCGGCGGCGGTGTTCTCGGTGCTCGGCCGTCGGGAGGTTGCTGGGCGCAGCGGGACGATCCTGGAGGGCGAGTCCGGCGCCAACGACCCGGTCGGCATCGCCCTGATGGCGAGCCTGCTGACCGCCGGCCAGACGTTCGGCCTGGAGGCGGCCGGCGGCATCGCGGGCGCGTTCCTGCTGCAGCTTGCCGTCGGCGCCGTGGTCGGCGTGGCCGGCGGGGCGCTGCTGGTGGCGTTCATGCGCCGGGTGCCGCTGCCCAGCGAAGCGCTGTACCCGCTGCGGGTGCTCGCCAGTGGCCTGCTCATCTACGGCGCGGCGACCGTCGCCCACGGCTCCGGCTTTCTGGCGGTGTTCATCGCCGGCATCCTGGCCGGGGACGCGCGCGCCCCCTACAAGGGAGAGATCGAGCGCTTCCACGCCGCCCTGGCGAGCCTGGCGGAGATCGTCGCCTTCATCGCCCTCGGCCTCACGGTTGGCCTGCACACCCTGCCCGACGGTGGCGCGTGGGGGATCGGCCTGACGCTCGCGGTGCTGCTGACGTTGGTGGTTCGTCCGCTGCTCGTCGGGCTGCTGCTGCTGCCGGTCCGGCTGGCCCGGGGGGAGCGGCTGTTCGTGTTGTGGGCCGGGCTCAAGGGTGCCGTCCCGATCCTGCTCGGCACCTTCCTGCTCAGCGCCGGGGAACCCGACGCGTCCCGGCTCTACGCCGCCATCTTCGTGGTCGCGACGGTAGCCGGCTACCATCGCGAGCCCGATGGCGAACTGGACGACACCGAGCAGTCCTTGGAAGACGACGTACCAGGTTGGGCCATCGGCCGCCAGCACCCCGGTGAGCTGCAAGATGGCCACTGGCACGCGCAGCACGCCGAACAGGAACGCGACCAGGACCAGCCAGAAGGTCCAGCGCCACCGGCGCACGACACCGAGTGCGAGCAACGCGATGAAACCAGAGAGCGCGGCCAGAAAGCCGAGCTCCGCGGTACGGTCGCCGGTGGGCAGCCTGAGCGCCCGGTCGTAGACCTCCGATGCGGCCACCAGGATCACCAGCAGGCTCGTCCAGGCCAGCAGGAAGAAGCCGAGGACCAACGCCTGCGTCCGGTTGACCATCGCGCTCCCAGGCCAGCAGGCATCCCAAGCCGGACGGGCCGTGGCCTCGACAAGGCCGTCGTCGACGCTGGAGCGCCGGACCTCTAAGGGGCTTGCCGGCCGCCGTCATCACGGCAAACACGGACAGCAGGCTGTGGCTCCGGGCGGCCAGGGCCGTGTCGATCACGGTTCTGGGTGGCCGGTGAAGCTGTATTGCAGCTGCTGGGCTGCCCGGCGAGCCGCGCCAGGGTCATCGCCGAACAGCGGTGACACCCCCGGGTCGCAAAGGAACCGCTTGAGTTGCCGCAGGGCCGCAGCCGAGATCGGCTGCCGCTCGTCACCCAGGACGCCGGCGATTGCCTGCAGCGCAGGCCGGCAAGCCCACACCACCTCGCGGTGGGTGCGCGGGGGAAGTCCCAGTAGGGGTGCGGGAACTGCCATCGGGAGGTGGACCGGTGGGTGGCGGTGTCCAGGAGCCGCTGCACCGCCCGGGCCCAGACCCGCCGACGCCGCATGCTAGGCAGCCTGCCGATCGTCCCGTCCTGCCCGGCGGCATGCTGACGGTGGATGACGATCCGCAGAATCCGGTGCGCTGCTGCCAGCATGGACGGCTCCTGGCCTTGTAGCGACAGGCCGCCGACCAGCCTTCCCGGCACACCAGATTGAACCTTACAAGCGGGGCGAGGGTTGCGGCGTTAAGGGTTTGCAAAAACGTCGGCGTCGACATGGGCGAGGATGCGGCGCTCACGCGCTACCACCCTACCTGGCAAGCAGGGCAGGCTTGAGATCGCCGCCGAGGCGGCGCGGACCGAAGGTCCGTCAAGATCGCGGCCGCGCCGCATGGAGCAATCCCGCGAAGCATGCCACACCACCGAGGGAGCCTCTGGCCTTGAGTGGATGCCGGCTGGTCGATCTGGCGAAGCAGGCGAGGGGGAGGGGAGATGGTGACGCCGGTGCAAACGGAGGCCTTGTGGCGATTGGACCGCGGGGCGCCTGGGTGTTGAGGTGGGATCACCGGGCGCCACTACATGGCAGCTGGTTGGAGTGGTGCTCCCAAGCCCCCTCCGCCCCCACCCAGGCGCTCATCGCCACCACCTCCGGCCTTGCCAGCATGGTCCCGGACGCCGGGCGCACACCGAGTCCTTGGTTGCGCAAGAAGGTCCTGGTGCTCGGCGGCAACTTCGGGGGCCTCACAGCCGCGCTCAGCGTCAAGCACGACCTGCAAGGCGACGTCGACGTCACGGTTATCTCCGCCTCCGACCGGTTCCTATTCAACCCCTCGCTGATCTGGCTGCCGTTCGGCAAGCGCCGCCCCGAAGACATCACCTTCCCGCTGGCCCCCACCTTCGAGTCCCACCAGGTCGACTTCGTGCACGCCGCCGCCACCCGCATCGACCCCCTGGCCCGGCAGGTGGAGACCACCCACGACAGCTACGGGTACGACTACCTGGTGATCGCCACCGGCTACCGCAACCAGGTCGACGTCATCCCGGGCCTGGATCTCGCCAACGCCGCCTACATGATCACCACCCTGGAGGACGCCATCCACGCCGGCGAGGGCTGGCAGCGGTTCCTGGCCGACCCCGGGCCGGTCGTGGTCGGCGCCACCCAGGGCGCCGGCTGCTTCGGCGCCGCCTACGAGTTCCTGTTCAACCTCTCCTACCAGCTCAAGAAGGCAAGGCTACGCAAGCAGGTCCCGCTCACCTACGTCACCGCCGAGCCGTTCCTTGGCCACTTCGGCATCGGCGGGCTGCCCGGCGGCGAGAAGCTGCTCGGCATGTTCCTCAAGAAGGAAGGCATCCAGGCCGTCACCAGCACTGCCATGACCGAGATCAGCCCCGGCAAGCTCCTGCTCGACGACGGGCGGTCGCTGGAGTTCGCCTACGCGATGATCGTCCCGCCGTTCCTCGGCCAAGAAGTCGTGCGGACCGTCGACGGCCTGACCGACGACAAGGGCTACGTGCCCGTGCACGACACCTACCAGTCGGTCGCCCACCCCAACGTCTATGCGGTCGGCATCGCGGCGGCGGTCACGGTGCCGTGGACCACCGCGGTGCCCGTCGGCATCCCCAAGACCGGCTTCCCCACCGAGGCGCAGGCGCACGTGGCCGCCGAGAACATCGCGGCGCAGGTCCGCGGCGAGCAGCCCACCGCGCACAAGGAGTTCGGCGACATTCCCGCCGTCTGCGTGATGGACGCCGGCAACAACGGCGTCATGATCCTTGCTGACAAGATGCTGCCACCCCGCAAGGCAGGGGTGATGATCCCCGGCCCGCAGGCCCACGCCGCCAAGCTGCTGTTCGAGAAGTACTTCCTGTGGAAGGCCCGCAACGGCTATGTGCGGCTGCCTTGACCGCCCCGACGCCCTCGACGCAACCAGGCTCCCGCTCGCCGACACGGCCGGCATTACGACGAGGTGCCAACGGCACGCGGCTCGCGGCAACGACGACGGCTGACGACCCCGCTGCCACCTGCCCGACAGCATGGATCTGGCCCGCCTCGCCAGCGCCGCACCGTCGGGATGACTGGCCCGCAGCAGGCGGGACCAACAGCCCTGCCAGCTCCTCCTGCCACCCGCAACGATGGGCTCCGAACGACTCACGCTGAGGAGGTGGCCGCCGTGATGTGGCGGGTGGACGACGGTGGCTGGCTGGGCTGGTGGTGGGTCTTGATGCCCATCCTGTTCATCGCCCTAGTGGCGGTCATCATCTGGGCGGTGGTGGCCCTGACCCGCAGCCGCCCTGGTGACCGCGAGCCGCGCCAGGACCCACAGCAGATCCTGGCCGAGCGGTTCGCCCGCGGGGAGATCGACGAAGCCGAGTACCGGCGACGCCTGGCCATCCTCCGAGGCCGCACACCCGACCAGGATGAGCACGGCCGCCAGGCGGGTCAGGCCAGGTAGCGGGCGATCGCATCCTCGACGACGAGCGGTTCGCTCTCCCAGTGGGGCTCTTCACCACGGCGCAGCCGCGCCTCGGTCGCCGCCCACCGCTCACCGCCGTGCTGGCGGGCGAATACCACCCGATACCACGCCTCCACGACGTGGCCGAGCGGCCCCAGGTCCCGGGTCGACCGGGCCGTGTCCAGCGCCTGGTCCAGTTCCTGCTCGAAGCGGGCGCGGTCGGCGTCGGGCAGGGCCGCGCGGACCAGTTCGACCCGTTCCGGCAGGTCCGGGCCGCTCACCGGCTGGGCCACGCTCACCGCACGCCTCCTCGCCGTCCAGACTGGATTGCCCGCTCGCCAGTGTGACACGCCTGCCGTACCGACCCGCACACCAACCGCCCGGTGGGCCGGCGTCCATCTGGAGAGCGCACAGGTAAGCTGACCCTTGCGGTCGCTGAGGGAGTGGTCTGGATCGTGGCAGACGGCGCGGTGTTCCGGGTCGGTTCTCGCCGAGTCACCGCTGACCGCCAGGACCGGGGGACAGCCGCATCAGCCTGGTCAGAGAAGTCACTTGAGCCCTTGGCATTTGTGCGCTGCAAACCCAGAGATGGGCGGGCTATTTTGTCCGGTTCTCGCCACGAGACTCATCAGGACCGGTCGCCAGCCGGTGCCAGTTGCTGCCAGTCGCTGCTACTTGCTCCAGATGGTACGATGACAATTGACCCGCACAAACGGCCGTTCCTGCTGGTCACCGGACGAGGAGAATAGGCCCAGGGGTTTCCTTACCATGGATGCGCTCTACCGACTGAGCTAGGGGGGCAAGTACCCATATGCACATCAATGACTCATCAGCAGCACCAAGAACCATGATACCCGATCGCTGCTGATGAGTTCGGACATGACGGCGGAGTGCCGCGGAGTGCCAGCTCGACACGGTGACCCAGCACGGCATCCGCACGCATCCAACCCCGTGAAATCGCTAATCTTCCAGCCGAAGGGTGGTGGCGTAGCCGACGCCGCAATGCGGACCCATATCTCCGCTGCATCCCCATGCGTCGCCTCACGAGCCGTACCGTTCCCGAAGCGCCTTTCCCGCCTCGGACGCGGTCGCCTTGCCCTCCAGGACCTCGCCGAGCGCGGTCCGCACCACCTCCGCCCGCACGTCAATGCCGTCACTGCCGCCCGGTGCCGTGGCCGGCGTCATTGCAGGCGAGAGGGCGGCGTGGGCGGCCCTCAACAGATCGGTCACACTCATTGTTCCTCCTTGCATGGGGATGCGAGCACCCGGCCGGCCGCCCCGACCCATCCCGGCGGCCGGTCTCACCAAACCGGCACGACCGGAGTTGTCAACGGCGCCACGGGCAAGCGAGAGCTTACCTTGACGGCACCGGCCGGTCCGGGACTCCCGGCCGTTGACCACAACCGGCCCACCCGCGTCTGCTGCAGGGCCCGGCAACGACGGCAAGGCCGCGGTCCCGACGGGGTAGCCCACGGCACGTTGCCGGGACTGCTCCCAGTCCCGAATCGAGCGTTGTTGCTCAAGTGCGGCCGTTGCCGTCCGACATCTTGGACTGTCGGTTGTGTGACGTCGAAAGGAGAGGTGCCAGTGGTCAAGCAGGCTCCCGTCAAGGGTCGGAAGGCCGTCAAGGTCAACTTCGTCCTACCCGCCGACGCCGTCGCCGGCAACGTCTCGGTAGTCGGCGACTTCAACGGCTGGGACCCCCTCGCGCACCCGCTGCGGCCCCGCCGCAACGGTACCCGCAGCGCCGCCGTCACCCTACCGCCCGGACGCCGCTTCGCGTTCCGCTACCTCGCCGAGGGCGGCCGCTGGCACGACGACGACACCGCCGAGACCTTCGAGCCCAACGGCATCGGCGGTCACAACGCCGTCATCCACACCTAGCAGCACGGCCGCAACCAGGAGCTGTGGCCGGTCTGGGCTGCGGCCACGGTCTGCCGGGGTGACGCTCCCCGAGGGCGTCACCCCGTGATCATTCAAAGTCCACGGCAGTCTAGAGCACCGTCATGGGCTCGAACCTGGTTTGAAAGGAACCTCTCGGTCACGAGGGAGCGTCGGTCAGGCGATGAGCTGGAGCTGGACGACGTAGCCCTGGATGGCGTGGCCGAGTGCCTCCAAGCGTCGGACCAGGCGTCGCGGCACGGCGGCACGGTCTCGCTCATCGAAGTAGGCGCACCCAGACCCTGGTGGTCACCTTCGCGCACCAGCAGGTAGTAGACGTTGACCAGGATCGTGGCCAACAGCAACCACGGCCTTCTCTTGCCGCAGCGTGTCACCGATCGCTGGTACTGCGCGGCCAGGCAGGTGTCCTTGGTACGGCCCGCTGCCCGAGCAGGTCTTGACAACTAGCGCCTGCGCAGCCAGGGACTGCCCAGGCGGGTCTTGCCGCTGCGCCGCTTGCCCCCACTCTCGTCGTTGCCGGGACACGTCCCCGCCCTGAGGCAGTAATCGTTGATCGAGAGCGGCAAGACAAGCAAATCCACAAACTGTGACCCACGATACTGGGCGCCCGACGAGGGATTCGAAGCCCTCGACCTTCCGATTACGAGCTGGATGTTCGGCGTCGAGCTGGATCGCTCCAGGGTGGATCTGCCCTGCTCACGTTGGATGCTCGTCGTTCCAGACGGCTCGCGACGGATACAGACGGTACGACTGAATGATCATTCGGATGATCAAGCGCCTTCCGACAGAAAATCGGATGGCAAGGCGAGCAGCTGTGGCTGTCGGGCCGAGGTGACTCCGAGTCGCATGGACCACGACCGATGTACTCCCACGGCGGCTTCGTGCTGAGCTCACTTGGGGGCGGTCGGCGTTGCGCGTAGGGCCAGCCGGATGTGCTGCATGACGGTGGGCACTTGGATGGGCTTGATCACGTGGTCGAACGCCCCGGCGGCGCGCGGCATCCGCGTTCTGGCTTCGTCTCGGCTGGCGGTCAGCACGATGACGCGGGACCGGGTGGGGGCATCGGTGTCCGCCAGCCGCCCAAGGACCGCAAGGCCGTCCAGGCCTCCTAGGTCTTCGTCGAACAGGAGGACCCGGGCGGTGGTCTGGCGTGCCGGTCCGGTCAGGGCGGCCGCTGCTGCGGCCCCGTCTTGGAACCAGTGGGCCGAATGGCCCCGGGTTGTGAGCCGGTCGAGCAGCAGTCCCGCCAGCGCCTCGTCGTCCACGGCGATGGCCACATCGATGCGGCGGTCGGCATGCTCATGGCGGCCGGCGGCGAGTACCCGGTTGCGGCCAGCTCGCTTGGCCTGGTACAGCCCCTGGTCGGCGGCCCGATAGAGGGCCGGAAGGTCGGCCCCGTCGTCGGGGTACTGGGCGACCCCGGCGCTGAAGCTGACCAGCAGCTCGCTGTCGTCTGGGCTGGCGAGGCGCTCGTCGCGGAGCGCCTCCAAGAAGTCGGCCAGGCGGTGCACGCCGTCCAGGCGGTCCATGCCGTACATGCCAACCAGGAACTCTTCCCCACCCCACCGTGCGACGATGTCCTCGCCACGGAAGGACCGGGCGAGCAGGCTGCCCATGCCGCGCAGGACGAGGTCACCGGTGGCGTGCCCGTAGCGGTCGTTGACGTGCTTGAAGTGGTCGAGATCGAGGATCGCCACCGTGAGCGGCTGCCCGAACCGACGGGCGAGGCCGAGGTAGTGCTCCAACACCTGGGTCGACCGGCGCCGGTTGGCCACGCCGGTGAGGCTGTCGGTCTCGGCCAGGCTGCGGAACAGCTGCACCCGCTCCAGGCGGTTGGTGATCCTGGTCACCAGCTCCGGGCCGATGATCGGCTTGGCCACGAAGTCGTCGGCGCCGCCGGCGAACACCCGCTGGACGGTGGCGCGGTCGGTGCGGGCGGTCAGGAACAGCACCGGCAGCTGCGCCCAGCGGCGGTCGTTGCGGAGCACCCGGCACAGCTCCACCCCGTCCACCTCCGGCATGTCCACGTCAAGGATCACCAGGTCGGGGGTGGTCTGCTGGACCGCCTCCCAGAACCCGGCCGGGTCGTCGAGGGCGACGACCCGCATCCCTTGCGACCCTAGCAGCGCCCGCACCGCCTCCAGCACCATCGGGTCGTCGTCCACCGCCAGGACGGTGGGCTCGCTGGCCCGCTGCCGGTCAAGTAGGTCGGTGACCGCCCGCAGGATCTGGGGGAGCGGGGAGGTCCGTGGCAGGAATCCGCGCCCGCCGAGGCGGGCGACTTCGACCCGGTCCATGAGCCCGTCGCTGTCGGTCCAGACCAGCGTGGGGACGGGCGGCCGGGCGGCGCCCAGCTGCCGGAACTTGCGCGGCGTCGCCGGCGATCTCGGCCCGCAGGCCGCTGGCGGCCGCCTCGACGGCCAGCCGCCTGGCCATACCGGCGTCGGCGTCCACGATCAGCAGCGTCGGCCCATCACTGCTCGGGGAAGCTGGCACGGCCCCGACGGGCACGGCCAGTTCGGCCCGGAGGGCGTCCAGCAGCTCGCGCACTCGCGGGCCGTGGGCCGGTGTCGGGTTGGTGAAGACCTCCTCAAGATCCCGGGCGAGGTCTGAGGCGCGCTCGAACCCGAACGTGCCGGCAGAGCCGATCAGCTTGTGAGCCGCCCGCTCGGCCTCGCGGCGTAGCCCCTCCTCAAGGGTGCCACCAGCGAGGGCGGCGAACGCCCGGTCGAGCACGGCGAGCTGATCGGCGGCGCTGTGGCGGTAGCGCTCGCCGATCTCGGCGATGGACGCCCTCGCCCGGTCGACGAGGCGCGCGTCGGGCACGCCGGGCATCGCCGCCGCTAGCCCCCGCGGACGGAGGTGCCCGCCCGAGCCCGGTCGCGCGCGGGCGGATGGGCGATCTGGCCGATCAGGTCGGTGACCCGCCGCTCGAACTCCTCGGGGCTGATGCGCCCCTTGGTGAAGAACTTCGTCTCCCCCAACTGGAGGCGGCTGCGGTCAGCCCCGTCCAGGTCGCGGGCGGTGTAGACGACCAGAGGCAGCCGGCGGAGCCGGTCGTGCTGGCGCAGCCAGTCGACCACCGCATACCCGTCGCCTTCGGCGAGGACCAGGTCCAGCACCAGCAGCTGGGGTTGCAGGTGCTGGCTGAGCCGGATCGCCTCGGCGGCGGTCTGGGCCTGGTGGGTCTCCAGCCCGTGGCGCTCAAAGATCGCGGTCAGGACCCTGGCGAGGTCGGGGTCGTCCTCGACCACCAGCACCCGCATCCCCTCCCGCTGCCCAGCCAGGGCCCGCTCCAGGGCGCCGAACAGCGACGCCTCGGTGGCCGGCTTGCGCAGCCAGTCCACGACCTGCGCGGGCGCGGGGTCGGCCTCCTGGGGGGACAGGACGCTCAGGATGACGATCGGGATGTCGCTGGTCTCGGCGTGCTGCTTGAGAGCCGCGGCGATGTCGAGACCGCTGGTGCCCGGCATGAGCACGTCGAGCAGGATCGCGGCCGGGTGATAGCGGGCGGCGTGCTCGAGCGCAGTGTCACCGGAGGCGGCAGTCAGCACCCGGTAGCCACGCTGCTCCAGGGTGGCGCGCAGGACCTCCAGCACCGAGGGGTCATCGTCGCAGACCAGCACCAGCGGCCCGGCGCCGTTCCCGGACGGCCCGTCGGTTGGCACCGGCCCGGCGGCGCTGGGCAGGGTGAAGGTGAACGTGCTGCCCTGCCCGGGGATGCTCTGGACCCAGATCCGGCCGCCGTGCTGCTGGACGATGCTGCGGCAAATCGCCAGCCCAAGGCCGCTACCGCCCTTCTGGCGGGCGTCGGAGGAGTCCACCTGCTGGAAGCGCCCGAAGATGGTCTCCAGCTTGTCGGCCGGGATGCCCCTGCCCTCGTCGCGGACGACGACCCGCACCTGGTCGCCGTCGGGCTCGGCGGTCAGCCACACGGTCCCGCCCCGGGGCGAGAACTTGATCGCGTTGCTGAGCAGGTTCGTCAAGGTCTGGATGACCCGGTCCCGGTCGACCAGCACCCGGTCGTCGCGGGCGGCGACCGACAGCCGCACCCGCGCCTGGTCGGCCATCGCGCGCATCTCGGCGGCTGCCTGGGCGGCCAGGTCGGAGGCGTCCCAGGCCTGCCGGTCCAGGGTGAGCTTGCCCGACTCCATCCGCTCGATGTCCAGGATGTCGTTGATCAGCCGGACCAGCCGGTCGGTGTTGGCCACCGCGATGTCCAGCATGCGCTGGCTCTTGTCGGATAAGGGGCCGGTGACCCCGCCGGCGACCAGCCCCAGCGCTCCACGGATCGAGGTCAGCGGCGTGCGGAGCTCGTGGCTGACCACCGAGACGAACTCGTCCTTCAACCGCTCCACCCGCCGGTAGCGGCTGACGTCGGCCATCAGCCCACCCACCCGGGCCAACACCAACAAGAACAGCACCACCGAGGTCGCGGCGATGAGTGGCACGTGGGCGAGCTGCCCGCGGGCCGACTGGACCACCAGGACCACTGGCGGGATCAGCGCGGCCAGCCCAAGCAGGGCCAAACGCCAGCCGGCGCCCGCCGGCTCGCGGTCGGCGGCAGGCTGGGCCAGGGTCGGCATCGACGGGTGCAGGGCGGCCGCCCCGAAGAAGATCCAGGACAGCAGCCAGCCCGCGAACACCGGGCTGCCCAGGGTGAAGCTGCCGTCCAGGACCGTCAGCGCGTAGGCGGTGTCGGCGGCGAGCTGGCCGAGCAGCGCCAGGCCAAGCAGCCAGTGGACCGGCCGGCGCGCCCCCGGGCTGAGCAGGACCCGGACGGCGACCGCAAGCAGCAGCACGTCCACCAACGGATAGGCTAACGACACGGCTCGGGCCAGCGGCGTCAGCTCGGAGGCGACCAGGTAAGGTTGGATGAGGTAGATCAGCGACAGGACGCCCACGCCGGTGGTGACGATGCCCGCGTCCAGCAGCCCGGCCCGGTCGCCGCCGCGGCTGCGCTCCCGGATCAAGACCACCAGCCCGGCGATCAGCAGCCCATAGGCGGTGAGGTACAGGGCATCGGCGACCGACGGGTACGGCAGCATGACCCCGGTGGCGACGGTGAAGGGGTAGTAGACGACATTGGCGACGGCGCTGACGGCCTGCCCAGCCAGCAGCAGCCGCCAGGCGCGGCGGTGTTCGGGCCGATGGACCCGCAGGCCGACCACGATGGCCGCCGGCACCGCCGCACCGATCACCGCGAACAGCGAGCCCTGGGCAAGCCCGCCGTCGGGGAGCAGGAAGAAGCCGGCCGAGGCGGCGGCGCTGGCGACCAGATACCAGCCCCACACGGCGGGGGCGCGGCGACGCCAGCCAGTGTCAGTGGGAGCGGACGGCGCGCTCACCGGCCCCAGCCGAGCGTCTCGGCGACCTGGTCGGCCAGGCCGAGCGGGTCGAACGGCTTGGCGATCACCCCGGCAACGCCCAGGCCGGCGAACCGCCTGCGGTCCGCCGCCTGCACCTTGGCGGTCAGCAGCACGACCGGGATGTGCCGGGTCCGCTGGTCCGCCAGGAGACCCTGGAAGGTGGCCGGCCCGTCCATGTCCGGCATCATCATGTCCAGCAGGATCGCGTCCGGCTGCTCGGCCGCCGCCTTGGCGAGCCCCTCGGTGCCCGAGCCGGCCGTCAGCACCTCCCAGCCGGCGGTCATCTCCAGGCTCACCTGAGCCACCTCGCGGATGTGGTCCTCATCGTCGACCAGCAGGATGCGTCGAGCAGTCACCGTAGCCTCCCACCTCCCGATGCCTAGTTCGACCGTCCGCACGGCCGCTTTAGCGCCGCACTGCCAGAGCGGCAAACAGCCAACCATCGCGGTCAGGACATTGCTTCGTGGGTGGGTGTGGTGCGGGTATGCACGCCGGGGTGGTCGCGTTCGACCAGAGCGTCCACGGCTGCCGGGCCGAGGGGCCTGGCGAAGAAGTAGCCCTGGCCGAGCTGCAGCCAAGCTCACGCAGGGCGGCCAGCTGCTCGGCCGTCTCGACGGCGACGATCTCCAGGCCAAGGGTCTGGCCGAGGGTGACGATCGCCCGGGCCAAGGCGGAGTCCTCGGCGCTGCCGGCGACGCCGCTGACGAAGGCGCGGTCGATCTTGAGGATGTCGACCGGAAACGCTGCAGTAGCTCAGGGATGAGTAGCCGGTGCCGAAGTCGTCCAGGGCCAGACGCACGCCGAGCTGCCGCAGCTCGGTCAGGATCGTGATGGCCGCGTCCAGCTGCTCCATGACCGCGGTCTCGGTGATCTCCAGCACCAGACTGTGTGGGTCCAGGTCGGCGGCGTCCAGCGCCGCAGCCATCTCGTCTACGATGCCGGGGTGTTGGAGCTGGCGGGCGGAGAGATTGACTGCGATCGCCAGCGGCGGTGGCCGCCCACCGCCGCTGCCATGCCCTAGCCGGCCGGCCTCCCGGAGCACCCAGCGCCCGATCGGCCCGACACCCAGGCGGGTAGCGATGCCGAAGGACGCGGTGGCGATCACGACCAGCCCGACGACGAGCAGCCAGAACAACGGTGGGCTCCTCCGCCATCGTCGACATCTCATCAGCCCGCCAGGCCCATCACCCCGGTCGCGGCGACCTCCACACGCAGGCGCGGTCCCTTGGCGGATACGTCGGCAGGCGGCCGGCCGGCTTGACCCCTGTGCTTCCGCTGGAACCAAGCGGCAATTGTGAGTGCTGGACGCGAGCCTCACTGGAGCCCTCACACGGCCCTGCAGCGCGGGTCAAGCCCGCCCAAGTCGCTCATACCCCGGCCGGGGCGCTGCTGTTCCCTAGCCGGCCGAGCTGTCCTGCTCGTCCTCGAAGGCGTAGCGGATGTCGAACGGCTTGTTGGTGATGAACAGCGTCGTCACGTCGCCGTCCTCGGTGGCGCCGTGCTCCATGAGCATGCCTTCGGGGAACCAGACGAAGTTGCCTGGGCCGAACGTTCCCGCGTGCGTCTTCAGGGTGCCGTCGAGCACGTAGATCCCGTGGGCGCAGTTGTGGCGGTGCCACGGGTTGGTGAACCCGGCCGCGTACCGGATCATCTGGACCGACATGCCGGTGTCGGGGTCGGAGACGAACGCCTTCAGGGGCACGCCGAGCTTGAGCTGATCGATATACAGCTCGCCCCACGGCATGGCATTGGAGTCGAAGCTCTGGAGTTGGTCGTTCGCCGCCTCGTCGGTCATGTG
>WNFV01011487.1_pt1 | contig 14095 bp, 16 predicted proteins | sample 5400101 | NCBI WGS metagenome assembly WNFV01 (sample SAMN13153361, study PRJNA577476) | soil metagenome | isolation source: 115 cm soil or saprolite under grassland replicate 1 | place: USA:California | collected 2016-06-15 | reverse complement strand
GACCGCGGCTCCGCCGAGGATGTAGCGGCGCTCGAGGACCAGCACGCGCTTGCCGGCTCGCGCGAGGTAGGCGGCCGTCACGAGGCCGTTGTGGCCTCCGCCAATCACGATCGCGTCGTACTGCTGCGCCACCCGACGACCTCCGTGTCCGCGCAACGCACGCCCACTTGCGAGGGGACGGGCTGGGGTGCGCGAGGTAACGGGGGAGGGGTTAAATCGTTTGTCGCCGGTCCGCTTCGGGTTCGGAGGCGCGACCGATGCGACGCGGATCGCCGTTTCATTCTCGGACCTCGGCGCTGTGCGATAGCTGGGAGTGGCGCGGGTGGGCCGGATACCTCGCGGCCTCGTCGTACTCCCTCGTCCCGGAGATGGAGTACTATGCGATCCGCCACTCGGCCGGACTCTTGGACGTGTCGCCTCTGTACAAATATCGGATCAGCGGGAAGGACGCGCTGCACCTCGTGAACAAGGTGGTGACGCGCGACGCGACGAAGCTGTCGAAGGGACAGATCTACTACACGCCGTGGTGCGACGAGCGCGGGAAGACCGTCGACGACGGCACGCTGTGGAATCTCGGCGACGGGTCGTTTCGCATGACCGCCGCAGAGCCGAACCTCAAATGGCTTCAGGATGCCGGGATGGGCCTCGACGTCGATGTCGAGGATGTGTCGGAAGAAATCGGTGCGCTCGCCCTCCAGGGGCCCTCGTCGAGGGCCATCCTCTTGGAGAGCGCGGACGGCGCCGTCGAGAAGCTGCGGTACTTCAGGTTCGTGAACACGAAGTTCGCGGGGATCCCGGTCATGATCTCCCGAACCGGCTACACGGGCGACCTGGGCTACGAGATTTGGGTCGAGCGAGAGCGGGCCGAAGCGCTCTGGGATGCGGTTATTGAGAAGGGGCGAGGACACGACATCACGCCCGCCGGGATGCTCGCTCTCGATGTCGCGCGGATCGAGGCGGGTCTCATCCTCGCCGAAGTCGAATACCAGCCTTCCCGAAAAGCGATCATCGACGCGCAGCGATACTCGCCCTTCGAGCTAAGTCTCGACTGGACTGTGGCGCTCGACAAGGGGCCGTTCATCGGGAGGAAGGCGCTCCTCGAGGAGAAATCGCGCGGACCGTCCCGCCGCACAGTGGGCCTGCAGATCGACTGGAGATCCATCGAGAAGTACTATTGGGACATGGGGCTCCCGCCTCAGCCTCCGTCGGAACCGTGGCGGGAGAAGGTGCCAATCTACTCGGGATACCGTCAAGTCGGTTGGGCCACCAGCGGTTGTTGGTCCCCGCTCCTGAAGAAATACATCGCGCTTGCCACCGTTGCGGCTCCTTACTCGGACCTCGGGACCCGAGTCGAGATCGAGGTGTCCGTGGAGTGGGAGCGCCATCGGGCGCCTGCCACGGTCGTGGAGCGGCCGTTCTTCGAGCCGGAACGGAAGAAGGCGTGAGGCCGCGGCTTGGCGTCAAGCGGCGTGCCGAGCGAACTCGGCAAGGATGCCCTTCTCTTCAGGCCCGAGCCGACTCGCGGCGATCCGAGAGATTGAGAGGAGGGCAAGGAGGCCAGACATCGCCCAAGCAAGGGCGAAGGCTTCGAGCGATCCTCCTCCGATGAGAGGCAGGATGCTGAGAACTGCCGCCATGGCGAGCACGAACGCCATGATGCCGGTATCGGAGGCCCGCCGACCGAGGAGTGGCTTCTCCGGCGCCACCTCCGTTAGAGTCCCACGCAGATCCTGGCGGCGCGCGCGTGTCTCCAGTGAGGCAGCAAGAGCGACAAGGTCCCAAACGACCGCCTCGATTGTACCCGAGTCTGTCTGAATTCCCGCGAGTTGAACATCGATGCGAGTGTCCCGAATGGCGCCTGCGTAGAATGAATCAGCCCGGACGACTCGCGAGAAATCGTCGAGGATTCCGTTCGCCGCGAGGCGGACGAGCCAATCAACTTCCTTCCTCTCCTTGCCGGTGAACCGGATCCGGTCTTCCATCCGAGAGCCGCCAAGCCACTTCTGGGTCCACCCGGGAGAACCGAGTGTCCACGCGGTTGTGGCGCCGCGCACGAAGTAGACGTCTCCAATCATGCGAATCCGATGGGACACTGAGATCACGGTCCGGACGGGCACCGCCGATTTTCCTTCAGCCGTTCGGATGTCGATGGGTCGATCTGAGACACGACCATAGAGTTCTGGTAGGCCATAGGGGGACGTAACGCATTCTCGGACCGTGAGTCCGCGTTCCCGGGCAAGAGTTGCAAATGCTCTCCACATCGGCAGCCGCGACTTCCTGCGGTAAAAGGCTTGCGCGGCGACGAGTCCGCCTAGGAGGAACAGCGAAATGACGAGGACGAGCAACGCGAAGTTCATTGTTCCCTCGGATCAGAGCGCGCCGCATGTGGATAAATGTCGCTGGGGAATGCCTCGTAGGATAGCATGCGACGAAATCCACGCTGTCGGCGCCGCGCGCTTCGCGGTTAGGGGGCAGGAAGCGATTTATCGGAAGCCAGGCTTCCGAGACGTCATCCATGTTCCCCTACGATGCCCTCGTTGTGGGCGGTGGGCACAACGGGGTCGTCGCCGCCGCATACCTCGCGAAGGCGGGTCTCAAAGTCCTCGTCTTGGAGCGTCGACCAATGGTCGGAGGGGCCTGCGTCACGGAGGAGATCCTTCCCGGATTCCGTGTGTCGACGCTCGCCTACACTTGCGGCCTCTTCCGACCCGAAATCAAGGAGGATCTGCGTCTCTCTTCGTTCGGCCTCGAGGAACACGTCTACGATCCGTCGAGTTTCCTCCCGTTTCCCGATCGCCGATACCTCCTCTACCGACTCGACCCCGAGTGGAACCGGAAACAAATCGAGCGGTTCTCCAAGGCAGACGCACTGGCGTGGCCCAAGTACGAGCGTTTCTGGGAGGAGTTCGCCGAGCTGGTCGAACCGACTCTCCTCGCGCCTCCCGTGTCGCTCGCGGATCTGGCGAGCCTCGTCCAAACGCCGGAGGCCGAGGACTTCTTGCGCCGGGTCATGCTGATGTCGATTGCGGACCTGCTCGACGACTTCTTCGAGTCGGATGAGGTGAAAGCGTCCTTCGCGACGAGCGCGGTCGCCGGCACCATGGCGGGCCCTCGGACTCCGGGGACGTCGTTCGTACTGGGCCACCATACGCTCGGGGACATCAACGGGGTGAAAGGTGCTTGGGGTTGGGCCCTCGGTGGAATGGGAGCGATCTCCGAGGCAATCGCTCAGGCCGCTCGTTCCTTCGGGGCGGAAATCCGAACCGGCGTCGAGGTCGCGCGTATCGCGATTCGCGATGGCCGTGCCGTCGGCGTTACGCTTGCGGATGGCACGTCGATCGGGGCTCGCGTCGTCCTCAGCAACGCGGATCCGAAGCGGACTTTTCTGGGTTTGGTCGGGAAGGACAACTTGCCGGCAGATTTCGTCCGTGCGGTCTCACGGATCCGATTTGAGTCGTCATCGTTCAAGTTGAACCTCGCGTTGCGGGAATTGCCGGATTTCGAGGCGATTCCTGGCACATCGGTCCAGCCGCATCACCGAACGATCATCGACATCGCTCCGTCGGTCGACTACCTGGAACACGCATATGATGACGCGCGGCGAGGCGAACCGTCCCGGGAACCGTTCCTCGAATTCGTCCTCCAGTCGACGAACGACGAGACCGTCGCGCCTCCAGGACAGCACACGCTCACCGTTTCGGCCAAGTTCGCTCCCTTTGACCTGGCGCGCGGATCCTGGGAGACGGAATCAGAGCGGTTCGCGAGTCGAATCCTCGACGTTCTCGAGGGATACGCCCCGAACATCCGCCGTGCGGTGATTGCGATGCGGTGGCAATCGCCGCTCGACATGGAGCGGGAGTACGGCCTCACACGGGGCGACGTCTTCCATGGGGCGATCCTGCCGGATCAGATGTTCTCGTTCCGTCCCGTGCCCGGGTGGGCCCGCTATCGGACGCCGGTTCGTGGGCTGTATCTTTGCGGCGCGGGAGCCCATCCGGGTGGGGGCGTCATCGGCGCCGCGGGCCATAACGCCGCGATGGCGGTCCTCGAAGACTGGGCGAACCTGGTCGGCGGCTAGCCCTCAACGGGCTCGCATCTGATTCTCGTATGCGTTGAGGAAGCCTGCGTGCCCACTCTCGATCTGGTTCTTCAGGCAGACAAGGAGATCGGACCACCGGCCTCGGTGCTCGAGGATGTAAGCGCTCCCGACGTCGGCGTATCCGTCTTCGACGAGGTAGATCGCCGTCCCACTCGCCTTCTCCTCGAGTTCCAGCGAGACGCGCAGCTCGCCCTCTCGGAGCGGCCAGCGGAGGACCATCCGCCGCCCTCGTTCGATTTCAAGAATCCGATCGGGTCCATCCCCCTCTCCGAAGGCGAAGGTGCCACCCGGGCGCAGTTCGGCGCGAGCCTTCTTCGTGGGCACGCCTCCGGTCGTCCACGCGTCGAGTTCGGCGGGATCCGTCAACGCCTGAAACACCCGCGCCGGAGGGGCTTCGATCAAGGCCGAGAGCCGCACCTCAGGGCTTGTGACGGCTGAGTGGTCGGGCCGGACGCTGTCCGTGCGACCCTCTGCGATTGACTTGAGATTGCCGAGGCACATGCGCCACGCGTCCTGCATCGTCCCACAGCTGCTCTCGCGGATCGGGACGCCGCTGTGACGCGCCTCCAGGATTGTCGCGTCCGAGCCGTCGTCGTCCAAGTTGTACGAAACCTGGGTCGCCGTGCCCCGGATGGGCCACGTGAAGGCGAAGCTGCGGAGCACCTCCCCCTCGTCGATCGTCGTCTCCCATCCTCGCCCGTCGGGTTGAAGGATGCATGTTTCCCCGCCAAACTTGAACGATCCGCCGACCTTCGGTTCGATTCGCGACCAGCCGCAGAACCAGCGGGACAGATGCTCGATCCGGAGGAGCCGCTCGAAGACCGTGGGACGTGGCACACGGATCCTCATGCGGAACTCGTAATCGAATGGCAAGGTGTCACCCTGGTGCGAACCCAAACGGCGCATCGGCGGCCGTCATTTTCGCGCGCGGTCCTTTCGATGCGGGTCGCGTCGGCCTTTGCGTCCTCCGTGACGGAACCGCTTTTCCTTGGGTCTCGAGTCCTTCGGGGGCCGTTCCTTCCTCTTCACCCGCGCAGGTAGGAAATGACTCCGGGAAAAGGTTGCGATGCGAGCCTGTGCGGTTCGCGTCGCCGCAGCCAGCACGTATCGTAATAAGGGAACGCAGTTCGGTTTCCTTATCAACGATGACGGGTTACCCGCGGCGTTGCGGGAAAGCGAGCCGGCGACCAATGCGAATGGCGTTCCACAGTCCATGCATTCCCAGCCAACGCGCACGTCGCGCTCGGTCTGGTTCGGCGTGCGGTCACGATTCGGTCGAACGCTTTGGCGGATGCTCCACGGCGTCGCGGAACGCTGGCCGTGTGCGCGGTGTCGGCCCCGCATGACCGTTTGGATGCAAGGCCTTCACGACGCGGTGAACGTCCGTCTGGGCAAGCGGCCGTTCCGCCCCGATTCGTTCGCCCGCTACGAGTCCGGATCCCTGGAGGGCCCGTACCACCGGGCGTGCTTCGGGTGCCGCCTCGCCCGCGTCGGGTCACGTTGGGTTGCCCGCGCACCTCGACCCCAGCTCGTTCCGCGCTGATAGGGTGTCGGAGAAGCGCAAGTAACGAACCCTTATACGGGTTTTCGGCCTGAGTTCGACCGGCGAGTCGATGGCGGTAGAGGAACCCGGCGTGGCCTTGGAGAACGACGAGATGAACCCGTGCTTCGGTTGCGGCCGGGCAATCCGCGAGGGTTGCGCCTATCCTTCCGCCGTGTCGGCGATCGCGTGGAGACCGGGTTTCCGACGGACGTGACGATGGAGGGGTGGCCAGGACGTCTCCACTCCGGGATCTTGTACACCGCGATGTTGGAAACGGCGAACTGGACCGTGTTTGGGATCGCCGGCCGAATCGGGGTCCCGGTGCGCACGAGCGCGCTGAACCTTCAACGGTGGGCGCCGACAGGGATGCGACTCCGCATCGCGGGGCGTGCGAAGGCGACGGGCCCGAACCGGCTCGCTGTGGCCGTCGAAGCCTTCTCATCCGACGGACAGCCCCTTGCGACCCTCGACCGGGACTTCGTCCTCCCAAACCGGCGGGAGTTCCTTGACAAGATGGGGTATGATGAAATCCCCGAGGCGTTCGCCGGCCTCATTCCCGAGTAGAGATCGGTGCGCCTGAGCGAGATTCGGCCAATTGCGGTCGGATGCGAGAGGCGGGAATTCATCGGTGGTTCCATTCAGCGCTCCCATTCCGAGTTTGCGGCATCCGGGTCCGGAAACGCGCATCCATAAAGCCGAAAAGAAATAACGGGTTGCAGGTGGGGATTCCTATGTTCGCTCGCCGTCTTTTCCGGGGCCACTCGACGCGTCGAATGTTGGGCCTCCTAGGCGCGATCCTTGCGGTTGCGGGAGGCCTGCTCGTTTTCGTCACCGCCGCTTCTTCCGGGGGCTCACTGACCGCGGGACTTGTCCTGTCCGTAATCCTAGGATTCGCGGCCTTGTTGGGGGCGTCCCGAATCCACCGAAGCGCCAAAGCGATGCTGTTCTGGCGGGCACGTCTCACCGCGGCAGGGCTCCTCACGGCGGGCATCGGCGTCGTCCTGTTCATCCTCGGGCGGGGGGCGGAAGGGGTTCTCGTCCTGGCGGGGGGCATCATCGCTCTGGTAGCGAGGGCATTCTGAGCGGTCAGGAGCGCGCCGCCTCGTGCGCGGCGACTGCGATCGTCGGCCGTGGCGGCAGCGGCTCGTTTCGTCCGCCGCCCCCCTTCTAAACCCAACGGATCATCGAGGGGGTGGGCACCGGCGCAAGGTCCATAAGGGCCGCCGCCGGATGGGGCGGCATGTTTGGCCGGAAGCTGTTTGGCCGGTTCACGATCCGGTCAATCGTTGGCATCGTGGGCGCGATCCTCGCGGGCGTTGGCGGCGCACGCGGCCTGCTGACGATTGCCTCCAGCGTCGGGAATTCTCCCACGGTCGCCTCGTTGACGACTTGGTCGTTCCTCGCCCGAGTCTTCTTGGGCCTCGCCGCGCTCTGGGGGGCCTTCAGCATCTATCGGGCCGGGACCGCCCTCCTGTTCCCGCGCGGACGACTGGCGGTGGCGGGATTCCTGACCGCCGTGATCGGATTCTTCCTGTTGATTCTCGGCTTCGGCGTGGACGCGATCCTTGTCCTCGCGGGCGGCGTCGCGGCCTTTATCGGAGCCGAGCTCTGAACGCTCTTCGGGATCGCATGTGGGGGAGGGCGCCACCAGGGAGGAGAGCCGAGCGCCGGTGGATCGGATCCCACACCCTAACGTGCGCCAGGGCTCCTGCGGCCGGGCGCCCGTTGCGGAGGCCCCTCGCCGCACGAAGAAGGATTTGTGGTCGAGGAGCAGCGCACGCTAATCCGTGCTTGCCGTCGCATCTGGCTAAGGCCTCACACCCGAAGCCATCTTAAACCACCCCGGCCTCGCCCTCCATATGGCCCGCTTCCCCGAAGCCGAGCGCCGCCGGCTGCACAAGATGATCTGCATGCGATGCCATCCTGAAGGATACCGGCGCGGAACTTTCGCCCGGTGAAATCGGCGGGGCTGGCGGCTCTTTAGAGCTGCAACTGAGCTTCGCCTAATAACGTTTCGAATTGAGTCATCCGGTAGTCCCAATGTTCCTCGAGCGGGGCGACGTTGGCGGCAGGTCCTCGGGCATCCAACCAGCGAAACATTTTCAACATGCCCTCACCCATTGCCTGAAGCGCCCGATCTTCTGGGAGCTGGACAAACTTTACCGGTCGCGCCAGTCTCTTCGACAGCAATGCAGCCACATCTGGCATTGTCCTCGAATCCCCGACTAGGTCCCAGGCCCGCCCTTTTCCTTTCTCGGGATTTTCGAAGGCCCTTGCAACGATCTCCCCGATGTCTTTGGTCGCCACCAGCCTCAACTTAGTTTCGGGCTTCAGGGGCAACGCCAGGGTCCCCGACCCGATGCCTTGGAGCATTCGAGGAGACAGGAGAGTCTCCATGAACAGGACCGGCCTTACGATCGTCGCGGGAATCCCAATGCTGTGCAAGTGTTCCTCAACCCGAGCCTTAGTCTCGTAGTGGGGGACCCCTGAATTCTGGTCTGCCCCGGACACCGACGTGAGGACCACGTGGCCCCCTCCAACCTCCTTGGCGGCGTCCAGGGCGGTGATGCCCTGGCGTACCTCGTCGTCGAGGCCTCTTTCGAAAGGGGTGGTCATGACGAAAAACCCGTCGGTTTTCCGGAGGGCGTGAACCACGCTGCGGAAATCTGTCAGGTCCCCCTGCACCACTTGAGCCCCGAGCTTCTCCAAAGGACTTGCCTTGGTTGGATTCCGGGTGAGCGCTTTCACGCGATGTCCCCTCTTGGCGAGGCTCCGCGATACGGCCCCGCCCTGGTGTCCCGTCGCTCCCGCAACAAGGACGGTCATCGTCTCGGCCATGGATAGTAAGTATACAATAGAAAGTGATAAACGCTCCCTATCCTTTTGGAAACCTGGCATTAGGTGATTGGCGTGACTTCGGAAAGCATGATGGCACGGATTTACCGAATCGCCGAGTTGAGGGCGTGTCCTATCGAGACGACCTTTCGTATCGTAGGGAAGCGCTGGACCGTCCTGATCCTCAGGGAGATGTTCTTCGGCGTGACTCAGTTCAACCGACTGCAGGAGAACGTGAAGGGCATCACGCCCAAGATTCTCTCGCGAAGGCTGAAGGAACTGCAGCGCCTCCGGATTGTCGAACGACGGATTGTATCTCAAGCTCCGATCCGTATAGAGTATCGGCTGACAGACATTGGTCGCCGACTGGATTCCGTTCTGGTGTCGGCCGCGGCGTTCTCGATGGCTTGTCTTCCGCGGGCTGTGTTCAAAGACGGAAGGTCGCGGGAGCTCGCCGGGCTCGTTGGCGGTGGCCGGGTTCCTAGGTAAGCGGCCGATGGGAATCGTATCCCGGCCGAGTGTTGACTGTCGGTAATCCGGGCGTCCTTTTGGAGTTGACACGAAAGGACCGGTTGTCAGACGGACGCCGCGAGTGTGATCCGAGATTATTTTTCTACGCGGAAGAGGCATCGAACCCGAAGCCTTCTTAAGCCACCCCGGCCTCGCCCTCCATATGGCCCGCTTCCCCGAGGCCGAACATCGCAGGCTGCACAAGATGATCTGCATGCAGTGTCATCTGGAGCCATAGCCAGCATTTCTCTTCACGATACGAAGTTATTTTCTCTTCCGCATAAGTCGTCCTATGTGCGTCGTCCGTGGAGTCCGACGACCGAACAGAGGCGAGGACCGCCGAACCGCTGCTGTCAACAAGATCGGTCGGTTGGCGACCTTAACCGCTAAGTCTCGGAAGGAGTTCCGGTGCGCAAATGAGTTTGACCGCGAGATCGACGCAAATTGGGCTCATGGACGAAACAGCAAGCGATTCGCACCAAACTATCGGTACGGTCCTGGGCTGCGCACGAGGTTTCGAGCTCGCGGATTAGTCATGCACTGTGGTTTTCACTCCCGCTGCTCGTTTTCGTCGCCATTCTAGTCGGCCGCTTGGTGGTGGGGTACTGGTTCGTCGGTCCTCTTCTAGCTCGTGAAAGTCCTCCAGGTCTCATCTCGCTGCTTTCCGCATTAGCTCAGGTCTTGGCCTCGGTCTTCGCGATCGTGTTCGCCGTCGCGCTCCTCCTGCTCGACATTGTAGACAGACGCTACAACAACCCTTCACTCCTGAGAGTCTACTTGGACCATCGAACCATTATCTTCTTCCCTGGCGCATTTCTCTGGGCACTGCTCTGGGACCTGTTGGTCCTCGCTAACGCGAGCGCGACGCCGACCTGGATCACTGAGGGAGCATTTCTCTTCGCGCTGGTCACCATTTTCCTTGTCTATTTCTTTGTGAGAACAACGGCTCGCTTCCTCCAGCCCACGGAGTTGCTCAAGATCCTCGAGAAAGATGCTATCGCCACTTGGAGGTATGCGAGTTGAGAGACTCCGAAAAGAGCCGCAGGCGGCTGTTCGACCGTCTTGACCTCATTACTGATATTGCCGTGAGCGCGACTAAGGAAAAGAACAACACCGTGGTTTTCCGAAGCCTCCTAACGCTTCGAAGCGTGCTTGAGACGTACATCGCAGACAAAGGCGGGCTTACCGCGACTTGGTATCCGGTACATCGCATAGGAACCTTCGAGTTGAAGAACGACAACTTTGTTGAGTCGAAGCTAGTGGCTTCTCTCCGAAGAATTCTTGAGGTCTGCATTGCGGAGGAATACCATGATGCAACGGCTGAGGTCAGCACACATCTTGCAGCAACCGGAGTCATGTTTCTGGAGCGAGGAATGAATGACCCGCTCGAAAGCGTTCTGGTCGCTTTTCAGCGGGCCTACTACCTAATGACGAAATCCTCTCGGGATCAGGCGGCCGCCGGTATCATACTCCAGCAGTATCCCAGAATTCTCCACCGCGCGGCGAAACTCGATCCGGTGCAGCTAAGGGACAGCGCATTCGTGGAGAAACGGGTGCTTGGACTTGCTCGGCTCATCGGCTCAGTCTCACGGCTGGCTCTCTTCCAAATCGAAGAAGATCATCTGGACGGCCTCCGAGAAATCTTGTCGGAGTTCTTTGCTCCGTCTCTCGACATTTTAGGGGGGTTGAGGCCAACCGATTGGACAGATTTCGAGCAGGCAGAGTGGCAGCATGGGAAGGTCCAAGAGATTCAGAAGCAGGTCAACGATCTGGTGTTATCCTGGCTGGTCAGTCTCGGTGTGCTTGCTGTGGCGGGAAAGAAAGTTAGGTCATTAGGTCTGATACTCGGCCCTGGTGGCCCCACCGCACTGCGTCAATTGTTTCAGGGCAAGGAACTAGAAGTCCGCTGGGCCCTTCACGCGTACGAACCCGCCATGACGTTGCGGCTTCCGCCGTGGGGAGAGGTGAGCGAGGGAGACATCGCCAAGTTCTACGTAATCGCGAGGACGAATTTTGGCGCGCCCGAAATTCTAGGAGATTTCACTACCATTCGATTCATTTCACGAAATAAGGGTCAGATTGTGGCCGCATTGGGGGAATTGGAAAACGAATTCTCCACGTGGGCGCCTGTCCTCGGCACACGATCAGAAGCGGAACTGGCTGAGATTGGGAAGCTGCTCGCGATGCGGGTTTCATCATGGGAGAAGGAGCTTCCAATCATTCTGAAGCAGGCTTCGTTGTCCCCTCGCTTGCTGGCCGAAGGACAAGCCGCTTTCGAGGAGAGCTTCCTTTCATCGAGATGGGGAGCCGACGCCCTTCCGATCAAGTCGGTTTCGGGCGCAGCAGGGCAGGATTTGACCATAAGCCTACGATTGCTACTGCCACGCGACTGTTTTGTCGAGGGGATAGCGAGCTGCGATCCTGCGATCCGAGAGTTGGCACGGCTCGCGGCTTCGGATGAGGCGGAGAAATTCATCTCGTCGCTCCGCGCTCAGATTCAGCTTGCTGCGTTGGAGCCGGACCGACCGGTCTACAGGATTCTCACAATGGTCGTCGAAAGCCTGGCGGCCAGAGGATACAGTCCCGACACTTTGATTCTGGACTTGGAGACGGACGACTACCTATGGATTGATCCGGATGTCCGGCAAGCCTACAAGCGGGTCTCGCCTCCCAAGGGCCGAACGTTTCATGGCGTCTTGAGGATACTCGACTTCGACCTCACGGTCTATAGCGCCAGGAAACTGTTGGAAGAAACAATCGTGGTTGCGGACAGTAAACGGTTGGGGTGGTTGGAGAGCAGTACAGGTGAAACCCTTGATGTTCGGATCCGCGCGCCCGAATCAGGCGAAGTAACCACGGCCCAAGAGCGAGAAGGGGAGCAGTACGGAGGGTGGATGATTCTGGAGGCTCGATCGCAGAGGAAACTCGTCCTCTCGGATCCTCAGGCTTCCGTCGCTGCGACGGTTCCTTCGCGAAAGCGGTAGGTGGTCTGTAGGCAAAGGACTAGGCTCTGCATCTCACCCATGGGCGTCACCTACCTCAAGTCACCCCGACATCTGCAGACATGCTCCGGACTTTCTTCTTGAGGCCCTCATACAGTACGCGGTCCGTGTCGCCCACGGGGACCACGGCGACTGTCCCGAACGTGCCATCGTAGTCAGTCAGTTGACCGAGGAGACGATGCAGTTTGACCGTCGTGTTGAGGTTGCGCTTGAGTTCGATTGCGATGGCCGTGCCGAAAGCGAGGTCGGCACGAACACGCCCATCGCACCATCCCGCTTACGGGGAGTGCTCAAGGACGCTTTGGGTGGTGACCTTTCAATAGGAGCGTCTCAAGGAAGGAGGTGAGCTTGTCGAATTCTACTGGCCCGTTCAAGGCCATCCCACTGAGGACAACGCCACCACGCCCTCTGGGGAGGAAACCAAGGACGACTCCGTCCCTCTCCGCCGCGACCAGGGCTTTCTCTACCGCGACATAACCCTCTCGCACCGGGCGCCAGATGGACGCATGGAAGTCGCCCCCCTTGTGGGCCAGTTCGCCCCATTTCCTGACGGATCCCTCCGGCTGGGTCACGGGCTCAAAGTCTACCCACCATTGCTCATCGTTCACGTCGACTTGGAAAGCCCGCTTCAGCCGGGTGCCGTCGGCGTGTGCCCTCCTGTGACTAGCATAGTAGAACGGCCACCCTGCTGTACAGACGAAGAGGCCCCCGCTCTCCACGTAGGCGACAATACTCGTTAGGCTCGTCTCCTTGTCGGGATCTGCTTCAGGGTACATCTCGCCGAAAGGATTGACGATGGCATCGAGTCGGGGCGTGTCGTCGCGGCCCTGGATGTCTCGGACGCTAATCCTCTCCACGGCGAATCCCTTTGATCGGCACCAGCTCTCCCACTCGTCGGGACCGTAGACTGTGGACTTTCGTCCGGACTGGCCCCAGGACTCTGTGCCATGGAGAATGGCCACCAAGATGTCGGAGGGATTTCTTGAAGTCGCTGCTCGAACCTCGACGCGCCGCCGCAGATCTGACAGGTATTCTACGACATCCGGCGCGATCGAACCCAGGTTACTCGAATCGAATGTCAGGGGTTCGACCTCGTACTTGATCTGTCCGCCGAGCTGGACTCCCTCTTCTACAAAGACCGCGATCGAGCCGTCTGGCCGGATCTCATCATACCACGCATACTCCTCCTTGACTGTCCCGAACTCCCGAGCCGTGCCTTTCAGGTCCCTCGTCAGGATTTGTATGAACGCAGGGCAGTCCCGCATTGCAGTTTTAATCTTCTCCTTGATAGGGCGCGCTTGATGCCGCCGTCGGAGCCACACCGGATCGAAGCCAAGCTTTTCCGCAACTCTGAGAAACCACTCAATCGTGGGTTGAGCCTCTTCCGCGAAACTTGCGCTTATGAACGCAGAAGCCTTGGCGGCCGTCGGCCGTCCCCCAAAAGCAGCGAATTCTCTCCCCCTTCATTACCCTTTGCGCCCGCTGCCAAGTTTGCCTCTCTTTCGACAGCCAGGACGAAAACTATGAGCCCGACTTGACCGATGACTGTCTGATGCCCGGGAGGAAGCCGCGATATCGCTTGCGACTCATTTCGAAGGAGCTGAAGGATTCCGCGTGGTCTGAACTCGCCTCAAGCGAGGGGCTGACCCCCAAGGAGGGATACGTGGAGTGGCAAGTCAACGATTACTCCGAATTGGGCAATGAGGTCTTCGATTACTTGGGTCTAGAAGGAGTTCTTGTGCTCAGCTGGGGCGACGATCCGAAGGAGGCGTTCCCACCACCGGGCGACGTTTGGGATCAGGTAAACCAGATCATGGCAGACCTCATGGGAGACTGGTCCAAGGCGCACTTCGAGATGGTGTATGAGACCGACGAGTGTGAGTTGACGATTCGTTTTAGGGCCCTGGATTAGCGCGCGTCGCCGCTCGTTGGGCAAGGACACCCGTTCCCACCGGACTTGTAGCCGTTGCCCTCGTCGCTCCTACTTGCGCCTCTTGGTACCGCCAACAAATCCTAAGTCCTCAAGGCGCCGGCGAATGGCGTCCGCAATGAATTCTGCGCGCGACCGGAACCCCAGATGTCCCTGAGCCACCAAGACATCGATCT
>WNFV01006287.1_pt1 | contig 14096 bp, 14 predicted proteins | sample 5400101 | NCBI WGS metagenome assembly WNFV01 (sample SAMN13153361, study PRJNA577476) | soil metagenome | isolation source: 115 cm soil or saprolite under grassland replicate 1 | place: USA:California | collected 2016-06-15 | reverse complement strand
TTGGCGCCCGACGACCGGGCGACGCTCATCCGCGAAACCGTCGCGCAGATCGAAGAACTCACGACCCTCGTCGGCGACCTTGTAGAGCTGGCGCGCGGCGATGGCCAGCAAGAGCCGTTCACGGCCGTCAACCTCGACGAGGTCGTGCGGCGCGCCGTCGACGCCGTCGGGCACCACTATCCGTCGGTCGCGTTCCGGGTCGAAAGCGCCTCGAGCCCGATCCGGGGAGCTCCGGGACGGGTCTCGCGGGCGGTCTCGAACCTGGTGGACAACGCCGCCAAGTGGAGCCCGCCCGGCGCGGAAGTTGAGATCGCGGTCGGCGCGGGCGCGGTAACCGTGCGAGATCATGGGCCCGGCCTCGACCCGACCGACCTGCCGCACGTGTTCGACCGGTTCTACCGTTCGCCTCGAGCACGCACGACGCCCGGCTCGGGCCTCGGTCTGGCCATCGTGAAGCAGGTCGCCGACAGCCATGGCGGCACCATCACGGCGGCGACCGCCGCCGGCGGTGGTGCGCTGTTCGAGCTGCGGTTCCCGAGCGTCGACGGTAACGCGGAGATCGCGCCCGAAGTTCGTAACGGATTCTCATCCTTTTCTTAAGGTCCTCTCACGGCGGATTCAAGCTGCCTGTCCATCCTTACGACCATGCCTGTCATGACGACAGCCGCCCGTTCATTGAACCAGCCGTTCCGAGACCGTCATCGTCTACGACGAGCATGGGTGATGCCATCGGCCGCGTGGAGCGAGATGCGGCAGGTGTGCGCCCCACTGTGTTTGACCACGTTCGTCACCGCCTCGCGCAGCGCCCAGGCGATCGTCGTCTCGTGCGCAGGATCAATGCTCGCGCTGGTGTTCTCGACGATGGTTTCGATCCCAGCCATCCGCAGGGCTGTGTCGGCCGCGACCAGCTCAGCGTCGATGCTTGGCGCGTGTGTGCTAGTGACGGCCTCGCGCACGTCGCGCACTGCTTGCCGAGCGAGGCGCTGGACGTCTTGCAACTCTGCCTCAGCGGATGGGTCGGCTTTGGCGCTCAGGCGGCTCGCCAACTCGGCCTTCACCGCAATCAGCGATAGCGTCCGGCCAAGTAGGTCGTGCAGCTCACGCGCGAGCCGCTCGCGTTCTCCGGCTACTGCCAGGTCCGCCAGCTCGGCCCTGGTGGCGTGCAGGTCAGCGTTCACGGCGATAAGCTGGCGGACGGCCGTCATTCCAAGACCAGCGAGCACGATCGACAGCAGGATCGAATGACTTGCCCCGAATGGCTCAGAAAAGTCATGTGGCTCGGCCAGTCGACTCTCGGCGGCCATCGGTGCGGCCGCGGCGAGCGCGGTGAGACCCACGCCGACCGCCGCGACGGGACGCAGCCCGGCGCCGACAATCAGGGCCGGGTAGAGCCACAGAAGGGGTTGGCTAAGCCCGAGCAGGTCGAGCAACACAAAATTCGTGACGACCATACCCGCCGCGGCGGCGATCGCCTGCCGCTCGCGGCTCGGCCAGGGCCGCCACCAGTAGAAGACGTGTATCGCGCCGAGCACTATCAGACCGCCCGCCGCGGCGAGACTGTTGCCGGAAGGCGGCGGCTCGGCCAGCATGAACAACGCTCCGAGGAACACCGGCGCACTCGTGACCCGCACGACCATGACGAGCCAGAGCATCCTCGGCGCCATCTTCGCTCCAGCGTAGGCAGACGAAGTACGTGCGGGAAGGCCCGCGCCGAAACTCGTGACAAATGTCACGCCAGGCGATGACAGCACACACTCCCCGGGCCGAGCGGGTATCCCTATGGTCTGTTGAGATGTCCGAGCTGCGCATCGGCACCGCGTCCGCTCGGCGTGAGATGACAGGTGGCGTGACGGCGCTCCTCCTGACGGCCGTACTCACCAACAACACGCGGGTTCTGAATCTGGCGTGGATCGCTCCCGCCGCGGCAACGCTTCTCGCCGCGATCCTTCACCCAACCTGGCGCGGTTTCTTCCGCTCGTTTTGCGCCGCTCGAGTCAACTGGCTACTGCTCGCACTAATCGGCATCGCGGCCGCGCCGCTGCTCGCCTTCGCGTCGACGAACATCCGGCTGCAGGGAACTGTCCCCGACGAGCATGCCCAACTCGGTCACTATGGGTTTATGGCTGCCTTCGGCTTCACCGTGCTCGGAGTCGGCCTCCTGGCCAGCCTCCGGCCGGACGGCTGGCGACTGACCGCCTGGGTCGCCGGCTTCCTGTCGGTGCTCCTCGGGCTCGCCTCGCTGACGTACCCGGAGGTCTCCTCGAGTCTCGGCCTCGGCTGGGCACTCGGGGCCATCGCGTGGGGCGCCGTGTTCGTCGCGGCGGCCGAGCTCACGAAGAACGCGGCTGGCCCGAGACTGCTCGGGTTGGGCGGCGGAATACCGACAGACGACACTCGCGTCCGATCCGATCGGGAATCGTCCACGCGCACACCACCCTGGGTGAATGCGTTCGGGATGCTCGCCATCGCCTTGGTCCTGCTGGTGGTCATCCGCTTCCTCGTGGGTGGTGGCCTCGCGGGACACGGGCCCGGAGGCGCTGCGCAACAAGCAGGCATGGGCGCTACATCGCCTGTAGCAGTCACGGAACGAGTTGCTGGCGAAATCGAGGCGGTGAAGCAGCAGTACCTCGGATACACCGTGGCGCAGGCGGAGCAAGAGGGGTATGTGCGCGACGCGTTCTGCCTCGATGCCACGAGTTTTGGCCAGCCACCCGCGCGAGGCGCCATGGGCCTTCACGCCACGAACGAAGCCCTACTGGGCGGGCCAATTGCGGCCGAACGCCCGCAGGCGTTCATGTTCGATGCCGAGGGACGGCTGCTGGGTGTCGAGTATGAGGTCACCACCGACGCGGTCCCCGAGCCGCCGCGACTCTTCGACCGGACCTTCGCCAAGCTGCCGCCGCATTCTGGGGTGCAGCACGAGCACTACGCGCTGCACGTCTGGTTCGTCGACAACCCCAGTGGCCAGTTCGACGACTTCAACCCCCGCGTGAGCTGCGCGCCCGGCAGCACCCCACCAGCAGACCAGGCGCCGAGCCACGGTGGTCACTGAGCGGCAAAGCGAGGTGCTGTCCGACAGCAACAAAGCAGTCGTTTGCCACCTCTCGACGAGAGTCTGACGCACCAGTCCCCCTGCGGAGCGCGTTCCATGCCACGAGTTTCCATGCTGCTCCCCCTCCTGGTCCTTCTCGGCCTCGTCGCTTCGGCGTGCGCGCCTGCTCGCCCGCCCCGCACCACGCCCGCGCGAGGCCCATCAAGGCGCTCGCGCAGAAGCGCGTGACAGAGCTGCTGGCAGGTGGTGGGGCGGGGTATGCGCTGGTCGCTGAACTGAACCACTATCCTGGTCCATACGCGCCTGGTTGAGCCGCTCGAACGGGAAGCCAAGATGCTCGGCGAACGGTCGGTGGCGCTCGAAGCCGAACTGGACGCTCTCTGCGCAGCCGAGCGTGCCACGGCAATTGACGTTGAGCGCCTCTCGGCGGAGATCGGTGTCGTCGAGGAAGCCTACGTCGCGTCCACCTCGTGCCTCATCTACGGACCCGGGCGCTGCTCACGCCAGAGCAGGTGGCGCGTTTCGACTGATGGCGCCAGCTGATACGGACGGCACGATGCGCAGCGGAGGCGTCGATCGGCGGCCCAGCCACGGTCAGCGCGTTCATCGACCGACCTGGGAGCCATCGAGCCAGGTCGAGTACGACGAGTTGTGCGCCGACGTGGGGCTGTCGTGTACCTACGGCATGCTCCTGTGTCGCGCGAGCAAGCATCGCGTATGTCCTCGGCGACCTGCTGGGATTCACCCGCGCCGAGGGGCCGCCATCGTCGAGATCAGTCGAGCCGCCTTTCGACAACGCCTCGCGCGGCGCGCCAGCCATGCGGCAGTTGATGGTTCCTGCGGGCTCGTTGGAGCCGCCAATCCGTGTCGTTGCCATCGTTTGTTCACGGCAGCATCGCGTGCGGGCTGCTCGATCCGACCAACCCACACCATGTGCGGCACCATGGAGTTCTTTTGCCAATCGAGACCTGCACGCTCGAAACGACCGCACACGAGCTCGACTTCGCCGTGGCGGTAGCCGAGGTCTATCGCACGGATCCCAGCTTCGCCGCGCCGCCGACCGTGTGGCGCTGCCTGGCCAAAGCACTACCGATTCTGCTCGGCGAGAGTTGGCGGCCGATTGACGTGGTCAGGAAGCGCGGCGGAGGAGGAGTGCGTTGGAGACGACGGTGATGCTGGAGGCTGACATGGCCAGGGCGCCGAATTCGGGCCGCAGCATGAGACCGAGGCTCGGGTACAGCACGCCGGCGGCGACGGGGATGGCGATCACGTTGTAGATCGCCGCCCAGAACAGGTTCTGCTTCATCTTGCGCACGGTCGCCTTGGACAGCCGAATCGCGGCCAGCACGTCGGCCGGGTCGCTCTTCATCAGCACGATGTCGCCCGTTTCGACGGCGACGTCCGTCCCGGCACCGATGGCGATGCCAAGGTCTGCTTGCGCGAGCGCCGGGGCGTCATTCACACCGTCGCCAACCATCGCGGTGAATTTTCTCCGACCCTCGGTTTGAAGTTGCTTAACGCCAGCAGCTTTGTCTTCAGGCAACACCTCGGCGAATACGCGGTCGATCCCAACCTGCTTCGCGACGGCCTCAGCCGTGCGCTTGGTGTCGCCAGTCATCATGACGGGCTCGATGCCCAGCGCCTTCAGCTCGGCGATTGCACGCGCGGCGTTCGGCCGCACGATGTCAGCGGCGGCAATCACACCCTCCGCACGGCCCTCAACGGCTACAAGAATGACGGTCTTGCCCTCATCGATGAGTCGGTTGGCGGCCTGCTCGAGTGGCCCGAGGGGGACATTGAACCGCTCGAGGAGACGCGCTGCGCCAACCAGGACGTGGCGTCCATCAACCGTCGCGCGGACACCGTGGCCGACGATGTTCTCGAATTCGTCGATCTCAGAACGGGCTGACAACCCGCGGCGGTCCAGTTCATCGAGCACGGCTTGCGCCAGCGGGTGGCCGCTACGTGCTTCCGCAGCGCCGGCCAGTCGCAGGAGGTCGTTCTCGCTGACACCCTCGGCGACGACGTCGGTTACGCGCGGTTTGCCTTCGGTGAGCGTGCCCGTCTTGTCGAAGATGATCGCCTCGATCTTCGACGCCTGCTCGAGCGAGACCGCTTGCTTGAACAGCACGCCGCGCTTGGCGGCGAGGTCGGTCGCAACCATCACCGCTGTGGGCGTGGCCAGGCCCAGAGCATCCGGACAGGCGATGACCACCGCAGTGACAGCGAATGTCAGGGCGAGCAGCAGCGGTTCGCGGGCAACAAGCAGCCAGATCAAGAACGTAAGCACGCCCGAGCCGACGGCGATCAGCGTCAAGTAGTGGGCGGCACGGTCGGCGAGGCGCTGGGCCGGCGCTTTGCTGTTCTGCGCCGTCTCGACCATGCGAACGATCTGCGCCAGGGCGGTATCGGCGCCGACCTTCGTCGCACGGAAGCGAAGCGAGCCTGACTGATTGATCGTGCCGGCGATGACCGAGTCGCGAGGACCCTTCTCGACGGGGAGGCTTTCGCCAGTCACCATGCTCTCGTCGATACTGCTGGCGCCATCGATCACCTCGCCGTCGACTGGGACCTTGTCGCCCGGCTTGAGCACTACCACGTCACCGACAACGACCTGGGCGACTGGAATTTCAGTCTGTTGGCCCTCGCGTTCGACGGTCGCGGTCTGAGGCGCCAGATCGAGTAATTTTCGCACCGAATCTGACGAGCCACGGCGAGCCTTCATCTCCATCCAGTGGCCGAACAGTAGGAACACCGCCAGCATGACAGCGGCCTCGTAGAACGTCTCCTGGCCCGCCGCAAACAATGTCAGTCCAACGCTGAACAGATACGAGGTGAGGATGCCGAGTGAAACGAGCACGCTCATGTTCAACACGCGGCTTTTCAGCGCCTGGACGGCGCCGATGTGGAACACGCTGCTGGTCCAGAGCGCCACCGGTGTGGCGAAGGCGAGCATGATCCAGTCAACTGGGATGCCGAACGGCGTCGGCAGCATGCGACCGCCGAGCGCCAAGCTTCCGAGGCCCGAGTACGCGACGACAGGAATCGACAGCACCACGCTGATCCAGAAGCGGCGGCGCATGTCGGCTTCCATGGCCGCGGCCATGCGCGGGTCGCTCATGTCGTGGGCCGCGTGGGCCATGCCAGCGTGCTCCGCGTGCGCCGCCGCGCGGGCCTCCGGCGCGTCGGCGCCGTCCTCGAGTTTTGACCGGGCTGTGTGCGCGTGATGGTGGGACGAGACGGCTGCGTCAGGCAGCGGTACTGGACACCGACCACCGCAGCACGCGCCCGCCAGGTCCGCGAGCTCCTGGACCGAGATCATGCCGGCATGCGCATCGACGTGGGCCATGCCCCCCGCGGCGTCGACGCGCACACGAATCACGTGCGGGTTCTGCCGAAGGCGCCGTTCAATCAGATCGGCGCACGCACCGCAGCACACCCTGCCAATCGGCACGCTCAGCGTAGCCACGTCATCGCGAGTTGCTGATGGGTGAGTCGCGTGTGCCATGGGTTAGACCAACTGCCTGAGGGACGTTCAGGCGTTGAGGTAGGCGGACGGATCCGCGAGAAACTGCTTCCTACACGACGGCGCGCAAAACGCGATGATCCGACCCGCGTATTCCGCAGTGTGCCGCGCAGTTCGCAGATCAACCTCCATCAGGCACACCGGATCGAGCCGGTCGAGACCATCTCCGAACGCTTCGGCCATCGACACGAGTGGCTCGTAGGCGTGGTCTGGCGGCGGCAGAAAGCGCTCGTAGACGTGGTCCTTCAGTCGCTCCGGTGGTGGGAGGATCCGACCCGCTGCGAGCATGCTTTCTATCCAGTCATAAACGACGCTGGCAAGGTCGGGCTGATTGAGGTCCTTGAGCCAGATCGATCGACCGTGGAGCACCAGGAGCGCGTTGTTGCCCACCGCGCAAGGTCCGAGGCAGCCCGTAAACGTGAGATGGAGCCGATTGCGGATTTTGCGGCGCTCCCACTCGTCGCCCCACAGCGCTTGCGGATCAAATGGCATGCGGCCCTTGTCGTCCCAGCCACAGCAACAGCTGCCGTGCTGTTGGGCACACACCAGCAACTGGCCCCGGAGCTGGACGATCCGGAAGTCTTCGCCGCGCGCTTGCAGCTTGACCGTGGCGAGGCGTGGACCTGACGCGGCAAGCCGGCCGCCCGCTGCGTCGCAGGTGGGGCACCCGGTGCCGACGTGATCAGTCCCATGCGTGACATCGCTCATTCGAACTCGCGGTTACATCGAAGGCTTGTAGTTGGGGTCGAGGTACGTCTCGGGCTCGAGCTCGAAGGCCTTCTTGCAGGCGGGTGCACAAAAGTAGAAGGTCTGCCCTTTGTATTCGGCCGTGTGCTTTGCTGTAGCCTCGTCGACGTCCATGCCACATACGGGATCTTTCGCCATCAGACGACGGACTCCACCGGATAGTCCTCTTCGTTGAGGAGTTCCTTCATCCTGTCGACATTCACCTGTGCTTCGTCGTACTCCACTTTCACCTGCTTGGCCGGGATATCGACGCGCACGCTGCGCACGCCGTCAACCGGCGACAGCGCACCGGTGATGGCACGCTCGCAGTGCTCGCATGAGATATCCGGCACGTTCAGGGTCACGGTGTTCATGAGGTTGCTCCAGAGATGGTGATGGTGCCGCGCATGCCCGCGGGGTAGTGGCCTGGGACGTGGCAGCCATACTCCAGCGTTCCCGGATTGTCGAAGGTATAGACGAGCCGTACGCTCTGGCCAGCTGGCACGTCTACGAAGGCGACCTGGCCCGGTTCGGCGTGCATGGGCGCGCCATTGGCCATCTCCCGCTCGTGCTCCTGCTGTTCGGCTGGTGTCCCGACGAAAAACTCGTGCGGCACCGCGCCAGGATTCCTGATCTCGAAAGCAACGGTCTCACCAGTGCGCACCGTCAGTTGCTCCGGCGTGAAGCGCAGCGCATCGGTCGTATCGACCTGGATCGTGCGACTCACCGGTAGTCTATTGACGGTCTCCATTGGCATCGGAGTAGGGCTGCCCATTTCGCTGCGCGCGAAGTACAGCGCAGCAGCACCGACTGCCAATGCGACAAACGCAATCGCAACCAGATAGGAGTACTCGGCGATCCGCTCGCTCAGCGACGGATGCAGAATCGCTTGGGCGGATTCGGGCCGCTTGAAGCGGCGCAGCCGCAGTGCGTTGGTCACCACGCTGACGCTGCTCATCGCCATCGCCGCGGCGGCCAGCACCGGGTTCAGCAGCACGCCGAACAGCGGATACAGCAGCCCCATGGCGACCGGAATGAGCACGATGTTGTACGCAAAGGCCCAGAACAGGCCTTGCTTGATCACGCCGACCGTCTTGCGCGATAGCCCGATGGCGGTGACGATGCTTCTCAGATCGGCGCCGATGAGCGTGATGTCGGAGGCCGCCATAGCCACGTCGGTGCCGGTGCCAATCGCGATGCCAAGATCGGCCTGGGCAAGCGCCGGCGCGTCGTTGATGCCGTCGCCCACCATGGCGACGAGCTTGCCCTCGGCCTGGAGGGCATTGACTTTATCTGACTTCTGGTCAGGCAGCACCTCAGCCAGGACATGCTCGATGCCGGCCTCGCGGGCGATTGCTTCGGCGGTGGCGCGGTTGTCGCCGGTCAACATCCACACCTCGAGGCCGAGCGCCTTCAACTGCTCGACGGCGAGGGCCGATTCGGGCCGCAGGGTGTCGGCCACGGCGATCAGGCCCGCGGGTTCGTCACCCACCGCCACGTACATTGGCGTGACGCCAGAGCGTGCAAGAATCTCCGCCCGCTCGCCGAGTCCATCCACTGGGATCCGGTAGTCCGACAGCAACGTGGCGTTGCCGAGCAGGATCTCGCGACCCTCAATGCGGGCCTGGATGCCCTTGCCCGCGAACGCCTGGAAGTGCTCCGACTTGGGCAACTCGAGTCCCAGCTCGCGTGCGCGATCGACGATGGCTTCACCCAAAGGATGCTCCGAGCCGAGCTCCGCCGCAGCCGCCAGTCGCAACAGATCGTGCTCCGACAGGCCGTTGGTGACCACCACCTGCGTCACTGCCGGCTTGCCACGCGTGAGCGTGCCGGTCTTGTCGAGCACAATCGTGTTGACGCGCCGAGCACCTTCGAGCGCCTCGCCACCGCGAATCAGAATGCCGTGCTCCGCAGCCTTGCCGGTGCCGACCATGATCGCGGTCGGGGTGGCGAGGCCGAGCGCGCACGGGCAGGCAATGATCAGCACCGCGATGGCAGCCTGGAGGGCGAGTGTCAGCCGTGGCTCTGGCCCGACGACAATCCAGCCCACGAATGTCAGCGCCGCGAGCACCAGGATGGCTGGCACGAACACTTCGGAGATTCGATCGGCGAGCCGCTGCATGGGCGCTTTCGAGCCCTGCGCTGCCTCAACTAGGCGGACGATTTGCGCGAGCGTTGTGTCCTTGCCGACCTTGGTCGCCTTGAAGATGAAGCTGCCCGTCTTGTTCAGCGTCGCGCCGATGACCTGCTCTCCCCGACCCTTCTCGACGGGCAGGCTTTCGCCGGTCAGCATGCTCTCGTCGAGTGCCGAACGGCCTTCTTCGATCACGCCGTCGACGGGCACCTTCTCGCCAGGCCGAACGCGGACAAGGTCACCAACCTGGACCGCCTCAACAGGAATATCCTGCTCGACGCCGTTGCGAATCACGCGCGCCGTCCTGGCCTGCAGGCCCATCAGCGCTTTGATCGCGGAGCTGGTCTGCTTCTTCGCCCGTGCCTCGAGCCAGCGACCGAGCAGGATCAGGGCGATGATGATGACCGCCGTCTCGAAGTAGAGGTGCTGTGGGAATCCCCATGCTTGGGCGAAACGGGGCCAGAGTGTGACGAACGCGCTGTAGCCATAGGCGACTGACGTGCCGACAGCGATCAGCGTGTTCATATTTGTGCCGCCGTGGCGCGCTGCTCCCCACGCGGCGCGATAAATCGGTGCGCCGGCCCAGAACTGGACCAGCGTGGCCACGATCAGGAGCACCGGTGCTATGACATCCATCGGCACGTTCAGCGGGATGATCGAGAGCGCCATCATCAGCAGCCCGGCCGCCAGGCTGATCGTCCACTTGCGCTTGAGGTCGTCGATTTCGCGCTGACGCTCGATGTCGTGGGCGTCCTCCGCGGGTGCGGCTGTCTCGACTGCCGGCACCGGTGACGCGCTTGGTTGCGAGACGTCGGCGACCTTGTAGCCCGCCTTCTCGACCGCAGCCCTCATCTGATCGACGCCCGTCTGGCCGGGATCGAAGACGACGTGCGCCTTCTCGGTGGCCAGGTTGACGCTCGCCTCGTGGACGCCCTCTACCTTATTAAGGGCCTTCTCGATGCGCCGCACGCACGAGGCGCACGTCATGCCCTGGATGGGCAGCGTGATATCGCCACCTCCGACGCTTGTCGTGTGGCTCGGGGCGGGCGCGGTCGTCTTCCTCGGGAACTCGCGGACACCATAGCCCGCGTTCTCGACGGCGGCCTGCATCTGTGCGGGCGTGGCGACGGCCGGGTCATAGACGACGGTCGCCTTCTCGGTCGCGAGATTGACGTTTGCCTGCTCGACGCCGCCCACTCTTCCGAGTGCTTTTTCGATGCGCCGCACGCAGGAGGCGCACGTCATCCCTGTCACGGGGAACGTGATTTCCTGCGTATTGGCGTCAGTAGTGGTTGCCATGCTGAAAAAAACTCACTTGCGCGAGAGCTGGAAGAGCTCGCCCAGCTCGCGGATCATTTCCTGGTCGCGACCCTCCTTGAACCCATTCGGGACGCACGACGCCAGGTGCCCCTCGAGGAGCGCGGACTCGAACGCCTTGAGCGCCCGCTCGACCGCGTAGGACTGCTTGACAATATCCACGCAGTACTGGTCTTCCTCGACCATTTTGCGGATGCCCTTGAGGTGGCCCTCGATAGTCGCCAGGCGGTTCAGGATCTGTTTCTTGTCGCTCTGCATCGGTCGCACTCGATTCTTACTCCCACCCCGGTAGGGAGGGGGTTGCCGAGAACTCTAGCGCTGTAGCTGCGGTCTGTCAACCCCCCTCCCTAGGGGGATGGGCGCATGCCTGCGGCTGGCGGCCCAGCCTCACTTTTGACCGACCAGGCACAGAGGCGCCCTGAACCGCCGGGGCTAATGATTCATGTCTTCGCCGGGCACTTCGTGCCCGCCTGTTCCAGGTTTAGGAGCGGCGGGCGGCCCTGAATTGCCGTTGCCCCACGACAGGCGCCACGCCTGCATTTGGCCGATCTCGCGCTGCTGGGCCTCGATGATCGACAGTGCCAGGTCCTTGATCTCGGTTCGAGTCGCCTGTTGTAGCGCAAGCCGCCCAGCCTCGATCGCACTCTGGTGGTGGGGAATCATGGCGTCGATAAAGGCGATGTCGATCGGTCCGCTCGCTGAGCGGAGTCGCTCGATGTCGGCGGCCATGTCCATGGTGGTCTGCCCAGAGTGAGCCGCCATGCTCGCCATGCCGCCGAGCATGGGCATCTTGCTCATAGGTGGTGTTGCGTCGCTGCCGAACCACTCGCGCCGCCACTGGCGCATTCGACTGATCTCGGTGTCCTGGGAACGCAAGATGTCGTCTGCAAGCTGCCGCAACTCAGGTCTTTCTGCGCGCTGCTGCGCAATGCGCGCCATACCGAGCGCGCCTTCGTGGTGCGGAACCATCATGTCGATGAACAGCTGATCGAAGGCTGGCGACTGCGCGATCGGGACAGCTGTAGGTTGGGGTGCGGCCGTTGGTGTGGGAACTGACGGTACAGCCGTCGGAACTGCGGCCGCCGGCGCGGCTGAAGGCGATGGGCCGCACGCCACGACCACGGCTGCGGCGAGCACCGCTAGGCCCGGCAAGGGCGACCGTTGAAGTCTTTTCATGGAAAACTCCTGGATCATCTCGGCTGAACTACTACGCGGGCTGCTGACGAGGCGGTACGAAGCACCGCCCACACGACGCCCGAGGATCAACTCAGGAAAACGCCCAGGAGCGCTTGGCGCCGCGTACCCGGCGGCGGCCGCGCAAGTTCAACCCCAAGCTTCGTGGAGCGCTGCCCCATCGCGGCCAGGTTCGTCACTAGCACGAGCGCACCGGCATCGACGAGCGTAAGGGCCAGGATTCGAGGAGCGGAGAACTCTAGCGTCATGCACCCAGCAATGGCGCCACTGTGGTCAAGGAACTCGCGCGCGCCTAAAGGGGGTAGACCCACGTTGAGGTCGGGGATTGGCGCCGACATCGCCAGATCATGAGGACTACCCGCGGCGTGCATGTGCGCCGAGTGAACGACGAGTACGAGCATGGCCAGGCTTGCCGCACTGGCGAATTGAGCCCGCGCGGTAGGCATTGGTGCCCACCTACTAGTCGTCACAGGTCTCGATGATGACCGTCTCGCGGCGAAAATGCCACTGCAGTGCATTGGCCCGGGCAGCCATTATGGGCACGGGGCTTGCCGTCGACTCGAGGCGGGGACCCAGTGGCGGTTAGCGGCGCCCGCCCCATGACTGTCCACCATCTTCGCTGCGGTAGACGAGGCCCTGGTGTCGAGGCGAGGTCGCCACCGCCAGCACGATGCGCGGGTTAGCCGGGCTTACCGCCACAGCCACTGCGTTATCGCCGGGGTACGACAGCGCAGCCCAGTGTGCTCCTCCGTCGGTGCTTTTGGCGAGCCCACTCTCAGTTCCTGCATAGATCGTCTGACGGTCGGAGGCGTCCACGGCAAGCACCAGGACGGCACGAAACGCGGCGTCCGACCCAGCCTGTCCTGATGCGGCAGTCCATGAGCCACCCGCGTTCACACTGCGCAGCACTCCCGAACTGGCTGTGCCTACGTACAGAACCTCGGGTTCAGCACCGGCTGATGCCAGCGCCGTGACGTCGGCTGGAGGCTGAGTCGGCAATTTCATCCAGGTATGGCCGGCATCCGCACTGCGAAATATGCCAAAGCCCACCACGACCGCAGTGAGGCGGTCGGAGTTGTCAGGATCGATCGCGAATTGGTGAATGTCGGTGCCCGGCAGGTTGTTTTCGACCGGCCGCCAACTGGAACCACCGTCGTCGCTCGCCTGGAACACATCGTGTCCGGCGATGTACACGCGGCCCGGGTTCGAACGGCTGCCCATGGCGAGTTGCATCGCGTCGAAGGCGCGACGGTCGACCAGTGCCTTCCACGTCCGTCCACCATCTTCCGAGCGCATGAGACCGTTGTGATGGCCGAAAAACACGACGTTCGGATCGGTCGGGCTGAACAGCAGCGCGTGTTGATCGAGTGTCTGCAGCGTCGCAATAACGCCGCTTTCCTGAGGAGCGGAGCCTGTCCGCGTCAGCACCCAGGCGGCCACGGCGAGGCCGACCAACACAACCAGCCCGCCCACGAACCAGATCGGTCCCGGGCGTGTTCGCGTTGATCGCGCTTTACGCGCATTGCGCTCCCGGCTAGCGGCTACTCTTGCCACGGCAACCTAGTCATTCGACACTTGTCGGACCCTAGTTTATCAGCCTACGATTGGCAGTCGTACACGTCGCCTATATACTGTCGTGGCGGCTCTACTCGCTCCGAAAGTTCATGACTGATCAGGATCCATCCATCGACATCAACACCCTACGGCTGGACCAGCCAGGCATTCGGGTCGCCTTAGGCGATCTCGAGAGCGAGATCATGGAACGCGTCTGGCAGCTGGGGGAGGACGGCGACGGCACCGTGACCGTGCGGGCCGTCTGGCAGGACCTGTATCCCACCCGGCCGGTGATGTACACGACGGTCATGAATACGATGACCCGCCTTACAAAGAAGGGTTTGCTCGCGGCTGAGAAGGGCGGTCAGGCGTTTGTGTATCGGGCGACGCTGAGCCGCCAGGCGTTCGTCGATCGGTTTGTTGGCGACGCGCTCGATCGCCTGTTGCTCAATTTCGGCGGCGCGACCAGGACCCATCTGGAGCGTATCGAGGACTCGTCAGTTCAAGAGAGGCTCGGACGGCTCCTCGACGACATCGAGCGGCGTCGAGCTATCGAGGAACCGGAAGACTGACTCGCTGTGCACACCTTCTTC
>WNFV01007381.1_pt1 | contig 14099 bp, 19 predicted proteins | sample 5400101 | NCBI WGS metagenome assembly WNFV01 (sample SAMN13153361, study PRJNA577476) | soil metagenome | isolation source: 115 cm soil or saprolite under grassland replicate 1 | place: USA:California | collected 2016-06-15 | reverse complement strand
GTGGAGATGACTAATGACCGTCCGTGGCGCCTAGCAGACCTGAAGTTCGTTCCGTCGGGAAACGGAAGGGAGAAGGCTACTATAAACGGCGTCAGGATCGTGAGGGAAAACGGGAGATATTGGATTTTGACTCCCAATGGTCCCCTCTGGAGCAACATTGACGAGCGAGGTGTCGATCCCGCCTTGAATTATCTGTTCGGGAAACGAAAGCAGGAGCAGTCGAGTCAATAAGAGCGCCGCTAGCGCCGTTATTTTCGCCGCGGGGTAGCGGGCCTTCCCTGAGTCACAGGGCGTCGTCTACCGCCATCACAATCAGAAGAAGGGCTCTGGCTGCAGGCAATGCCGGGCAGACCCCGGGGGGATCGATCGCCATCAGAGGATCAACCCCATGCAAAGCAAGTTGCTGGAGAGGTTGCCCCGGCGATCAGGGCCGCATGGGGGGTTCAGATTTGACCTCTGATGCCGACCGCTGTCGAAAATACCCTTCATCGCGTTCGCGCAATCCTGAGCAGTCTTCTAGTCCTCGAATACCAGCGTCAAGAGGGGCGACGAACCCTCCTCGTGTTGAATCACGAATCCGGGACGGGTGGGGACGCTGTCCTCAAGCGAGACATTTTGCACGCTGCTTATTGTCCAGGTCATGTTTCCTCTGTTTTTGCCTTCGCTCTTTGGTCGCACCCGATCGAGTTAGTGAGAGTACCCGGACAGTCGGTGCTGCAATTGATTTAGAACGAGTTCGCGATGCTTCTGGAACGCGCGCAGGCTCGCCTCAAATGCGTCGAGCATTGAGTTCACCAATTCCGAGGGCTGGCCCGTCTTGAGTGCGTGCTCGACCCTCAGGCGCTGGCGCTTTATGTGAGACTTCACTTCAGCGATGTGCCAGTCGGCTTGGGCGAGATGCTCAAGTTCTTGAGTGCGACTTATTGGTTGCGCCACAGAAGCAGGACTTAGCCGGGGCTCTGAATCAGATGCAATACCTGGACTATCGGTAGTGTTCAGGACGCTGGTTCTCATTTGTAGTTTCCCCCTTTTTCGCCGCCTCCTCCACATCTGGACAGCACACGCCATTACCGTGGCCGAAAGAGGACGGCAGCATGATCCGAAAACGGCAACCGACGGACCGGAGGGCGACCGGAACCCGCTACTTGAGGAGAACTCGCGGCGGGTCTTCGAGATGCCGGATTGTCATTTCCGATAGAATAGATGGGAAATTGATGACTGCGTCCAAGAGCTGAGACATTGATCGTCTTGCTGAACCACGGCGGCGGCCTTGACTCGTCGCATGATCCGACCGATCTCAAGGGCCGATTCAACTTCCCCTCCTGAACTGCGCAAGCTTACCCGGATCGCCACTGATCCGTCCGCGGAAAAGTTTGGATGCGTAATAGTACCGCTGCAAACGCGCTGACTGAGTTCTTGTTAATCCTACCCTCCAAACGAATGAGGCCCCGGCACGAAGGCGGTGGATGTGGACGCTCGCATTCGGCCATCACGAGGACCGCACGCCGACCCATGGTTACGCGGCGACACGCGAGCCCGCGATGGCGGCATTCGCGAAGAGGTGGCGGCGGGGAATAGCATAATCTGGCGTGCAGCACCGTGGTCTGGTCAGCCCTTATTGCGCTGAGCCTTGCCTACCCGCACACGGGCTCAGCCGTGATAAGCACGCAACCGTTCGACAGAACGCATGGCCTGCCGTCTCCAATTGCCGCTGGATAAAAGTTGGGGGCAACGTCAGCGGCCCTACAAACGTTCGCGCGAACTCAGCAGCGTCGTCGAGCGTGCGCACAGTAACATCGCGTGCAAGACGAAGGGGTGGGTCGAACACGAAATTCGTCATGCACCGAAAACGCGCGAGCCATAATCGCAGTTCCGGCGGCGCCATTTGCCTGAAGTACCGGCGAGGTGCACCAGGCGCAAATCTGGCGGTGATGGGGTGCACGTCGAGGCGACCTGGACGCAAACGCACAGCATTGTGCGACCGCGGTGCCGGTCAACGTGCCGGCAGCAGTGATGGGTTCACCGCGAGCCTTTTTCCGGTGCCCGATATACAAAGCCTGGCTGCGGATTTGGATCGATATATGCATAAGGCCAGCTGTAAACGGCGCCCCTTTTCGACACGAGTGAGTTAATCGGGCGGAAGATTGTCGCCAAGTCCGTCGCGCTCCTGAACCCCTGCGTAGAGTTCTCCAGTGGTTGGCTGGCAGAGCCGCCAGCCGCGCCGGCGGCTCATAGTTTTATTCGAATGATCGGTGAACGTCAGGCCACGTAAGTGACGCGCCTCTGGGCTGCTTCCTCGGCTGGCGTTTTTGGTTGTGCCGGAAGTTGGAGCACAGTTGCCTCCTGACCCTCGAGTAATTCCGTCAGGAGAACATGGGTGCCATCCGGAAATTCTAGCGCGTCGTGATGCACCCGCGGAATGTCTTTGTTGACTTGCCGAAAGATCGCCGTCCTGAAGTTTACCGTTTTCGTCCTCCACGAGCAGAAGCCAAAGGCTGCAGGGGCGCATTTGACCTCCTCGGAAAAAGCAAGTTCTGTTCCAGGAAGAATGCACACCGCCGTTGAACGGTCATCCGGCGCACCAAATCCTCGAGTACCCGTGTTGAAGTTGACTGTCGTAAGCCTGTCACCGACCTTGGCAGGCCGAGATTTGACGTGGTGGAGACTGTAATCACACATCGCAGCAGAACTCCTCTGACGTTGCGAGCCCCCGCTCCTTTAAATTTATCAAAGAATGGGCCAACTTTGTACTCTATGCCTTCGCGAACCGCTCATCCTTTAAATGCGCCGCGAAGGCGTCCGCAGCGGCTCGGTTTCTGCGCGCTAATAGAGCTCGCTTCACGGATGATGGGGTGGACAAACCTCAGGATGGGATTTCAGAAAATGGTGGAGCACGTGCAAGAGCGTCAGAATGTGCGCCTTGTCCCGACGCTGTTGAGCCTGGCGGATGTCATCCACTATCATGTCTCGGATTTTCTCCATGCCGTGCTGTTCCTTCGAAAGGTATTGAGCGAGCGCGGTAGCTGCGATTTCCGGCAAATGCTCATGCTCCGCGATTGCGAGAACCTCCTCCTCGGTGAGGCCGGATAACGCGACACAATCTTCCAAACTGATCATAAAGTCGGATCATAAAGTCGCACCAGCCGCCGGCAAAGGTCATGCTGCGCCAGGGCGCGAGAGTCGTGCATAAGAGCTGGCGAGAATAAAAGGCCCGCCGAGGCTTGGGGGGATAACCTTGGACAGCTGCCGGTCTCTACGTCAGTACAGCGCTACCGGAAGAGCCCGAAAAACGGGAAGTTCTGGCGCTGCTGAGCCCCGGGATCCCGGGTGAGACGAGGCCGCGGCCGGCGCTGGGCGGCGTAAGCATCCATCGCTGACTTGCGCTGGGCAGGCTTGGCGGATTTGGCGCCGGCATCCACCGCCGCGGTGTCGGGCGACGGCGGTTCGGCTACGGTCACTTCGCCATTGACCGCGCCGCGCGGCCAGCGGAAATCGTCGGCCCGTCCGCTCGGCGCCGCAAGCGCCTCCCCTCCGGTGAGCGCGCGGGTCAGGGTTGCGCCAGTGACGGCAGCGGGAGGGGCGCCGCCGCCCCCCATCAGTTCTTCCGCCGCAACGCGCGTTTCCGTAAGCGGCACGACCGGCCCAGCTGCCGGCCGTTGGGCTGCACTGCCCGCTTTGGCACTCGGCGTTTGCGGGGTCGAACCGAGTGGCATTGGCAGCGCGACCGGCACGCCTTTGTTGCCGCCCATGCGCTCGATTTCGCGCTCGACGTAATGAGCAAGCTTACGTGCACCGAACGTCGTAAAATAGATGCCGTCGCTCGTACGTAATCGGCGAGTCTGTCCTAGATAGTCCGGTCCTTGTGGCGAGAACTTCCCCCCTTCATCGACAAAGCCGTCCCAAATATCGACATAAATGATCCCTGCCTTCTCGGCCCGGCTGCGGTAGAGTTCGTTGAGATAGGAAGAATCTTCGGTGGCTTTTGTGCCGCGCTGGGAGGGCAGGCCAACCCAGATGACCGGAACGCCGGCGCTCTTTAATGCCGCGATGGTGGCGTCAATGCGCTTGACGTAAGCAAGCTCCCACTTTTCTGACTGGAATTCCCACGGTCCGTAGTCCGCCTGGCGCGGTTGTGCCGACGTTGGGCGGGGATGCTGTTGCTGCACTGGCTGCCGTTCCAGATCCGGCGGCGCCGGTGGGACTGCCGGGGGAGGCTCTGTCGGCTGCGCGTTCGCTGGCGCAGGAGGCGGAGCCTTCTCACGGATGGTCTGGCGATCGTTGTTTCCGATCATCATGATGACGAATTTGGGTTTCTCGGCAGTGATGATCTCGCGCGCCACCTGCGGCCACTCGCTATCGCGGCGCTGATCGTAACGAATGAGACCGGAATCGGTGCGGTGTTTGCGCACGATGCCGATCTCGGGCTTCTCGGAAAAGGCATCTTCAAGCCCGTAAGCGAGCCAATCGGCATTGGCATCGCCCATCACCGCGACCTTGACGGAGGCATCTTTGCGCGGGGTGGCCGGCGGAGCGTGGGAGTAATCCGGGGGCTGCTCCTTTTCGACCTCCTTGGGTCGTTCCTTCAGGCGGGGAGTAGGAGCCCTTTCACGTTGCCGATAACCCCAGTAGTCCCATTGGGGATCGCGCCCAAACCCGCCGTTATAGGGGTTGTAGGGCTGCCGCGGCTGCTGCCAACCCCATGAATTTCCCCAGAACTGCGCATTAGCAGGAAGCGATAGAGCGAGGGTTAGTAGAGCCGCGGTTGCCGCCTGAGCGATGAGACGCCAGGATGAACCTGTGTCCGATGCCATTGGAGCTCTCCCCGGGGTAGAGCAGCCCGTGCTTCTCCACCGTATATCTCCCCGTTCCGCTCCACAATCCAACTTGCGGCGGCCCGCACCGTTCCGCCGACGGTCGCGCTGTCACTAAGCTCGCGGATCCGCCGGTCACCACGATGGTCGCACCCGACCCCACGGAGTTTTACGCAACCATATTATCGACGCACTCGGCGGAGTGGGGACTCTCGGTGGTCCTCAGGGCTGACGCAGTCTCTTAGTCAACGCCCTCACGTCGCGTATCAACTGCCTCACCCACCTCCGGGAGGCGAGGGCCTCAGCGGTGTACCGGCCATGCCTATAGTTGCCGTTGCGCGGCTCCTTGGCAGCACAGTCGGCGCACGTTGGGAAACTAAGGTTTGGACGGGCGTGAAGCGAGGGCCGAATACCGGTACACGGACTTTGGCCGCTATACGAAGACCTTCGCGCTGGCCAGCACTTGTAGTGGCTCTGGCGGCACCGGCTGTCTCTCAGCGCCGTCCGGCGGCGTAAGCATCAGTCTGCGGGAATCCTTCCACACGTTCCGCGTCGGTCTGGGCTTCGACCTCTACAGCTTGGGAAAGGCGCCTTACTAAGCAGTGCAGCGCCCGCAATGGCGATCGGCGATGATGGCGAACGCCGTCATCGCCGGCTGCCTTCCTCCCCATCGCAGGCGCAGCACGGAGAGAGATTATGCCTCGGCGCCATACATGCTTCCGACTTGAATTACGGGTGACGCAACCCTCTAAATCCCGAAGCTCTCCGTTGGATCCTCGGACTCGCGTTGTATAGTCGCCGCCTTGCTACGGCCGCTGCGTTAGCCTTGAAGATGCGGCCGGGCATGACCCCGTCTGCGAGCACATCGAAGTCATCCTCATTCCACTCGCCCGAGGGCGGCTTACCGATGCGCGTTTCAGGATCAGCACCGACATGAGTGGCCCATCAGTGATCCAACCCGAGCTTGCGCCGCTTGGCAAAACCTTCGCGCACTTCTTTGCTCGCGAAGGACACCTTGCCTTTCCGCTCTAGCGCGTGGATGACCGGCCAGTACTCCGGGCCGATCGCGTGCGCCTCCGCAGCGCCGTCGTGATAGCTGTACGAAACACCGAGCCCGTCATCCCACTGGATGACCGTTGCCATCACGGCTTCTCGAGGCGTGTGCCCCCACTCTGATTTGAGTGCCATCAGTGCGTTTCCTTCGGCGGTAGCTTGTGCACCAGCTCGGGCCGCAGGTCTTCGATCAACTCTCGCATGGGGTCGGAGGTTGCTTCGATGCGCTCAAACTTGAGGACTTCCTTGTGTATCCGCTCGATCTCTTCCGAGGTGATCACCCCTGCCGATCGACAAGGTAAAAATGTGTTGAGCCTATGCTGAGTTCCCATTGATGGTTCCATCGGATTGCGCCGCTGCCATAAACGTGACGCAAGCCTTATGATGGAAACCACAAGGAAGCACACACGAGGGCGAACAGATGAGTCCCGTCAAAACCTCGTTGAAGTTCTTCGTCTACAGCGTCCATGCCGAGCATCTGTCCGCTCCTCGTCCCGGCCATATGAAGGTTGGCAACTTCTGTCTTTCATGCCCGGGCATGATTCGGGCATCGATCACAGAACATTGTTCCAGGGATGCCGCTAGGCGAGCAGTGTCCGCGTTTTTTCCCATCACTGGCTCTGCAGACAGCCGTCGGACTGAGGATCGATGGCACAAAAATAGCTCTTGTTCCTGGAACAGAACCCCAGCTTGTAATCTTTTGTGAAATTCTTGAGGCACGTGTTCATCCAGTCGATGCTGATCCGCGCTTTCTCAAAATCCCGCTCACCGCAGGACCCATCCAGATTCGATACAACTCGCGCGAAGTCTCGTGGAATAATCTGTTTTGTTCGCCTGGATAGAGTTTTCGCCTGTCCATAAAGAGCCTGCGCCGCGGCGAGACAATCGTCCTTGTTGGTTGGAGTCCGATCTGTTGGGATGACCGGTTTCTGGTTCGTGGTTGGCGCGACGGGCCTGTGTTTTCCTGTAGAGGTGACCGGCCTGTGTTTGGCCGCAACCGAAGTCGCAAATACGCACAATGAGCCTGACGCAAGGAAGCAGAGCGTAGCTGCTATGTGAATATTTCGGAGCATCGTTCCATTCTACCCGGCGGGGTCTGCCAAGATTGATCCCTAAGAATTATTAAGCGGCCCCGGTGTAATCCGTCCTGCATTCGAGTTTCCTGGCTTCCTTTCATAAGATTTTTTATTGCGCATGGACGCGGAATACTCTCGTGCCGCGCTCTCGATAACATCGAGAGGTTGATCCCGTTCCCTCGCCAGCAGTCGAATGCCGCATGGCGCCCGATTGCCGCACCGAGGAATCGCCCAGCGACGGGCCCGTCGCGACGAAAGACAGCGCGGCGCGCACTGCAGGCGGTGCTTCCGGCCAGTAAGATGTCGAAACTTACCCGCAGGAGAAATCTCAAACGTGATGTTACCCCCTTCGACGGAGTTCGCACACGAATGCTTCGCGGAATTGATCGTTGCCCGAGATTTCGGACTGGACCTATCCGACGTGCGGGGTCTCGCCGGGGCGGGCTCTTGGTTAGGGCACACCTTTCGAGCCCCTTTTGTGACGCTCCATTGATCCTTGGTTGGTTAGGTCCTTGATGATCGAGCAGATCATCCGCGCGTGGCCAGAGCCTTGGATTGCTGTGCCGTGAACGACAAGCAAATCCTGATCACGGGTGCCACCAATGGCATTGGGTTGGCGGCGGCAGAAGCGCTCGCCGCGCTCGGCGCTAGCCTCGCGATCGTCGGTCGCAGCAAGACCAGGACGCGCATTGCGGCGGCTCGCATCAGGGCGGCGGCGAGGGGGGAAGCGACGGTGGCGACATTCATCGCCGACCTCTCGTCGCAGGCCTCGGTGCGCAGATTGGCGGCCGAGGTGCTGGCCCGCTATCCAAAGCTGAATGTACTCGTCAACAATGCCGGCGCGATGTACGGAACATGGCAGCTGACGAAGGACGGCATCGAATTGACCTGGGCGGTCAACCATCTGGCGCCGTTTCTGCTCAGCAAGCTCCTCCTCCACCGGCTGAAGGAGAGCGCGCCGGCCCGGATCATCACCACGGCATCCCAGGCGCATCAGGGAGCACATATCCCGTTCGACGATCTCACCGCCGAGCGCTCCTATCGGGGCTTTGGCCGCTACTGCGAAACCAAGCTGGCCAATGTCCTGTTCACGACTGAACTGGCGCGACGTCTCGATGGGACCGGGGTGACGGCGAACTGCTTCCACCCTGGGCTCGTGGCAACAGGATTCAACCGCAACAACGGCCCGCTGATGAACTTGGGGATGACGATCCTTAGGCCCGTGTCACGCAGCCCGGAGAAGGGCGCAAAAACCCTTGTGTGGCTTGCCACCTCGCCTGACGTTGCAAATCTGAGCGGGGCATACTTCTTTGACCAGGAGCAAAGGCCGCCGAGCCCCGAGGCACAGGACAGAGAGACCGCGAGGCGGCTGTGGGACGTCAGCGAGGAGCAGTGCGCGGTCCGACCGTCCGCGCGAGAGAAGCGGGGGACTTGATGCGGTCTTTCCCCGCTGGGCTGATGTGCATGTGGCCGATTTCGACACGGGTCAACAAGCCCGAGAACGACGATCCTTTAAGGTTGGGCGGTCGCGGCCGCAGATAAGTCCCGTATCACGCTCTGGCGCGGGAACGACTACGTGTAATCGTCGTTACGCAGCCAGCCCAAAGCGATTGACGCTTGTACCCTATGAGCAACGTCCAGCAAGCAATCAGGGATGCTGCGGAGAAGGGAGGGTATCGGTATCGCTGGTGGAAAGTGAACGATCTCGAACACAACGAAGGGTACAACGGGCTGCAACTGCGCGCTCTATCAGAGCACTTGCACGACCCTGATTTCTGGAAAGCACTCGCTACGGCGCGCAAGTGGGAAGATGTAAATGCCTGGCGCTTTCACTGGCACCGCTTCATCGACCACCTCGCAGATGGAAAAGATGCTGAGAGTTTTTTCGCCGCTTTATGAAGCCTGCGGCTTGAAATATCGGGTCCACCTGCTCTGTCGGACTGCAATGTAATGATAACTGAAATTGACTCCCATGGAGATTGCGCGATGGACAGAGACTATCACTGAATGCTGGCGAGCCTGTGTTCGTTGCATCTGCAAGTCACACCGCGATTGCTTCCAGCACGTGAAACGGCGAGCCTGTCGGAATAGGACGAAATCCTGCACGGGCCAATAGAGCGCCATATTCACTCTCGTGCGTTCTTGGCCCCGGTCATCACGAGCATGTTCAAATCAAATAGCTGCGCTGGGGACGGATGATTGCGATCACGTCGGCGGGCATTTCTCACCTCGGGGGGCCCCGGGCATTTTGTAATGTTTCTTGACGGAACCATGTGTCGGGCATCGCGCATAGTAGACGGGCCGTTTCGCAGCAGTGTGGACATGTCGGGCAGGTGAAAAATAGGCAGGCCATCTGCGGCTCTTTCTTTGTTAGAGGGGGCGGTCTCTCAGCCACCGGCGCCTGACTCCGGGGACACGAGAGAGGGAAAAGCCTCAGCAGGGCTGTCGCAGGTTATTGATGGACGCCGAGCCCGCCCGCAACGATGCCCAGTCCCTTGGGGCATGTGCGGCATTAGCTGGCCCGCGCGAGCGTCTTGGTGACCTTTGAACGTGTAGGCAACCGGCGGCTCTTTTGCAGGGCGGGCTTGCCGGCGAGCGCAGCCGTCGATGCCGTCAAGATTTCCCGCTCGGCCGCAAGCCAATGCTGATCGGCCTGACCGTGTACGCAGCCACGTGAGGTCCAGATCTCGTAAGCGCGCTCGCGAATGAGGGTTTCCAGGTTCTGATCCATGTGAGAGGTCCTGCTGAGTGATGTATGGAGTGCCCTTGATCTCTCAGCATCGTTAACGAAAGGTAAATCTGTCTGCCGTTGGTCAAATCGGGCAAAATTCTCGCGGCAACTCAAACGGATTTCGGTCCTGGCGGATTCCGTAGTTCGAATCCGACCACGCCCCGTGGTGGATCAGTGATCAAAATGCCCGCGGTTCCGCGGCGTTGGCGGTACGGAAAACCTCATCCGCTAGTCTGCACCATGAACAAGCGCACCGATGGAAGTCGATGATTCAGTCAGGGGCGACGCCCGCAATAATTCGCGGTAATGCGACGATTTACTCTAGGCTACCTGGAGAATGTTAGTTTCGGGTTCGTCTCCCTCCGCCAGTACTCGCGGCTCGAACATTCTCCGCTGGTAACCGGACAGTCTCCGAACATTGGCAATCTGACGCCGATGACCTTCACGTGTTGACCGCACCGGCTATTTCAGCAGCCACTTGCCGTAAGCCTCGACGTCAATCATCGGCACCGTTCCGCTAAATTGAAGCTGTGCGATCAGCTTGAAGAGGAACGCGGTCGCCGGCTTCCCCTCGTTCACCATCTGGTAGCGGCTGCTCTGCGCGTCGAAGACAAAGTGGCCATGCGCAGCAACGCAGCCAATATCCAGGCGGCCATCACCTGTCTCTTTCAGGAGCGCCTGCTCGAATGAGGAGCCGAGAGCCGGACTCCAATTGCTTTCGAACGTCAACAACCCACCCAGGATCGGGATTAGAGGTTTCGCCGGATAGGTGCCCCCCGCGTAGGGAATCGGCAGGCTCGTACGCCTCACCATCCCGGAAGCGTTCCTGCTGCGCGCCGACGAGGTGATCGAATAGGCCGCGACTCCGATTACGCCAACCCGGTTAGTTGCAAGCTAAGCACCCGCAGTCGCTCGCACGCCGTGTCGTCATAGGCCTGCGGGTTCGCCTTCGACGGCCGCAGTCCGTTGTAGAACTGGCCGGAACCTCCGTCGAGCTCTTCCGCCACGGCCAGGTTCAGAATCGCTTCCGCTCCCTCCTCGACGGTGCTGATGGGCGTGACGCCGCTCTGCCGCACCATGGTCGTCGCCATGTAGGTAGCGGGATGCAAGCAGTTCGCCGTGACTGTCGCGGGATCGAGCTCGCGTGCGAGATCGAACGTAAACATGATCTGGGCGAGCTTGCTTTGGGCATAGGCGCGGGTGCCGCTGTAACCGCGCGCCAGCATGACATCATCGAAGTCGATCGGGTGTTGGCCCAGCGAAGAGACGTTCACGATGCGGGCCGGCTTGCCGAGCATCAGGAGGGTCAGCAGAACCCTGGTGAGTAGGAATCCGGCGAGATAGTTGACTGCGAAGCGCAGCTCGTGGCCGTCCTGGCTGGTCTCTCGTTTACCGCCAGAGCCGCCCGAGCCGACGCCAGCATTGTTGATGAGAATGTCGAGTCGATCACATTCCTGGCGGACGATGTCGGCGAGGCGACGCACCTCTCCGAGCGAGGAAAAATCTGCGGGTAAGAAGACTGCGGAGCCGCGGTCGGCGGCCCGAATTTTGTTGAGCAATTGCTCGCCTCGCATGCGATCGCGCCCATGGATTAGGACGCGCGCGCCCTGATCGGCCAGTCGACGCGCCACGACCCGACCCACGCCATCCGTCGACCCAGTGACCAGTACGGTTTTGTTTTCAATGTTCATACGCTACCAAGAACCCGCCAAAATCTGCGTTCATGTCCCCCCAGGGCGGTTTGGCTGAGATTAGCGATCCTTCCGACTTGAAACAGTTCCCAGCCTTGAGGCGGTCGTATGTTACTCCAAGACATCCAAATGTGGCTTCGGCCGTGAATCCCGAAATCATCCAGCATTATCATGCTCACGTATATTACGATCCGGCATCGAGCCGTGACCGTGCTGCCCGGCTACGAGAACGCGTAGCAGCCGCCTTCCCGGGTGCGACGCTTGGGCGATGGCACGACACGCCAGTCGGGCCGCATACGCAATCGATGTATCAGATTGCTTTCCCGCCCCTTTTGTTGGCCTCATTCTTGCCATGGCTCATGCTCAATCGTGACGGTCTGAGCATCTTGCTCCACCCCGGCACCGGCGACGCCTACGCCGATCACATTGACCACGCTGTTTGGTTGGGCAGCGTGCTGCCGCTGCGGATGAACGTTCTGCGAAAGTCGCGGAAGACGCCGTCACATACGCGCGGGCGGCGCCATCGCGCAAACGGAGCACGTCGCCGGCGTCGATGACTTCGAAACCGCGGTCGCGACCTATTGGGCGGCGATGGCCTCGCAACCGGCGACATCGAATACCTGCCAGCCGGCTCTAGCGGAATTCAATTTTTCAATCATGGCATTTCTTTCGCTGCCAAACTGCGCCCCTGAAGTATTCGTACATGCTCGGCGGCATGTTTTCGTCGTGCGCATCCGCGATGTGTTTGCGTACCATCTCCGAGTATAAGAAGCGGTCACCGCAAATGCGGCAATGCCACTGATCGCTGGCGAAGGTGTACGGACGCCACTCGGAGCTTTTCGGATCGTCTTTGGGATCGGGCATTTCGTTTGCAGCCGTTCGGCGAGCGCTTCGACGCAATCATAAGGCAAAGTCGACGACATCGGTGAGATAGTGGGCAAGCACAACCGGCCAAAGCGCCGTTGATCGACGGTAGAACAGCATCAACAAAACGCCTATCAATACAGCCTCGACAATATTTGTTGCCCGGATCGAACGCCGTGCTGGTCTGGAAAGCGGAATGCGCGCCGCTGATGATCCAGCAACAGGGCTGCATGTCGGAAAAGCTCTTGCGCTGCAAGGATGCCCCCGAATTCATCTCGTATTCGGAATGGGAGTCCGAGGCCGCCATCGAGGCCTATCGCAACAGCGAAGCGCACAAGGAGATCGTGCGCCACGCCCGCGCGCTCAAAGGCGCCAAGGCGGAAGTCAAGCTCTACGACCTCGTGCAGTAAGCCGGCCGACTACGGATGTCGCTGGCCCATCGCGTGTGTCGAGCGGACCAGCGATGGCACCAATTCGACTTTGAAGGGTACAGCTGCCTTGAGTGCGGCCAGCAGCCGAGCGGTCTTCTCCGGATTGTCCAGCATCAGCGCGCGCTTCCACAAAAGTCTAGTGATTCGTCGTCAATGATAGGAAATATGGCTCAAGAGAGCCATTCTCGATGCGTAGCTGCAGCATTCCCCGGCTCACATCTTGGCTGCGGGAGACCGGACTGCCTGGCTGGGGTGGGAGGACTCGAACTCGCAAATGTCGTTTTAAAAAATGCCGTTTGAAATGTTGGGCGAACTCCTTGGGCTTTCGGAACATTTTGGCAGCAGAGACTTTTCGCGGGGGAGCCGCGAACAGACTGACATGCGCCTCGGCGCGCTGAAATAGCTGCCCGGCGCGAACCAATGTAGGGCGCTCGGCGCCCAGGGAAGGCGGTTATCAGCCGCGAGTGCCATGTTTAGGAATGCAAACAATGCGAACGGAAATGTCAGGCTCGTCGCGGTACGCTTCGTTGCCTTCATGGGTCTCTGCAGGAATTTCTTGCGATTGCTCTTCGTCAACAGTCCCCGAACTTTGAGTCGAGCGTAACCGGACATTCCCCTGATGACCAGTGATTGGAACGCCTAGGTCTGGCGCGTTCGATCGACATGTCATGGGGTGGCGCGTAAATTAGTAGAATCGATGATGCGATAGTCGACATGAAGCCCCAGCCTCAAGCCTCAACCCAGGAAGTGTTGGCCGGCCTGGTCGAGCGCGTCACTTTTCATAACTCCGAGAATGGCTTCTGCGTTCTGCGCGCCAAGGCGCGCGGACATCGTGACGTCGTGACCGTGGTCGGCCATGCCGCAACCATTGCCGCCGGTGAGTGGATCACGGCCTCAGGCGAATGGGTCAACGACCGCACTCACGGCCAGCAGTTCAAAGCGCGCTTTCTGCGCACATCGCCCCCGACTTCGGCCGACGGCATCGAGAAGTACCTATCTTCCGGCATGATTCGGGGTGTTGGCCCGGTTTACGCAAGGAAACTCGTGCGCGCTTTCGGCGAAAAGGTGTTCGATGTCATCGAAGCAACACCGGACCGGCTGCGCGAGGTTGATGGCATCGGGCCGGTTCGCGCTGCCAGTATTCTCGCTGCCTGGGCCGAGCAGAAGGCGGTGAGGGAAATCATGGTCTTCCTGCACAGCCACGGTGTTGGCACGGCGCGGGCGGTGCGGATTTTCAAGACCTATGGCGCCGACGCTATCCAGGTCATGACCGAGAACCCCTATCGGCTGGCGCGCGACATCCGGGGCATCGGCTTCAAGACCGCCGACGCCATCGCCATGAAGCTCGGCATCGAAAAGACGGCGATGATCCGCGTGCGCGCCGGCATTTCCTATGCGCTGACCGAGGCCATGGATGAGGGGCATTGCGGGCTGCCGACGGA
>WNFV01006284.1_pt1 | contig 14100 bp, 16 predicted proteins | sample 5400101 | NCBI WGS metagenome assembly WNFV01 (sample SAMN13153361, study PRJNA577476) | soil metagenome | isolation source: 115 cm soil or saprolite under grassland replicate 1 | place: USA:California | collected 2016-06-15 | reverse complement strand
GACGCTGGTTGGTTCGGGCGGCGCTGGTAAAACGCGGCTGGCAATCGAAGCCGCCCGCGCCGAGCGCGACCACTTTGCCGATGGCGCGGTTTTTGTGCCGCTGGCTGCCGTCAGCACTACCTCGCATACCGCACATTATGGGAACGTGATGAAGACGGCAACAGATGGTGTTGCGACATGCAGCATAAAGCGCTTAGGAGCATATCTTTCAGTACACAGCAGCGCTAGGGCTTCTCAGTTCTTTAACTCTGCGCTAGAATCGCCACATCCGACAGGACGAGGATGTGGAGGTGGAACCGATGGCCGTACAACCGCACCCCGACAGCTTGCTGGGTCGCTTGGCCGCCTTGCCCGACCCGCGCCGACGGCAAGGCCGCCGCTATCCGCTCGCGGCCATTCTCGGCTTGGTACTCGTGGGGATGCTCCACGGCCGCGACTCGCTGCGCGGCGGCTGGGTCTAGGCGCGCCAGCACTGGAGTCTGCTCTGGCGCCCGCTCGGCGGCCGCTCTCCGCACTTCCCGGCTTACAATACCGTCCGAACGCTGCTCCTGGATCTGGACGCCGACGATGTCGATCGTCGTCTGCGGCCCTGGCTGGAACGCTTCCTCGACCATGCGCTGGGCGGGATCAGTGCGGATGGGAAAGTGCTGCGCGGCAGTAAACGCGACCAGCTTCCTGCCCTGCATGTCGTGAGCCTCGTCGCGCATGACTGCGCCAGCATTTTGACGCAGCGCCAAGCGGTCGATGGTGATGAGGTGGCCGCGCTGCTCGCGCTCTTGACCGAGGTGCCACTGGCGGGACGAACCATCAGCATGGATGCGGGCTTGCTCAGTGGCGCCGCCACCCAGACGATCACCCAGCAGCAGGGCGAGTATATCGGGATGGTCAAAGGCAACAACCCCGAGGTGCTGGCGGTACTGGACGAGTGGGTCGCGGCAGAGGTTCTTTCCCCCTCGGCGGAGACGGCAGCGCCCCTGCCGGTCCCTGAGGCCCAGATTGCGCCACCGCGACGGAAACGATCGGTATCAGGCCCGCGGCCGGAATTGCGTCCCCGTCGCGCGCCGGATGCCCAGACGGTGGAAAAGTCGCGCGGGCGGCTGGAGATCCGAGAACTCTGGGTGGTGGCCGCCGATGATCCTGGCCCATATCTGGCGGCCGAGTGGGGCTGGCAGGCGGTCGAGCAGATCGCGTGGGTGCGCCGCTGGCGGCGGCGCCGACCGAGCGAGTTGTGGACGGTCGAGCAAGTCACGATGGTGACCAGTCGGACTGCTGCCAGGAGTGATCCAGCCGATCTGCTGGCGCTCCTTCGCGGCCATTGGACGATTGAGAACCGTGTGCATTGGGTGCGCGATATGAGCTTCCACGAGGATCGGCTGCACGGGCGGGCGATTGGCGGCATGCTGTCGTGGCTACGCAACATGGCGATCAACCTGATCCGACGGGTGTGGCCAGCGAGCCTTATCCCGGATGCGTGGAGCCGCTTGTCACTCGATCCGCGCATTGCCCTGCGGTGGCTGCACATCCCGTTAATGAACTGACAAGCCCTACAGCAGCGCGGATCAGGTTGCCTATCGGCACGACGAGAGATATACTTATCCTCCACACGTGTGTTCTCTCTCGCTGACTTTTCTACTGGCAGTGAAAGCGCATCCCGATATCGCGAGTGTCGCTTGCATCGCCGTAGGATCACGATCGAAACTGCGCGGTGCAACCCTTCCAACGATGCTTGAGAACCCACCATTGCAACCTATCGCCGAAATCACTGCAATCTCATGAAGGAACACCATGACTGAGCAATTGGGGTTCGGATTTGTCGGAGCTGGTGAGATCGCCGTTGCCTCCGCTGCGGCGGTATGCGGCGGTCGCCATGCGTTCATCGCGCGCATCCACGATGTGCGCGCTCCCCTCGCCCAGGATCTGGCCACGCGGTTTGGTGGGCAACCGGCCGACTCGCTCGAGACACTGCTCGCCGATCCAGGTGTAGCGGCCGTCTACATCTGCGTGCCCCACCATCTCCATCGGGCGACCGCTGTGGCGGCTGCCGCGGCCGGCAAGCATGTGTTCGTCGAAAAGCCAATGGGCGTCAGCCTGGATGATGCCCAGGCGATCGTCGACGCCTGTCGCCGGCATGGTGTCGCCTGCGGTGTACCGTTCGTCGCACGCTACGCCCCTGCCTACCGCGAGGCGTATCGGTTGGTCAACGCTGGGGCCATCGGCGAGGTGACCGGGTTTCGCCTCACCTACCGTGGTGATAAGCCCGATTCCTATTGGAACGGGGGGTATTCGCAGCGCGCCGCGAGCGACTGGCGCCAGCGTTGGGTCACGGCTGGTGGCGGCGTGCTGATCATGAATACCATTCACGACCTTGACGCGATCTTGTGGATCACCGGACTCGACGTCGCGCAGGTTCACGGTGTGATCGCGAATACGAGTAGTCCTGGCGAAGTCGAAGATCATGCGCTCGCGATCCTCAGCTGCTCCGGCGGTGTTCTAGGCAGCCTCGAGGCCATATCGGTGTTGCCGGGTGGCCAGGGGCCGGCGTGCGGCTCAGTCAATCGGATCTATGGCCGCCACGGACAGATCATGTTGCCGTCGCCGTGGAGCAGCGATCCACTGGCCCTGTTCACGCGTGAAACAGGACAATGGCACGAAATCGCACCCGTGCCGGTGGCGGATGCACGCCAATTGGCATTCGATGACTTTGCCGCGGCTGTGCTGCATGGATCACCGATTCCGGTTCCAGGCGAAGCTGGGCTGAATGCCAGTCGGGTGCTGCACGCGGTGTACGACGCGGCACAGCGTGGCGAATGCGTCGCGGTCGCCGCCCGATCTGATCCGGCAGCGCGCCAGGGCACGAGCTGGCCAAGCGTATGATCATCCCGCAACCACGCGACCGTATCGCACTCACGGGCGGCCCTGTCATTCTCCCCGATCGCATTGCGAGCGGCCAAGCCGTCATCGTCGAGGGCAGCCAGATTATCGGCATCATCGCTGCGAGTGAGCTGGGCGCGATCACCGAGATCATCGACGTGGCCGGGCGCTATATCGCGCCGGGACTGATCGACATCCATACCCATGGTGCATACGGACATACCTTCAACGAGCCGACGGCGGCAGCCTTCGCCGCGATCACCGCAGCCAACGCAGCTCAGGGCGTGACGGCGTTGCTGGCGACGATTGCGACCGACGCGCTGCCCAATCTCACGGCCAGCCTGGCTTTCTGCGCCGCGTGGATGCGCCAGCCACACGCCGGTGCACAGGTTCTCGGCGCGCATCTAGAGGGGCCGTATTTCAGCATGGCCCAGAAGGGTGCCCAAGACCCCGCCCACATCCGTAGCCCCGACGATGGCACGCCCGAGCTCCTGCTGGCGCATCATGCCATCATGAAGATTATGTCCTACGCGCCGGAACTCCCGGCAGCGCTGGAGCTGACCGAGCGCATCGCGGCGCTGGGGATCGTGCCGGCGGCGGGGCACAGTGCGGCGCGCGAGGAGCATGTGCGGGAGGCCATGCAGCGAGGACTCCGTCATATCATCCACATCTGGAGTGGGCAATCCACGACGGTCCGCGAGGGTCCGTGGCGCCGGCCGGGTCTGCTGGAGGCATCGTTGGTCTTCGACGGCCTTAGCGTGGAATTGATCGCCGATCAGCGGCACCTGCCACCCACGCTGATGCGGCTGGCGTACAAGTGTCTTGGCGCTGACCGCCTCTGTGCCGTTTCCGACGCGACCAGCGGGGCGGGTCTGCCAGAGGGGGCACACTTCCGCATGGGCGGCATGGAATATGAGGTCTACGATCGTGTTGGCATGGTACTCGATCGCAGCGCCTTCGCCGGCAGCACGACACTGCTGAGCCAGATGGTGCCGATCATGCGCGATGCCGTTGGTATCCCGCTGGCCGAGGCAGTGCGGATGGCTAGTCTCACGCCAGCCCGCGTGATCGGCGTTGACGATCGCAAAGGCAGCCTCGCGGCTGGCAAGGACGCTGATATCGTCGTCTTCGAGGAAGATTTTACCGCGTGGCGAACGATGATCGGCGGCCGTTGGGTGCATACGGCCAATGGATAGACGCGCTGAGCTCGCTCAGCGGGAGGAACAATCGTAGCACAGACAGTTTCCTACGATCAGCTACGCGTGAGCATCTTCGACACCGTCGAGCGGCTCGCGGCGAGCGCGGCGGACGGCCTGGCGGCGATCCTGCGTCAGGCGATTGCTGAGCACGGTACGACGGCGGCGATTTTCGCCACGGCAATTCACAGTTGGCGTTCTATCAAACGCTGCAATCCAGGGATGATATAGCCTGGGATCGCGTCACGGTCTTTCACATGGACGAATATCTCGGCCTCCCTGCGCAGCATCCGGCCAGCTTTCGCCACGTCATCCACGAACGATTGGTCGCCCGGGTTCGCCCGCACGTTCTACGGGAGCGCGGGCGACGCGGCGGACATCGCGGTCGAGATGGAGCGCTATGCCGACCTGCTCAAGGCCCACCGGCCGATCGCGTGTATCATGGGCATCGGCGAAAACGGGCATCTGGCCTTCAACGATCCGCCGGCCGATTTCACCACCAGACGGATCATTCACCTGGTGAGCTTGGTCGAGTCGTGCAGGCAGCAGCAGGTGGGCGAAGGGCATTTCGCGCGCCTGGATGATGTGCCGCGACAGGCGATCTCGCTGACGGTGCCGGCGCTGTTGACGCCGCCTCACATCCTCGTGATCGCCCCCGAAGCGCGCAAGGCCGCAGCGGTGCGCGCCGCACTCGAGGACCCGATCACGCCGGATTGCCCGGCCTCAATTCTGCGCACGGCGCCGCACGCCCGGTTATACCTTGATCGCGACTCAGCTGCGCTCCTTGGGGGTACTCCCTCTCTCCATCGTGGATAATTCCACGCCGCACATGCTGACCGCTTGACAGCCCTCACAGCCCTGCGTATGCTTTGGCGGAAATCCTGCTTGCCCTGAAACCATGTCGTGAGGTCGCCGATGACGCCTGATTGGTGCGCAGTCGGGCTGCTGTTCGTGGTGGTCCTGCTCTGGCTGGCCTGGACTTGGTGGTGTCGCCAGCACCCTCCATCACATACCGCCGCCGTCACGGCTGCCGTCCAGCGGCTGCTCAAGCCCCGTACCCCAGACAACTGCCCAATCTGCCGCCAGCAGGCGGCGGTCGCACCAAGCCGCGCTCCGCTACATCCCACTGTGACGCCGTGGCGCGAGATAAAAAGCCGCCGGGGCGCCCCCAAACGCATTGCCACCCAGGGCTTCGCCTGCCCCAATCGAACATGCCTGTAGTATCGGATCACCGACGCACAGATCCATGCCCTGGTTGGCGACGGCATGGACGGGCGGCACGAACGCATCCAGACGTTCCGGTGTCAGGCCTGCGGCACCACCTTCAGCGCCCGCCGGGATACCCCCTTGTACTGTCTCAAAACGTCATCCCAGCGGGTGGGCGAAGTGTTAACCGCGTTGGCCGAAGGACTCTGTGTCTCCGCTGCCGTGCGCGTCTTTGGCCACCGCCACACCACCATCACCACCTGGCTGACACGGGCGGGCGAACACAGTGCGATGCTGCACGACCACTTCGTTCGGAACCTCCACCTGCCGCACGTGCAACTGGATGAACTGCGCACACGGCTGCGGGGGCGGGCGCACGCGCTCTGGCTCTGGGTGGTGGTCGACCCGCTCACCAAGATCATCCCGGTGCTGCATCACCCAGAGGGTACTGGGCGCACGGACGCAAGGCGAAGCGCACAGGGTGATCCACGACTTGCGCCAACGGCTGGTCCCAAACTGCATTCCAATCTTCACCAGCGACGGATTGAATCACTACTTCTACGCGCTCACGGCCCATTTTGGGCACTGGGTGGCAGGTGGCAGTCAGCGGGTGCGCCAGTGGCAGGTGGCGGTGGGGCTCCTCTATGGGCAGGTCAAGAAGCGCTATTGCCGGCGGCGGCTGGTGGGCGTGACATATGTGATCCGCTGCGGGACGCACGCCGCGCTGCAGACGGCCTTGCGCAGGCTCGGGCTGAGTGGCAAACTGACTACCGCCTTTGTCGAGCGCCTCAACCTGACCCTGCGGCAGAGCGTGGCAGCGCTCATCCGGCGCACCTGGTCGACGCTGCAGGAGGCGCCGCAGCTGCTCCTCCACCTGGAATGGTGGCGGGCGTATTACCATTTCGTGCGGCCCCATGAGTCGTTGCGCGAGCTGCTGGCGTACCCGATCGAGCGCGGTGGCAAGCGGCTCCCTCAGCGCTACCGTCAGCGGACACCGGCTATGGCGGCTGGGTTGACCCGACGACGCTGGACGGTGCGCGAACTGCTGGCGCTGCCACTCCTCCCAGCGGCGCACAGTGCTGGCTGAGGACGGGGCCGCGCGGCCAGACGGCCCCAGTGGCCCAGCGAGCGGCATGGTGCGCCGCATGTGCGACAAGGCGACGGGTATACGTACCGCATCCGTGTAAAAAGAGGCACCGAACCGGCCAAAGAGGCGGGGCGCACGGACAGTCATGGCTACCGGATCCGTGTGAAATTGAGCACCAATCTGGCGAGCCTGGGGAGATTAGAATTATCCACGATGTTTAGACGCAGCACCGCTCGGTCTTCATGTAGCTGCCCTGCGCTGCTCAAGCAGTGACTGACTGCTAGAGCCAGCCGCCGTGCCTCACCACACGTACATCCTACCTGTGGCTCGTGCATAACACCAGCGCAAACTATCCAAACATGACATTGTGCTTTTTGTCACTTTCGGCTCAATGGAATACAACCGTCAAGCGGCTGGTCGGAGTGCTTCACCGGCTTGCGCGCGTTGTGGGCAAGTAGGTATGGCTTCGGGATCAGCACGACGTTCGGCATCGTTTGCTGCCGCTCTGTGAGAGTATCACCGGTCCTGACAATGACACGGCTTCCGTATTGGCTCCATCATCGGCACCGACGCGTGCCCTGCCTGCCGCGCACTGGAGCGGCCAGGGCGCGGCAGCTGCAGTGCCGGTGCGGCGGGCGCATGTTGCTTGGTTATCGCTGCTCCAGCGCGGTCGCTTCGGGCTGCTGGGCGCGTTGCAGGTCAAGCCAGGTCGTAATGACCGCAAGCACCAACCCGATGTTGCCGACCTGGCAGTGATTCTGTGCCTGGTCGGCCCGAGTGAATAACCGCGCGGTCAGCGACCGTACGTTGCTGAGCGTCGTGATTTGGTCGTAGAACTGATGGAGCGGTACGTAATGATCTTCCGCTCCCGCCATGAGGAGCACGTCCTGCGTGACGCGGGACGAGACCGAATCTGTTCGATACTGCCGGATCTTCTGGAGAAATGCATAGGGGGTCTGACTGCCGGTGACGTGCATGCCTTGCTGGATCCCCCATTCGACTACCAGGCTCTGCTTCATGGCCCGCGCAACCAGCGTATTCACGGCCTGGATGGCATGCATCCTGAGCAGGGCGGCGAGGAGCAGACGCACAGCCGGATGCAGTTGTCGCAGTGACACTTCAAAAAAGTCCGTCAGGATATCGTCGGCAATGACGCGCCGCACGCGTGGCTCGTAGGCGGCGGCGCGGATGACCAAGCCGCCGCCTAACGAAAACCCCATCAGCGTGACGTCGCTCAGGTCGAAATGATTCAGCACAGCTTTGACCGGCTGCTCCCACGCATCGGTCATCGGCACATTGAAGTCTTCCAAGGCTGTCCCTTGCCCGGGGCCATCAAACGCAACGACATCGTATCCCGCATCGCGCAGCGCGAAGAGCATGGCGAACCACTCTTCGATGTAGCTATCGAAGCCCCCAAAGACCACCAGCGTGCCTTTTGCGGCCGTGGGGGTAAACCGGTAGGCCGAGAGCGCGCCACTTTCGTAGGGGATCGTGGCGTGATCGGCCTCCGTCACGCCGTAATGCGTTTTGATCAGCTGGAGAAACCGCTCGCGGGTCGGCTGTTTGATTGGATCATCCGGGAACAGAAAGAATTCGGCCGCCCGCAGGTAGAAGGCACCTTTGAGGTTGTGCCCCTGGGCCAGCGCGTGCTCGGCAAGGATACGGAACTCGCGGGTGTAATCGGCATAATCATGGATACGCGGAGCCACCGCGCGTATCTCGTCCAGCATCCGCGGATCACCGACCCAGTTGTAAAAGCGGTTCATCTGAAAATCCAGGCTCACATCGGGGTGGAGCGCGTGATAGCCGATCGGGAACGGTGTTAACGTGGTCATGGAGTACCTCTTGCTTCCCATTTGAGCGCCATCGCCGGGGCGGTCGGCGGCAGCCGCCTATTCGGCGGAGTCGTCGTCATTTCGCCCCCCACGCATGGTACACCTGTTAAACATGGTGGATAATTCCGATCGCCCCATCTGAGCGGTTTCACATTCGTTTCTACACGCATCCGGTATCGATCACCACTCCATGGCGCCCAGGTGGCCCGCCACAGCCCCTGCTGGGTGCCTGTGGGGGCCGTCTGGCCCCCAGTCCCCGCACTTACCCAGCCCCGACCGGCGCCGGTGGGAGTGGGCGCGCCAGGAGTTCCCGCACCGTCCAGCGCCTCCTCGTCAGCCCGGCGGCCATGGCGGGCGTCCGCTGCCGATACCGTTGGGGGATGCGTTTGCCACCGCGGAAGCGCGGCTGTGCCAGCACCTCCCGTAACGACTCGTGGGGCCGCACAAAGTGGTAGTAGGCCCGCCACCACTCCAGGTGCAGTAGCAACTGGGGTGCTTCCTGCATGGTCGACCAGGTCCGGCGAATGAGGGCCGCGACGCTCTGCCGCACGGTCAGGTTCAGGCGCTCGACAAACGCCGTATTCAGCTTGCCACTCAGGCCCAGCCCGATGAGTGCTGCCCGCAGCGCTGCGCGCGGAGAGCAGCGCATGACGTACGTGACCCCCACCAGGCGGCGGCGCCGATAGCGTTTTGTGACCTGACCATAGATCAAGCCGGCGGCCGCCTGCCAGCGACGCAGCCGCCGACCGCCACCCATCACCCACTGACCAAAGTGGGCGGTTAGCGCGTAGCAATACTGGTTCAAGCCATCACTCGTGAACACAGGGATACATCCCGGTGCCAATTTCTGGTGCAAGTCGTGGATCAGGCGATGGGCCGCGTCCTGCGTCCGTGATCCTAGGTGTAGTCCCACCATCAGCTTGCTGATCGGATCACGGGCGACCCACAGCCAGAGTGTGTGCGCGCGGTTGCGCAACCGCGTCCGCAGTTCGTCGAGCTGGAGATGGGGAAGTACGAGATTCCGCAAGTAGCGGTCATGCAGCGTGGCACTGTGCTCACCAGCCCGTGTGAGCCAGGTGGTGATGGTGGCATGCCGATGCCCGAACACGCGCACCGCGGCCGCGATCGAGAGCCCTTCCGCGAGCGCGCTGAGCACTTCCACAATGCGGTGAGACGCGGTTTTGAGCCGATAGAGAGGAGTATTGCGGCGGGCACTGAAAGTCACCCCACACGCTTGGCAACGGAACGTCTGGATACGCTCGCAGCGCCCATGCGCCCCATCAGCGACCAGGGCATGGATCTGCGCGTCAGTGATGTGATAGTAAGGACAGCTGCGGTTGGGACACGCGAACCCCTGCGTATCAATCCGTTTGGGCGCACCGCGGCGGCTTTTGATCGTTGACCAGGGCGGCACGGGAGGGTGGGGCGACAGGAGGGCAGGCGCGGTCGCTGCCTGCTGGCGGCAGAGCGGGCAGGCATCCGGCGTACGCGGCTTCAGCAGCCGTGTGAGCTGGGCGCTGGCGGTGCGGGACTGGCGGCGCCAGCGCCTACACCAGGCCCACGTCCACCAGACCAGAATCAGCCCAAGCAGCAGCACACGCCAGCATGCATCGGTCATCATCGGCGATCTCACGAGACAGTTGCAGAACGAAAGGGATTACCGGAAGGATACGGAGGACAGTTAGCGGTGTCAACTATGTGGGCAGCACGGCGTGGAATTATCCACCATCAATAGAGGAAGTACCAGCGGATATACAAACTCCTTGACAGCAGGACTTGGTAAGTGTATACTTACGGTTAGTGGATACTTACCTACATCGTGCGCTGAACGCGCTGGGCGACCCAACCCGGCGAGCGATCTTCGAACGCCTGAGCCGAGGACCCAGTGCCGTTGGCGACCTCGCCCGTGAGCTGCCCATCAGCCGGCCGGCGGTTTCCCAACACCTCAAGGTGCTCAAGGAGGCTGGTCTGGTCGTGGACGATGTTGTTGGTACACGGCACCTCTATCGACTGAACCCGCAGGGCATTCAAGCCTTGCAGGCGTATTTCCATCAGTTCTGGAGCCTTGCCTTGGCCGAGTTCCGCACCACCACCGAAAGAAAGGATGAACCAATGACACAGCAGACAAGCGCGAGCGACGTCCGGGTCGTGATCAGTGTCGAGGCGCCAATCGCGCGCGCGTTCGAGGTATTCACGACACGTGGCCACGACTGGTGGCCGCGTGCGTATGGCATCGGCGAGACCGAGCGGGTCGACCTGGTACTCGAACCGCGCGCGGGCGGCCGCTGGTACGAACGCGCAGCCAACGGCCAGGAATGTGACTGGGGCAAGGTACTGGTCTGGGAGCCACCGCATCATGTGGCCCTGTCCTGGCAGATCGGCGTGGGCTTCGTGCCCGAAACAGACCCGGAACGGGCAAGTCGGGTTGACGTCCGGTTCGTTGCCGACGGCCCGGCGCACACCACCGTGACGCTGGTGCATTCGGACTTCGAGCGGCACGGCGCGGGCTGGGAGTCGCTGCGCGATGGCGTCGCTGACGAAGGCGGCTGGCCCGGCGTCCTGGAAGCATACGCCAAGCTGGTCGCCTCCTAACCTCACTTCAGAAAATGGTCTATCAACCTTGTCGATTCGGGCGCTTCCCGTTCGTCGTGATACATAATAGAAGAGGCGAAATCACTCGCCGACGATCTGAGAGGAACATGACTATGGAGTACGTTTGTTTGATCTACAGCCGCGAGGCCGATGAAGCAAGTCGAACGCCCGAGCGGATGCAAATGGAGATTGATGAGTACAACGCCTTCACCAAAGACGTGGTTGACCGTGGACTATACGTGGCCGCCGAAGCGCTGCACCCCACCCAAATGGCGACCACCGTTCGTGTCCGTGACGGCAAGACGGTGACCACCGATGGCCCGTTCGCCGAAACCAAAGAGCAGTTGGGCGGTTACTACGTCATCAACTGCAAAGACCTGGACGAGGCGATTGCGCTGGCCGCCAAGATTCCCAGCGCCAAATGGGGTTCGATCGAAGTCCGACCTACCATGGACTTTGGCCTGCCGTAGGCATGTTCTCAGCCCACCACATCGTCGAACGGGTCTTTCGAGAGGAATCAGGGCGGGTGCTCGCCGCCCTGATGTCCTACCTGGGCGACCTGGAACTGGCGCAGGACGCGCTGCAAGACGCGCTAATCGCTGCGCTGGAATCCTGGCCACTGCGCGGCCTGCCGCTCAACCCCGGCGCGTGGATCACGACGACGGCGCGGCGTATAGCGATTGACCGCCTGCGCCGGGATGCCACTTTTTCGCGCAAGGCGGCGGCCTTACACGCGCTGGCCGAGCTGGAAGCCGAGGACGAAGCGATCGACGAGACGCCAATCCCTGATGACCGGCTCAAGCTGATGTTCACCTGCTGCCATCCCACACTGGCGCAGCAGGCACAGGTGGCGCTGACGCTGCACACCCTGGGCGGCCTGTCCACGCCGGAAGTGGCGCGCGCCTTTCTGGTCTCGGAGACGACGATGGCGCAGCGGCTGGTGCGCGCCAAGCGCAAAATACGCGACGCGGGCATTCCCTATCGCATCCCGCCGGGCGATTTGCTGCCGGAACGGTTGGACGCGCTGCTCTCAGTGATCTATCTGATTTTCAATGAAGGCTATGGCGCGATGGCGGGCGAAGCCCTGATTCGTCAGGAACTCTGCGCCGAGGCGATCCGTCTGGCGCGCGTCCTGAGCGAGTTGCTGCCCGACCCGGAGTCGCTCGGGGTGCTGGCGTTGATGCTGCTGCACCATTCCCGCCGCCGGGCGCGGGTGAACGCGCAGGGCGAGTTGGTGCTGCTGGAAGATCAAGACCGCCTGCTGTGGGACAACGACGCGATTGAGGAAGGCTTAAAGCTGCTCGATGATGCGCTTGCCCTGCGCCGGCCCGGCCGCTATCAAATCCAGGCCGCCATAGCCGCGCTGCACGCCCGCGCCCTCCGCCCACAAGACACCGACTGGCGGCAGATTGCCAAGCTTTACGGCAAACTCATCGAGTTCGTGCCGTCGCCAGTGGTCGAGCTGAACAGAGCGGTAGCGGTGGCGATGGCTTATGGGTTAAGCGAGGGCTTGAAGTTGCTCGACCAGTTAGAAGACCAGGACCAACTGGAGAACTACTACCTGTTCCATGCGGCCCGCGCCGACCTGCTGCGGCGCAGCGGCTGGCTGGATGAAGCCCGCGCTGCCTACAGCCGCGCGCTGGAACTGTGTGGCAACGCGGTCGAGCAGGCTTTTCTGCGGAAGCGGTTGGCAGAGCTGGAGCAAGGGCTGGCGTAAGCGACCTATTCTGAAAAACCCTCGCGCACCTTCCACAGAAGTTGCCAGTGTCAGCGTCAGCAAATGATACGCACATGATTTGGGGAGAGGTAACCATGCAAAGACGCGTACTGTTCGTTTTGTTCGGAACGCTTCTCATCGACATGATCGGGTTCGGGATGGTATTTCCGATCATCCCGATTCTCTTTACGGACTCATCTTCGCCTTCATTCCTTCTTGGCGGCTATTCGCCGAGCGTACAATTCTTCCTGGCCGGAGCTATCACCGCGCTCTGGGGGCTCATGCAATTTATCGCCGCGCCGCTCCTCGGCGAGTTGTCGGATGCCTACGGACGCAAGAAACTGCTCCTGTTCGGCGTCGGCACGCTCGCCGTGTCGCAAACCCTGTTCGGTCTCGGCATCGGCATGGCATCTGTCGCCCTCCTGTTCGTTGCACGCGCGCTCGCTGGCATTGCGGCCGGCAATCTGGGCATCGCACAGGCCTCCATCGCCGACGTCAGCGAGCCCAAGGATCGCGCGAAGAACTTCGGGCTGATTGGCGCGGCAGTCGGCATGGGCCTGATCCTCGGGCCATTGTTGTCAGGCTGGCTTGTGCATGCGTCTCATAATCCAGCGCTTCCGTTTTTCGTGGCAGGAGCGCTCGGCATTCTTAACGCCCTGTTTCTGGCGCTCTTGCTGGTGGAGACAAACAGTCAGCCCAGAGTTACACATACGTTCACGTTTACCAAGGGCGTGCGCAACATCCGATCGGCGATCGCTGACAACGAGACGCGCCGTATCTACCTGACCAGTTTCTTGTACCTGTTCGGGTTCACGATGTTTACGTCCTTTTACAGCATCTTCTTGGTTCACAGGTTCGGCTTTTCCGAAGCGCAGGTGGGCACGTCATTTGCCCTGGTCGGCGTTTGCGTCGTCTTCACGCAACTGGTGATCTTGCGCGCGCTCGCGAAGCGCTACTCGGAGCAGAGCATGCTGCGCTACACGATCGTCCTCGTCGGCGCGTCGATCGGACTCTCCGCTTTCATGCCGAGCGCCCCGCTGTTTCTCGCGTTCATCCCGTTGGTCGCCATCCCGCACGCGCTCTCGCTCGCGACCATCCCGGCGCTGGTGAGCAGAAGCGTATCGGCAGACAAGCAGGGGGCAGCGCTTGGCATCAACGCCTCGCTCATCGCGCTTGCAAGCGGATTGGCACCGATCGTGATGGGCGTCGGCTCCGGATTGTTGGGCGTGCATATGCCATTTGTGACGGCGGCACTTTTTATTCTCTCTGCCTGGTGCGCGCTGTTCTTCCCGATGAGCTACTTACGATCGAAGGAACACGAGGTATATGAGTAAAGTCGTTCGAGACATCACCACGTCGCTCGACGGCTTTATCGCCGGCCCGAGCGATGATGTTGAGCGGCTTCACGACTGGCTCTTTAGCGGCACTACCCCGAGCGCATATAACGAATGATTCAAACTTTCGGAGCAGAGCGCCAAGGTCTTTGACGAACTTATCGAGACCAGCGGGGCGATCGTCGCTGGCCGGCGGACTTACGAGATCGTCGGCGGCTGGAGTGGCAGTCGCCCTTTTCAAGGAGTAACTAATGGGGAGAAC
>WNFV01006278.1_pt1 | contig 14109 bp, 16 predicted proteins | sample 5400101 | NCBI WGS metagenome assembly WNFV01 (sample SAMN13153361, study PRJNA577476) | soil metagenome | isolation source: 115 cm soil or saprolite under grassland replicate 1 | place: USA:California | collected 2016-06-15 | reverse complement strand
GAGTTATCCCTAGGTGACGAGCCACGTCGGCCTGGGGCAGCTTTGACAAGGCCCTAGCCCACTCCTGACGGGCTTCCTCGAGCTCCGCCTCCACGTCTCAGGATTTCTGCGGAACGCACCAGCGAGCGGGGGATGTGGGTAAAGCCGGTAGTCCCTGTCCACCAAACGTTGGGTGGCATTTCGAAGTTCACGCGGCCTGCTTTGGCTTCAGCCCAGCTGCAATCCGTCCACGGTAGTACAGCAACAGCGCCCCGAAGCTCACCTTGCCGAACAGCGGGTAGTTCGGGCCGGGATCGGTGTGAGTCGAGGATGACCACTTCGACAGGGACAGTTGGGCGTGAGTCGTGTAGCCCCTGATCTTGCCCGCATCGAGGGCCTTGGCGTTTCGGAACCTACGCGGCAGCTTGTGCTTCTTGCACCACCAGGCCGTCCAGAAAGCCGCCCGCTTGATGGTGTTGAGATGCTGGAGCCACTTCTTCCGGCTCCAGGCTGCGAATCCGACCTGCTCGATGTTCAGTGTCCAGTCGTTGGGCTCTTGGACGGTGCAGGAGCCCAGCCATTCTGGCACGATCCGGTACGTCACGCCCTCGCCTGCGCACAGGTGGGCCGACACGTCCGACGAGCCACTGAGCGTGATCGCAGCACCCTCGGCCGTGGGACCCTCCGTCGAGTGGAGAACGACGAGCTTGATGGCCGTCTGCGAGACGGCGCAGTGCTGCTTGCGGAAGTACCGGTCGTCGTACTCGTAAGTCTTCACCGGCCGTCCTTCCGGGGCCGATTGCCCTCGTCTTCCCGACAGCCATCGGGCTGACCTTAGCCGCTCTAACGATCGAGACAACCGGGTACCGCTTCTGGAGGCGTTGCAGCAGGCTGACCGGGCGCCGGGGAGAGCGCTCCGCTTCGGCCTGCGCGGCAGGCACCACCTCATCTAGCCCAGCCCACCCGCACCTGGGACGCTCATATACGAAGAGGCTACGACTCGGTCCTGCTGGGGTTCTCGCCTTCTTGGGGCGTTGGCCCCGGACAATGTTCACGAAACAGGTGTCTCGCCCGGTGGAGAGTCTGGATCCCCCATCGTGGCCGCGGAGGCGGAGCAAGTCGAGCTAACTCGAAGAAAGACCTGGCCACGCGCCCGATCCGAGGTTTTGTGCCCTACACGCACGGCTACCTCGAGGAACTCTGAAGCCAGACTCGGACGTTCGGGACGGCCGCTCACCCGCCGAGCCAGAGACCGACCGTTACCCTTGTTTCCGTGTCTTCCCTCGATTCTGCAGACGACAGTGGTGCCACACGACCTACCGAGATTCCGCTGCTCGGAGGGCGCATAACGCCGGGCGTCGTGCGCGTCGGCAACACCGTTCGCCGGCCGGTAGGTCCACACTCTCCGTTCGTCCATGACCTCCTACGCCACCTTGAGGACGTTGGCTTCACCAACGCGCCGCGCTTCCTGGGAATCGACGACCAGGGGCGAGAGAGCCTCTCCTACATCGAGGGATTCGTTCCGGACAACATCGACGCCGGCCTGACAGACGACCAACTGTTCGAAGCAGCTGAGCTCCTGCGTCGATACCACGATGCGACCGCCGGGTCCCACCTGGCAGGGGCGACCTTATCCAGCATCGTTCGGTCAAGAACCATCGTAAGGTCCACTCACTCACCCTCCTATCGAGCCCCTACCGCCCAGGCCAGCGCTTCTTGACATAGGCAACGGCATCTGCCAGTCCGAGCTCTTGAGTAGTGTTGTTTACACGCAAGAAGAACCGCTTCCCGTCGACATAGACGGGGTCAGGACTCGGCTCAGCGTCGATTCGGCAGATGTCCGCTCCATCCGCAACGGGCTCGAAGTGGACGGTGAGATGCGGCATCACCTGGGCACCCAGGCGGAGCCTGATGACATCGGTCGTCAACCAGTTCTCGAACCCGTCCCTGTTCGGGCGCTTCTGCAAGGACTTGTAGTCGCGAGCAAGTCCCATCGGTCCATCCGTGTCATGTACACCGATCAGGAGTGTTCCGCCCTTCGCGTTCATGAACCCCGCGAGTGTGCGCAAGACGTCGAGCTCGCTCATCTTGTCTTTGTCGCCCTGGATGTGACTCCAACGTGCCGACTCCTTGAACTCGACGAATGCCCCCTCTCCTTCAGCAATGAGATCCGCGGTCGGTCGGCGCAAGGTCTCGTTCGCATGACGCGTGAGTTCCTGCTCGGCCACCTCCTCGGCACGGGCCCCTCCCTCCCAGAGACGAAAGAAGCCCTCTTTGATTACCTGAGCCATCGCGCGCTGGCGGGCGACCAGAAACTCGTCGTAGTCCATCGCCTCCCATCCGCTCGGTAGTCCGTGCCAATACAGCATCGGAGTCAGATCGTCAGTCGAGAACCGTGACGCCATCTCGGGCCAGTACACGGCCGGACCCTGCGCCGAGATCTTCGCGTTGTCAGGCCACTCGACGAGTGCCAGGTTCGCGATGCGGTTCTGCTTCGCTCCGGTGATGCCCAACGTGGCTAGATAGGCCTTGGGGAACAGATGATGTCGCTCGATCGCGGCGCGCTTCCCCTTGGCAGTTGGATCCAGCAGCTCAGAGACCTTGAGCTTGGAGAAGAGAACGCGCGCGTCGAGGATGTTCAGCGCGGCGTAGTAGGCAAATAGGGCTGGGCTGTACGATGCAGATGTTGCGAGGGCAGCCGGGAGCGTGATCGCCCAGAAGTCTCCGGTAAGGGTCTCCTTGACGATGCCGTCCAGAATCGCCACAAAGCTGTCCGCATCCGTCACGTCTCGCAGTCGCGCCAGATCCTGCTCCATCACGGTTTCGGGTGAATTCGTGTATCGACCAGTGAGTGACGTCATGAAGAACCAGCGAGCGATCACGCCGCGCAGGCGGTGGTGGTCGACGCCGAAGTCACGTTTTCCTATCAGGTACAGGGCATACGTGTACAGGAGGCCATTCTTGGAGGTGATAGTGGCGCCGCTCCGGTAGCCGGCGGCAATGAGCACTTTCAAGAAGTCCTGCCACACCTGCACATCGAGGACCATCCCCTGGGCCTCGGCGAGCTTCTCGAACTGAGACTCGCGGCGACTGGCGCTGAATTCGCCGGTCTCGAGGTCCTTCCCGCGCAGAATCGAATACACGAACTGCAGGCGTGCGCGGCGGAACGCAACAGCCACCGAGACCCGGAGCATCTGATCCGGGTCTGGCTGCAGGAAATGGTTGTAAGGAGATGGTCCGTCACTCGGGATCCGGGAGTCTCTGGCGAACTCCTCCAAGGCCCGCCTGCCCTTGTCCCAGAACACCGACATCAGCGTGAGGATGAAGTCCGCCTGACTGAGCAGTGTCCCGGCACTGTTGATCCGGACGAAGACCTCGGCAACCTGTTCCTCGTCGACGTTGCTCGAGAGCTCGAGCGCCGTGAACGGGTATCCCTGGAGATCTCGGACCCTGTCGATGAACTCCTCGAGACGGTACTCCTCATCCTGATCAACCTGGCGACGCTCACGAAGACGGTCCATGAAGTTGCGCACGAACGTCCCGTACGGCATGTCTCCAGCCCAGAACTGACCGATATCGGGTATGAACTCGGGATCGTTGGCTATCGCCGCATCCGTCACCTCGAAGGTCTGATCGATCGGACGGAAGGCGATCCTGATTCGCTCGTGCTTGTAGTTCTCGCGGAGGACCGGCGTGCCCGTCAGTACCGCGTAGAGAGACGTGAGGCGCTGCTGTCCGTCAACGATTAGCAGGTGGGGAACGTGCTGCTTTTCGTCGGTCCCCACCTTCTTGAACCCCTCGGCCGCCGTCGCCGCCGTCGCCTGCCAGAACAAGAGGTAGCCCACGGGGAACCCGCGATACATCGAGTCGAAGAGGTCGCGCACCTTGATGTTCGGCCAGACGAAGGGCCTCTGGATGTCGGGGAGTGCGATCTCGCCCATCTTGATGTCATGGATGAGCTTCGTAAGGTTGTAGTCGACCTTCTTGAACAGGGTGTCGATCACGGCGGCTCCTCACGTCTTGAAGGCTCGGACTGTATCTTCTGCGAGGGACACGGCGCCCTTGAGCTGGTTTGGGCTCGTGAGCATGACGAGCCGCCAGTCTCGTCTCCCGCGGGTCACGAACTCCTCGGCGGCAAGGCCGTGGGCCTTCGGGAGCTCGAACATCAGTCGAACGCCGCGAGCCCGGAACCCCGCGTAGATGATCCTCCGAGAGCGGAGGCGGAAACCCTCATATCGCCTCTTGCCCTTCCTCAGAGGTGCCGGTGCGGCGAGCAGCTTGGCATCGAGCCCCAGCACCTGCTCACGGAATGAGGCGTAGAGCGCGCGATGCTGTTCAGGGACGTGATCGAGGATGTCATCAGTGGGCTCCACCGCCGTTTCTGGCTCCATCTCCGATGGGCGGCCATCGCGGGCGAGACGGAACGTGACGCCGACGACCAGCTCGGAGTCGGAGGAAGGAAGCTGTTCGATCTCCTGGATGCCTCCGAGATCGGATCTAATTCCGGCCGCCAGTACGCGCCCCTGGGCCTCCGCGATCGCAAGGGCTCGCCTCCAGGGGTCGAACGACGGCGAATGCACCTCGGATGGCAACAGCTCCGTCGTTCCAATGACGCGGAGAAGCGAATCGGGGCCCAAGTCGAGAGGTCCATCGGTTGGCATGTCGCGAAAAGCATGTGTGCTCGGTGTGGATCTCGTCAAGCAGGCTTGCCCAATAACCATCCAAGGTCTTCGGTCGCCGGCGGCGTGCCCTCGATGACCACGCCGGGGTTCGGAGAGGAGGCTAGCTTGGTGGACGCCAGCGGCCACAGCGAGGCCGTGCGGAAACATGGATGAGAGGCTCGTATTCACGACCTTTGGCCCGGGGCCGCAGGACACGATCTCCCGACCGAAGCTGGTAACCGAGCATCCCGTGCCAACCTCGCTGTTCAGGGCGCGCCGAGTGCCTTCTTCACGAGCCGGTCCGCCTCGACGTTCATCTCCCGAGGCACCCAGCTGATTCGGATACTCGTGAACTGGGCGACGAGCTCCCGGGTAACCTCATGTAGCTCTCTGAGATGTGTCTGCTTCACCGCTGACGCGCCGTTCATCTGATCGACCACGAGCTCCGAGTCCATGTAGACCCGAATTCGCTCGACCCCGTGCTCTCGCGCGAGCTTCAATCCTTCAATCAACGCCCGATACTCGGCCACGTTGTGGGTGGCCGGACCGATCGCCCTCGAAATCTGATCGAGGGTGGCGAGGCGGGGCGTTCGCAGCAAGGCACCAATCGCTGCCAGGCCCAGGGGCTCACCGGAACGACGCCGCCCGTTGGATGCCATGCCACCATCAGTGTTGAGGAGGTAGTACCCGCGCTTCAGCGCAACGGTCACGTCCGGGCACACATCGTATCGTGGGAAGTCGACGATCTCCCGTATCGACCAGGGTCAGAGGCGGTCGTCACCCCTCGGCGGTCGACCCCGGATTCCCACCCCCCGGGATGCCAAATCGGGAGGCCACGTGATCGCAGCGTCCACGTCGATGCTGACGCCCCCCGTTCCCATGCTGGCAACCTCAGTCGAACGGTGCGAACACGTCAACCGATCATGCCAGCGACATCGCGGCCGACGTCGTCACCTGTCCCCGCTCCCCGTATGGCCGACCGACGAGGCGTCGTAGTCACTCGCTATTGTGGCGCCGTGAAGATTGGACGGAATGACCCATGCCCCTGCGGGAGCGGGCGGAAGTACAAGCGCTGCCACCTGGAGAGCGAGCGCATGGCTCGGGTCGATGATCTCGGCATGCGCGACCTCGATGGGCGCCTTCTCGGTCGGCGATTCATCGACACGATCCACCAGGGCAGGCGGGTGCGTGCCGTCGGGAGCCAGATCGTCTTCCGGCCACCAGAAGAGACGAAGCATGAGTTCTTCGTACACGTACTCGCCAACACGCTGGGCAACGAGTGGAAGCAGGCCCAGGACCGGCTCCCGCCCGAAGGCCGCCACCCGATCGTCGGCTGGATCGCCGCATGGGATGAGATGAGGAGCTCTGACTCCAGGGAACTGGATCGTCGAGGGGAGGGACCCAGCATCTACAGCTCAACGGCGACGGGTGACCTCGCGGCGCTGATGGTGCTCGCCTACGATGTCTACACGCTCCGCCACGCGATGGCCCTCGACCCGGACGATGCCATCGCGAAGCGACTCGGCCACCGCGAGCAGTTCCAGGGCGCCCGCTACGAAATCGCAGTCGCTTCCACGTTCGTCAGAGCCGGATATCGCATCGAGTGGCTCACCGACACGTCTCGGAAGCTGCCAGAGTTCATCGCCCGACGAAACGGTGGCGGCGTGGAGATTGCCGTCGAGGCCAAGAGCCGCGTTCGCCCGGGAGCGCTCGACAGGCCCGGCGAGCGTCCGAGCGAAGGTGAATTGAAGGCCGACCTCGCGCGACTGCTCCGCGACGCTCTCATGAAAGAGACGGAGGGTCGTCCGTTCGTCATCTTCCTTGACCTGAACGTCCCGCCCGGGCGAGATCTGCCATTCGGTGAGTGGGTCGAGAGACTGCACGAAGAGGTGCTGGCGTGGAGAGGCGAAGTCTCACCGGATAACCCGGACCCATTCAGTGCGCTGGTGTTCACGAACTTCTCGTGGCACTGGGACGGCGACGAGCCAGCCCGCGGTGCTGAGCGCTTCCTCGTCATCCCTCGCCACCCTCGTGTGCCTCTGCCACCCGGTGAGGCCGACCGCTTCCTCGAGGCGATCAACCAATACGGGTCCGTGCCGGGAATCTGAGCGGCATCGACCGGCCGGTGGATGGGAAGAACCGACTCCTCCTCTGCCCCAATCGACCCCCGCCGGGCGCCCCGATGACGCTGATCGCACGCGAGCCACGTCGCGCGAACGCGGATGGCGCATCCCGGCCAAACTTCTCTGGATGCTGCCTGCGTCCCGCACCTAGGCTTCGTCCCGGATGACCCAAAGCGACTCGATCGGCGGCTGGCTGCTGGGGAGGAAGCTCGGCGCCGGCGGCAACGCAACCGTGTGGGAGGCTACCCGCCGGGGAGTTTCCCCGGTAGCTCTGAAAGTGCTCAACATCGTGAAGACCGATCGCGAGCCGTACCGCCGGTTCGTCCGTGAGGTGGAAACAATGAGGTCCCTGACCGAGTTGGAAGGGGTTCTCCCGCTCATCGACGCACATCTCTCCTCGAGACCGACCCGCCGGGAACCGGCTTTGCTCGCCATGCCTATCGCTACACCATGTCCAACGCGCTGGCTGGCCAGCCGTTGGAAGAGGTCGTCCGAGCCATGGCCGCCGTGGCGCGGACGCTGTCCGCCCTCAAGGGGTCCCACGGCCTCGCCCACCGCGATGTGAAACCGGGGAACCTCTACTGGCTCGATGGCCGGTGGTTGGTGGGAGACTTCGGTCTCGTCGCGGTGCCCGACGTCGAGGAACTCACGAAGAGTGATCGCCCGATGGGTCCCGTCCACTTCACCGCCTACGAGATGATCGTGAACCCCGCTCACGCGGACCCGTTCCCCGCGGATGTGTTTTCGCTGGCGAAGACCCTCTGGGTGCTCGCGGTGGACCAGCGCTTCCCCCCAGCGGGCACCAGTCAGCCGACGCCAGTGGCTACACGATCGCCGACCTCCGGCCGTATCGGCAAGCGGATGGCCTCGACCGGCTCGTGGACAGGGCGACGCGAATCCGCCCGGAGGAACGGCCCTCCATGGAGGACATGGCCAGGGACCTGACCTCCGGGCTCGAGCTATCGGCCGAGCCGCTTGTCCTCGACCTAGCCGCATTTTGGCCTTCCCACGTCATCAATATCGAATGTCACTTCATCGAGAGTGATGTCGTCAGAAACGAGTGGGTCCCCAACGTTGCCAAGCCATACCGCACGATATGGGGCAGATCCCTTGGACAAGCTCGGTGCTTCAAACTCACCCGGATAGTGCTTTGTGAACGAATTGCCCTGATCCCCGATCCCGAAGGCAGATCTACCTGACTCGAAATAGCCGCCAGCGCGATCGAAGACCCGACATATCACAGCAGATGCGCTCTCCCTCTGCGGTCCTTTCAGGCTCAAGAGAACTCCGCGCCCGAATGTCCCTTCGGGAGGAGCTACCTCGCACGAGGCCTGCCAGCCTGGACGCGGGCCTTGAACGATTTCGGCGGTTGGGAACGTCGGAGTGACCTTGAGCGGGGTGCCTGCGATGACAGTCGGGGTTGGAACATCGGCTTTGGCCTCGACCGTCTCAGGGTTGATTCTGGCATCGCGTGTTTCACGGATGACTTCTTCGCCTGCCTCTCGGCCCTTCTCGTCGTAGACGATCTCTCGACGCGCTACACGGCCTCGCCCTGAAGGAGTTCCCTCAACGGGAGTTATGGGCATCGCTTGATCGGTCTCACTTGCTTGGCCGACCACTTGAATCACTTGGCCCTTGGCCGTACTCCTGAGCCTGATCCTGCCTGTTGCACGAAGGCCTTCAACTGCATGCTCAACAGCTTCGGGTGCGGCCTCAGTTCGTGCTTGCACCTGCTGCATAGTCAATTCCCGGTTCTCCGCGATTAGCTCCTCAATCCGGCGTTTCAAATCTGCCATCTCCACGTCCGCTGTCTGCACGGCAGAGGCATAGGCGTGAACTACGACCACAACCAGCGTGATGGAAACTGCGGTAGCTGGGATCAGCCAAGGGCGATCCGCGAAGAAGAGCGCCCATCTCGGCACTAAGCCTGCCTTCTCTTCGAGCCATGGCTTGACGGTGCCTGCCAGCCATGGCGACAACCACCAGTCGTAGGCCAGGGTCGCTGGGACAGCCCATAACCAGCGCGGGCGCCAAAGCTGCTTCCCGATTTCTCGGGGCAGCAGTTTGAGCCGATACGGAATACGCATGCCCTCTACCCTACGAACGCCGTTCCGATACCGACGTTCGTCGGGATCAGGCTATCACCGGCTACACGCCTAACGTGCATCAAGGTGATAATCCCCCGCCTTCCTAGCCCCTGTGGGCAGCATCGCTGCCGATCGCCTCCTCGAGCAAGGTATGAGCGAACTCGCATCGCGGCTGAAGGAAGGGCTCCAAGTGTTCGACGAGAAGACCCCTCCCCCTGAGTTACTGGTCCAGCACGGGACGAAGGAACTCCTGCACAATGACCGGCTGACGGTACCAGCTCGGTGGTTCGTCGAGAAGATCGTTAGTGAGGAGCTCGGTGAAGACGAACGACTGATCCGAATGCTCAAAGTAGGCGGTGGTAAGACTCTTGACCACGCAGTCGTCGAACTCCTTGCGGAAGCGCGCCGCCTCCTCTGGGTCGTTTGTCAGGATCGTCTGCGACACGTCGAAGCCGATCGCCGCAGCGGTCCGGAGCTGCACCAGCTTGTTCTCGGCACGACGCGCAGCCCAGAGTGGATTGACCCAGGCGACGTCGGGCCGATCAAGAAGCGCGAGGAACGCGCTCCACTGCGCCCGCTCGACCAGAAGGTCATCGGCGGCGGCCGAGGTCGGCGTCGAGTGGCCAGGGACGAACTGCCGCCACCACACCGCGTGCACGTTCGGGTACGCGTCTCCATCAAGGATGTGGCTCGCTTCGATCGGGTGACTCGTTGCGTACTCGATGTTGAGCCTGCGGACGGCGGCTTGTTGCCGATCGATCCGGCGGACCACCTCATCGGTGCCGAAGTCTTGCTCGTTCGTGAGGATGAGGATCTCGGGCAGTGGGCTATTCACTCTTCTGATCTTCACCGGTCTGGATGTCTGCCTTCTTGGTGCTCCTGAGGACCGCTGACTCCCAGCTCGACACCCAGCGTCCGTCTTCGAGCACGAGGCTCGTCTGCGTCACGGGGTCGTACCGCGCCGTAACGCTCCCTAGGCTCGTTCGCCGCGTCGCCAGACGCCGGAGGAGACTCCGGTTGCTATCTTCATCGGCTATGCCACTCCTCCTTCCGACACTCACGTTCGGGTGCCGCAGCTATGCGGATGTGTGGATCAGCCCTCGGTCATCAGGCCTCCACCTTTCAGGTCAGCAGACGGACCGGTCCATGCGCCTCTGATCGCGGGTCCGTGTGGCTCCGCTTCCGGCGGTCCAAGAACGCGCCCGCGAGGCAGCGAAGGACGATGATCGCGTCGATATCGGGAACACTTCATCAAGCCGGCCACGCCCCCTCAGCACAAGACCAACGGAGCACCAGACCCCTTATTCCATCTGCTCGAGAAGCAATGTAGTACAGCAAGCAGGTGGCGCCGGGACCGTTCGCTCAAAGTCGCCTGCCCGAAGAAGCTGACCGCAATCGACGGACGACCCCGGTGAGATGAGCCGCAAGTCGGTAACCGCCAACGGATACATTCACTCATGGACTGACCCTTGCAGCGCCGGGGTGAGCCTCAGTCGAACAGGCGACTCAGCTGACAGCTCCACAATGCCTGCCTCGGCCAACACCGCGGCGACCCATCGAGAAGTACTCGTCCTCGTGCATCGCTTCAGGTACTCGTCGAGCGTTCCCGGTTGCCCCGCGGTCTCGTAGACGCCGCCGATGACGATCCAGCCGCGCTCCGAGAGGAAAGGGACGATGCCCTCGAGACACTCCCACGAGAGGCGCGTGCGCCACCCGCCCTTGCCCAACAGCAGGACTATTCCTTGCTCGTCGATTCGGCCGACGACAAACCGCGCCTTCCTCGCGGGGGTGTGCAGCTCCCGGCCCTCACCGATCCGGTCCTTGATCGCGCGTTCCACTGACCCATGACCGCTCACCCTCCGTGGACGCCCTGTGCACGGTCGATCAACTTCGGGCAGGCCTCGGTGATCGGGCAGTCGGGGCACTCGGGCTCCGAGGCATGGCACCAGAGCTTGCCGACGCGCCAGGCGGGATCGTCGAGCTCTCCGGGCCGTTCCGGATGCAGCGCGCGGGCGGCTTCGATCATGTGTCGCTCGTCGTCGCGATCGGCGAGTCCGGTTCTCAGGAACACCCGCCGAACGTGGACGTCGTAGGCGATATCGCTGCCTCCCATGTCTCGAACCAGAACCCCGAGGTCGCGCTCCAGCATCTCCACGGCCATCGCAGCCTTCTTCAGGCCGATCCCATCAAAGGCAAGGAGCCGATCGATCAGCTGGCGCGCCGTCGGCGTGTCGCTCCAGATGCGACTCGCATCACCGCCGAACTCAGTTGCCACCTTGCGGGCGGCGGCCACCACCCATCGCGGGACCGTCTCCACGTACCGGTGCAGAGACCTTGGCGCCTGGATGGCACGCCTGACCACCTCGGGATCCATCGCAAGGCGCAGCGGATCGAGATGCCCAAGGCGTCTGCGGAGCTCGAGCGGAGCCGCCCATGCTCTTTGATACGGGATGCCCTGATCGAAGATCACTCCGAGCAGGAATGCGAACGGATCGTCGTGCACCAGGTCGTTCGCCTCCCGTTCTGCTGCCAGTTCAGCTCGCGCTCGCGGGTCGCGTTCCGCGTAGCTCGCGGCAAAGGCGAGCAGCGCGGCCGCGACGGCCGCTTGCGGACGCGCCGACTGTCTCGTCGGTGCGGTCGGTGCAATCGGTGCTGCCGGCCGGTCGGGAGGCTCGGTGCTCGGGCCCCTCTTCCGGGCGGCGATGCCGAAGATCCGCGCCCGCAGCAGCGCCAGGGAAACCCAGGACTCGACGTCGTCCTCGCGGATCTTCACCGCCAGGGCACGGCGGCTGTACGGCGCGTCGAGCTCGGCACGGTGGTCGACGATGGGGAACCCCTCGTAGGCCGAAGGGAGATCCTCGCGGCGTCGAGCGAGCTTCCGGTCGGGGAGCTTGATCGCGCTCAGGAGGGCTCGGGAGGACTGGTAGTCGTCTGCCTCGACACCTTCGACGACCGGCTGGCCGTCGAGCCACGTCACGGAGTGGACGCGATCTCTCCCGTACGCGAAGCGTCGGCCGATCCCGTGACGCAGACGCCGGATTCGTCCCTCCTCAGAGGCCTCACACGTCCAGCTTCGGTCGAAGTGCTCTGAGTCCGCGCCGGGCCCCCACCACCGGAAGTCGAACGGACCGGTCTCGTCGCAACGGAACATTTCGATCCTCACAGGCACCCCGCCCGCTTGTAGAAGCTCAGGCGTTCTCCCTGCCTGAGGCCTTCCAGCGGCTCGAGCACGTCGGCACCTCGGGTCGTCAGGCCGGCGGCAAGACCGAATGCGACGTACGCTCGGCCGGCGTGCAGCTCGAACTGGTGGGCGGAGAGGTCTCGGCCGAGCTCCTGCTCCACCTGGCCGAGCACGCGAGTCGCCCACGCGCGCCGCTCCCCCGAAGAGGCGTTGGTGAGTGTCCGCTCGTACGGCGCGAGGACACGGTCGGGAGACACCAGACCATGCTCTGCCGAGAGCACGCACCAGCGATCGCACGAGCGCTCGACGGAGCGGCGAGCCCCACGGAACAGGGGCGATGTGTAGAGGTCACGCGCGGGCGCTGGCTGTGGCCGCTTCGATTTCACACAGCCAACCAGCCCTATGCGCATCGGAGACTCTACCGGCGGCCCATCCAGCGGCGCACTGCGCCCAGGAAGCCGTCGACCTCGTCGCTTGGTCGGGCCGCGTGGTCGCCGGGTCCGCCTTCATTGATCCTGAGGGTCCCCCGACCCCTCTCCGTCACACCGGCGACGAGCCGATCCTCCCCTTGCTGGTCGGCGAGGCCGACGTGGGCCTCGCCATCGCCCCGAAGGCCGACCTCGATGCGCTGTCGCCCGGGCGGATCAAGGAGCAGGAGCGCGGCCCCGCCTTTCCCGTTCGTGCCCAGCTGGACCGCTGGCCGACCCGAAGGATGGAACACCCCGGCGGTCGGGAACCCGTCTGTCCCCTGGCCGATCTCGGCCACTTGGGCGCCGCTCGGACCTCGGACCTCGATACCGCGGCTCCCGTCGCTCCAGATGGCGGCTTCCAGCGCGGGGGCACCGTCCTGCCCGTGGATTGTGAGGGCCGCAGTCCCGTCCGTCTCCAGGCGGAGGCGCAGCCTGGCTCGCCCCTCCCGGTCGAGGATCGACAGGCTTGGCTCACCGTCGCTGCCGCAACTCCATCGACCTCGGACCGACCCGTCCGCGCCGAGGAGCTCGAACGCCTCGGCCGCGACCACGGTTCGTTCGCCCATGCCCCCCCTCCTGATCCCCGGTTCGGAGAATCGTGCGTCGCCGCCGCTCCCGGCCGCAACCTGGCCTCCTCCGACCGCTGTTTCCGTGCACACGGCCCAGAGGGAGCAGTGGGTCAGTGCATTCCAGGCCTGCTCTCGGAATGCGCTTCCCCGTGACGACGCCAGCGATCACCGATCGTGGCCTGCTGACCGTACCGGGAGGTACCGACCTTGCCCCAGCACCGGTTGGCATCGACCCACCGAGCGCCCACCCGTCATCCCTCTTCGTGTGCACCAATCCCGGCAGCCGGTCGAGTCGTTGCCGTGTCGGTTCATTGCCGCGGTTCCCGCAGGGTTCCGGATTTGTTCTCGCCCCCGGCGGTCAAGGTCCCGGCTCCTTCGTGTCTTTGTGGGGACGGAAGGTGGTCCGCCGAGGCTGCAGTCGGCAGCGACGGCAGGCGGGCCGCCAGCGGTCTTCGGACCGGGGCATCGCAGGCGAGCTCGAAGGTCGGCGCAGGATCGGACTTCGGACGGCGAGGCGGGCCGAGGTCGGACCGAGCCGCGAGCGAGACGGCGACAGGGGCCTGACCGCATCCCGGGCACCTCATGGGAGGCGCGCTCGGAGGCAGCGGGAGAGGCCCAAGCGCCAGGTCGCAAGCGGCGAGGGTTCGAGCCGGAGTCTCCGCCGAGCAAGTCCGAAACGGAGCCGGGAGCCGGCGCGAGGGCGAGCGAGCGAGGCCATGAACATGAAGACGGGTCGGCCGCCCGTGGGCCGCACGACCCCGACAGAGCAGTTCCGGTTGGGCCGCCTCCGGCGGAGGAGGGCCGTGCCCACTGAGAGGAGGTGAAGCCCCAACCGGACGCGTGAGGACTGATCGCCGGTCGCCCTGACCGGCGCTTCGCCGTGCCCTCCTTCCGTTCGCGCACGACGCGCGACTCGAGTTCCGCACCCCACTGGAAGGAGGCCCCGATGACGCACGCTCGCCTGCCGGCCGCTCCCCTTCGGCGGGTGCTCCTGCGACTCCGTGATGCCGAGAGCCTGACCTGGGAAGAGCTCGCCGAC
>WNFV01006276.1_pt1 | contig 14112 bp, 14 predicted proteins | sample 5400101 | NCBI WGS metagenome assembly WNFV01 (sample SAMN13153361, study PRJNA577476) | soil metagenome | isolation source: 115 cm soil or saprolite under grassland replicate 1 | place: USA:California | collected 2016-06-15 | reverse complement strand
CTCCGCCGGGACCCGGTCGATCCCGGCGCCGCCGGGGATGAAGTGCACGGGCGGGTCGACGTGCGTGCCGGTGTGCGTTCCGATCCGCAGCTCGGACACGTTCGCGCCGTCCCCCTTCGCCATCTCCAGCCGGGGGACCACTTCCACGGCCGGGTCGCCGGGCCAGGTCAGCATGTCGGGGGAGATCGGCAGCGTCACGTCGATCAGTCGGCTCACGACGGTTCCTCCCGCAGACGGCGAGCGCGTCGGATCAGGGCGTTCGTCGACGGATCGTGCGCCGGCTCGGGCGCCTCCGGGCCGAGCTCGGGCACGATCCGGGTGGCGAGCGCCTTGCCCAGCTCGACGCCCCACTGGTCGAACGGGTTCACATTCCAGATCGCGGCCTGCGTGAACACGGCGTGCTCGTAGAGCGCCACCAGCTCGCCGAGGACCCGCGGCGAGAGTTCCGGCGCCAGGATGGTGGTCGAGGGGCGGTTGCCGGGGAACGTCCGGTGCGGCACGAGCTTCTGCGGCACGCCCTCGGCCGCCGCCGCCTCCGCCGTCTTGCCAAATGCCAGCGCCTCGGTCTGCGCGAACAGGTTGGCCAGCAGCAGGTCGTGGTGCCCCGAGAGGGGATGGGCCGGCCGGGCGAACCCGATGAAGTCGGCCGGGACCAGCCGCGTCCCCTGGTGCAGCAGCTGGAAGTAGGCGTGCTGCCCGTTCGTCCCGGGCGTGCCCCACACCACGGGGCCGGTCGGCACCGTGACCGGCTCGCCGCCGAGGTCCACCGACTTCCCGTTGCTCTCCATGTCGAGTTGCTGCAGGTACGCCGGGAAGCGCCCCAGGTCGTGGGCGTACGGCAGGATCGCCTTCGTCTCGGCGCCGAACAGGTCCCCGTACCAGACCGCCAGGAGCCCCAGGATCGCCGGGAGGTTGCGCTCGAACGGCGCGTCGCGGAAGTGCTCGTCGACGGCGTGGAAACCGTCGAGCATCTCGCGGAACCGCTCGGCGCCGACCGCGACCATCAGCGACAGCCCGATCGCGGAGTCCATCGAGTAGCGCCCGCCGACCCAGTCCCAGAACCCGAACATGTTCGCCCGGTCGATCCCGAACGCGCCAACCGCCTCCGCATTCGTCGACACCGCGACGAAGTGCCGCGCCACGGCGGCCTCGTCGCTGAGCGCCCCGACCAGCCAGTCCCGCGCCGAGCGGGCGTTCGTCAGGGTCTCGACCGTCGTGAACGTCTTCGACGAGACGATGAACAGCGTCTCGGCCGGGTCGAGGTCGCGCGTGTTCGCGTACAGGTCGGCGCCGTCGACGTTCGATACGAACCGCACCGTGAGCGCGGGGTCGACGAACGGGCGCAGCGCGTCGTGTGCCATCGCCGGCCCGAGATCCGAGCCGCCGATCCCGACGTTCACCACGTTCCGGAACGGCGCGCCGGTGAAGCCCGTCCACGCGCCCGAGCGGACGCGCTCGGCGAAGTCCGCCATGCGGTCGAGCACCGCGTGGACCAGCGGCACCACGTTCTCGCCGTCCACCTCGATCACCGCGTCGCGCGGCGCGCGCAGCGCGACGTGCAGCGCGGGACGGTCCTCGGTGGCGTTGACCCGCTCGCCGCGGAACATCGCGTCGATCCGCTCGTGCAGGCCGGCTCGCTCGGCCACCGCCACCAGCAGGCCCAGCGTGTCGCGCGTGATCCGGTTCTTCGAGTAGTCGAGGTACAGGTCAGCGGCCTCGACCGCCAGGTCCTCCCCGCGCGCCGGGTCCTGCGCGAACAGGTCGCGCAGGTGGAGGTGCCGGACGGCCTCGAAGTGGGCGGCGAGCGCGCGCCACTCCGCCGTCTCGGTGACCGAGCCCGCCGCGGTCACCGGCCCGAGCCCGCCGGCTTCTCCAGGTGGCCGCCGAACTGCTGGCGCAGGGCGGACTGGACCCGGCCGGCGAAGTCGGCCCCGCCCTGTGAGGCGAACCGCTCGAAGAGCGCGGCGGTCAGCACGTTGGCCGGCACGCCGAGCTCGATCGCGGCCTCGATCGTCCACCGGCCCTCGCCGGAGTCGGACACCCGACCGCTGAACTCCTCGAGAGTGGGGCTCTCCTGCAGGGCCGCCGCGGTCAGGTCGAGCAGCCAGGAGGTCACGACGCTGCCGCGCCGCCAGGCCTCGGCCACTTCCGCGGTGTCGATCTCGTAGTGGTAGTACTGCTCGCCACGAAGGGGAGCGGTCTCGGCGTCCTGATCCTGCGCCTCCATGGCCGCGTTCGCCCGGCGCAGGATCGCCAGTCCTTCGGCGTAGGCGGCCATCATCCCGTACTCGATCCCGTTGTGGACCATCTTCACGAAGTGCCCGGCGCCGAACGGACCGCAGTGCAGGTAGCCGGCCTCGGCGGTGCTCGGGGCGCCGCCCTGGCGACCTGGCGTGCGCGGCGCGGCGTCCACGCCCGGGGCGAGCGCCGCGAAGATCGGGTCGAGGTGGGCCACGATCTCCGGCTCGCCCCCGATCGTCAGGCAGAAGCCGCGGTCCAGGCCGAAGACGCCGCCGCTGGTTCCGACGTCGACGAAGTGGATTCCGCGCTCGGCCAGGGCGCGGGCCCGTTCGAGGTCGTCGCGATAGTTCGAGTTGCCGCCGTCGATGACGATGTCGCCCGGCTGCATCAGCCGGCGGAGGTCGAGGATCGTGTCCCCGGCGAAGACGGCCGGGACCATCACCCACGCCACCCGCGGCGGCTGCAGGCGTTGCACGAACTCCTCGAGGTTCGCGGTCCCGACGGCGCCCTCGGTCTCCATCCGCTCCACCGCCGCGTGGTTCACGTCGGAGACGACGCACTCGTGCCCGGCGCGCATCAGCCGCCGCACGAGGTTCGACCCCATCCGGCCGAGCCCCACCATCCCGAGCTGCATGCTGGCCCCCCCGTTCCTCCGTTCGATGATTCCCGCGTAGTCTCCCCGCCCGGGGGAGATGGTGCACGGGTGACGGAGTGAGCCTGAGGGCGATCGCCGACTACGCGCTGATCTCGGACTGCCACTCGGCGGCCCTGGTGTCGACGGACGGCTCGATCGACTGGCTGTGCTTCCCGCGGTTCGACCGCCCGAGCGTCTTCGGCCGGCTCGTGGACGATCGCGCCGGCCACTTCTCGATCACCGCCGCCGACGCTACCGAGGTGAGCCGGCGCTACCGGGGCCGGACGATGGTCATGGAGACCACGTTCCGGACGCCGTCCGGCGTCGCGGTGCTCGTGGACGCCATGGCCCTCGACGGCCGCGGCGAGGCGCACGACCTCGGGGCCGGGGCGCCGGGCGCGTTGCTGCGCCGGATCGAGGGCCGCGAGGGAACGGTCGAGGTCGAGGTGGAGTACGCCCCGCGGCCGGAGTATGGCCTGATCGCGCCGCTGCTCACCGGGAACGAGGCGGGCGTGGCCGGACGCGGCGGCGCGGACCTGCTGCTGCTCTCGGCCGACCGGGCGCCGGAGATCGACGGCGCCACGGCGCGGTTCCGATTCTCGCTGCAGGCGGGGGAGTCCGCCTCGTTCTGCCTGGACCACGCCAGCGCCGGTGAGGGCGCGCCGCGGGCCTGGGACGCCACCGCGGTCGCGGACGGGCTGAAGGGCACCGTCCGAGCCTGGCGGAAGTGGTCGGCGGCGCACCAGGCCTACGAGGGGCCGTGGGCGGACCTCGTGTACCACTCGGGCCGGGTCCTGCAGGCGCTGACCTATCAGCCGACCGGCGCCGTCATCGCCGCGCCGACGACCTCGCTCCCGGAGACGGTCGGCGGGGAGCGCAACTGGGACTACCGCTACGCCTGGGTCCGGGACGCGAGCTTCACGCTCGACGCGCTCTGGGTGGCGGCCTGCCCGGACGAGGCGCGGGCCTTCTTCGGCTGGATCACCGGCGCGGTGGCCTCGGGGCTCGCCGAGGGGCGCGACCTGCAGATCATGTTCGGGGTCGGTGGGGAGCACGACCTGACCGAGCGGACGCTGCCGCACCTCTCGGGTTGGCGCGACAGCCGGCCGGTGCGGGTCGGGAACGGCGCGTGGAACCAGCGCCAGCTCGACGTCTACGGCGAGCTGCTCGACGCGGCGCTGCGCCTGCAGGACCAGCTCGCCGACCTCGACCCCGCCACCAAGCGCTTCCTGATCGCCGTGGTCGACGCCTCGGCGGCTCGCTGGCAGGAGACCGACCAGGGCATCTGGGAGGTGCGGGACGAGCCGCGCCACTTCGTCTACTCCAAGCTGATGTGCTGGGTCGCGCTCGACCGGGGGATCCGGCTGGCGGGGCTCCTCGGCGCCGAGGACCGCGTCGCCGAGTGGGGCGGCGTGCGCGAGGAGATCCGTGCGGCGATCCTGGAGCGGGGCTGGAGCGAGCGGGCGGGTGCCTTCACGCAGTCGTTCGGCTCCGATGACCTCGACGCATCGACCCTGATGCTTGCGATCGTCGGCTTCCTCCCGGCCGACGACCCGCGGATGATCGCCACGATCGAAGCGATCGAGGGACGCCTGACCGACGACCACGGGCCTGGTGTATCGCTACCTGGCGGACGACGGCCTGCCCGGCGAGGAGGGGACGTTCCTCCTCTGCACGTTCTGGCTGGCCGAGGCGCTGGCCCTGGCCGGTCGCCCCGAGCGGGCACGGACGGTGTTCGAGCGGGCGATCGCGTTCGCCAACGACGTCGGCTTGCTCTCCGAGGAGGTCGATGAGGATTCCGGCGAGCTCCTCGGGAACTTCCCGCAGGCCTTCAGCCACATCGGGCTGATCAACGCGGCGTGGGCGATCTCACAGGCCGGCTCCCTCGACGCGGAGCCCGCCCGTTCGTAAAATCACCCGATCCAACCTGAGGGGGCAGTGCAGATGGCGCCAACCAGCGCAAGGGGCAGCGCCCGGATCATCGAGGCCCTGCGGAGCGTCCCGCTGTTCGCGCACTGCACCAAGCGCGAGCTGCAGGAGATCGCCAGCGCGTCGAAGATCATCGAACGTCCCGCGGGAACCGTCCTGGCGCGGGAGGGCGAGCGGGGCGTTGGGTTCTTCCTGATCATCGACGGGCACGCCATCGTGACCGTCGGCGGGCGCAAGCGCGCGGACGTCGGGCCCGGTCAGTTCTTCGGGGAGATCTCGCTGATCGACGAGGGCCCGCGCACCGCCACGGTGACCGCGACCACGCCGGTCGCCACGCTGGGGATGACCGCCTGGACGTTCCGCGGCCTGATCCACGACCACCCTGGGATCGCCCTGCGCATGCTCGAGGTCGTGGCCGGTCGCCTGCGCGCCTCCGCCGGCGCCAACGCCTAGCGACCGTTCCTGGTGGAACTCGGGGTCGTCGTCGGTGGCGACCTGACGGGGATCGGCGATCTGGCCCGGCGCGCAGAGGACGCCGGGTACGAGAGCCTCTGGGTCGCGGAGACCGCGCGGTCGGCGTTCGTGCAGGCCGCGGTGGCCGGTGCCGCCACCGAGCGGGTCACGGTGGGGACGGCCATCGCCCTGGCCTTCCCGCGCAGCCCGGCGATCGCGGCGATGGCCGCCCGCGACCTGTCCGAGCTCACCGCCGGCCGCTTCGTTCTCGGGCTCGGCTCGCAGGTGAAGCGGGTGAACGAGCATCGCTTCGGCGTCCCGTTCGAGCACCCGGCCCCGAAGATGCGGGAGTACCTGCTGGCCGTACGAGCCGTGCTCGGGTCGTTCGGCGGCGCGGTGCAGCCGTTCGAGGGCGAGTTCTACCGGATCACGATGGCGCCCTTCCCCGGCGCCGGCCCGGCCCCCGGTCCGGTCCCGATCTACCTGGCCGCGGTGAACGAGCGGATGTGCGAGGTGGCGGGGGAGGTCGCCGACGGCGTCCACGGCCATCCGCTGAACTCGCCGCGCTACCTGGCCGAGGTGGTCCGCCCCGCCGTGGCCCGGGGATCGGCGCGCGCCGGCCGGGAACCGGCCGACGTCTCGATCACCACGAACGTGATCGTGCAACTCTCCGCGGACCGCGAGGCGGCCCGGCGCGAGGCGGCCATGCAGCTGGCCTTCTACGCCACCACCCGCACCTACGCCCCGGTCCTCGCCTTCCACGGCCACGAGGAGCGGATCGGGCCGCTGCGCAGAGCCTTCGTCGAAGAGGACTGGGAGCGGATGGCCGAGCTGGCGTTGCCCATGGTGGACGACCTGGCGATCGCCGGGGACGCCGACGAGTGCCGCGAGCGGCTGGCGGCCTACTCGGGGGCCGCCGATCGGGTGGTGCTCGGCGGGGCCTGGGTCGGCCCCAGCCCCGACCGGGTGGCGGACAACTACCGCCGGATCCTGGAGACGCTCGGCCCGGCCTCGTAGACGACCGCCCCGGGCGGGGGCCATCCCCGGGAGGCCACGGGGCGCGTGCCTCCCGGGGAGCCCCGCGCGGGCGGTCGCGGGCCGCGCGAACGGCCGGCGGGCCTCCGGGCGATGGGCTTTCGGCCCGGAGACGGCCCCCGCGGGCATACGGGGCCGTCGCTCACTCGTAGAGTTCGACGGTCCCCGGCGAATCCCTTCACGTCAGGGCACCGGTTTTCGGCGGGTCGTCCGGGCTGCCTACACTCCGGCCATGAGCGACGGGGGGTTTGGGGGGGTAGCTCGCCCTGGCGGGCGCGGCACGTGACCACGCCCGGCGAGCGAACCCCCCAAGGCAAGAAGCAGGAGGCGGCGCGCCTGGCACGGGAGCGGGCCGAACGACGCGCCGCCCGCGACTTCGCGGCCGCGGACGCCCTGCGCGAACGCATCGCCGCGCTCGGCTTCACCGTCACGGACACGGCCGACGGGTACGAGCTTCGCCGCGTCCCGGTCCCCGCCGTCCGGCGGATCACTCCCGCCGAGGTCCCCTCGGCGCTCCGGGATCCACCCGACCACGACGCCACCGTGCACTGGCTCGCCGAGGACTGGCCCGAGGACGTGCTGCGGGGGATCGCCTCGTTCCGGGCGCACGCCCCCGGCCGGAGCGTGCAGCACGTCGTCGTCGAGTCGGTCCCGGCCGAGGTCGAGTGGCCGGACTGGGTCGAGGTGCTCCGCCTGCGCGAGGATCCCGGGTGGGCCCGCGCCCGCAACGCCGGCCTGCCACGGACCCGCGGCATGATCGCCGTGATCGCCGACGGCTCGATCGAGGCCACCGGCGACTGGCTGGGCCCGCTCGAGGGCGCGCTCGCCAACCCGACGGTCGGGGTCACCGGGCCGTTCGGGCTGGTCACCGAGGAGCTGCACGAGTTCGTCCCCTCGCCGGGGCCCGAGTGCGATGCGATCGAGGCCTATGTCCTGGCCGTCCGCCGCGAGTTGCTGGAGACGGGGCTGGCCTTCGACCCGAGGTTCCGCTTCTACCGCTCGGCCGACATCGACCTGTCGTTCCGGGTGAAGGACCGGGGCCTGCGGGCAACCGTCACGCCGCTCCCGCTGGTGCAGCACGAGCACCGCCGGTGGTGGAGCACGCCTCCCGAGGTCCGCCGGAAGCTGTCGAAGCGCAACTACTACCGGTTCCTCGACCGCTGGCGCGGCAGGACCGACCTGACGGTGGCCGGGACGGCAACGCCGGGGACGGGCTGAGCGGTCAGTCCGCGGAGCTCGCGGCGGCCGGAGGAGGCGGCAGGGAGGGCGCCACGGGCGCGGTGGGCGACGGCGTGATCGGCGCGGTCGGCGCGTCCGGCGCGGGCGCGCGCTCGTGCCGGATGCGTTCGAGCTCCTCGTCGGAGGGGATCGGCTCGGTCCGCTCGAGGTAGGCCTTGAGCTCCTTGCCCTCGATGACCTCCTTGGCCATGAGCACCTTGGACAGCCGCGGCAGGAGGTCTCCGGCGCCCTCCAGGATGGTCCGCGCGCGGTCGTGCGCCTCCTCGACCAGGCGGCTCGTCTCAGCGTCGACGAGGTTCTGCACCTCCACGGAGATCTCCGGCCCGGCGCCGGGGAAGTACAGCCGGCCCTCCGCCGTGCGGAACCCGTCCTGGCCGAACGAGATCGGCCCGAGGCGATCGCTCATCCCGTACTCGATGACCATCGCCCGGGCGATCTCGGTCGCCCGCTGCAGGTCGTTCTGGGCGCCTGTCGAGATGACCTTGAAGGCGATCTCCTCCGCGGTGCGGCCGCCGAGCAGGATCGTCAGGCGGTCCTTCAGCTCGGGCTCCTGCAGCAGGTACCGGTCCTCGAGCGGCCGCTGCATGGTCATCCCCAGGGCGGCGGCCCCTCGCGGGATGATCGAGACCCGGTGCAGGGGATCGGCCGTGGGCACCTGCAGGGCGACGAGGGCGTGGCCCATCTCGTGGACGGCCACGATCTCGCGCTCCTTGTCGGACAGCACGCGGCTCTTACGCTCCAGGCCGGCCACGACCCGGTCGATGGCCTCCTCCAGCTCCTCCATGGTCACGGAGTTCTTCTCCCGCCGGGCGGCCAGCAGCGCGGCCTCGTTGATCGCGTTCGCCAGATCGGCGCCGGTGAACCCCGCCGTGCGCGCGGCGATGATGGTCAGGTCGACCGACGGGTCGAGGGCCACGCCCCGCGCGTGCACCTTGAGGATCGCCTCTCGCCCGCGCAGGTCGGGACGGTCGACGACGACCTGCCGGTCGAACCGGCCCGGCCGCAGCAGCGCCGGGTCGAGCACGTCCGAGCGGTTGGTCGCGGCCATGATGATCACGCCCTTGCTGGTGTCGAACCCGTCCATCTCGACCAGCAACTGGTTCAGGGTCTGCTCGCGCTCGTCGTGGGTGCCGAACGACCCGCCGAGCCCGCCGCCGCGCGACTTGCCGATCGTGTCCAGCTCGTCGAGGAACACCAGGCACGGGGCCTTCTCCTTCGCCTGCTGGAACAGCTCGCGCACCCGCGCCGCGCCGAGCCCGACGAACATCTCGACGAACTCGGAGCCCGACATGTAGAAGAACGGCACCTTGGCCTCACCGGCCACGGCCCGCGCCAGGAGGGTCTTGCCGCAGCCGGGCGGGCCGAGCAGCAGCACCCCCTTCGGGATGCGCCCGCCGAGGCGCTGGTACTTCCGGGGGTTGCGCAGGAAGTCCACGATCTCGTGGAGCTCCTGCACCGCCTCGTCCACGCCGGCCACGTCGGCGAACGTCGTCTTGAGGTCCTTGCGGTCGTAGATCTTGACGCGGTTGCGGCCCAGGTTGAGGGCGCTGGAGGCCGCGCCCCCGGCGATCCGCCGGAACAGGAACATGTAGATCAGCACGATGAGCACGAGCGGGACGACCCAGCTGACGAGCGCGGTGGCCCAGAACGACGGCTGGCTGCCCTTCACCTCGACGCCCTTGGCGGCCAGGTCGGTGACGAGGGCCGTCGGGTCGTAGTTCGGCGGGATGTCGGCGGAGAAGGTGCGGCCGTCCTTCAGCGTCCACGTCACGCTCGACTCGGAGATCGTCGCCTGCTGGACCTGCTCGTTGTCGACGAAGGCGAGGAAGCGGTCGAACGACACCTTCTCCGTGCCCTGGAACAGCAGCGCGTTGATCAGCAGGAGCACCAGCGCGGCGATCAGTACGTAGCCGAGCGAGAAGCGCCAGCGCCGGTTCGGCGCGCCGGAGCCGTTGCCGCCCCCGCCGCCCCCGCCGCCGAGATCGAACGGGAAGCGCGGCCGCCGCTCGTTGTCGTTCTTCGCCATGTGGGATCAATCATCCCACCGCCGCCGGGAACACGCCCGGTGGTGGCCTCCCTCTATGCTCTGTCGGTGGCGACGCGCGGCGCGCAGGAGCGGATCCCCCAGGTCGGCGGGCCGGACGAGCGGTCCGGGGAGGACCTGCGGCGGGAGTTCGAGGAGCAGGCCTTCCCGCTGATGCCCGGCCTGTACGGGGCCGCCCTGCGCCTGACCCGCAATCCGGCCGACGCCGAGGACCTGGTCCAGGAGACGTTCCTGCGGGCGTTCCGCGGCTTCCGAACGTTCGAGCCGGGGACGAACCTCCGGGCCTGGATGTACCGCATCCTGACCAACACGTTCATCAACAGCTACCGCAAGCGCCAGCGCGAGCCGCAGACCATCCCCGACGACGGTGTCGAGGAGTGGTACCTGTACAACCGGCTGGCCCGCGAGGCCCCCGACTCCTCGGCCGAGGCGGCCGTGCTCGAGTCCCTGCCCGACGAGGACGTCCAGGCGGCGCTCGAGGCCCTGCCGGACGGCTTCCGCACGGCCGTGCTGCTCGCGGACGTCGAGGGCTTCTCCTACAAGGAGATCGCCGAGATCATGGGCGTGCCGATCGGCACGGTGATGTCGCGACTGCACCGCGGAAGAAAGGCGCTGCAGAAGGCGTTGTTCGAGACGATGCGGGAGAGGGGCCTTGTCCGGGACTGATTGCACTGCCGTGCTTCGCCAGGTCGAGCGGTATCTCGACGGGGAGCTCGACGTCCTGCACGTGCAGGAGCTCGAGGTTCACGTCCAGGGGTGCAGCCCGTGCCTGGACCGGCTGGAGTTCCAGCGCGCCCTGAAGGCGCTGATCGCCGAGAAGTGCGGCTGCCGTGAGGTGCCGGCCGCCCTGTTCGAGCGGATCCGCCGGGCCCTGCCGCGTCACGACCCGCCGGCAACGCCCATCGTCTGATCCCGGGGGGGCCCGGGGCCGGCCTCGGCGAACCCCCCGAGCGTGGGCGGCGTATTCCTTTCCAAGGAGGGGCCGGCGGTGACCGGCCCGGCACTCGATGAAGGGCACCCGACCCGGTCACATCCCCCCACCGTCCAGGACCGCCGAGCAGAACGGTCGCACCTGCGCCCACCGGGGCTGCGTCACGACGCTCTCCCGCTACAACCTGGGCTCACACTGCTGGCAGCACACCGACCTGGTGTTCCCGAACTACCGCGGCAAGCGACTCGCCGAGGGCAAGACCTAGTCGGGCTTCGCCCCCGACCACCCCCGAAAGGCCGGACGAACGGGACGGAATACCAGAAAGCAGACGGCCCTGACGGGCCGTACCCATTCACTTTTGTCGGACGATCTGGTAACAATCCAAGGAACGGATCGTCCGGATCCCATGCCCGGGGGGCGAGAGATGGCCGAGAAGCGAAACGCCCCGTCCAAGTACCTGAAGACGGCAGAGGTGGCCGAGCTCCTCCACGTCTCGCCGAAGACCGTGACGCGCTGGGCGAAGGACGGCAAGCTGCCCCACTCGCGCACGCTCGGCGGTCACCGGCGGTTCCCCGGCGAGGCGATCCGCAAGCTCGCCGACGACCTCATCGAGACGGTCTGACGCCCGCCGCCGCTGGGAGCGCGCCGGGGGCGGCCCGGGGGCCCGCCCGCTAAGCTCCCGCCTCGTGTTCGGCAGGGTCCTGGTGGCGAACCGCGGCGAGATCGCCGTGCGCGTGCTGCGGACGCTCCACGAACTGGGGATCGACGGGATCGCCGTCTACTCCGACGCCGACGCGAACGCGCTGCACGTGCGCCAGGCCGACGGCGCGGTCCGGATCGGCGAGTCCCCCGCCCCGCTCTCCTACCTCAACCCCTCGGCCGTGGTGCAGGCCGCGCTCGACAGCCACTGCGAGGCCGTGCACCCCGGCTACGGGTTCCTGTCCGAGAACGCGATGTTCGCCCGCGCCTGCGAGCAGGCCGGCCTGGCGTTCATCGGCCCGCCGCCGGCGGTCCTCGAGCTGACCGGCGACAAGGTCGCCGCCCGGGAGGCCTTCGCCGGGGCCGGCTTCCCGGTGCTTCCCGGCGGGGGACCGTACGGAACGGGGCAGGAGGCGCTCGCGGCGGTCGCCGGCATCGGCTATCCGGTGATGGTCAAGGCCGTGATGGGCGGCGGGGGCATCGGGATGGGGGTGGCGCGCGACGACGCGGAGCTCGCGAAGCAGGTCGAGACCGCCTCCGCGCGCGGGGCGCGGTTCTTCGCCGACCCGGCCGTCTACCTGGAGCGCTACGTCGACGGCGCGCGGCATGTGGAGGTGCAGGTCCTCTTCGACCGGCACCGCGAGGGCACCCACGTCTACGAGCGAGAGTGCTCGGTCCAGCGCCGCCACCAGAAGGTGATCGAGGAGGCACCGTCGCCGGCGGTCGACGACGCCCTGCTCGAGCGGATGGCCATCGCGGCGCTCGAGGCGATGCGGCTGATCGGATACCAGGTCGCGGGGACGGTCGAGACCATCCTCACGCCGAAGGGTGAGTTCTTCTTCCTGGAGGTGAACGCCCGGCTGCAGGTGGAGCACTGCGTGACGGAGGAGACCTGCGGCGTCGATCTGGTCGAGGCCCAGGTGCGCGGGGCGAGCGGCGAGCCCCTGGCGTCGCTCGGCCTGCCGGCCGGGCGAGCCGGCCACGCCATCGAGTGCCGCGTCTACGCCGAGGACCCGGACACGTTCCTGCCATCACCCGGCACGATCGAGAAGCTCGAGCTGCCGGAGGGCGTGCGCTGCGACTTCGGATACGAGGCCGGGGACGAGGTCCCGATGTTCTACGACCCGCTGATCGGGAAGGTGGTCGCGCACGCCGAGGACCGGCCCGCCACGATCGCCGCGATGCGCTCCGCGCTGGAGGCGCTGGTGCTCGAGGGCCCGAAGACGAACATCGAGACCCACCTGCGCGTGCTGGACGACGACCGCTTCGTCGCCGGCGACTACGACACCGGGATCCTGGGGCGATGAGCGTCCGGTTCGAGGTGCGCGGGGCGGGTGCGTGGCTGACGATCGACCGGGAGGAGCGGCGGAACGCGCTCTCGCCGGAGGTGATCCGCGAGCTGATCGAATGCCTGGCGCGGGCGACGCAGGACGAGGACGTCCGCGCGGTCGTCGTCACCGGCGCGGGGGAGAAGGCGTTCTGCGCCGGCGGGGACATCGGCGGGTTCGCCGGGGGTGAGGCCGTCGAGACCGCACCGGCGGCGATCGGGCGGCTGCTCGACCTGATCTGGCACCACCCGAAGCCGACCATCGCCCGGGTGAACGGCCGGGCCCTCGGCGGCGGGTTCGGTCTGCTGCTGGCCTGCGACGTGGCGATCGCCGCCGACGACGTCGAGGTCGGGATGCCCGAGATCGACATCGGGCTGTGGCCGCACGTGATCACCGCCGTGGTGCAGCGTCGCGTGCCGCGCAACGTGGCCCTCGAGCTGATGCTCACCGGCCGCCGGGTGGGTGCCGAGGAGGCCGCGCGGTGGGCGATGGTCAACCGGATCGTCCCGCGCGCCGAGCTCGATCGGGCCGTCGAGGACCTGGTGGCCACGATCGCCGCGAAGAGCCCGGCGATCATCCGGCTCGGGAAGCGCTCGTTCGCCGGCACCGAGGACCGCAGGTTCGGCGACGCGATCGCGTTCCTGAAGGAGATGCTCGCCGAGAACCTCGAGGCCCCCGACCTGGCCGAGGGCGTGGCGGCGTTCCTGCAGAAGCGCCGCCCCGACTGGACCGGCCGCTGAGGCGGACATTCCGCGAAACCCTTGCGAGGCGTGACGGCCACCTCCTACAGTTGATCCGGGAGGCCAGCGCGTCGCAGCAGGAGGTCGCCATGGCCACGATCGAGAACGTCCTCTATCTCCCGGACCCGCAGAGCTTCGCGGACATGCAGAGCGGGGACATGGTCCGGACCAGGCGGGCGCGGAAGGCGATGGACCGGGGGTCGATCTCGACCGAAGGGGGCGCCCTCCGGTTCCAGGGTGCCAAGGGCACCGTCGAGCTTTCCCCGGTCCGCGGCGTCACACATGACCGCTGGGCGAAGGTCGAGTACGGGACGGGCGCCGACATCCGTACGGGTTACTTCAGCGTTCCGTCCAAGATCGCGGGCAAGAAGAACCGGCTCCTGGTCCAGTCCCTCCAGCAGGCGCTCGGGCTGACCGAGGCGGCACCGGGCCAGGACGTCGAGCTCGATCGTCACCGCTCCCAGGTCCGGGCCGCCACGGCGAGGAGGTCCCTGATCCAGATGTGGATCGGCGGCGCGGTCGCCGTGATCGGGATCCTCGTCACCGTGATCACCTTGAGCGCGGCGTCCGGCTCGAGCGGCGGCCGCTACATCGTCGCCTGGGGGGCGATCCTCTTCGGCGGGCTCGCGTTCGTGCAGGGCCTGGTGGAGTGGCGGAGGAACCGCGGGGGGTAGCGACGCGCCGCGGAGCCCGTTGATGCCCGAACGGCCTCCCCTCGTCCACATCCTCGAGGGCATCGAGCGGGACGACCCCTCGGGCGGCGCTCCGGAGCGCGGCCGGCTGGAGGCCGGCGAGGGCTTCCTGGAGTTCCGCGGGGAGGCGGCGAGCCTGCGGATGAC
>WNFV01010624.1_pt1 | contig 14116 bp, 9 predicted proteins | sample 5400101 | NCBI WGS metagenome assembly WNFV01 (sample SAMN13153361, study PRJNA577476) | soil metagenome | isolation source: 115 cm soil or saprolite under grassland replicate 1 | place: USA:California | collected 2016-06-15 | reverse complement strand
TGCGCCGTAGGGGATGACAGACAGGTCAGGCGCGAAGCATAGTTTCTGTAGTTTAGGCTACAGTTGGGTAATCCGTCATCAAGAAATAGGACGAGATCAACACAGATACGGTTACGAAACTGTTACGGCCAGCGCCAGGCTGATGATCAGGCCTCGGATATAGGGTTATTATGCAGGTCGATTAACCGTTACGTAACATGTTAATTAGTCCGACACCCCGCAAACTCTCCGGCTCTGCGCCAATCGAGACCCGCAACACTTGAATCGGGCCAACAGGGGTTTCGGCACGGGCCAGCGCAACTTCATGTCTTTGCGCGCCAGGAGCTTTAACATGTTTCTTGACAAGCCCGTCTCTCATACATCTATATTCAACCAACGCCCGAATTACTGACCAGAGGGGGTCCTTATGAAGCTGCGGTTCTTGTTTTCATTGCTGCTCGTTGCATCATCTGTCGCCGGGGCGCAGGAAAAGGACGCCGACTTGATGACTTACGACGAGTATTCCAAGACGCGCCATTCTTCCCCTTACATTGTCAAGTTGGAGATAGGCAAAGGCGCGCTCCTCTATTTTGGCGCACAGCACACCAACGACCCGAAGAGCCCGCAAATCGCCCAAATCGAAAAGCTCTGGGGCAAATTCAGGCCGACAGTCGCTTTTAACGAAGGCGGCGACCCGCCCGTTTTGAAAAGCGTTGACGAAGCGGTAAGTCGCGTTGGCGAGGCCGGCCTGGCGCGTTTTCTTGCGGCGCGCGATAAAGTCCCGGCTCACAGTCTCGAACCCGGTCGCGCTGACGAAGTGGCGTTCCTGCTCAGAAGCTACACGCCCGAACAGGTCAAAGTTTTTTACGCTTTGCGTCAAATTCCGCAGTTCAGAAACAGCAAGCGCGGCGAAACGATTGAGACGCATATGGAGTTTGTGCTGGGCAAGCTCCTGACGGGCGTTCCTGGTTTAGAAGGCGCGCCACGCAATTTGACCGAATTTGAGCGAAGCTGTTTGTGGTTGTCGCCGAAGTTGAAGGATTGGCGCGAAACGCCAGCAGACTGGTTCGATCCGACCAAATCGGAAGCTTACACAAATCGAGTTTCCCGGCTGTCGGGCGAGTTTCGTGACCGTCATATGGTTAAGCTGTTGACTGAGGAGGTAAAAAAGGGCGCCCGCGTTTTTGCGGTTGTCGGTTTCAGTCATGTTGTTATGCAGGAACGGGCGCTGAAGGCGGCGTTAAACGGCGCGCAGTGAATCCGCAGGTTGTCGCCGATAGCGTCCCGACAAATGTATGCTCGGAGACGATGACGATGGCAAGACAAAACTCCCGATGATGGAAGAAAGTGTTGTGGGCTCTGTGCCTTTGGCAAAGCCTGGTGTTTGCTCTTGCCGGACTGTGGCGCCTTATCGGATTAGGGACGCGAGTCCCTACGCTTGCCGATTCCGAAAGCCGAGTAATAGCCTCCTTACTCCAGCCAACTGACTAAGTAACATTGGGACACCGGTACAGTACCGCGCGCGTAAGCAAGCGGCGGACTCATCGGTCGGCCGCTTGCTTACGCGCGCGGTACTGTACCGATCTTGCGTGGCTCGATTTAGAAGCCTATCGGATTGAGCCCGCCTGAAAGATCGCCTTTGGAATCATCGCGTGCACCCCCTTCGTCCCGTCCACCAATTGCGTAATGCTCAAATCCGCCGCGACGCTCGCCAGCATATACGCGTCGTCTCGGCTGAGCTTCTTTTCGGTGACTAGAAAATCAATCATCTCGCGCACCGCTATCCTGGTCGGTGATGCAGACTTCGCCGTCGCCTTGCGCGGCGTGGCCGTCGCCGACCTGAAACAACGCTCCGCGCACGTGGACGGGAATGAAAAGCGTCGTGCCCGCGACCAACTCTTTGTTGTCGAGGTTGCCGGCGTGAATCCCAGGCGGGGCGCTGCTGACGCGGCCATAGGCTTCGGGCGGAGCGACACCCATGCTGCCGAAGAACGGGCGCAGCGGGATTTCAATGCCGTCGCCGAAAAGCCCCATCATCCGCTTTTCATCCAAGGGAATGATCTTCATCTTCGAGTGCGCGAAATCCTCCGGCAGAAACCCTGCCCCCGGCCTGAACGCGGTATAGGCGTAAGGAATGGCCAGCTTGATGGATTGGATTCGCACTTCGAGTACATCGCCGGCTTCGGCGCCTTCAATATAGACTGGGCCGGTCAGTATGTGTCCGCCAGGGCCTTTGTTGGTCACGGTGGTAAAAATCTCGCGGAGCGACGACTCGATCTGATCTGGCTTGACGCCGGCGCCCTCCAGCCTCGGCGGCGTGGATGTGATCAGCGTATGAACCTCAACTGTGTCTCCCGATTTGATGCGAAGCGCGGGCGGAGTCGTGGCGTCATAGTATCCCCACGCGACCGTCATTGGCGTCGGCTTTAAAACGTGGGAATTCACTTCCGACGCCTGCTGCGAGTAGGCGTCGCGGCCGAAAAGGGCGAGCGCGCAAATGACGGGAAGAACTGAAGCGATTTGGCGATTCGAAAGCATTTGTCTGGAACCTCCGATTCAGCGATTTGGAAACAAAAAAATGTCGGACAGGAAAATAGAATAAGACATCACGCGCGCTATTTCTATTTTACCGTCCGACATTTTCCTGTTTTCTCTATCTTTGATACTCACTCCTCCCGAAGCGCAATGTTCGGGTCGAGCCTTGCCGCGCGCCGTATCGCAGGTCTTGCCAGAATGTTTGCATTATTCCCCCATGAGGAAGATGTCAGATGTCAGTGAAGAGGTCTCTCGCATCACTCAACTTTCAACTGACATCTGACATCTGACATCTATTCGCATCTGAGCGCAACCATCGGATCCACCTTCGCCGCTCGCCGCGCCGGGATCAAACAGGCTATGAGCGCAGTAAGCGCAAGCAGCGCGACCACGCCCGCGAACGTGAGCGGATCGGAACCTCCGACGCCCAGCAGCAAACCGGTCAGGACTCGGCCTAACGCCAGCGCCGCCAAAAGCCCACACGCCAGCCCGATCACGACCAGCGCCATTCCCTGCCGCAGGATCAATCGCAACACGTCGCGCTGTTGCGCTCCCAGCGCCATCCGAACGCCGACCTCTTTCGTGCGACAGCTTACGGTGTAACTCATTACGCCGTACAAACCCATTGTCGCCAGCGCCAGCGCCAACAGCCCGGACACGAGCGACAGTCCCGCGCCGAGTTTCGGCCCCCAGTAGGCCCAACTCATGTGCTGTTCCGCCGTCTTCAGGTCGAAGACCGGTAGCCTCGGGTCGAGCCGTTGCGCCTCGCGGCGCATCCCCTCAGCCACTGATTGCAATGCGCCCACTGATTGCGCGCGCGCCGTCAGCGTCGCCTGCGAAATGTAGAACTGCTGATGCGGTAGGAACATGTACGGGCGCGGGTCTTCGTAAATGTTGCGGTATTTGCCGTCAGCGGCGACGCCGACGATCTCAAACGGCGCAGGGCTCGAATCCGCCAGGAGAAACCGTTTGCCTATCGCTTTCTCCGCGCTGCCATAAAGTCGCCGCGCCAGTTCCAGATTGACAATCACGACCTGTGGAGCGTCCGCGCCGTCGTGTTCGGTGAAGTCGCGGCCCAGTAATAATCGCGTGCCCATCGTCTCGAAGTAGCGCACGCCGATGGAGCTGTAGTGGACGTACAGTCCCTGATTCGGCGGGGGCGGAGCTTCACCTTCTTTGATCAGAGGCCCCGTCGACCAGCCGTTATCGCTCAGCGGAAGGATATGCGCGACGGTGGCCGAAGACACGCCGGGCAGCGCGGCGACGCGGCGCGCGAGTTCAGCGTAAAACCGCTTGCCTTCTTCCGCGTTGTAGCCGAGCAATTCGGGATCGAGTTGCATCGAAACCAGGTTCTCGACGTTGAAGCCCAGGTCGGCTGTCTGAGCGTTGCGCAGGCTGCGCAGGAAAAGTCCGGCGCACGCCAGCACGACCACCGAAACGGCGAGTTGCGCAACGACGAGCAGATTGCGCAGGCCCATACGCCTGGCGCCGGAGCCTGAACCGCCGGAGCTTTTAACCACCGCGACCAGATCGACGCGTGACGCGCTCAACGCCGGAGCCAGTCCAAAAATGACGCTGGTCAACAACGAAACGCCAGTCGCCCAGAATAACGTCAGGCGATCAGGCGCGAAGTTCAGATCAACCACGTACGGCATCGGCGGCATGGTTGCGTTCAACAGATCGGCGCTCCAGAACGCCAACAGCAATCCCAACGCGCCACCCAGCAACGAAAGCAGCAGGCTCTCGGTCAGCAGTTGCCGCACGATGCGGCCCCGTCCCGCGCCAAGTGACAACCGGACGCCGATTTCACGCGAACGCGCCGCGCCGCGCGCCAGCAACAGGTTCGCCACGTTCCCGCACGCGATCAGCAAGACCAGCCCTACGGCCCCTAACGCCAGAAGCGAACTCAACCGCATCACCGGGAAAGCTTCATTGACGCGCCCTTCGCGTTCAGTGACGACCTGTACTTTCCTCCCTTCATTCGCCTGCGGATACGATTTTTCAAGCTCCTGAGCGATCAAACTGAGATCGGCCCCGGCCTGCGCGATGGTCACGCCAGACTTCAAACGTCCCATCAGCCCCAATGATTGGCGACTGCGGTCGGTGCGCCATGCGTCGTTGATGTTCATCCGCGCCCGCATCATCAGCGGAACCCAGAACTCCATCCTCAACGCAAACTTCGTCCCGGTGAATCGCTCCGGCGCGACGCCGATGACCGTGAAGGGATGGCCGTTGAGGTAAACGCTCCGGCCCACAATGGCCTGGTCGGCGTTGAAGCGCCGCAGCCACAGGCTGTGACCGAGCACGACGACCGGATGCGTGTTGGGCGTGCGGTCTTCTTCGGGCCGGAATCCACGCCCCAAGGCAGGCGGCGCGCCTAACACGTCGAAGTAGTTCCCGCTGACCGTCTCGCCCCAGACGACTTCGGCGCGATCATCGCTTCCCCCACTTGTGTTGCTAATCGCCGCGGAAGTCATCCGGTACGCGATCAATCCGTTGAAGGACTGGTTGCGGTCGCGGTAATCCAGATAGTTCAGATACGAGAAATCGTCGTAAACGCGCGGCTGCTGTTTGGCGCCGGTGAAGACAATCGCCAGCTTTTCAGGCTGCGCGTACGGCGACGGGCGCAGCAGCATTGAGCTGACGGCGCTGAAGATCGCCGTGTTGACGCCGATGCCTAAAGCGAGCGTGAGCGCGGCGATGAAAGTGAAGCCGGGCTGTTTGCGCAACATACGCGCGCCGTAGCGCATGTCTTGTAATAAAGAATTCATTGCTCATCCCCTCACTTGAAATTGGTCAGAGGGCTGAAATCGTTGGCTTATCTCTTTCCTGCTTCAGCAGCCAACTTGTCCAGCATTGTCTGCAATTCGGCTTTGCTGAATAATCTGCCGCCAACGACAACGGCGGCTATCTTTCGCGTATTTGTGATGTCGCTCAAGGGATTGGCTTCGAGCAGCGCCAGGTCGGCCAGTTTCCCTTGCTCGACTGTGCCCAGACTCGCGCCCATTCCCATAAACTCGGCGGGGATGCGGGTGGCGCTCTGCAAGGCTTCAGCCGGAGTCAAGCCGATTCTGCTGACCAGCAACTCCAGTTCGTCGTGCAAGCTGAACCCGGGATAGCACAAGGGGGCGCCAAGGTCAGTTCCGGTCATCATCTTCACGCCCGCCTTGTACAGCGCGCGGAAGATTTGGAGATTGTTCTCCATGACCGCCTGCCAGTCTATTTTGATTTCGACCTTTTTCATCTCGATTTGTTTGCGCCAGAAATCGGCCAGCGATTGGGGAACGTATTTGCGTCGTATGTCGCGCAGCCCGGCTTTGTCGTCAATGACGGCCAGCGCCTCACTGTCGGGCGTTCCTCTATAGCCTCGACCGGCGACCAAAGTCGGCGTCAAGTGCGTGCCGTTTTTGATGAGCCGCGCGGCAATCTCTTTCAGCTTATCTTCCGGAATTTTGTCGAGCATCGGCCATCCATGTTCGAAGCTGCGCTGGCCAGCGTCCGAGGCTTCGAGCGGGTCGATTCCCTCAGGCAGATGGCCGACCAGCGGCAGTCCGGCGCGCTTGGCCTCGGCGGCGATCGCCAGATAAGTATCGCGCGAAGCGCTCGTGCGAATCTTCAAAAAATCCGCGCCCAGTTTGACGTTGGCCTCGATTGCGCGTCGCGCGTCGTCGGCATTGGCAACGCCAATCCGTTTTCCAGTAAACGATTCTCCATTGATGCGTTCTACGATCTGGATGAAGCGCGGACTTTCAAGAATCAACCCGGTGGCTTTGATTCGGGGCCCTAACAACGAGCCTGATTTCACCCTTTCGCGCAGCGCCAGAGCCTGCTCACCGCTCCCACCCATCTCGCGCACGCTGGTGACGCCATTGGCGATCAGAGCCGGGAAGAGCGCTGCGCCCCCCTCGCCAAAATGCGCGTGCATGTCCCACAAACCGGGAATCAAAAACTTCCCGGCGGCGTTGATAATCTGCGCGTCTTCAGGGACGCGGACACTTTGATGCGGCCCCACTTCAACGATCCGGTCGCCAACGACTACCACGGTAAAATCGGGCTTGGCTGCGGCGCCGGAGCCATCAATTATTGTGACGTGAGTAAATGCTAGTATCCTTGAACGCGCTGTTTCCTGGTTTTGTGCAAGGAGTAAAGAGACGAGCGCCACTGCCAGGGCGCCCGCGGCGATCAATGTGAAGCCAGGCTTCTTCATCAACATTCGCACGCCGTAGCGCAGGTCTTGCCAAAGTGTTTGCATGACTTCCTTCCCGGAATAGTTCTTTCCTTACCATCATGTTAAATCGAACCACACAAGATGGGTACGGTACCGCGCGCGTAAGCAAGCGGCTGACTGATGGGACGGCCGCTTGCTTACGCGCGCGGTGCCGTACCTGTGTCCCAATGTTGCGTGGCCTGATTTAACCAAATTGCGTGCCACCTGTGTGGCCAAGATAAACGCTCAAATCATTTGAGTTGGCACGGCGCCCAAATAGCATGGCGCATAACGGCGTCCGATTTTGGGATCAGCTTTTCCCACAATCGTAAATCGCGCGCTCGGATTAAAGCGGAAGTTGGTACGGAGCCGAAGGCCAATTCAACGGTTTGAACCAAGCTCAGGCGCTTTTCGTAGGAGCCTTCATCTCGCGTTGCAACGCCTTGAAAGAATGAAAACGCGCCACGTAGTGACGATTTATTCGTCACGTGACGATCACGTGACGAATAAATTCGTCACTACGTGGTTATTTTCCGCAGGAGCCATCGGGCATCAACAACTCAGGAGGAAACTTTATATGGGCGCCAGAAATTTATCGCTGCTGTTCGGATCACTCACGCTTCACTTTTTCCTGGTAATGACAGGCGCGGCTCAAGATGCGAACAAAACATATCCGCCGCCGGGCAGGCTGGTTGATGTCGGCGGTTGGCGGTTGCACCTCAACTGCGCAGGGGAGAGTAAGGGGAAGACTCTGACGGTCGTGCTGGAATCTGGCGCCGGCGACTTCTCCTTCGATTGGACTCTGACGCAAACCGAGGTCGCCCGCTTTGCTCGTGTGTGCTCTTATGACCGCGCGGGAAGCGCCTGGAGTGATTTGGGGCCGCGCCCGCGCACGATGAGGCAGGTCGCCTATGAACTGCGCACAGCCTTGTTGAAAGCTGGCGAGAAAGGGCCGTACGTGTTGGTCGGCCAGTCCATCGGCGGCCTGTTGATACGCACGTTTGCCAGCCAGTATCCGAAGGAAGTCGCCGGGATGGTTTTGGTTGACAGTACGCACGAGGACACACAGCTAAGCCTGAACGGCAAAATCCAACGGATGCGAGAGCTTTCGCAAGGGAGAACCATTCCCCCCGTTCAAACCACAATCCGTGCCGCCGAGAAAGAACTCTCTGCTGAAGAAAGGCAGCAAGTCGAGGACACCCTGAAACAGATCGGCTCGCCTAAAATTGAACCGCCATTCGATCGCTTGCCGGCGGAGATTCAAGCAATGCGGTTGTGGGGGCTGACGCGGCCAAATCATTATGTCGCCGATAGCGATCCTTACTGGTCAGAGGAATTCGCTGAGATATACGCCTCTCGCAAGAAACAGGAGTATCCGCTGGGCGACATCCCGCTGATAGTATTGACCAGGGGTAAGCGTGGGTATCCGAATAATGACGTAGGCGACCAACTCAATGAAGAGCGCAAGCGCATGCAGTCAGACCTGCTCAATCTTTCGCGCAACAGCAAACAGATCGTCGCCGCCGACAGCGGCCATCATATTCAGTTAGACGAGCCGGAAGTAGTTACCAGCGCGATTCGGCAAGTAATTGATGCAGTTCAACGTCGCGCAAAACTGCGCCCTTGAGAAATGACTACGGCAGCGATCTCATCGTTCGCTCCCCGGCAGAGCGCGAATTTTCAGATTGCGGAACCGGACTTCGTCGCCGTGATCTTGCAACAGGATGCGCGTCTTAGTCTTGGCGCCATACCCCGGAACGTCTTTGTACTTGCTCTTGGCGATGGCATCGATCAATGCCGGGCTTTCCAGATCGTACTCGACGATTTTGGCCCCGTTAAGCCAATGTTCGACGTGTTTGCCTCGAACAACGATTCGTGATTCATTGAACTCGCCTGCCGGTTTCAGCCGTTTGGAATCGTTCGGGGGAATTAGTGAATAGAGCGAGCCTGTCGAACGGATCGGGCCGTTCCTGAGAGCGTCCGGGTGTCGTTCGTCATCAAGCAACTGATACTCAAAGCCGACTGGGCTTCTGCCGTCATCACCCATATACATCCCGACGCCTGGTTTATCCTGACGCTCCTGAAAGAGGTAATATATGCCGCTATTGCCGCCCGGGGGCATGCTCCACTCGAAGCGAAAATCGAAGTCCGTGAACAGTTCGGCAGTCATTATATCGCCGCCGCCGCTGCGGGGACGCCCGTTGCCTTTGGAGTTTTTGAAACATCCCGCCTCAATGCTCCAGCCTTTTGACGGGTCCATCGTTTCAAAGTAACTGCGCCATCCGTTGAATGTCTTACCGTCGAAGAGAAGCTTCCACCCCTCTTTCTTTTCGGCGTCTGAGAGTGTGTTGAGCTGAGTGACCGAAGTCTCCTGCGATACGGAAAGGCCTTCGGCCACGGCAGCCAGCGCAAGCGCGGACAATATCGCAGTCGTAACGCTGAGCATCATAAATCGCATACACCTACCAAAACGCAAATCTCGAAGCATCTCGTCCTCCAGTTGTTAGTGGTATATATCGTTTCACTCACTTCTTAACGCGGGCGGGACATCCTCCACGGTTTTGCCCTCTGACAAGCTCTTGGTAATCATCTCCGCCCGGCTCTGCAAATCGGCAGGCAACTTGCCATTCAGTTGGTCGAGGAGCGCTTGCGGCGCGGGGCGCCCGACGCCGGCGATCGCAATAAAAGCGTCCGCGTTCATCTTTTGCGCGGCGACCATGCCGATCAAAGAACCTTCGCTGTGTCCGATGACGATTACAGATGAAAACCGCTTGTCGGCGCGAAGCTGCTTGCCCCACAAAACGGCGTCATCAATGTAAGTCTCAAACCGCAGGTCCGATGCGCTGGCGGCGGCCTTCACACTCTCCGCCACCCCGCGCTTATCGTAACGAACCGAGGCGATCCCCTGCCCGGCCAAGCCTTCCGCCAGGTACTTCAGACTATTGTTCGCGCCTGGAATGGCGGGAGAGTTGCCGTTGCGATCGGTCGGGCCTGAGCCGGCGATGATCAAGGCGACGGGCAAAGGCGCTGAGGATTTCGGCAGTTCTAACGCGCCGAACAGCTTTCCGGTTGGCGTTTCAAGAACAATCGGCTCGGTCGTAACAATCGTCTGTCGTGGCGCGCTTGATTCAGGCGCGTTTGGCCTCGGTTGGGAACCGCTCTGGCCTTGAGTATGGAGAAAGCTCGGCCCCAATAGTGTGGCCCATAAACAAAACACGGTAGTGACAATGTAGTTAATCATTTCTGTAGTCTTTCGCTTAATCGTTTATCGATCCTACAGTGGGGGCAGCGGCGGAAATTTTTCCGGCGCCCGGCGATGTTTGGTCGCCTGCTCGTAGGAGTAAACAAACTTGATCAAATCCGGCTCGCTGAACGACCGTCCCAGAAACGTCAGACCGGCCGGCAGCGAGCCGTAGGTGAATCCCATCGGAACAGTGATCGCGGGGAATCCGGTTTGCGGCGAGAGCATCTGGCTGTTGTCGCCCGCCGGGCTTTGCAGGTCGCCGACCTTACGCGGCGGATTGCTCCACGTCGGATAGATGACGGCGTCGAGGCGGTCTTTCTCCATCGCCTTCAGCAAAGCCTCACGGAAAGCGACGTTGCGCGGGTCTTGATACAAATCCTTGCAGGGCGGCGATTGCGGCGTGGTCTTAATAGCGTCCTTCAATCGCCTTTCGATGTATGGCGAATAGAGGCCAGACTCGACGATTGCGGTCAGGTTTTTGTATTTGCCTTTCTCGCCGAGCGAGGCCAGGTAGTTGTTCACGTCGTAGTGAAAAGAGTTGCACCAGATGTCCTTCGTCAGCTCGTCGTAATTCGGGAGATCGAACGGGTCCACGATGACCGCGCCCTGCGCTTTTAAATCTCCGATGGCTTTGGCGACCAGCTCTTTGATTTGCGGGTCAGTGGTCGGAGCGTCAATGTACCTTCTGAACACTCCTAGTCGCGCGCCCTTCAGTCCGTTCTTCTTCAGAAACTGCGTATAGTTCTTCGGAATCTTGCCCTCGGAAGCCTTGGTGATCGGGTCAGCCGGGTCATATCCCGCAATCACTTCGAGCACCCGCACGGCGTCTTCAACTGTGCGCGCCATCGGGCCGCCAATGTCGTTGCGCAAATACAGAGGAATGATTCCGTCGCGGCTCGCCAGGCCCATCGTCGAGCGAATGCCGACCAGCGCGTTGTGCGAAGACGGGCCTCTGATCGAGTTGCCGGTGTCAGTGCCCAATCCGACCGCGCCGAGATTGGCCGCGACCGCGGCCGCAGTGCCGCCGCTAGACCCCGCCGGGACGCGCTCCAGGTCGTAAGGATTACGCGTCACGCCGGCGATCGAGCTTTCAGTCAGCATAGGACTGAAGGCCCATTCGGCCATGTTCGATTTGGCCAGCACGATCGCGCCCGCTTCGCGAATCCTGCGAACCTGGAAGGCGTCGTCGGGCGGGATCGAGCCTTTGAGCGCCATCGAGCCGCCGGTCGTCTGCAGGTCTTTGGTGTCGTAGTTGTCTTTGACGATCACCGGAATCCCGTGCAGCGGGCGAAGCTTTTTGGTTCTCCTGAACTCTTCGTCGAGGCGGTCGGCCTCGGCGAGCGCCTGCGGATTGACTATCACGATGGAGTTGAGTTTGGTCGATTGGTCGTAGGCTTCGATGCGCTTGAGATAGGCTTCGACCAACTGATGGCAGGTGATTTTGCCGGAGCGAATCGCCTGATGGATTTCGGCGATGGTCGTTTCAACTAGCTCGTATTTCATTCGTGTTTGCGCCGGCTTCTGCCAGACGAGAACCGTAATCATAGCCGCCGCCAGCGCCAACGGCGCGATCTTTTTCGTATCAATATCGCCAGGGTGATTTTCGCGTCTAACTTGTCGCTGATAGGTAGGAAATTCCTTTGCCTTATACACCTGAAAAGGCGGATGACGCAAAGAATGCCGGACGCCTGAAACCTGAAACCTGAAACCTGAAACCTGAAACCTATTCGCATCTGAGCGCGACCACCGGATCAACTTTCGTAGCCCGCCGCGCCGGAATGTAACAAGCCAGCATTGCCACCAACGCCAGTAGCGTCGCAACCGCCGCAAAGGTCAGCGGATCGTTCGCGCTCACGCCGAACAACAGGCTCTTTATCAATCGCGCCAACGCAAATCCGCCAATCAAACCTATTCCTATTCCGAACAACGTTAATCTCATCGCCTGCTTCATCACCATCTTCATCACATCACGTGTTTGCGCGCCCAACGCCACACGAACGCCGATCTCGCGCGTGCGCTCCGCAACGAAGTAAGCCAGCACGCCATAAATTCCCAACGCGGCGAGCAGGAGCGCCACTCCGGCAAACGTCGCCAGCAGGACCATTCCCACCTGCCGCTGCTCCGTCTCTTCGCCCAACAGTTCAGCCATCGTCGCAATCACGGAGATCGGTATATCTGGCTCGACCGCATGAATCTCGTGGCTCACTGCGGCGACCAGACTCATCGGATCGCCGCTCACGCGAATCGCCAGGTTGCCCGGCGCCATCCACCAGTTGAATCCGTGCTGGTGATATGGGAGATACATTTCGGCCTTGACCGGCGCGTCGACTCCCATCTGCCTGATGTCGGCGACAACTCCGACCACAGTAATCCAACGCGGATTCGAATCGGAATCGCCGAGTTTGAATCGCTTGCTCAACACGTCTTGATCAGGCCAGTATTGCCGCGCCATCGTCTCGTTAATGATCGCCACCGGTGTAGACCACTCTTTGTCGGTTTCATCGAAATATCGTCCCTGCCGCAGCGTAATGCCCATCGTCCGCAAATAATCGTCTGTCACCTGTCGCTGAAGAGCGTCGTAAGACGATCCAGGAATGAGTTGTCCGCCTTCAGGTCTGAAGGCTGTCGCTCCGCCCTTCCATCCGAGCGGGACTATTGTCGTGTATCCGGCTGAAACGACTCCCGGCAGCGTTTTCACACGAGCCAGCGTTTGGTCGTAGAAGTTTTTTCGCCTCCCGGCCTCTTTGTACTTGCCGCGCGGCAGCGGGGTCCGCATCGTCAGGATTTTTTCCGGCTGAAGGAATGAGTACTGGCCGCGCAATTTGAAGAGAGTCTGAATCATCAAGCCGGCGCCCGCGAGCAGCGTCATAGCCATCGCGATTTCAAACACCACCATCGCGCCGCGCAACCTGCCGTTACCAACAATTGAGCTTGTCTGGCCGCCTTCTTTCAACGTCTCGTTCAAATCGACCTTCGACGCCTGAAGCGCCGGCGCCAGGCCGAAGGTCACGCCGGTTAGAAGCGCGAGCAGCAGCGTGTAACCCAACACCCGCAGATCAATCGTCAAACTGGTCGAAAGCGCCATTCCCTGAGGGATAAATTTTTCCAGGAAGGTGAAACTCCACAACGTCAACAACAATCCGGCCAGCCCTCCGGCGAGGGCGAGTAGCAGGCTCTCTGTCATCAACTGCCCCACGATCCGGCCACGGCCGGCGCCCAGCGCCGCGCGAATGGCTATTTCTCTTCGACGACCGGCTGCGCGCGCAAGCAGCAGACCGGCGATGTTGGCGCACGCGATCAGCAAGACGAATCCGACGGCGGCAAGCAGGACGATCAACTGGCGCCCACTTTCTCCGGCCAATTGATCGCGCAGCGGCAGCGTTACCGACCCCATCTTTCCATCGAACGACTCGCGCGGATATTGCCGGGCGATGCCCTGCGTGATCGTCTGAATCTCCGCCTGAGCCTCTCGTAGGCTGACGCCCCGTTTCATTCGCGCCACCACGTTCAGATGATGGCTCTTGCGATTAGCCCATTCCTCCTGCGTATACGCCATCGGAACCCATAGATTGATGTACCTGTACATAAACTCGAACTCGGCGGGCATGACGCCGATGACGGCATACTTCTCGTCGTCGAGCAGAATCTCGCGGCCAATGATATTAAGGTCGCCGCCGTACCGCATCTGCCAGAAATTGTGGCTGAGCACGACCACTTTATTCGCCCCCGGTTTCTCTTCTTCCGGCGAAAACGTCCTGCCGAGCGCGGGAGCGACTCCGAGCAGAGGAAAGAAGTTCGCTGTGACCGAATTGGCGAAAACCTGCTGCGGTTCGCCGTCGCCCGTCAGCCTGAACCCTCCCCATTCCAAAGCCGCCATATCCTCGAAGACGGACTGCCGCGCCTTCCAGTCAACGTAATTCGCCGGCGCCGGTTCCTGTTGCGGGAAGCCGGCGAAAGACGCCTCTTCCCAGACCATCACCAATCGCTCATGCTCGTAAAACGGCAGCGGCCTGAGCAACACGGCGTTGATCAAACTGAATACGGCCGTATTCGCGCCGATGCCCAACGCCAAAGTGATGACGGCTACAATTGTAAAGCCGGGCTTCTTCAACAGCATTCGCGCGCCGAAGCGCAGGTCTTGCAGCAGTGTT
>WNFV01006490.1_pt1 | contig 14117 bp, 16 predicted proteins | sample 5400101 | NCBI WGS metagenome assembly WNFV01 (sample SAMN13153361, study PRJNA577476) | soil metagenome | isolation source: 115 cm soil or saprolite under grassland replicate 1 | place: USA:California | collected 2016-06-15 | reverse complement strand
GCGGCGGTGATCTTCAGTGCCCAGTAAGGACGAGATCCTCGCGGTGCTGTCCGCGATCAAGGATCCCGACCTCGGACGCGACGTGGTCAGCCTCGGCATGATCAAGGACCTGGCGGTCACCGACGCAGGCCAGGTCAGTTTCACCTTCGAGCTGACGACTCCGGCGTGTCCGGTGCGCGACCGCTTCCAGACGCTTGCGCGTCAGCTGGTCGCCGATATCCCCGGCGTGACCGCCGTCGACCTCAAGATGACCGCCAACGTCCGCAGCGCCTTCAATGGCCGGTCGCACGAAGCGGCGATTCCCGGAGTGAAGCACGTGGTTGCGGTCGGCTCGGGCAAGGGTGGGGTCGGCAAATCGACGGTTGCCGTCAACCTGGCCGCCTCGCTTCAGCTCTCGGGCGCGCGGGTGGGACTTCTCGACGCAGACATCTACGGCCCGTCAGTGCCCGGCATGCTCGGGGTGGCGGACCAGCCAAAGGTGCGTGACCAGAAGCTGGTCCCGCTCGAGGCCTACGGAATGAAGATGATCTCGATCGGGCTTCTCGCGGGCGCCGACAAGGCGATGGTGTGGCGCGGCCCGCTGGTGGCGCGTGCGATCGAGCAAATGCTGGGCGACGTCTTGTGGGGTGAGCTCGATTACCTCGTCGTCGACCTTCCTCCCGGCACGGGGGATGCCTCGCTCACGCTTGCGCAGGCCGTGCCTTTGACAGGCGTTGCGATCGTGTGCACGCCTCAGGAGGCGGCGTTGAAGATCGCGCTAAAGGCGCTGCAGATGTTCCGCGGGCTCAACGTGCCGCCGCTTGGATTGATCGAGAACATGAGCTGGTTCGTCTGCAGCCGCTGCAGCGAGGAGCACTACATCTTCGACCACGGCAAGGCGGAACGCGCGGCCCAGCGCCTGGGCGTGCCCTACCTGGGCGCGATTCCCCTGGAAGCCGCGATCCGTGAGGAGGCCGACGCCGGCGCCCCGGTCGTCGTCGCCAGGCCGGACACCGCCGGCGCGCAGGCGCTGCGCAAGGTGGCCTCGGCGGTCGCAGCGCGAATCTCCGTCCAGAGCTTCCGCCAGCTGCCGGTCATCAACGTAAGTTAGAGACCCGGGACCTCCCTCTCCAGCTTCTGCCGGACTTCCAGGATGAATTCCGCGACCGCGGCGTCGTCGAGCTCCGGCCTCGCCGCCCGGAGACGCTCGGCGGCCACGCCGGCGAGGTAGCTCGTCAAGGGCGCGAACCGTCTTTCCTGGGTGTGGGCGGCCACACGCGCGAGCTCCAGCAGCTCGAGGGCGACCCGCGAATCGAGTGACGGCTTCGTGATGACGGCTCCCCTACGCTGCGCTGCGTCGACCCAGTCCTGACCCAGAGATTCGAAAAATGCGTTCATCAGTCACACGTATAGCACGCGAGCCGGCGATCCTTACTCGTCCGTCGCGATGCGGTCGACGACCTCTTTAAGAACCTCATACGGCTGCGCGCCCATGACCAGGTATCGCCGAGCAAAGATGTGCGCCGGGATCGCATCGATGCCGGCCGACGCCGCGAGCCGGCGATTCTCATCGAGAACATCGTCGTAGCGGCCCTGCTCGATCGCGGAGCGGAGTTCGCCTGGGTCGAGGCCTACACCCTCGCCGACGCGGACGAGGTCGTCGACGTATTCCAGTTTGCCCGTCTTCTCCCAGTGCGCCTTGAAGAGCGCCTGGTGCATCTCCCCGTAGACTCCGTGCTCGCGGGCGAACTCAGCAGCGCCGAGCGCCCGCCGCGAGTTGATGATCACGTCGCGCTGCTCCATCGCCAGGCCGACCGATTCCGCGACCGACTTTAGACGCGCGTGCATCTGCTGCGAGCGGGCCTGACCGAAATAGACATCGCGCGGGATTCCTTCGGCCGGGGCCTCAGGATGCAGCTCGAAGGGCAGCCATGTGACACTGACCAGCCCCTCTCGTTCGAGCTGTTCGACCCTGACCGAGTCGATGTAGCACCACGGTCAAACGTAGTCGGAGAAGATGACGAGGTCGACAGGCGGCGTCGCGGCCATCTACACAAGAACGCTCACCAAAGGCCAGGGATTCCTTCGGCAACGCTTGACCATCCGGTGGCAGAATGGATGTAGAGAAGGGGTGGCTGGGGGCACCCGCGTCAACTGCCCTGAATTCAGGAGGTCTGCATATGCCTGACGCGAAAACTTTCGTTGCGAACGCCCCGGCGTGGATCGACCTTGCGAGCAAGGATGCGGCCGCGTCGCGGGACTTCTACTCGAAGCTCTTCGGCTGGAAGGTCGAAGTCGCAGACGACCCGGAAGCGGGCGGCTACGCGCTGGCCAAGCTGGGAGGCAAGGACGTCGCTGGGATCGGTCCTGCGCAGGACCCGAACGCGCCGACGGCGTGGAGCCTCTACATCGGCAGCAAGGACGTCGACGCCACGGCGAAGAAGGTCGAGGCCGCCGGCGGCAAGGTCGTCGCACCGCCGTTTGCGGTCCTCAAGTCGGGCCGCATGGCCGTATTCCAGGACCCGGCGGGAGCATTCATCTCGGTCTGGGAGCCGAAGGAGATGTTCGGCGCCGAGGTGATGGGCAAGCCCAGCTCCTACGGCTGGGCCGAGCTCAACTCGCGCGGGTTCGACGCCGCGAAGAAGTTCTACAGCTCCGTGTTCGGCTGGACCCAGAAGGTGAGCCCGATGGGCGAGGGCCAGGGCGACTACACCGAGTTCCAGATCGATGGGCAGAGCATCGCCGGGGGCATGGACATGAACCCGATGATCCCCAAGGACGTCCCGTCCTACTGGCAGGTGTACTTCACAACCGACGACGTCGACAAGACGCACAAAAAGGCACTCGACCTCGGCGCCACGGAGATGCTTCCGCCTCAGGATTTTCCGGGCGGGCGTTTCTCGATCCTCAGTGACCCGCAGGGCGCATCGATCGGCCTGCTGACAATGCGGCAGAGCTAAAGCAACGTAGAGTTACGAGCCGGCGGGCCTCATCGGCCCGCCGGTTTTTGTTTTCAAACTCGATGCCGAGACGAGAGCCTGACGTCGACCGGTGGCTCAAGGGAAAGCCCGCCGAGCCTCTGCTGCGTCGCCTCCGCGACGTGATCATGTGGGCTGACGATCGGATGACGGAGTACCTCAAGCACGGCACAGTTCAGTTCGCCTGCAGAGGAGACTTCGCGAGTTTCGTCCGCCACGACCAGAAGACGGCGAGCCTGATGTTCAACCGCGGCGCGAAGATCAAGGGCTACTTCCCCAGCCTGGAAGGCACCGGGCCCTCGGCGCGCTTCATGCGCTTTGCGGACATGGTCGAGGTGGACGCGAAGACGCAGGAGCTCAGCAAGATGGCCGTCGCCTGGTGCGACATGATGGCCCCGCGGGTGCGCAAGTACACGCGGAGCGGAAAGCCTGACACACGGGGCGGGCCGAGGATCCGCGGCCAGAAGGTGAAGGCCTAACTCCTCGCCATTCATGGCGAGGTGGCGCGCAGCGCCGGCGGGGCTGATGTCTAGCCCTTCTTCCTCACAAAGCTGTAGGCCTCGGCGGCGAGCGACGACCAGTCCTCCTTCGACGTGGGCGAGAGCACGAACCATTCGCGCATGGGCCTGCCCTTGCCGGCATCGAAGTTCTTGCCCTTGCGGCTTCTGACCAGCTCTTCAACCCGCCTGGGTGGGAGCTTGAGGACGAGCTCGCCGCGCACGAGCATGGCGAAGATCCGGCCGTCCACCTTGAGCTGACCCGACGAGCCGAAGCCTTTGCCTTCGGTGACGCTGCTCACTCCCTGCGCCGTCCGCAGGCTCTCAACGAGCTGTGCGTATCGCTCATCAGGGGTCATTGCGGCGTGGAGTAGGCGCGGGCCACCTCAGCCGCGACACGCGCGTTGTTGACCACGAGCTCCACGTTCAGATCGACGGAACTTCCGCGCGAGAGCTCGGCCACCCTCGCCAGCAGGCGTGGGGTCAGCTCCGGGCCACGTGTATCCGTGAGCTCCGCGACCGCCTGACGGGTCAGCTTCTCCGCGCCGTCGAGCTCCCGCGGCGGGGGGACGGCGACCACGATCCCGCGGGTTCCCGTCTCCCACGCGGCATGAAGGGCGCGGGCCGCGTCCTGCGCCCCGTCGACCCGCGCGCTCACCTGGCATCCGCTGTGGCTGGTGTAGAAGGCGGGGAATTCGTCGCAGCCATAACCCAGCACCGGTACCGCCATCGTCTCCAGGCGCTCGAGCGTGAGCTCGAGGTCGAGGATGATCTTGGCGCCCGAGCAGAACACGGCAACCGGCGACCGGCTCAGCTCGAGCAGGTCTGCAGATTCGTCGTCAGGGCGGCCTCGGTGAACTCCGCCGATCCCCCCGGTGGCGAGAATACGGATCCCGGCCATGGCTGCGATCCGCATCGTGGCCGCGACCGTGGTCGCACCGACGGTGTTGCGGACGAGGGCAGGCCCCAGGTCTCGCGAGGACACCTTCACCGACCCCGACGCGATGCGCTCGAGACACGCTTCGTCCAGCCCGACGCGGAGCCTGCCGTCGACGACTGCGATCGTCGCGGGGACCGCGCCCTGCTCGCGGATCGCGCTCTCGCAACCGCGGGCCGCCCGCAGGTTGTGGGGAGATGGGAGGCCCTGGCCGACGATGGAGGTCTCGAGCGCGACCACCGGGCGTCCGGCCTCGAGGGCCGATTCGACCTCGCCCGACAGCTCGAGAAGGCCGCTCAGGTCGGGCGCGCCCCCGCCAGCAGGACCGACTCGGACGCCGCCTGGACCGCACGCTCCGCGGCCTCGACAGGTTCGGCGCCACGCAGCCACGCGACGCAGAACGCGGCGGCGAACGCATCGCCGGCTCCGGTGGGGTCGACGGCCTTGACCGCAGGCGCGGCGATCGTGCGCCCGAATATGCGACATCCCTTGGCGCCCAGCTTGAGGACGGGCACCTGGGCCAGGCTGTCGAGCGGCACGCCCAGCGTCGCGGCCTCGCCCTCGGTGGCGAAGACGACCTCCGGCGTGACGCGGGCGAGCACGTAGGCCATGCGCGAAGGACCGTACGCTCGAAGGCCGGCCGCCGACGACAGGTCGACGGCCAGCATGCCGCCGGCGGCGCGCACTGCCTGGATGGCGGCCCGAGCCGCGCTCGCGATCGGTTCGAGGAAAAGTGAGTACGCGGGCACGTGGAGGAGCAGGGCGTCGCCAAACCAGGATTCGTCGAGGTCTTCTGGAGTCAGGCCGACGCTCGCTCCGCGCTGGGTGGCCATGGTCCGCCGGCCGTCCGCGTCGACGAGCACCGCCACGATGCCCGTGGGCTCGGGGGACCACACCGCGCGGACCTCGACCCCCTTCGCCTCGAGGTCGGAGACGAGCCGGTGCCCTGCCTCGTCGTCGCCGACGCGGGTCACGAGTCGGGCCGGCTGGCCGAACGCGACCGTCCAGGCGCAGAAGTTTCCGGCCTGCCCGCCGCCTGCGATCGTGATGCTCGCGGGCGAGTCGTCGTCTGGCTCGAGCGCGCCGTCCGGAACAATCCTGACGTCGGTCACCAGGTCGCCGATGGAGACGATCAACGTGACGAGGATAGCGGCGTCCGGCGAAGGGCTCTGTGGGCTCTTTCCCGTCTCAGCAACTTCCAAGCCCCCTCCCAGTTCGCCCTGATGCGCACGTTCGAAGCTGGCGCTCATGGCAGCCATCACCTATCCACGGGCGGTCGCCCTCCCCACATCGGGCACGATCTGGACCCGGGTTTCGTTCGCGGGGCTGCTGGCCGCGACGTTTGTCCTCTACGTCTGGGGCCTCGACCGCAACGGCTGGGCGAACACCTACTACGCGGCGGCCGTCCAGGCCGGGACCAAGAGCTGGAAGGCTTTCTTCTTCGGTTCGCTCGACGCGTCCAACTTCATCACGGTCGACAAGTCGCCCGCCTTCCTGTGGGTGATGGAGATCTCGGCGCGGCTGTTCGGATTCAACCAGTGGAGCATCCTCGTCCCCCAGGCGCTTGAGGGGGTCGCGACGGTGGCCATCGTCTACGTCGCCGTCCGCCGCTGGTTCGGTTCCAGCGCTGCCCTGATCGCCGGCGCGGTCGTCACCCTGACCCCGGTCGCAGCCCTCATGTTCCGCTACAACAACCCGGACGCGCTGTTGGTCCTCCTGCTGACCGCGGGCTCGTACGCAACCCTCAGGGCGATCGAGAGCACGACCTCGCGGGGCTCGACGCTCTGGCTGGTGGTCGCGGCTTCGCTGGTCGGCACCGCATTTCTCGCCAAGATGCTCCAGGCCTTCGTCATCGTGCCTGTGCTGATCCTCGTCTACCTGGTGGCCGGACGGCCGCGGCTGCTGCACCGCGCTGGCCAGCTGGCGGTCGCGGGCGCGACCATGCTTGTCGCGTCTGGATGGTGGGTCGCCGTGGTCGAGCTGTGGCCGAACGCCGACCGGCCCTACATCGGCGGCTCCCAGGACAACAGCCTTCTCAACCTGATCTTCGGTTACAACGGGTTCGGTCGCATCACCGGCAACGAGGTCGGCAGCGTGGGCGGCCTCGGCGCGGTCGGGTCGAGGTGGGGCCTGACCGGCTGGAACCGGCTGTTCCTGGACGAGTTCGGCAGCCAGGTCTCGTGGCTGATCCCCGCCGCGGTCATCCTGCTTGCGGCCGGGCTGTGGGTCACGTTCCACGCGCGGCGCACCGACCTCGCGCGCGCGTCTTATCTGATGTGGGGCGGCTGTCTCCTGCTGACAGGCGCTGTCTTCAGCTTCGCCCAGGGGATCATCCACCCCTACTACGCGATCGCCCTTGCGCCGTCGATCGGCGCCGTGGTCGGTCCGGGTTCGGTCCAGCTGTGGCAGAGGCGACGCAACCTCCCCTCAAGGCTCGTCCTGGCGGGAGCCCTGGCGGCGACCGTGGTGTGGGCCTACGTCCTCCTCGAGCGCAGCCCGGACTGGAACCCGTGGCTGAGAAGCGCCATCCTTGCCGCCGGCCTCGGCGCCGGCGTGCTGATCGTGGCCGCGCCGCTGCTCACGAGCGCGCTCGCAGTCGCGACCGCGGCGCTGGCACTTGTCGCGGCCCTGGCCGGTCCGGCCGCCTACACGCTCGACACCGTGACCGCGTCCCACAGCGGCGCCATCCCGTCCGCGGGCCCGTCGGTAGCGACTGGCGGACCTGGCCCGGGGGCTAACGCCGGCCGGTTCCGCGGCCCGGCGGGCTTTCAGCCGCCGGGCGGCTTCGCCGGCCGCGCGCCGGGCAACTTCCTCAACGCAGGCAGCGTGTCCACCGAGCTGGCGGCCCTCCTGGAGCAGGACGCGAGCAGCTACCGCTGGGTGGCGGCGACCATCAACGCGAACTCCGCCGCGAGCTACGAGCTGGCAACCGGGCTCCCGGTGATGGCGATCGGCGGCTTCAACGGCTCCGACCCCGCGCCCACGCTCAAGCAGTTCGAGGACTTCGTCAGCAAGGGCCAGGTCCACTACTTCATCGGCGGCGGTGGCGGGATGCGCGGGGGCGGCGCGTCCTCCAGCGAGATCGAGTCATGGGTGAGCCAGAACTTCGCCGCCACGACCGTCGGCAACGTGACGGTCTACGACCTGACCAAGCCGGCCTCTTAGTCGGGAAGCAAGCTCCAGCGCGCGAGCTGTTCGTGCAGCTGCGCCTCGAGCCGCCCGTCCAGCTTTCGGGCCGGCGGCGCCGTCCACGGCTCGCATATCCCCTGCAGGTGCAGCGCGGCCTTGATCGCGCTGGGAAACACGCCGGCGCGCAGCGCCATGACGAGGCGGTAGAGGTCCTCTTGAGCCGCGCGGGCCGCCTCGATGTCGCCGCGCATGAACGCGTCGTAGACGCGAACGACCCATTGCGGAGCGACGTTCGCCGCGCCGCAGATGGTCCCGGCGCCACCGGCCGCGAGGGAGGCGACCAGCATGGTGTCGCTGCCCGTGAAGACCCTGAACTCGGGCATGTCACGCGTCGCGATACACACGCCTTCGAAGTACTCGAAGTCACGACTCGAATCCTTGATCCCGTGGATCGCACCTTCGCGCGCCAGGTCGGCCACGGTCGCCGGTTCAGCCACGACCTTGGTGAACGGAGGGATGTTGTACACGAGGACCGGGATCGAAGCCCGCTCGGCGATCGCGCGGTAGAACGCCGCCACCCCCGGCTGGTCGGTCGGGTAGTAGTAGGGCGGCGTGACCAGGACCGCGTCCGCGCCCGCTCGCGCCGCGGCGTCAACCTCGGACAGCGCTGAGGACAACTGGCTCTGCGCGACCCCGCACAGGACCGGAACCCGCTTGTGTGTCGCAGCGACGACCGCCTCGAGGACCTGGCGCCGCGCGGCCTCGTCGAGGGAGGCCGTCTCGCCGGTCGAGCCGAGCGCCAGCACGCCGCTTACGCCCCCGTCCAGCACGTGCTCGACGAGCCGGGCCGTGCCCTCGGCATCCACGCTCCCGTCGCGGTGCAGTGGCGACGCCAGCGCGACGAGGACGCCCGTCAGGCCGTCGATCGTTGACACGCCGCTCAGATTAGCCGCGGGCGAACGGCAACTTGACTTTGCCCTGAAGAATTGCTGAAATCGTTGGCCGGCCTTGCCTACTGGTGCGAGCCTGGCCGCCGTGTCCATCGCACGCGCATGCGCGTGCTGTTCCTGGAGGGTGTGAATGTCGCCAGGAGGGTCTATGAGTCACGTCTTCACGCGCATGTCGGTGCTTTCGGCATTCGTGTTGCTCACCCTCGTTCTGGGTGTGGGAACGGTTTCGGCAGCCAGCGGGCGCTCAACCGTACCGGGCACAGTGCCGCAATGGGCCAAAGCGTCCAACTTCGCCGGCGCTGCGAACCCGGGCAGCCAGATCGGCTTCCGCGTCTACCTCGGCTGGCACAACCAGGCGGCCCTTGCCTCCTTCATCAAGTCAGTGTCCGATCCGAGGAGCACGAGCTACGGTCAGTTTCTGTCCCCCGCCCAGTTCCGCGCTCAGTACGCCCCGTCGCGGGCTGACGCAAACGCGGTCGCGAGCTGGCTGACGTCGCAGGGCTTCCAGCTCGTCTACATTCCTGCCAACAACCACTTCGTCTCCGTCAAGGGCACTGTCGGCCAGGCGAGCCAGGCCTTCGGAGTCCAGTTCGGCACCTATCGGGTCGGCGGGATGGCCCTGCGCTCGCCAGGGTCGAACATCAGCGTGCCGAGCACGATCGCGGGCCTGGTCTCCGGCGCGATCGGCCTCGACCAGAGCGCTGCTCTTGTCCGCACCAACCACGTGTCGGCCGACCCTAACGCGGGCCCGGCGGCGGCCTTCGTCAACGCTCCGCCGTGCTCGGCCTACTGGGCCGAGAAGACCGACGCCACCGACCCGTCGCCGGCGGTCACCAGCCCGGCCGGCTACGCCGACCCCCTGCCGTGGGCGCCGTGCGGCTACACGCCGCAGCAGATCAAGGGAGCCTACGTCGGCTCCACGACCCTCGACGGCACCGGCCAGACCATCGGCGTCATCGACGCCTATGCCTCGCCGACCATCCTTCAGGATGCCAACCAGTGGTCCGCCAATCGCGGCCTTCCCCGGTTCGGCACCGCCGGCGGCGGCAGCCTGACCCAGATCGCCGCCCCGGGCGTCTACAACATTCCAGAGAGCCCGGCGCAGGACCCGCAGGGCTGGTATGGCGAGGAAACCCTCGACGTCGAGGCTGAGCACGGAATGGCGCCGAACGCCCACATCGTCTATGTCGGCTCGGCGAACAACTACCAGGACCTGGACGCCGCGATGAACCACTTCGTCGACCTTCACCTGGGTCAGATCGTCAGCAACTCCTATGGGTTCCGCAGGGAGCAGCTGCCCCCCGGGTTCATCATCCCCTTCGAGCAGACCCTGATGCAGGGTGCCGCCGAGGGCATCGGTATCTACTTCTCGTCCGGCGACGACAACGACGAGACCAAGGTGATCGGCTACTCGTCGGTTGACTGGCCCGCCAGCAGCCCGTGGGTGACGGCGGTCGGCGGCACCAGCCTCGCGGTCGGCGCCTCCAACAACTACCTGTTCGAGACCGGTTGGGGGACCACTCGAAACCGCTGGAACACCAGCTGCTCGACAACGACCCCCAAGACCAACACCTGGTGCCCGGCACCTCCCGACGGCACGTGGCTTTACGGGTCAGGTGGTGGGGTGAGCTGCGTCTTTCCGCGGCCCGCGTACCAGTCCGCGTTGACCGCGACCGCAGGCTCGAAGACCCTCTGCTCCGGTTTTGCGGGACGCGCAGTCCCGGACATTGCTGCTTTCGGTGACCCCAACACGGGCTATCTCATCGGCCAGACGCAGAGCTTTCCGAACCACACGACGAGCTACTCGGAGTACCGCATCGGCGGTACCAGCCTGAGCTCGCCGATCTTCGCCGGCCTGATGGCGCTCGCCGACCAGAAGCTCGGCCACCCGCACGGCTTCGCGAATTACGCGATCTACCAGAACGGGGCCAGCTTCCGCGACGTCACCAATCCGGCCTCGACGGTCGCCATCCTTCGCAACGACTACTGCAACAGCGTCGACGCGACCCAGAACTGCTCCGCCGCGGCGACCTTTGGAATCATCACCTCGCTGCGCACGATGAACCAGACGCTGACGCTTCACACCGCGCCGGGCTGGGACGACGTCACGGGCTTCGGCACGCCGACCGCGGCGTTGCTCAACCTGCCCTAGCGACTCGGATCGACCAAGGGGCTCGCAGGTGCGGGCCCCTTCTTCTTTCAGCCGGCAACCGCCACCGCGCGGTTGCGCAGGGTGCCGATGCCTTCGACCTCCGCCTCCATCACGTCGCCCGGCTTGACGAACTCCGGCGGCGTACGCGCGAAGCCGACCCCGTCAGGCGTGCCCGTGGCGATGACCGTCCCTGCGAGCAGGGTCATTCCTTTCGACACCCACTCGATGATCGCGTCGACCGGGTAGATCATGTCGCTGGTGTTGCCGTCCTGCTTGGTCTCGCCGTTGAGGCGAAGGAGCAGGCGCAGTGACTGCGCGTCTGCGATCTCGTCGCGGGTCACGATCCACGGCCCCAGCGGGCAGAACCCGTCGACGCTCTTGCCCTTGAAGTACTGGCCGCCCCATCCGAACTGGATGTCGCGCGCGCTGACGTCATTCACGGCTGTGAATCCAAAAACGTGATCAAGGGCTCGCTCGCGTGAGATGTTGCGGCCGCTCTTCCCGATGACCACGCCGAGCTCGACCTCCCAATCGACCTGCGTGGTCACTGATTCGTCCAGGACGATGTCGTCGTACGGCCCGGCGACGCTCGTCACGGCTTTGGTGAAAACGGTCGGCGGATCGACCTCTTTGCCCGCGGCTCGCGCGCTCTCCTCGGCGTGCGCCTTGTAGTTGCGTCCGATCGCGATCACGTTTCCGGGCGGGCGCGGCACCGGCGCAAGCAGGCGGACCTCGGAAAGCCTGTGCGAACGCGCGCCGCCGCCGGCGAGCGCGGATCTCGCGCGGTTGAGGCCGTCCGGACCGCTCTCGATCAGGGTCAGCATGTCCGGCACGTCGGGGATCTCGACGAGCTCTTCGCTGCCGTCGGCGCGCAGCGCTCCCACCAGGGCTTGCCCCTTGTAGCTGAATGTAAGCAGCCTCACGTCAAGCGGTCGATGCCGCCGTCGTGTCGCGTCTCAGGCGCTGGCCGATGAGTCGCGCGCACTCGCGCATCAGGTCCAGGATCTCCTGCTCGATCTCGACCTGCTCCTTGCTCGCGCCGCAAAGCGTGCCGAAGAACCGGCCCTCCGCCGTGAAGACGGGGTATGAGACGAAGGTGCGGATCTCGAGCAGCCGGGCCACGCTGCTGCTGGGGAACTGCTTCTGAGCGTCGGTCGTGTAGTTCGGCCCTCCCTCGACGACGAAGCGGCACACGCCTTCCGACCAGGGCAGGGTCACGTCCTCCGGGATGTGGAACAGGTCGCTGCGATTGCACGCGAACACGATGTACTGCTCGTCAGCCATCAGCCGTGTCTCGGCAAGGTAGGTCGAGCTCAGGCCGGTCAGCTCCGAGAGGCGCGCCAGGACGCCACGCGCGACCGTCTCGAGATCGCCTCCCTCTTCAGCCGCCGCTTCCAGCAGCTGCCGCGCCGATGGCGCCATCCGTCAGTACGGTATAACTTCGGCCGCACGTGATCGGCAACCTTTTCTCGTGGACGGTGACGGCGCTGTTTGGGGCGATCACGCTGCTGCTTGCGTTCGAGAGCTGGGCGCTCCTGACCGACCACCCGCCGATCACGGACTACATCCGCCCGGCCATCCATGCCTACCCGGGGTTCGCGTTCGTGATCGCGGTCGTCATCGGCATCCTCGTCGGTCACTTCCTCTGGGGACCCGCGTACGGCCGCACCTCGCCTGTGGGCAAGAAGTGAACTTCAGCCTCGAGGCGATCGTCTCCCTGCTCGCGACGTTTGCGTCTCTGGTCGTGTTCCTGCTCATGCTCGAGGAGTCGATCGCTCTGACCGCGGGCCGCGATCCTGTCACCAACGAGGTACGCTCGGCGGTGCGCCGCTTTCCTCGTGTGACCTACGCGCTCGCAGTCGTCATCGGCATGCTGCTCGGACACTTGCTCTGGCCCTAGACATCCAGGCGGTGGGGAGCCGCAAAGCAGAGTGGGTGGGGGTGGCGATGGTCCTCGTCTCGGCCACCGCGTTCGGCACCAACGCCATCCTGGCCAAGCTCGCCTATCGAGCCGGCCTTGGCACCGCGCAGACGCTCGCGTTTCGCTTCGTGCTCGCCGCTTTCGGCATGTGGGCCCTGGCGCTCGTCCTGCGCCAGAATCCGCTCCACTTTCACAGGCGACAGCTGCTCACGCTGCTTGCGCTCGGCGGCGTCTTCTACACGGCGCAGTCGCTCGCGTACTTCACCGCCCTGCGCACGCTGCCTGCGTCGCTGGTCGTGCTGATCGCCTACATCTACCCAAGCCAGGTCGTGGTCGTGGGCTGGCTCTTCATGCGCCGCGCGATCTCGATGTGGCAGGCGGTCGCCCTCATCGGGAGCTTTACCGGCGTCGTGATGCTGGTCGGAGGGGCCCACTTCCAGCTCGCGTGGGCCCTCGTGTTCGCGATCGCGGCGCCGACGATCTACACCGGCTACATCCTGGTCGGGGAAACCGTGATGAGCTCCGTCCCGGCTGTCGGGGCCAGCGCGGTGATCATCTCCGGGGCAGGCATCGCCTTCTGCGTCATCGCCGCGGTGCAAGGAGAGCTTGCCTTTCCGGCGAGCTCTGAAGGTTGGGCGGTCGCGGTCGCGATCGCGCTGATCCCGACCATGATCGCGATCTCATTGTTCCTGGCCGGCTTGCCGCGCATCGGCGCCGCTCGCTCGTCGCTCATCAGCACATGGGAACCCGTGGTCACCGTGCTCCTCGCCGTCGTCCTGTTCGGCGACAGCTTCACCGTGGTTCAGCTCCTGGGCGGCGTGCTCATCCTGGCGGCGGTCATCCTGCAAGCGGGCCGCGCATCCGGCATTGGACCCGCTGAGGCTCCGGTGCGCAACTGACGAGTCAGAAGTCGGCTAAGACGGGGAGGTGGTCGGACGCGCGCAGGTTGAGCGTCCAGGCTCGGTGGGTGGAGCCGACCGCCCCGCCCGCGTAGATCGCGTCCAGCTTCTGCGCCGTCCAGTGCGTGCGTCGCAGGCCTTGCGTCAGTTCGACCAGCTTTGCGTCCTGCGCAGCGGAGCGGATTCTTCAGGGTCAGCGGCACGGGCGGCCGGGAGGCGATATCGGTCAGGATCGCGCGGAACTGTTCGAGCTTGTGTGTGAACCCGATCAGGTCGAGATGCATCACGTAAACGCGCAGGGCGACTGACTCGGCGCGGATCGCGATCCGCCTCTGGGGTCGGAGGGCGCGCAACAGCGCCCGCTCGGCGCGGGTCAGGCGGGCCTTTGGGATTTCGCTCAGGGACACCACCTCGGGTGCCCGTTCGAAGAGCCCACGCCTCCAGACCAGGGCGTTGGCCTGCTCGCGGCCGCGAAACAGCTGCGCCGTCGCCTGGAAATATTCGTATTCATCGCCCATCGCCTCGGCGATCGACTGCGCGTCGGGCCGCCCCTCGTGCACCGACGCTTCCTGGATTGCGAAGAGGTCGAGGTGACGAAAGTCCGGAAGTGTGTGGACGGCTTCCAGCAATCGATCAAGCCGCCTTCCGAGCAGGATGTTCCAGGTGCAGATCCGC
>WNFV01009504.1_pt1 | contig 14119 bp, 10 predicted proteins | sample 5400101 | NCBI WGS metagenome assembly WNFV01 (sample SAMN13153361, study PRJNA577476) | soil metagenome | isolation source: 115 cm soil or saprolite under grassland replicate 1 | place: USA:California | collected 2016-06-15 | reverse complement strand
CGCGTGACCGTGCTGGATGACGAGACCGACCGGCCGCTGCCGTGCCGGGTTCACTTTCGATCGCCGGAAGGAGTGCCGTACCAGCCGCACGGCCACCACGACCACGTCAACTCGAACCTCGACACCTGGCATATCGACATCGGCGGCGACCTGCGGCTGGGGCAGATCACCTACGCCTATATCGACGGCGCCTGCCAGGGCTGGCTGCCGCGCGGCGATGTGATCGTGGATGTGGCGCGCGGCTTCGAGTATCAGCCGCTGCGCACCACCGTCACGATCGCGCCGGGGCAGCAGGAGCTCACGCTGCGGCTCAAGCGCTGGACAAACATGAACGCGCAGGGCTGGTTCAGCGGCGATACGCACGTCCACTTCCTGGGCGCGAACGGCGCTCACCGCGAGGCCCAGGCCGAAGATCTCAACGTGGTCAATCTGCTGCAATCGCAGTGGGGCCACCTGTTCACCAACGCCGATGACACGCTCGGCGCAACGATCTCGAACGGCGGCCGCACGATCGTCTACACATCGCAGGAGAACCGCCAGCACTTGCTGGGCCACCTGACGCTGCTGGGCCTGACGCAGCCGGTGATGCCGTGGTGTACCGACGGGCCGAGCGAAGCCGAGCTAGGCGGCACGCTGGAGACGACCATGGCGCACTGGGCCGATGCCTGCCACGCGCAGGGCGGCACGGTGATCCTGCCGCACCTGCCCAACCCGAACGGCGAGCCGGCCGCGCTGATCGCCAGCGGCCGTGCCGATGCGGTCGAGATCATCGAAGGATATGCCGACAGCGCCTATAAGCACAACGAGTACTACCGCTATCTGAACTGCGGCTACCGGCTGCCGCTGGTCGGCGGCACCGATAAGATGTCCAGCGATGTGCCAGTGGGGCTGTACCGCACCTACGCGCATATCCCCGAGGAGTTTAGCTATGCGGCCTGGAGCCGGGCGGTGCGCGCCGGCCGGACGTTCCTGAGCGCCGGGCCAATGCTGTCGTTCAGCGTCGGCGGCGCGCAGATCGGCGATACGCTCACGCTGCCGGCCGACGGCGGCACCCTGGAGATTGAGGCGCTGGCCACATCGATCTTCCCGATCCATACGCTGGAGATCGTGCAGGGCGGGCGCGTGATCGCCGCGACCGAAGAGCCGCTGGGCGCGCGGCGGCTGACGCTGAAGGCTAGTGTCAAGGTCGAAGCCAACACCTGGCTGGCGGCGCGCTGCGGTGGGCCGCGCTACTACGAGATGGCACGCTACCTGGATTGCTGGTCGCGCGGGATGTTCGCCCACACATCGCCGATCTATGTTGCGGTGGGCGGCGCGTGGGAGCTGTTCGACCCGCCGACCGCGCGCTACATGCTGACGCTGATCGAGGGTAGCCTGGCCTACCTCCGCAACACGGCCGCACACGATCCGCCTGGCAGCGTCACCCACCATCATGGCGAGCAGGATCATATGGCCTTTCTTGAGCGCCCCTTTCACGAGGCGGCCGCGCTGCTGCACCACCGGATGCACAAGCTGGGCATTGCGCATTAAATACTTAGGCCTTGCGCACCGCACGGATTTTTACCTTTTGTGTAGGGGTTTTTCGCCCTGCGGGGCGAAAAACCCCTACACAAAAAAGATAGAGAACCGTCTAGATTTGTGCAGGATGTGATGCCGCGCCTACGCGCCGCTCGGGAGCGCTGAGATGCCAGATCGATCGGGACACGCGCGCCAACACCACACTCCGCCAGCCATCCGCCGGCCGCGTGTCCCGGCCGGCCAGCGCCTGGTGCGCGAGCACGGCTGGCTGACCAGCGATCACCCGCAGGCGTGCTGGTATCGTGTGATCGGCCATAGCGCCGACTGGAGCCAGGTGCGCCTACAGGTTGCAGCTGTGCCGGATGATGTAGATGCGGTCGCGTTCGATGTTGTGGTTCGGCCGGATGGGTATGTCGTTCCGCAGCGAACCGGCGCACATCTCGGCGCTGAGGCCATCCGTATCATTGGCACAGCCATCCGCGCCGGGCAACGCAACTCCGACGATTAGCGCCCCGCACTGCTTAACTGCCAAGGACGCCAAGAAGATCTAGCATCTTCTTGGCGTCCTTGGCGTTCTTGGCGTCGTTGAAAAACGACGCACTACCATGCCAATCAAACCTCCGGGAGGTTTGCATCACCATGACCTGCAATGAAAGACCGCGCCTCACAACGAACCTCAAACCTCCCGGAGGTTCGCCATCCAGCGATCTGCCTTGAAAGACTGCGCCCCACGGCGACCATCCAACCTCCGGGAGGTTCGCCATACAACGCCCTACCATAAAAGACGACACCCCACAACAAGCCTCAAACCTCCCGGAGGTTCGCCACAGCGGCCTGCTATGAAAGATGCCGCCACCGATCAAGGATACACCCCCCATTACACCTTTGGGTGAGTGTCTTTGGTGTGCCGATCGATTAGAGTTACCCCATCGACATAGCCGCACTCCAATCGGCGGAATCGGATATCTCGAGTAAGTCAGTCTAATGGCATCGCGCAAGGCTTCGGAAGTCGTAGACGATATACATCTTTGGGGGCAGAGCGCCTACATATATTCGGCCTGATCGATCAGTACTCGATGCTGATGTGCTGGCAGGCATTCTGGCAGAGAATAGAGCACAGCACGCACAAGCAAGCAATCGAGAATAACCGCGCATAGCCATGGCGAAATCAATCGTGGGGAGGCAGTATGTTTGGGAAATGGTTTAACCGTACTGAAAAAACGAACGGGGCCGTCAACGGCCATTCCCGCAATGCACACCTGATCGATCTGCATCAGGTGGAGAAGACCTATCAGAGTGCGGCCGGTAACTTTACCGCGCTCAAGCGCGTCGATCTCCAGATCGATCGCGGCGAGTTCGTGGCGATCATCGGCAAGTCCGGCAGCGGTAAGTCGACCCTGATCAACATGATCACCGGTATCGACCGCCCGACCGCCGGCGAGGTCTTCGTCGGCGACGTGCCCGTCCACACCCTCAGCGAGGGCCAGATGGCCGCCTGGCGTGGGCGCAACCTGGGCATCATCTTCCAGTTCTTCCAGCTGCTGCCTGCGCTCACGATCATCGAGAATGTGATGTTGCCGATGGACTTCTGCAACATGTACACGCCGCGCGAGCGGCCCGAGCGGGCGATGCGGCTGCTCAATCAGGTCGAGATGGCCGAGCAGGCCCATAAGCTGCCCTCGGCGGTCTCGGGCGGGCAGCAGCAGCGGGTGGCGATCGCCCGCGCGCTGGCCAACGACCCGCCGGTGCTGATTGCCGACGAGCCTACCGGCAACCTCGATTCGAAAACGGCCAACGCGGTCTTTCAGCTGTTTGCGAGCCTGGTGGCGAACGGCAAGACTGTGGTGATGGTCACGCACGACAGCGACCTGGCCAAGCGGGTCGACCGCGCTGTGATCGTGGCCGATGGCGCGATTGTGAACGAATATGTGGCCAAAGCCTTATCGACACTCAGCATCGATCAGCTGGCGCTGGTGATGCGCCAGCTCGAATCGCGTACCTTCACTCCTGGCGCGCCGATCATCAGCCAGGGCGAGCCGGCCGACCAGTTCTACATCATCACCAAGGGCCAGGTCGAAGTGCTGCTGCACCAGCCGAACGGCCCGGCGATCCCCGTCACGACAATGAACGCCGGCCAGTATTTTGGCGAGATCGGCCTGCTGCGCGGCGGCGCGCGCACCGCCACCGTCCGCGCAAGCGGCGAAGGGAATGTCGAAGTGGTGGCGCTCGACCGCGATGAGTTCAACAGCCTGATCGCTGATTCCGAAACCACCAAGCTGGCGATTGATCGGGTGGCCGATCAGCGCTTCTTGGAAAATAGCGCCGTGCGCGAGCGTGAGGTGGCCCATGCTTAGGCCACGCTGGCGCAAGGTGCTGCGCGATCTGTGGAGCAACAAGACCCGCACGCTGCTGGTGGTGCTCTCGATCGCGGTGGGAGTCTTCGCGATCGGTATGGTCGGCGGATCGCGCGTTATTCTGATGCGCGATCTGACTGACACCTGGATGTCGGTGAACCCGCCCAGTGCCACGCTCAACACCGAAGCGTTTGACGATGAACTGGTGCAGGTGGTCCGCAGGATGCCGGGCGTCGGCGAGGCCGAGGCGCGCCGCACGCTGGTGGTGCGTGTCAAAGTCGGGCCGGATGAGTGGAAGAACTTGCGGCTCTTCGCCATCCCCGACTTCGACGATATGCGGATCTACAAGGTGCGCCGGCTCAGTGGAGCCTGGCCGCCCAAGACGCATGAGCTGCTGATCGAGCGCGCCGCGGCGCGCTTCCTGGGCGCCGGCGAGGGCCAGACGATGCTGATCGAGCTGCCGGACGGCAAGCAGCGCACGCTGCGGGTGGATGGCCTGGTGCATGACCCCGGCCAGTGCCCGGCCACGATATGCAGCACCGGCTATGGCTATATCTCGCTTGATACGGCCGAGTGGCTGGGTCAGCCGCGCGACTTCAACCAATTGAATATCGTGGTGGCCGAGAATCAGCTCGATACCGACCATATCAAAGCCGTCGCCAGCCAGGTGCAGAACAAGCTTGAGAAGAGCGGGCGACTGGTGTTTGGAACCGATATCCCCGTTCCCGGCAAGCACCCGATCGACTCGTTCGTCCAGCCGCTGATTCTGCTGCTGGGGATCATCGGGTTCTTCGCGCTGCTGCTGAGCGGCTTCCTGGTGATCAACACGATCGGGGCGCTGCTGACCCAGCAGACCCGCCAGATCGGCGTGATGAAATCGATCGGCGCCAGCAGCCGCGATATCGTGGGCATGTATCTCGTCACGGTGCTGGCGTTCGGGGTGATGTCGCTGTTCGTGTCGGTGCCGCTGGGCGTGTTGGGCGCCTGGGCGCTGTCGAACTACTTTTCCGGCCTGTTCAACTTCGACATCACCACCGTCAGCGTACCGCCAATGGTGTTGGCGCTCCAGGTCGCCGCCGGGCTGCTGGTGCCGCTGCTGGCCGCGCTGATGCCGGTGCTGACCGGCACGCGCATCACGGTGCGCGAGGCGATCAGCGGCTACGGGCTGGGCAAAGGCCGCTTCGGCAAGGGCCGGATCGACCGATTGATCGAGCGCGTGCGCTTCATGTCGCGCCCAATGCTGCTCTCGCTGCGCAACACCTTTCGCCGCAAGGCCCGGCTGGCGCTCCCGCTGAGCACGTTGACGGTGGCCGGGGTGATCTTCATGGCCGTGATGACCGTGCGCGCGTCGCTCAACCTGACGCTCGACGACATCTTTTCCTACTACAACTACGATGTCAACGTGACGCTGGGACGGCCCTATCGCACTGCGGTGCTGGACGAGGCGCTGAAACTTCCGGGTGTGGCCGGCGTCGAGTACTGGAGCAACTATAGCGCCCAGCGCCTGCTCGCCGACGACCGCGAAAGCCCCAACGGCTTTGGCATTTTGTCGCTGCCGGCCCAGACCGAGATATTCAGGCCCAAGATTCAGTCTGGACGCTGGCTCCTGCAGGAGGATGCGCCGGCGGTGGTGGTCAACACCGAGTTTATCAAGAAGCAGCCGGATGTGAAGCTGGGCGACGAGATTCGGATCAAAGTCGCCGGCAAGAAGACCACCCTGCGGGTCGTCGGTATCGCCGATATTCTGTTCGATCAACCGTCGGTGTATGTCAACCAGCCCTACTTCAGCCAGGTGGTCGGCGATGTCGGCACATCCAGCCAGGCGCAAGTGCTGACCGAGCGCCACGATGGGGCGTTTCAGGCGCAGGTCGCCAAGCTGATCGAGGAGCGCTTCAAGCAGCAGGGCATCGAGCTGTCCGGCACTCTGACGCTCACCAAGCTACAAGAGAACTCGAGCGGCGGGATCAACGTGATCGTCATGTTCCTGCTGATTATGGCGGTGCTGCTGGCGGTGGTCGGCGGGCTGGGGCTGATGGGCACCATGAGCATCAACGTACTGGAGCGCACTCGCGAGATCGGCGTGATGCGCGCGATTGGCGCGACCGATGGCGCGGTGTTACGGATCGTGATGGTCGAGGGCATCCTGATCGGCCTGCTCAGCTGGTCGATCGGAGCGCTGCTCGCCCTGCCGGTGAGCAAGCTGATGAACGAGGGTGTGGGAGTGGCCTTCGAGGCGCCTGGGCTGAGCTTTACCTTCTCGACGATGGGCGTGCTGCTCTGGCTGGGCATCGTCGTTGCCCTGGCCGGGCTGGCGAGCTTCCTGCCGGCCTGGAACGCAACGCGCGTGACTGTGCGCGATGTACTGTCGTATGAATAATACTTTACGCAATTGGCGTTTTAGCCTGCCCTTCGACAGGCTCAGGATGTACGGCAGCATGGTACTTTATCTTATTTGTCTGGTAGTTTTCGCCCGTAGGGCGAAAACTACCAGACAAAGGTAAAAAGCCGTTGTGGTGTGTTTTTCGCCCGCAGGGCGAAAAACACACCAACTTAAACGAAAAGTACCGCTGCGAAAAAGCAGACATTGTTAACGGCGTACAGCCTGTTCATTAGAACACGAGAGGGAATAACGTTGAATGCGACACATATTGAATCTGAGCGAGCTGTCGAGCGTGGCGGCGATCAAACTATCATAAAATCGACGAGGAGCACGATCGTGAAAAAGTTAATCCTTGGCCTGGCGGTTATCATCCTGATCGGCGGCGGCGCCTACTTCTACTTCGCGCGTGCTGAGGAGGCGACACAGCCGGCCGTGGCCGCGCCGGCGCCAGCGGTGGCCGCCAGCAACGCGGTGGTGGCCGAGGGCCGGGTCGTACCGGCCCGCAGCGCCGCGCTCAGCTTCGAGACCGGCGGCGCCGTAGCCGACGTGCTGGTCAACGAGGGCGACCAGGTTCAGGCCGGGCAGGTGTTGGCACGGCTCGATCAGACCCGGCTGGCGGCGGCGCTGGCGCGCGCCGAGGCGCAGCTGCGCCAGGCCCAGGCCAACTATGCCAAGCTGAACGAAGGCCCACGGTCGGAAGATGTCACCGCCGCCGAGGCGCAGCTGCGCCAGGCGCAGGCCCAGTTCCGCACGTCGCTCGATAGCGTCACCCCCGCCGATCTCCAGGCGGCCCAGGCCAACCTCCAGGCGGCCCAGGTCACGCTCGCCCGGCTACTGTCCGGCGCGAAGAACGCCGATGTCCGCGCCGCCCAGGCGCAGCTCCAGCAGGCCCATGCATCGCTGGAAGGCCAGCGCGGCCAGCTCTCGGCCGGCAAAACCAACGCCGATCTCCAGCTGGGGCAGGCCGCCGAGAGCCTGATCCAGGCCCAGACGGCCTACTCGACCGCCAAGTGGCATTGGGAGCAGGTGCAGGCCAACGGCAACGACCCGATCAACCCAACCACACCGGATCCGAAGAATGCCGGCAAAACCAAGGCGAATAAGCTGAACGAGACGCAGAAGCAGCAGTATCACGATGCCTTCACGCAGGCCGAAGCCGCGCTGCGCAGCGCCGAGGCAGCAGTGGAGCAGGCGCGCGTAGCCGCCGCCAACGCCCACCAGGGCGAGGTCAGCGGCGCGCAGGTGGCCGAGCAGCAGGTCGCGGCCGCGCAGGCCAATCTTGATCGGGTCACAACCGGGATTGCCACCGACCAGCTGGCGGCGGCCAAGGCGCAGCTGGCCAGCGCGCAGGCTAACATCGGCAAGCTGCGTGGCCCGCAGCGCGATAATCAGATCGCGGTGGCACAGGCCGGCGTGGATGCGGCGCAGGCCAACCTGGCGCGGGTGCAGGCCGGCCCGCTCGCCAGCGAATCGCTCGCAGCCCAGGCTCAGATTGACAGCGCCCAGGCAGAAGTGTCCACCGCAAAGGTCGATCTGGCGCGCGCCGAGCTGAAATCGCCGTTCGCCGGCGTGATCGCCGCGCTCGACCTGAAGCTGCATGAGTATGTCAGCCCCGGCGCGCCGATCGTCCAGATCGCCGATACCTCGGCCTGGCAGGTGGAGACGACAGACTTGACCGAGCTCAGCGCGGTGCGAATCAATGCGGGCGACACGGCCAAGCTGACCTTCGACGCCATCCCCGACCTGGCGCTTACCGGCAAGGTGCTGCGAATCAAGGGCTATGGCGAGAACCGGCAGGGCGACATCGTGTACAAGGTCGTCGTCCAGCCGGACACTGCCGCCGCGCCGCTGCGCTGGAACATGACCTCGACGATCAGCATCAGCGGCCGGTAGGCAGGGACGCAGCGGAGGGACGCGCTATCATAGTGTGTCCCTCTGCTGTTGACATTCCCCGAAAATTGGACGCAGATGAACGCGGACAACCGGCTGTTAGCCCACCGAAACATGGCGGCGACGCCTTGAACTGAAGTTCAGGCTGATAACCAAATTCGGCTGAAGGTCGACTAATCGCGTTCCAGTCGGCTGATGAATCTTAAGCAATAATCGGGTGGCCCGCCGGGTACCCTCTGGGTTCCGGGCTTTGTCGTGCTAGCCGAGGGCTTGAGCCCGGCGGGCCGGCAACACGAAATACCCGATGCAAGCGCCATGTTCGTCGAAAGGCGCGCAAGTGACAATCGCTACTTGGTCATGTTACAATCTCTCAATCGGCCGAAAGCGTTTCAGCGGACAGGCCATTTGGAGGTGCGTATGGATCACGCGTTGCTCACGTTCGCGATGAACGATGCTTGGTTCTATCTTCATCGTCTGCTTGCAGGGCTCTCCGATCACGAGTTCTTTTGGGAGCCAGTGCCAAACTGCTGGCGCATTCGTCAATCCAAGCCTGGCACATGGGGCTATGATTACCACATACCACCGCCGCAACCGGCACCGCTCACAACAATCGGGTGGCGGCTTGTGCATATTGCCGCCTGCAAGATCATGTACTTCGAATACGCATTTGGCGCGGGCAAGCTGACCTTCCCTGAGCTTGTGATTCCCCATACTGCGGCGGATGCCGTGACATGGCTTGAACAGGGACACGCGCAGCTGACCTCTGCACTGGCCCAATGCACAAGCTCAACCTTGGAGCAGCCCGCACGAACGAATTGGGGCGAACTGTTGCCAACATGGCGTATCTTTTGGATTCTGATCAGCCACGACATTCAGCATGGCGCAGAAATCGGATGTTTGCGCGATCTCTATCGGCTGAAACAATCACCGGATTAAAGCGCGCGAAGCTACATCGAAAGTGAGCGACAATGGCTGATATATTGGCAGGCTATCTAGCGCGTATTCAGGCCGATGCTCCTGAGCTGCACGTTACGTCTGCCCGCCTGAACAGCGATGGTATGATGAATGATGTGGTGGTGGTGAACGATGACCTGGTGTTCCGCTTTGCGAAAAGCGAGCACGCCAAGACCTTGCTGGCCTATGAGACGCAGCTTTTATACGTGATCGCGCGCCACGTGACCGTGCCGGTTCCGCATATCGAACGCTGCACCGAGACCTACATGCACTACCGCTTCGTCCTTGGCATCCCTTTGTACCGGCATACGCTCCTGCGCGCCGACGCGGCAATGCAAGATCTGCTGGCCCATGAGCTCGCAACGTTTCTTCAGCAATTACATGCCATCCCTCTGAGCGACGTTCCAATACCGCCCTGGCAATCTGCGACACCGCCCGAGAGCCGCCGAGCATTCTACGAACAGCGCCTTGCCGCGCTCGAACAGCAGGTCTACCCGCTGCTCTGGGCCGACCAGAAAGCCTGGATCAGCGATTTGTTCGCCCCGGTGCGTGATGGCAGTGTCAACCTGGATGACTTCACCCCGGTGTTGATTCATCGCGACCTGGCCGCATATCACATTTTGTATACTCCGCAGACGGGCCATCTGGCGGGGGTGATCGACTATGGCACGGCCGGCGCCGGCGACGCGGCGGTCGACTGGGGCTGCCTGATCAACACCTACGGCGAGCAGTTTGTGCGGCGCATGCACCAGGTCTATCCTATCCCCCAGTCCACAATTGATCGCGCGCGCTTTTTCGCTGGTGCGATTGAGCTGGAATGGGCGCTGGGCGGCATCCAATCGCATGATATGTCGCTGCTGCTGGTGCATCTTGGCCGCGCGCGCGATAGCCTTCCAATGTTGACGCCCTGGGTGTAGGCTTGGTTCAATATCACGACTCATAGGCGTAGCTCTATCGCTGATGCCCGTGCGGTGGTAGAATGATTGATGACGACCGCACGCCGCCGCTAAGGCGAAAGATGATGACTACAACAGGATTGGATCAGATCTACGAGCAGCAAATCAAGCCGCTTCCGCGCGCCGTCCAGCTCCGGCTCCTGGCGCGTATCGCTCAGGATCTTGCCGCCGACGACGAGGACAGCGGCGAGCTGAGTATTATGGATCTGCACGGTCTGGGAGCTGAAATCTGGCAAGGAATCGACGCGCAGCAGTACGTGAATGAGATGCGTGACGAGTGGGATCGTCCGCGATGAAGCTCGACGACGCGCTGGCTGGTATCGATTCGCTTGGCTTCGATACCGCGCCGATCATTTATTTCGTCGAGGCGCACCCGCACTATGATACGCTGGTGACCGAGGTCTTCCGGCGTGTTGCGGCGGGAGCGCTGCAGGGTGTTACCTCGGTGATAACGCTGACTGAGGTACTCGTCCACCCGTTTCGGCATGGCAATCAGCACCTCGGCGATGACCGAACTGCGCGTGCTGGCGTTGGGCGAGCTGGAGCTATGACAATCAGCGAGATCGGCGCGGGCGGCTGATAAGGGCGGATGCGATACGCCTCCACCCGCCGCCCTGCGCGCAGCTAACCCTTCCCGGCCAGCGCGGCCTCGATTTCCCTTTCCACTGAGCTGGAGTTCGGTATCAGCGCGAGCATCTGCCGCAGCGTCATGCCGCTCCTGCCCTGCCCCGATTCCATGGCGCTAGCCAGTTCAGGCGCGCGCTTGCGGATGGCGGCGCGCACCAGCGCCCAGGTGGCGGCATCATCGGCCAGGTCGACGAAGGTGCTGTCGAGCGTCAGCGGCGGCCGGGGTGTCTCAGGAATCTGGTATGGGTAGGCCCAGCGATGCGTCCCCGGCCCAACCTCGATTGCTGCCGCGTCGCTGCCGGGCAGCGTCACGCCGGCCATCACGCCCGGCGGAACCACCAGATCGACCGTGATCTGGCCGTCGGCGATCGACCAGCCTGCCTCGGCCATGCCATACGGCGTGCGGTGCCGCGCGCGCGCGTGGGTTAGCCCCCACCGCGCCAAGCGCGTAGTGGTTGAACGAGGTCATCTCGCCCGGATTGACCGACCCATCCGGCAGCAGGCTGTCCCAGCGCTCCCAGATCGTGGTGGCGCCCATTGTCACCGGGTAGAGCCACGATGGGCATTCACGCTGGGTCAGCAGGCGAAACGCCGTCTCATATGCCCCGACATGGCACAGCGCATCGCAGATCAGCGGCGTGCCCACGAACCCGGTGCTGATCCGGTAGCCGCTCTCGCGCACCAGCGCGGCCAGCCGCGCCCCGGCATAGCGGCGCTGCTCGGCGCTGTTCAGCAGGGCGAACTCGATCGCCAGCGCGTAGCCGGTGGTAGCGTCGCTGATCACCCGCCCGTTCGGCGTGACATACTCGCGGTTGAAGGCCGCGCGCACCTCGGCGGCCAGCGCACTGTAGCGCGCCTGCTCCTCGGCGCGGCCCAGCACACCTGCCGTCTGCCCGAGCAGGTCGGCCGAGCGGGCGAAGTAGGCGGTGGCGACCACATACGGGCTGGTGCGCGCGTCGGCCGGCCGATCCGGCGGCGCGTTCGGGTCGAGCCAGTCGCCAAACTGGAACCCGGTGTTCCACAGCCGGCTCGCGCCGGCCCGTCCGGCGATCTGGTCGACCCAGGCGCGCATGCTGTCGAACTGCTGGGCGAGGATGTTTTTATCGCCGTAGCGCTGGTACAGCACCCACGGCACAATCACGGCGGCGTCGCCCCAGGCAGTGGCCGGCGTGAGCGGCCCGCTGATCACGTTGGGGATCACAAACGGCACGATTCCGGCTTCATCCTGATCGGCGGCCAGGTCGGCTAGCCACGATTGCAGGAAGCCGGCGCTGTCGTACAGAAAGCAAGCGCTGGGCGAAAAGACCTGGATGTCGCCGGTCCAGCCCAGGCGCTCGTCGCGCTGCGGGCAATCGGTCGGAACATCCAGGAAGTTGCCGCGCATGCCCCAGACGATATTTTGGTGCAGCTGGTTGATCAGCGGATCAGAGCATTCGAACCAGCCGGTGCGCTCCATGTCGGAATGCACGACCACCGCCTGAATATCGCCGGCTTCCAGCGCGCCGGGCCAGCCTTCGACCTCGGCGTAGCGGAAGCCGTGGAAGGTGAAGCGCGGCTCCCAGATCTCCACGCCGCCGCCACGCAGGGTGTAGTGATCGGTCGCCAGCGCGCTGCGCAGCGGCCGGATGCTCAGCTCACCGCCTTCGAGCACCTCGGCGTGGCGCAGGCTGATCATCTGCCCCGCTGGCCCTTGCACCTTCAGGCGAAGCCAGCCGACCAGGTTTTGGCCGAAATCGACGATCGTGCGTCCTGATGGCGATGTGCTGATCGCCACCGGCCCGATCTGCTCGATCCGCCGCACCGGCGGGCCGGATGGCGCGAACAGGGTCGCGAGGTCGCGCTCGACCGGCCGCACCCCTGCCCAATCATTGTCGTCGTAGCCCGGCGCTGCCCAGCCGGGGCGCTCCAGGCGCGCATCGTAGCTTTCGCCATCGTAGATATCGCTGGCCTGGATCGGGCCACGCGCGGCGTGCCAGGTTTCGTCGGTGACAACCCGCTCGCTGCTGCCATCGGCATAGCTGACCTCAAGCTGGGCCAGCAGCGCCAGCCGGTCGCCGTAAATGTTGCGCCGCCCACCACCGAAGCTCAGCCGGCCGCGATACCAGCCATCGCCCAACATTGCGCCAAGCGTGTTGGCGCCCTCGCGCAGCATCTCAGTCACATCGAAGGTCTGGTAGCGCAGCCGGTGTGTGTAGCTCGTCCAGCCGGGCGCCAGCACGTGATCGCCGACGGTGGCGCCGTTCAGCTGGGCCTCGTACACGCCCAGCGCCGTCACGTACAGCCGCGCCTGTGTCACACCCGCGCGCACCTTGAACTCATGCCGCAGCAGCGGGCCAGGCTGCGCCTTGCTGGTATCTTCTTCCCAGTCGGGTGTCACGAAGCGCGCCGTCCAATCGCCCGGCGCAAGCAGCCCGGCCTCCACCGGCGCGGGCGCGCTCCACGCCGACGGCCGGCCATCCGCGCCCCAGACCCGCACGCGCAGCGTGAGCCGTTCGCGCGATGCCAGCGGCGCAAACGGCCAGTCCACCAGCACCGACTCATCCGAGTCGACCCGGCCGGTCTGCTCACGCGGCTGGCCATCCGCTGCGAAAGATTCGATCGCGTAGCCGGCCTGCCGCCACTCGTCAGGCGCATTCGCCACGGTCCACGATAGCCGGGGCCGCGCCGCGCCGATGCCAAGCGCGTCGCGCCGATGCTCGAAGCGGACGTCGGCGATGGTGATTTCGCCCGCAGCTTGGGCGCGTGTCGAGCGCTGGTACGTCATTTCCGCGTGTGTCAATTATTCCCTCCTTGGTCTAGCGTACTTCGAAATGCCCTTCCAGCCCGGTGGTTGAGTCGGGGCCAACCCAGACCTTGAACGCGCCCGGCTCTACCGTGGCGATCGCGCGCGTGCCGACATACGCGCCATCACGCAAAGTTGTGACCCGGTCTGCCAGCGCGAACAGTTCTTCCAGGCGGTGGGAGATAAACATCATATTCTCGCTGATCGCCGCAGTGGATCGAGCATACATCGCTCCCAGGAGCAACTCCGGTTGGCTCAATCGGCCGACAGTTCGTGTCGCCCAGGCGGCAAATCGCGCGGCGGCCGACCGGCAAACTCCAGGAGGATCGGTACAGGAGAATCAGCTGTCATGGCCTTAGCGCTGACCTCAACCGAAATCAGACCGTGTGGCGTGGGCACGCTGCCCCTGGCCCAGGCCAGGCGGCCCAGGCGCGGCACGATGCGGGCTTTGGTATAACCTGGCTCGGCCGGAGTGACTCCTAATGTATAGAATATCATGTCGCGGGTCGGTGTGCAGCTCCAGCCGTGAACATGCGTGCCCCAGCCCCAGCACTCGCCGATCGTGTCGTAGCCGTTGGTCAGGAACTCCGACCATCGCCGGTACAGGTCGGGCAGCCGGTCGGCCTTGCCCGCGAGAACCACCGCGTCGTGGACGGTG
>WNFV01013386.1_pt1 | contig 14130 bp, 10 predicted proteins | sample 5400101 | NCBI WGS metagenome assembly WNFV01 (sample SAMN13153361, study PRJNA577476) | soil metagenome | isolation source: 115 cm soil or saprolite under grassland replicate 1 | place: USA:California | collected 2016-06-15 | reverse complement strand
CCGTACTTCGTCGGCAACGTCATTGCGGACGAGCGCAAGCTTCTGGTGGCGTCGGCGGAGACTTTTCGTGAGCGGTTCAACGTCGCCGTGTACACCGACACGGAGGTCACTGCCATTGATCGTGCGGGGCAGCTGGTGACCGTACGTGACGTCCATACCGGAGCGGCGCGGCGGGAGCGTTACGACGTCCTCGTGCTCTCCCCGGGTGCAGCGCCCATTCGACCCGCGCTGCCCGGTGTCGACCTTCCCGGCGTCTTTGCCGTGCGCAGCATTCCCGATACGCGGCGGATCCGCGCCTGGATCACGGAGCGCAACGCGCAGACGGCAGTCGTCATCGGTGGCGGGTTCATCGGCCTCGAGATGGTCGAGAACCTGGTGCACCGGAAGCTCGGCGTGACGCTGCTGGAAAAGCTGCCGCAGGTGATGCCGCCGCTCGATGCGGAGATGGCGGTTCCGGTTAGCCGCCACCTCGAAGCGCGAGGTGTTCGGCTGCACCTCAGTGACGGTCTGGCGCGCATCGAAACCGGAGACGGATCCGAATTGGTCGTGGTTTCCGAGAGTGGCCTGCATCTGCCTGCGGATCTTGTGATTCTCGCTCTGGGTGTGCGACCGGAAACGGCGCTGGCCAAGGCCGCGGGGCTGCCGATCGGGCCGCGCGGCGGTATCGTGGTCGATGCACAGATGCGCACGCCCGATCCGCGCATCTGGGCCATGGGCGACGCCGTCGAGGTGCAAGATGTCCTCACCGGTCAAGAGACCGTGCTGCCGTTGGCCGGACCTGCCAACCGCCAAGGCCGGATTGCGGCCGAGGGCATCGCCGGCCGCTCCAGCCGTTTCCGTGGCGTTCAGGCGACGGCGGTGGTGGGCATCTTGGGAATGATCGTCGCTTCGACCGGCGCCAGTGAGAAGGGCCTACGGCGCGCCGGTGTCGGCGGCTTTCAGAAGGTATATCTGCATCCCGGCCATCACGCGGGTTACTACCCCGGAGCGCATCCGATACATCTCAAGCTGCTGTTCTCCGTGCCGGACGGTCGCATCCTCGGTGCGCAGGCGGTGGGCATGGAGGGTGTCGAGAAGCGTATCGACGTCATCGCCACCGCCATCCAGTTCAATGGGACGGTGCATGATCTCGCCGAGGCGGAGCTCTGTTACGCGCCCCAGTTCGGAGCGGCGAAGGACCCGGTGAATCTCGCGGGCATGCTTGCCGAGAACGTGCTCGGCCGAAGGACCGCGAGATCTGGCTCTCCTGTGGCGTGGGGCAGCGGGCGTACTACGCCACCCGATTCCTGGCACAACGCGGATATCGGCCCCGTAACCTCTCCGGCGGCTACACCACCTATACGGCACTACAGGCCGCGCGGATCGTGTCGTGAGGCGATACGGAACCATCCTACGACACGCAGCGGAGCGAGCTCATACAGATGTGATCGATTATGAAGATGACGAAGAGGACGAAGTCCTCGATGAGATCGATAAGCGCGTCACGCCTCTGCAACAGAGTCCCACCGACTGAGTTACACCTTTCAGACTCCGGGGAGTGTTCCACTCCCCTTTCTTATTGGCGCCCCCTGCGCTAGATGCGGACGGCGCGGGTGAGCTGCTGTGAGTTGACAGGCAGCACGGAATCGCGCTTCCGTGGGAACGGTATGCGAAAGAATTACACTATGCCTTCGGCTGGCCATGGCCGCTCTGCTCTTTACGCTGTTCGCTCCCCTGACGTCCGACTCGCCCGGATCGAGCGAGTCGTCAATTCGCTCCACAAGAAGCTGGAGGACTTCCGCATCGCTCTTGAACAGCTCGTGCCCCACCTAGGGCCCTTGAAGCGGAGCTTCACCTCCTCTCAGTCCTCGTGGGTGGATCGCGCTCAAGACTCAACCACCTCACGCTGCGTCGCTGATCCCTGACTTCTGATCGCCGAACCTATCGGCGCACACTACCGCGACAGCGAGCGGGTCGAACATGTTGAGCTGCTCGGAATCGAGTACGTTGCCGATGTGAACGTATGACGGCCGACGACTTCCGTTATGTTATCTACGCTCACGCTCCGCTCTCGTCTCGGGCAGCAGCGTCATCGACGGTCGCCGCGACGCCGGGTTTCCACGAGGGACGTCATCGACCGCGTGCTCGGTGGACTACGCACCCCACGGACCGAGCCGGACGAGACGGCGCGCGAGGTGTCCTTGACACCGCGCGAAGCGCGGCATAGATTGCGCGCAACCCGAGCCATGCCCCTGAGGACACGCACCGATCGCGCCAAAGGAGGCCGACCCATGTCGACAACACATCGTTTCTCTTCCATCCCCACGTGGTTGTTCGCTGTCGCGGTCCTGCTCGCCGGTGCAGTGATGGGCACCCTCGCGACCGCCCAAGCGCCGGTGAAGGAGGTCATCGTCGGCGAGGTCCTGCCGCTGTCGGGCGCCGCCGCCACGCAGGGCGGCCAGGTCCGGGCGGGCGCGGAGATCGCCGCCGAGGAGATCAACGCCGAGGGCGGCATCAAGTCGCTCGGCGGCGCCAAGATCAGGCTGGTCTTCGGCGACAGCAAGAGCACGCCCGACGGCGGCATGGCGGAGACGGAGCGGGTGGTGACACAGGAGAAGGCTGCCCTCCTCCTCGGCGCCTTCCAGAGCGGCGTGACCTTCCCCGCCACCGAGGTTGCCGAGCGCTACAAGACGCCGTGGATCGTCAACGTCGCCGTCAAGGACGAGATCACCGAACGCGGCTTTAAGTACGTCTTCCGCGACTTCAACAAGGCAAGCTACGACGTCAAGGAGATCCTGGAAGCCGTGGGGCTGTTCGCGAAGGAGACCGGCCAGAAGCCCAAGACGATTGCCATGCTCTACGAGGGCACGGACTGGGGCCGCTCCACCGCCACCTTTGTCAAGAAGATGTTTCCGGCCGCGGGCTATCCGGTCATCCTCGACGAGTCTTACCCGCCCAACCAGTCCGACTTCACCGCGCAGATCCTGAAGATCAAAGCGGCCAAGCCCGATTACCTGATCGGCTGCCTGTACACGCCGGACCACATCCTGTTCTCCAAACAGATCATGGAGCAGAAGCTCGACATCCCGTTCGGTTTCATGTCGGTGGGCGCCGGCAGCGAGGACCCCGCCTTCTACAAGGCGGTGCCCCCGCAGAGCGTCGCCTACATGTGGGTCCAGGAGGACTGGGACATCCTCGCCTCTAAGCGGCCGTGGTACCCGTCGATCAACGAGAAGGCCAAGCCCAAGATCGGCTTCGACATGAACTCGTATGTCGCGGCGGGCTACGGCACCATGTACCTCGTCAAGGATGTGCTCGAGCGGGCCAAGCACGATCCCGACCTCGCCAAGTACCGGAGCAATATCCGCGACGCCGTCGCCGCCACCGACATCTCGGTGGACAAGTGCCAGACCATCGCGCGCAAGGCGGGGGGCCAGACCTACTGCCCCGCCCTCATTCGCGGCATCACCCGGATCAAGTTCGACGCCCAGGGCCAGAACACCAACTCCCACGGGCTCATCAGCCAGAACTTGAACGGCCGGCGCACGATCCTCGCGCCCACCGAGTTCCGTGAGGCGGGCGCGAAGCCGGTGTGGCCGGTGCCGCGCTGGGCCGACCGCAAGTAATCGCCGGAATCGAGCCGATCCCGGAGTGAGGGCGGCGCGCGCGGCCGCCCTCACTTCCCTCATCCCGCGGCACCTCGCCGGACAGGAGAGCGCCTCATGATCGAGACACTCGCCCAATCGCTCGTGACGGGCCTGCTGCTCGGCGGCTTCTACGGAGCCATCGCGATCGGGCTCAGCCTCATCTTCGGTATCGTCCGGGTGGTCAACTTCGCCCATGGCAGCCTCCTCATGGCCGCCATGTACGCGAGCTACTGGCTGTGGGCGCTGCTCGGCGTCAACCCATACCTCTCCATCCCCATCGTGGGACCGCTCTTCTTCGTCCTTGGCTATGCCGTGCAGAACGTGCTGATCCGCCCCATGTTCGTGCGCGAGCGCGCCCTCGTCATCGAGCCGCTCGGCGTACTCCTCCTCATGGCCGGGTTCGACCTCGTCCTGTCCAACCTCGCCCTGCTGTTCTTCCGCGCCGATTACCGCGGCGCGACGGTCACGTTCGGCTCCGGCACGTTCCCCTTCTTCTTCATGGATCTCTCCATCCCGCGCACGCTCGTCTTCGTCCTCGCCTTCGTCATGACGGGCGGGCTCGCGTGGCTCCTGAAGCGCACCGAGTTCGGCACCGCCATCCGCTCGGTCGGCCAGAACCGCGAGGCGGCCGCGCTCTGCGGCGTCAACGTCTACCGCGTCTACAACGTCACCTTCGGCCTCGGCACGGCCGTGCTCGCCATCGCGGGCGCCGCCATCGTGCCCTTCTACTACGTCAACCCGGCCATGGGCCCGCCCCTCGCCATCAAATCGTTCATGGCGGTGGTGCTGGGCGGGCTCGGCAGCGTGCCGGGAGCCCTTGTCGGCGGCCTCGTCCTCGGCGTGGTCGAGTCCGTGGCCGCGCAGTTCGTGCCCGCCACCGCCGCCGCGATCTTCTCCTTTGTTCTCTTCGCGGTCGTCCTCCTGACGCGACCGCGGGGGCTCATGGGAACGCTCGACGTATGAGCGCCTCCCCCCTCGACCGGGCGCTCATCGTCGCCGCCCTCTCCGTCTTCGCCGCCGTCCCGCTCGTCGTCAGCGACATCGTCTATCTGCATATCTTCATCCTGATCTTCTACTTCGCCTTCCTCGCGAGCGCGTGGAGCCTCGTCGCCCTCGCCGGGCAGCTCTCGCTCGGGCACTCGGCCTTCCTCGGCATCGGCGCCTACACCTCCACGCTCCTCTTCATGGAGCTCGGGGTCACGCCCTGGTTCGGGATGTTGGCGGGAGCGCTCCTGGCGACGGCGGTGGGCGTCGTCGTCGGCTGGCCCGCCTTCCGCCTCCGCGGGCCCTACTTCGCGCTCACCACCATCGCCTTCACCGAGATCCTCCGGATCTACGTGGAGAACACGGAAACGGGACCGTTCGGGCTGCCGCTGCGCGCGGCGATGGGACTGCTCATCCCGCTCAGGGGCGAGGCGCCGGCGATCTTCCAGTTCGAAGGCAAGGTGCCGTACTACTACGTCGGCCTCGCGATGATGTGCCTGGCCGTGCTCGTGAGCCATTCGATGAACCGCATGCGGATCGGCTATTACCTGGCGGCGATCCGCGGCGACCGCGACGCCGCCGAGTCACTCGGCATCAACATCACGACCTACAACCTGATCGCCATGGCGATCAGCTGCTTCCTGACCGCCCTCGGCGGCACCTTCTACGCCCAGTACTTCCGCTATGTCAACCCGACGCGCCTCCTCGGCGTCGACCTCGCCATCGAGATCGCCCTCGTCGGCCTCATCGGCGGCTGGCAGACCGTGCTCGGCCCTGTCATCGGCTCCATCCTCCTCAGCCCCACGAGCGAGATCATCCGCGGCCAGCTGGGCGGCACCTACGCCGGCTTGCACCTCTTCCTCTACGGCCTCGTGATGATGCTCGTGATTCTGTTCCTCCCCAAGGGGCTCCACGACCCGCTCATGGCGCTGCTCGCGGAGCCGGCGCCGCCGGCGCGACTGTCACCGATCCGAGCGCGGGCCGCCACGTCCGCGCCCTTGCTCGAGATTCGCGGGCTCGCCAACCGCTTTGGCGGACTCGTCGCCGTCAACGACTTCGACCTCACCGTCGCCGACGGCGAGATCCTCGGACTCATCGGGCCGAACGGGGCGGGCAAGACCACGGTGTTCAACATGGCGGCGTGCTATTTCCAGCCGGATGCCGGCCAGATCGCCTTCGCGGGAAAGAGCCTCATCGGACTCCGCCCCGACCAGGCCTGCGCGCTCGGCATCGGCCGGACCTTCCAGGTGACCAAGCCCTTCCCGGAGAGCACCGTGCTCGCCAACGTGATGGTCGGTGCGTTCTGCCGCGTGCGGAGCACGCGCGAGGCTCGGCGCGTCGCCCTCGAGGCGCTCGACACGGTAGAGTTCGCGCACCGACGTGACGTCCTCGGCCACGAGCTGACCGTGGCCGAGCGCAAGCGCGTGGAAGTCGCCCGCGCCCTCGCGACGGGGCCGCGCCTCCTGCTCCTCGATGAGCCCATCGCGGGGCTGAACGCGACGGAGAAGGCGCACCTCCTCGGCCTTCTGCGCGAGGTCCGCGACCGTCGCGGCCTCGCCATCATTCTCGTCGAACACGACATGAAGGCGGTGATGTCGCTCTGCGAGCGCGTCGCGCTCATGCACCGGGGTGAGAAGCTGCTCGAGGGCGCTCCGGCCGAGGTCGCGCGAGATCCGCGGGCCATCGCGGCCTACCTCGGAGAGGACTATGCCGCTGCTTGAGGTGCGAGGGCTCCACTCGGGCTACAAGGACGTCTCCGTGCTCCACGGCATCTCGCTTTCCGTGGACGAGGGGGAGATCGTGACCGTCGTCGGCTCGAACGGCGCCGGAAAGACCACGCTCCTGCGCACCATCTCCGGGCTCCTCGCGCCCTTCGCCGGCGAGGTGATGTTCGGCGGCGAGCCGATCCACGGGCTCCCCCCGCACCGGGTCGTCGAGAAGGGTGTCGTGCAAGTGCCGGAGGGCCGCCAGCTCTTCAGCCATCTCACCGTCGCCGAGAACCTGGTCGTCGGCTCCCATGTCGCCGCCGCCCGCGCCCAGCGCGCCCAGTCTCTGACGATGATCCTCGAACTGTTCCCGGTCCTCGCCGAGCGCCAAGAGCAGATCGCCAGCACGCTCTCGGGCGGCGAGCAGCAGATGCTGGCGACGGCGCGCGCGCTGATGGCCCGTCCGCGTATCCTTATGCTCGACGAGCCCTCATGGGGGCTCGCCCCCATGATGGTCCGCCGCCTCTTCGAGGCGCTCGATCGGATCAACCGGCAGGGCGTGACCATCGTCTTGGTGGAGCAGAACGTCCAGCAGGCGCTCAGCATGGCCCATCGGGGCTATGTCCTCGAGCGCGGAGCCCTCGTGATGGAAGGGACGGGGCCGGCGCTGCTCGACGACCCCGCGCTCAAGACCGCGTATCTCGGTCTCTGAGGGGGTGAGCGCGACGGTGATCTCACGAATGGCGATCTCCGCACCAAGCTTGCGGCCACTTCCTTTCCCTCCACGACGATGCCGCACGCCAGAGTGCCCAGACGACTCGGCTCGTCCACCGTCTCCACCTGAGCCTTCGGGTCGTCCTGGCCGTTCTGCTGCCAGTCGCGGGTTCCACGGCGGCGGCCCAGACTCAGCCCGCCCGTCCGCGGGGCCCCGCCCCAGGGCATGAGCTGCCCCATCTCGCGACGAGTTCTACGGCAGACGCGGCGCGAGCGGTGCTTGCTGAAACTGAAGTCGAAGAAGCGTAACGGTGTCCGCGACGTCCTCTCCGCAACCGGCACAGACCGTTCCATAGGGCGATTCTGCGCCGTCATGTGTGGGATGGGCAAGCAGCTCAAAGGTCGCGGGTCGCCGCCATGACGTGCCGCCTGATCCGGTGTACAAGAGGACGACGGACCCGGCTCAGGAGGTCAGCGACGAACCCGGTCGGCATCAGGCGCCGGGCGAGCCGGGTGGCCGGCGCGTATTCTTTGTGCTCTTACTTTCTGCCAGATGCTTTCTTCAGAGCCTCCATATCCAGTTTTTTCATCGACAGCATCGCTGTCATGACGTTTTCAGCTTTGACGGGATCGGGATCACTCACAAGTTCGCCTAAAACTGCAGGCACTATTTGCCAGGAGACACCGAACGTATCATGCTCAATCCAGCCGCATTGTCCGTCCTTGCCGCCTTGACCGAGCTTGGCCCAAAAGTAGTCAATTTCTTCCTGCGTCTCGCAGTTCACGACAAACGATGTGGCTGGGCTGAACTGAAAGAGAGGGCCACCGTTCAAGCCCAGAAACTTCTGGCCATCCAGTTCAAACTCGACGGTCATGACTGCACCCTTCCGTTGCTCGGAAGCTTTCGCTCCCGATTCTCCGTACCGGGCTATCTTGCCGATCTTGGCGCTGCGGCCGCCCTCGGCGAAAACCCTCACGTAAAAGTTCGCTGCTTCTTCTGCCTGTTTCTCAAACCATAGGCATGTGGTGATATTGGACATGAGGTCATTTCCCCTTGCTCACCCAGCGCTGATCCGGCTGCATCATGCTGACACGGTTGCCTTCACTGTCAAAGAATGACACGTAGAGACCGTAGCGTGGTAGCTCCATGGGCTCGCCAAGTACTTTGCCGCCGGCATCTGCGACTTTCTTCATGGATGCTTTGATGTCATCCACGGCGATAACTACGGACGGATACTGAGCCGGCCAGTCGTTCCTTTTCGGATAAAAACCACCATTGATCATGCCCGGCATCTTCGGGCGGCGGCTCGTGTCAGTCTCCGTCGTGGTCACGAGAACATAGTCTCCCATTTCCGGCCCAAGCTGCTCTGTCTTCCAGCCGAAGGCGCTCTCATAAAACGTTCGCATCCGGCTTCTGTCTTCGGCCGGCATTTCAAAATGAACCACTGGATTCATTGTCGTTTCTCCTTCAATTCTTGAACGGTGGGAGCTGAGCCAGGGTGCCTTCGTGGTCTCTCAACGTCGCGAGCCCTGGGGTGCCATAATTCCGGGACGCCCATAAACCTTAGGCTACCCCAGCGGTCAAGCGCGCACACGCGATCGGCTCCTGCTGTTGACCATCGGGCGCAAAGCGGCTCGAGCACCGCGCGCGCGTGGCGCCGATGGTGGTCCGCATCTGCGAGATCGAGGGCATGCTGGCCCACAAGGCCAGCGCGGACCTGCGCGAGCGCCGTTACGGGGGCCGTTCCCGGATCAGCTGATCGAACGGAGAAGGCGACCGAAGCCGGGGATGACCTCGCGCACGCCGGCCAGCCGCAGCGCCTGCCAGAGACAGGCCTGGTTGCTGCTGATCACCGGCTTGCCGAGGTCGCGCTCGAGCCTTTCGAGGACGGCGACGGTGGGGAGCCCGGTGCCGCTCAGCAGCACGGCTTCGGCCGCGGGCACGTCGGCCTGGCGCGCGAGAAGATCCGCACGCTCCTCGCTCTCGGCGTAGATGTCCTGCACGCCGGCGAGCCGGTGATAGCCGACGACCTGCAAGCCGGCCGCCTCCCAGTAGGCCCTGCCCAGCCGGCTGATCGACTCCGGGTACGGCGTGCCGAGCGCGAGCCGCTTCACGCCCAGGTGCTGGAGCGCCGCTAGCACCGCGTGCGCCGCCAGGAGCGCCGGGGCGCCGGTCAAGGACGCGATGCGCTCGATGAGCGGCTGCTCGTTGCCAAAGCCCAGGGCGTAGCTCGATGCCGTGTGGGCCAGGATGACCACGGCGGGGCGCACCTCGCCAAGCGCCGTCGCCGGGCCCGCCAGCCCCTCGCGATACGCGCGCGTGCGCTCCTCCATCCCCGCGGCGCCGCCGGGCGGACCGATCGAGGGCGGCGCCTCCAGACGCGCGAAGTGAAGGCTGACGCCCGGCGGCGCCATGCCGTAGAGCTCGGGCTCCACGGTCGGATTCCCGGGTGGAAGTAACACGCCGAGACGCGCGCGCCAGCCGAACATCAAGCCCTCACGGTGTGTTGAAGCTGCTCGGAAGCACGGCACTGACGTTTCGTAGTCTCGTCAATCAAGACCAGAAAACAGCCAAATCTCATGTCTTGTCGCCGGCAATGGTCACGGCGGGCCGAGGGTTAGGACCGGACGAAAAGTCGAGCGAGAATCGAAATCTTTGCGTGGGTGTATCGAGCCCCTCCGCCGTCAGAATCCCTCGGTATTCGCCAAATGTAGAGAAATACTTGACAGGATCCTGCGGAGGAGCGAGATGGAACAGGAATGTTGTGTCTCGAAGTGTCTGCGTCAGTAGGTCAACGTGCACGGCATGGTCACTATCTAGGCTAGGATTGACGCCTATCGGCTGGCCTTCAAGTGACGTATCTCCCGTGACCAGCAACGGAGAAGGAAGCACGAGTCGGTGCCGGCTCCCATTGGGCAGCTCAAGTTCCTTCAGTTTGATCCTAGCGTTTTGTACGGTTCGGCCACCGACGACTCGCACTCCCACTCGTATCCATATCTCAAGGGTCCTTTTGGCTGGATTAGTCCGAGTCGCGCTACACGAGAGGCATGTAGGATCCCACACGAGATCGAGCGCGGGAGATAGCGCACGCTCAAGTTCGCGCACGTGAGCACTAAGCGCATTCCCCCGTTGACGCTCACGCCGCCAGACTTCATAAGTGGCATGCACTCCGCAGAAGACTGCCGCTGCGGCGGGCATCAGCGTCACCCAATGGGAAGGGAAGACGAGCGCTAGCAGAAACGCAAGAACAGTGAGGAACACTGAGGCCGCGCCACTCAAACGCGTGGCCCATTCGTGGCTAATTGCCCATAAGAAAGACAGAAATCGTTCGTTGTCCCGCACAACGGCAACATATCATTTCCCTTGCCTCAAGTAGATAATCGCGCTTGTCTGCAAGGCCCGCGTCCCTGGGCGCTTTGTTGCTCTGCCGCAATCACGAGCCTACGCTTGAGCGATGGCCCTCCTCTCCGACCTCGCGACGCTACGTGAGCGGGTGGCGAGGAGCCCCGGGCGCCTCGAGAAGCGGCGGCTCGTGGCCGAGTACCTACGCGGCCTGGCCCTCGAGGACGTGGCCCGTGCCGTCTCGTATCTCAGCGGCCGGGTCTTTCCGGCCTCGGATGCGCGGGTCCTGAACGTACGCGGCCTTCCGCGAGACGTGGAGTCGTCGCCGGAGAGCGGCCCGCTCACGCTCGGGGACGTGGCCGATGCCTTCGAAGCCGTGGCAGGAGCGGGCGGCTCTGGTGCCCGGCGCGCGCGGGAGACGCGGCTCGCCGAGCTGACCGGTCGCGCGTCGGGCGCCGAGCAGGATCTGCTTCGGCGGATCATCGGCGGCGAGATGCGGATGGGGCTCTCCGAGGGGCTGGTGCTCGAGGCGATCGGCGAGGCGGCCGGCGTGGAGCTGCCGGTGGTCCGGCGCGCGGCCCTGGTGACGGGCGACCTGGCCGCCGTCGCCACGCTGGCGCTCGGAGAGGGCGCCTCGGCATTGCTCGCCGCCCGGCCCCGACTCTTCGTCCCGCTCCTCCCCATGCTGGCCGAGATCGCCGGGGGATTCGAGGAGGCGCTGGCCGCCCACGGCGGCACGTCCGCGCTCGAGTACAAGTACGACGGCGCGCGGATCCAGCTCCACAGCGATGGGATGCGCGTGGCCATCTGGAGCCGACGCCTCTCGGACGTCACCCGCAGCCTGCCGGACATCGTCGACATCGCGCGGCGCGATCTCGGCAGGGCGCCGTTCATCCTGGACGGTGAGGTCATGGCGCTCGACTCGGCCGGCCGGCCGCTGCCGTTCCAGGAGCTGATGCGCCGCTTCCGACGGGTGCACGACGTGGAGGCGGCCCTCGGAGCCATGCCGCTCGTGCTCCACCTCTTCGACTGCTTGATGGCCGAAGGCCGCTCGTGCCTCGACGAGCCCTACGCGCGACGGTGGGAGGCGCTCGAGGGCGTGACCGGCGGCCGCTGGCTGGCCGAGCGGGCGATCATCTCCTCGGCCGTCGACGGTGAGGCGTTCCTCGGCCGCGCGCTCGAGGCCGGCCACGAGGGCGTCATGGCCAAGGACCTCCGGAGCTCCTACGAGCCGGGTGGGCGGAAGAAGCGGTGGTTCAAGCTCAAGACGGCCCGCACCGTGGACTGCGTGATCGTCGCCGCCGACCGAGGCTCGGGGCGCCGCGTGGGCTGGCTGTCCAATTACCACCTGGCGGTGCGCGACGGGCTTGACTGGGCGGAGGTCGGCAAGACTTTCAAGGGGTTCACTGACCAGGAGTTCAGAGACATGACCGAGCGGCTCCAGGCTCTCGCCACGGCCGACGACGGCTACACCGTGCGGGTGCGGCCGGAGGTGGTGGTCGAGGTGGAGTACAACGAGATCCAGCGCATCTCGGTTTTTGAGCCGCCTGCCGAGCGGGACAAAGTTAGCGGTCCGTGCTGGAAGACCTGGGATAGCCTAAAGCGTCGGCCGATGCGGGCTGCAGGCCGTCGCGATCCTCGTGGGCGCGGCCCAGCGCTTCCTTCAGCCGCGTCAGGTCTTCCTCGATGCGGGCGCCCGGGTCCTCGCCGAGCAGGGCGGTGATCATGTGCGCGAGCTCGCCGCCCGGGGGGTTGTACTGCAGTGACACGCGCACCATAGTGCCGCCGCCGGCCATGGGCTCGAAGCGCACCGAGCCCGCGGACTCGACGCGCGAGCCCTCCGTCCGCCACGCGATCAGCTCGTTCGGCTTGTCGTTGATGATCTCCGCGTCCCACTCGAACTTGGCGCCCATGGGTCCCTTGACCACCCAGTGTGAGCGCGTATCCGATTGCACCGTCACGGATTCGAGATTCGGCATGATCGTCGGGAGGTTGCGGAAGTCCCGCCAGAAGCGGTAGATCTTCTCGGCCGGCTCGTCCATCGAGACCGCCCGCTCGACTTTGACTCCGAGATTGCCGCGACGACCCTGCTCGTCGGTGGCGCGGTCGATGCCGAGCAGGTGATAGACAGCGCAGAACCCCCGGAGACCGCGGTACAGGAGCGTGGCGCCTGCGGCGGCCAGGCCCCAGCCGCTGCGGGATCGACGGAGAAGCCCGAACGCCACCAGCCCGGATCCCAGGACGATGGAGGCGATCCGCTCGCCGTGTCCCACGTTCACCGATTGCGTCGTGGCCGGCCGCTCAGCTTGCGAAAGAGTCTGCATGTCGGGTCCCCTTCACGCGACGTGGTGTCGCAGGTTGAGTGGTTGTGCGCGCGTGGCGCCACAAAGATGCTTCGCAAGGAACGTGCCGGAGGCATAGAAGCAGAGGCCATTTCCCGACAGCTCGAAAAGCCAGTCTCGGGGGCCCGAAAGCCCGGTCGTCTGCTCGAAGGAAGACCGAATGGTCGCTGCGACTAGGAAGGACGTACCGGGTCAAGGCGAACCTTTCCGACCCCGGTCAGGGCCGCCGTGTTTCGAGCTCTCCCAGAAACCCCGCCTGGCCGCGAAGGATCTTTCGCTTGGCGTCCTCGATGGTGAACCAACCTGCGCGGTCAACCTCTTGAAATTCCTGGCGGCGACCCGATCCTGGCGGCCACTCCATCGAGAAGGTATTGCTCTTCAATGCTTCGGCGTCACAGTCGCCCTCGAACGCCCAGGCGTGCACGATCTTGCCGCCCGGCTGCTTCAGTGGCGTCAGCGGGATGAAGGGCCCACGGGCCGCCAGGCCGGTCTCCTCTTGGAATTCGCGTTTGGCCGCATCGAGGGGATCCTCTCCGGCTACATACTCACCTTTCGGAATCGACCAGGCGCCAGCATCCTTCTTCTTCCAGAAAGGCCCGCCGGGATGAACCAGCAAGACCTCCAGGCCTTCCCCGGAGCGCCGATACATGAGCAAGCCCGCGCTGAGCCTGGGCATATCGTCATCCTAGCAGCCGCCTGGAAGGCTGGTCGTCCGGGTGCCGGCACTCGGGCGCAGCGGCCGTTCGCGGGCTGGACTCAGCCTTGCATATCAAGGGCTTCAGTCCGACGCAGGCTTCTTCGAACAGGAGGGTCACAGTGCGCTGGCGTGACATGCGTGGTAGCGGCAATCTCGAAGACCGTGAAGCCGCCGGACCGGCCGGAGGCATGCTCGGCGGCGGCATGAAGCTCGGCGGCATGGGATTGATCGCCGTCCTGGCGATCAGCTGGTTCCTCGGGCTCAACCCCATGGATGTCTTGGACTCGCTCCAGGGTGGCGCGCCACCGTCGGCGCCCACCCAGGGCGGGGCGCCCCCGAGCGCCTCCGAGCCGGGGATCCGGGACGAGACCAAGGAGTTCATCGCCCGAGTGCTGGGCGACACGGAGGACACCTGGAGCGCGCTGTTCAAGCGGATCGGCGGCGAGTATCGCCCGCCGAAGCTCGTGCTCTTCCGCGGCGCCGTCGACTCAGCCTGCGGCTTCGCCAGCTCCGCGATGGGGCCCTTCTATTGCCCCAGGGACAGCCGCGTCTATCTCGATCGCGCGTTCTTCGAGGACCTCGCCAGGCGGTTCGGAGCGCCCGGCGAGTTCGCGCGTGCCTACGTGATTGCCCACGAGATTGGCCATCATGTGCAGAATCAGCTCGGCGTTACGGAGAAGGTGGCGCAGCGCGGGGGACGGAGCAGCCAGCTCTCCGT
>WNFV01006261.1_pt1 | contig 14138 bp, 14 predicted proteins | sample 5400101 | NCBI WGS metagenome assembly WNFV01 (sample SAMN13153361, study PRJNA577476) | soil metagenome | isolation source: 115 cm soil or saprolite under grassland replicate 1 | place: USA:California | collected 2016-06-15 | reverse complement strand
TTGGCCGGCCCAATTACCAGGGTGAGCGCGAGCAGGCCAAAGGCGACATAACCGGTGGCAATGGTGAATCGCGACAACGAGAAGTAACTCAGATCGAAGGCCAGTCCTTGACCCGCGGTGTGGCCGCCCATTTGAGTGGCCATATTCGAGGCCGTCCGGGCGGTGGGGAATGTGGCTGTGCTGGTGGTGTCGAGCTCGGCGGAGCCGGTCATGGTGAAGAGGGAAAGTCCCATCAGAAGGACGACGGCCAATCCGCTCGCCAGCGCGATTGGCGCGTGGTGCAGAAGGATGCGCCGCCGCCAGTCTCGGTTACGCGGCGCGGGAACCTGAGCAGCAGCTTCCATACTGGCGTCCTGCCCTGGTCACGTCATCCGCCCGAGTGGCCGGCGCCATGACTGCCGCCGTCACCCGAGCCATGGGGTCCGGCATTCATGGTGTGGTTCGCACCAGAGTGACCGCCGCTGTCGCCGATCCCACTCAAGAGCGCGGCGCTGACGAAAACACCGACCAGGACGAGGGCGATCAGCCCGGGCACCCTGATCCAGATTGGTATCCGCGCCTTCCACCCGCCCTCAGCCATGACTCGACCTCTCGGCGCGGGAGGCCATGCGGTGCAGCCTCGACTGACGATGGGTCTTGACGCTGGTGATCTCCGACGGCTGTAGGCCGGCCAGGGTAAGGCCGACAAGTGTCTGAACAGATTCCTCGGAGCGAAGACTCGCAGCCGCGGCCAGTGCGTGGATGCAGTAGCTCGCAAGCTGGTCCGCCGGCACATCGTCGCGGACCACATGAGCTTGCTGGCATTCCCGCAGCAGACCCTCGATGAGCTCACTCAGATGCTTTTCTGTCGGGGCGGCATGCTGATCGCGATGCAGTAGTGCGCGAAGCTCGTTTTCATGTCGCCTGTGCTGGATGTGCGCGAATGCCTCAAGCACTGCCACCAGCCGCTCCAATGGGGGTTCATCGCCGTCTCGCAGGGCTCCGAGCTGCTCGAGATGCCGGGAGACGTGGCGCTCGTGCCAGACGATCAGGATCGCCTCGACGTCGGGGAAGTACTTATAGAGGGTCGCGCGGCCGATGCCCGTGGTCTCAGCAATCTGGGACATGGTCACCGACCGCAGCCCATGCTCGGAGACCAAGTCGGCCGCCGATTGGAGGATGGCGTCACGGACCTCCTGGCGGTGCGTGGCAATGGTCTCTGTCCACAGCTTCGGCACAGCCGTAGTATACACCTCGTCGCATATGTGACACAATGACTTTAATAGTGACACATTGTCTGGAAGGAGCAGAACTATGGCCAAGCCCGTCCTTGAAGAGAGCGATCCCGGTTCCCCGCCCAACACCCCCCGGTGGGTAAAGATGTTCGGCATCGGCTTCGTCCTTCTGTTGCTGGGGATCGCCGTCATGTTCGTGCACGGATTCATGACTGGGACGGGGCCATTCCAGCACCAGCCGATGGGTCACTAGCCCAGCTCGAGAATTTCGGGTGACCATGCGACGTGCGCTGCGCAAGCTGGTTCTGCTTTTGCACATCACCTCGTCGGTCGGATGGATCGGTGCGATCGCTGCATTCCTCGCGCTCACCATCACCGGACTGACGACCGACGAATCTGCCGTCGTTTACGGCGCTTACGTCGGCATGTACTGGATTGGGTGGTACATCCTTGTGCCCCTCAGCTTTGCCTCGCTGCTGACCGGGCTGATCCAGTCCCTGGGCACGGAATGGGGCTTACTCCGCCACTACTGGATCATCGCCAAGCTCTTGATCAACGTCCTCGCCAACACAGTGCTCCTTCTCTACATGTTCGAGCTCGCGTCGCTTGTGGCCGTCGTGCCAACGTTGGCCGGCCGGGAGGCGGTCATGAGTCCGTCCCCGCTGCTGCACGCGAGCGCCGCCCTTGGTCTGTTGCTGACGGCGACTGTCCTCGGCGTCTACAAACCGCGAGGCATCACACCCTACGGCTGGCGCAAACAGCAGGAGCGGAGGAAACTACGCGGCCGGCAGCTTGAGTCGCCGTAGCAAGAGTGCGTTGACGGCGACAAGCAGACTCGAGCCTGACATCGACAGCGCGGCGATTTCAGGTCTGAGCACCAGGCCAAAGGCCGGTTCGAATACCCCCGCCGCGATCGGCAACGCGATCGAGTTGTAACCGACGGCCCAGGCCAGGTTCTGCCGCATCTTGCTAAGGGTGCCGCGGCCGATGGTGATTGCGGTCGGGACGTCAAGTGGGTCAGAACGCATCAAAACGACATCCGCGGTCTCGATCGCGACGTCGGTGCCGGCGCCGATCGCAATCCCAAGGTCGGCCTGGGCAAGCGCCGGGGCATCGTTGACGCCGTCGCCGACCATCGCCACCTTTCTTCCCGCCTTCTGGAGGTCAGAGATTCGACTCGCCTTATCACTGGGCAGCACCTCCGCGATCACCGTCGTGATGCCGAGCTCGCGACCGATGCGCTCCGCCGTCGTCCGGTTGTCGCCGCTCAACATGACGACGTCAACGCCCTGGTCCTTCAGCGCAGCCACCGCTGCCTTGGCGGTCGGCCGGGGAGCATCGCTGATGCCGATCAAGCCTGCCGGCCTATGGTCGATCGCGACCAGGACGACGGTCTTGCCTTGGGCAGCCATCTGGTCGCGCTGCGAAACCAGGCCATCAAGGCTTACCTGTTCCCGCTCCATCAATCGGAGGTTGCCGACCGCCACCTGGTGGCCTTCGACGGTGGCGACAGCTCCGTGCCCGGGAACGTTCTGAAAGCCGGTGGCCTGAGCACGCGACATGCCGGATCCCCGAGCCCGATCGACGATCGCCTTGGCGAGAGGATGCTCCGAGTCCTGTTCGACCGCCGCCGCCAGCCTGAGCACGTCGTCTTCCTTCCAGCCGTCGGCGTGGACCTCGGTGACTTCGGGCGCGCCCTTGGTCAGCGTGCCGGTCTTGTCCATGACGACAACGTCGAGACGAGCCGCAGCTTCAATCGCGCCCGCGTTCTTGAAAAGGATCCCGCGCCTGGCGCCGAGGCCGCTGCCGACCATGATCGCGGTCGGCGTAGCGAGGCCGAGCGCGTCTGGGCAGGTAATGACGACGACGGTGATCGCGAAGAGCATGGCGGCGCTGAAGCTGCTGCCGGTAAGCAGCCAGACCACGAGTGTCAGAGTGCCGCCGACAAGAGCCACCAGAACCAGCCAGAAAGCCGCACGGTCGGCCAGCTGCTGGCCCGGCGCCTTCGAATTCTGGGCGCTCTGGACCAGCTTCACAATCTGCGCGAGCGCGGTGTCAGAGCCCACGCGCGTGGCGTGCGCTCGCAGTGTGCCGTTCTTGTTGATCGAGCCACCGATGAGAGCTGATCCCGGCGACTTCGAGACCGGCAGACTCTCACCGGTGACGACCGACTCGTCGACCTCGCTCGTGCCTTCCACGACTTCAGCGTCGACCGGCACCTTGGAGCCCGGTCGAATCAGCAGCAGGTCGCCGGTCCCGACCCGTGAGGTCGGCAGCTCGACCTGCTCGCCATCCCGCAGCACTAGAGCTTTTGGCGGGGCCAGGTTGAGCAGGGCTCGGATGGCGTCGTTGGCGCCACCGCGGGCTCGCATCTCGAACCAATGGCCCAGGAGAACGAACGAGGCCAAAACGGTGGATGCCTCGTAGAAGACATCGCCTCCACCCCGCAGGGTGACGATTACCGAATAGAGCCAGCCGGCGGCGACCGCGACCGCGACCAGCACCATCATGTCGAGAGTTCGAGCCCGAAGGGCGCGCACGGCGCCGTCGAAGAAGATCCAGCACGAATAGCCGATGACGGGCAGGCTCAGGATCAGCTGGAAGACGTCGTCGCGCAGGCCAAAGGGTGCAGGCACCGTGAAATGGAGTACCTGGCGGCCGATCGCGGACCAGAGCAGGATGGGGATGGACAGGACCGCAGCCACCAGGAATCGGTCGCGCATGTCGCGGACCATGGAGTCCATCGACATCGGGGCGTGGCCGCCATGTCCCATCGCTTCGTGAGCGGAGAGGACGGGCGCCTCGTCACCCGCGTGTGCGGCCGGCATCCGAGGCTCGTCCATCGCCTCGCAGATGTGGTTGGGAACCGACTGACCGGCGCAGTGGTAGCCGCACTCCTCGACCCAATGCTTGAGGTCCGCCACACTGGTCCGTGCCGGATCGAAAGTCACGTTTGCCGTCTGGGCTGATGGATTTGCCGAGACGGCCAGCACGCCCGGCCGCCGGCTGAGCACCCGCTCGACGACCGCCTTCTCAGTCGCGAAACGAAGACCGCCCACGTGAAGCACGATCGACGCGGGGCTTCCAGGCACATACCCCTGGTGGGTATCATGCATGCATGCCAGGTTACACCAAGGACAAAAGGCGCATCCAGGCCCGCCTACGGAGAATCGAGGGACAGGTCCGGGGGATCCAGAAGATGGTGGATGAGGACCGCTACTGCATCGACGTGCTGACGCAGGTGAACGCAACGAAGGCGGCACTGGAGAGCGTGGCGCTGCAGCTGCTCGCCGATCACACGGAGCACTGCGTGACAGAAGCAATTCGAGCCGGTGACGGACGCCGCAAGGTCCGCGAGCTCAACCAGGCGGTTGAGCGGCTGGTCCGAAGTTAAGTCGGTGTTCTTCATCGACGCCATCGCCCGAGCCCTCCAGGCTTCGTTCTTCATGTTCTGGGAGGTCCTTTGGCCTCTGGCGCTTGGCTTCTTGCTTTCCGCCGCGGTCCAGACCGTCGTCTCGAAACGGGCAGTCGCCAGGACCCTGGGTCGCCCCGACCTAAAGGGTTTCGCGCTGGCCTGCGGCTTCGGCGCCGCCAGCTCTGCCTGCTCTTACGCCGCGGTCGCCGTCGCGAGGTCGCTGTTCAGGCGAGGCGCGAGCTTCGTCAACGCGATCATCTTCGAGTTCGCGTCGACCAACCTCGTCTTCGAGCTGGGACTGATCCTCCTCATCCTCCTGGGCTGGCAGTTCCTGGCCGCTGAGTTCGCCGGTGGCCTCTTGATGGCGGTTCTCCTCTGGATCCTTTTCAAGGTGACGCTGAGACCGCGCATGGTCGAAGAGGCGCGGCGCCAGGCGGAGCGCGGGATCGTTGCGTCCACCATGGAGGGCCACGGCGAGATGGACATGTCCATCTCGGAGGGGCCTTTCCTGCGCCGGCTGTTTTCCGGCCGTGCGTTCACCGCGATCTCCCACTACTTCTACATGGACGTGTACAGCCTTTGGACGGACCTCGGGCTCGGGTTCCTGATCGCGGGCGCGCTCGCCGCATGGGTCCCAATCAGCTTCTGGCAGGCCTTCTTCCTGACCGGCAACCCAACCCTCAACGAGTTCTGGAGCCCACTTGTCGGACCCATCATCTCGATGCTGAGCTTCGTCTGCTCGATCGGCAACGTGCCGCTCGCTGCGGTGCTCTGGAATGGCGGCATCAGCTTCGGTGGCGTGATCAGCTTCATCTTCGCCGACCTGATCATCCTGCCGATCCTCAACATCTACCGGAAGTACTACGGGGGCCGGATGTCGCTCTATCTCTTGGGTACCTCGTATGCTGCCATGGCGGTCGCGGGGTTCCTCATCGGTGGCGCTTTCCAACTCCTGGGACTGGCGCCTGCACACCACCACGTCGCGGTGTTCGAAACCGCCCCGAGCTGGAACTACACCTCGTTTCTGAATCTTGGTTTCCTGGGATTGATGGCTGTTCTCGGCTGGCGGTTCCTCACGACAGGCGGCCCGGAGATGCTCCGTGCCATGGCATTGCCGCCCGCCCAGGGTGCGGTGCTGGCCAGGGATCCCGTCTGTGGCATGAGCGTCGACCCGACGACCGCCACCCAGCGAGCTGCGTACGGCGGGACGATGTACTACTTCTGCTCCGCCGATTGTCGTTCGGCATTCGTGAAGGACCCGGCCAGGTATGCCGCGCCGGCAGGCGCTGTGGTCGGACGCGCAACGCACGGCAAACACCACACGTTAGAACGCGAAGGAGGCGGCATGGAAAACAAGGGAACAGCGATCGATCCCGTCTGCGGCATGACTGTCAACACCCAGACTGCCGAGTACCGATCCTTTCGTGACGGCCAGGCCTACTACTTCTGCTCGGCCGGCTGTAAGCAGCAGTTCGACAAAGATCCCACCAAGTACTTGTCCCAGCATGAAGGCGGACACCAGGCGCACTAGGTCGATGCACTCGCATCGCGAGGAGACTGGTCAACGACCGTTCGTCCCTGCACTCGGCCATCGGTTCCTGACGCCGCTCTATGACCCTCTTCTCCGCCTCCACATGCGTGAGCGCAAGTGGAGAAGCCGTTTCGTCGACCAGATGGAGATCCAGCCGGGGCTGCATATCCTGGACATCGGTAGCGGCACCGGAACCCTCACGGTCTTGGTCAAAGAACGCTGGCCGAGCGCCGAGGTGGTGGGTATCGATCCCGATCCGCAGATCCTGGGGATCGCGAGACGCAAAGCCGAAAGGAGCAGGGTCGAGATTCGGTTCGACGTCGGCTACGCCGACCAGCTGCCGTATTCAGACGCCAGCTTCGACCGCGTCGTCTCGAGCTTGGTTTTCCACCACTTGGCCCACGAGACCAAGGTGCTCGCTCTACAGGAAGCGTGGAGAGTTCTGCGTCCAGGGGGCGAGCTCCACATCGCCGACATCGGTCGCCCTCGAGGCGCTCTGACGCGCATCGCTGTCACCCCGTTCCGGCTTTTCGACGGCTTGGGCGCAACTGAAGACAACCTGGCCGGCCGCCTGCCAGCACTGATCATCGGCGCCGGCTTCTCCGAAGTCGTGGAGACGGGGCGGGTGTTGCTGGGTGTCCTCTGCCTCTATCGGGCGCTAAAGCCGCGCGTTACCTGATTGCCTCCCCAAGCGTGCTTAAGCTGATGGGCCGTTTCGTCGTAGGGACCGCGCTGATCCTGCTGACCGCTTGCCGGCTCCCCGGATCTGCCCAGGGCTGCGACACCGTCCAGATCGACTGGGTTGATTTCATCCAGGTTGGTTCGACCGAGTACGTTGCAGGTCCGGGCGTGCCGGCGACTCTTCAAGAAAGCGACCTCGGCCCGGTCGTGGGGCAGGTGAAGTTCAGGGTCGACGGCAACATCTGCGACCCGAAGTACAAGCCCAAGGATGGGGACGCCGCGTTTCTGGAGCCGGGGACACCGGTCTACGAGGTGAAAGGCAGCCCGCCGAGCCAGGTGCTGGCCGCCCGCCGAAACGGGCAGATACTGCGCTATCAGGCCATGGCGCCGGCCGGTTAGCTCGGCGGCTGGACGATGAAGAAACCAAGCCAGAAGTCGCTGGCTTCGATACGCCCGTTGCTGTCGAAATAGGCGCCCCACGTCTCCCGCCCCTGAAAAAAGCACGCCTGATTGCAGGCGAGATTCTTGTTGGCGTTCGGCAGGTAGAACGAGGTCTCCACCGGCGCGGCCTTGTCGGTGGTGTCGATCAGCCGGATACCCATCGTGTAGTTCGCGACCAGCAGCGTGTTCTCGCCTTTGACGTCAACGTTGTGGGCGTCCCAGGAAAAGAAGCGCTGAATCACGCCGTGGTATGAGCCTGAGCCCTGGCCGTTCAGCGCAGCCGCTTGCACCGGGTGGCCGTTGATGTGCCAGAAACCGACCTGGACTGGCGTGCAGTAAGAGGTGCCGTCGCACGCGTGCGTGTCCAGGACGTGCACTCCGCCCGTTCCGCCTACCCCGATCTCATCCTCCTGGTAGACCCAATCTCCGGATGGCGTTGCGGCAGCGTAGTGGGCGCAGCAGTTTCCAGGCTGGCCCGGATAGTCGTATGAGCCGACCTCAACCGGATGCGCTGGATCAGTGACATCCACGATCCGGAGACCGCTGTCCCAATAGGAGACGTAGTCGAGCATTCGGCCACTCCGCGGATGCCGCTGCAGGAAGCCTTCATGCGGCGAGTTGAACTGCTGGCAATCCTCATCGGATGGAAAGCAGCCTTGCGGCTCAGGCGATTGGTAGGTCCCAACCACAGCGCCCGTGAGGATGTTGAGGACGAAAACCGACTCCGTCCCGAACTCAAACGCGTTCGCATAGGCATAAGGACGTCCAGCCTCAGAGTCCGGATCGATCTGCACGGTGTGGATGCCACCGGGTAGAGCCACACGCCGAATCAGCGAGGGGTGAAGGGGGTCGGCCTGCGTGTCGTAAATGGAGATTCCCGAGAAGGCTCCGTCAGCGCTCCAGGGTTGATGGCTCACACCGAGGTAGCGCCCGACCAGGTCCAGGTCCGCGGAGTCGGATGTCAGGTCTGGGGCCGTGATTCTTGTTGATAGCCGGTCCGTCAACGCTGGGCGCGATGGGTCGACCGTGCTGATGACCGCAACGCCCTGATCGTCGAAGGAGCCGAGATAAGCGACGTGGCGGTCGGCGTCAGCGGCGACATTCGAGAACTGTCCGTCTTTCCACGGGTTCAGCGCACCGACCAGCTTCATCGGGTTCCCCGACGCCGCCGAGGTGATCGGTGTGAGTAGCGATGCGCAAGCGAACATCGACAGAGCGAGGACACGGAGGACTGTCTTGCCCATCTCTTCCACCCCCAGCCACGTAGTCTGAAACGGGCCACACCGGCTGTCAAACGGGCTTTGAGCAAAGCGGCCGACGAGACGCCGCCTTGGGTCAAAGGCAAGGTCGGATGCCGTGTATGCGCTGGCTGAACGGTCGTTCGTCCCCGCTCTGGCGGGCCATCCAGCCCGTAGGAATCTGTGGCCGCGGACCTATCTTGGACTCAGCTGTGCCGGCTCACGCGGGAACGCAAGCGGTCACGCCTTTGGCTGGTGTTCGATGACGTTGAGGAGACCATCACCGGGTTGGTTAGCGCGCATTTTGGGGCCGGGTGCAATCGTCCTAGCCATCGTGGCGTCATCCTGCGGTGAAGCGATTCAGGCAACCGTCGTTAATGGGACAGAGCCGATGTCGCCTGTGGTAGTCGAGCGGTGTGCAGCGCCCGATCGTCACGACACCTGTCGATCTTCGGGTCGATTCACGAGCTTGCCGGACAGGCACGGGTAGTGAAACGCTGAAATTAGGCCCTTTCGCCGATGCGGGCGGGCACAAGCAACCCATATGTTGGGGCCACGTCCAGAAGTTCAGGAGGTGGCCCATGTTCCGTCCCATCGTTCGTCTCTGGTTGCTCATCTTCGTGCCGTTCGCGGTCCTGCCGCTCACGTTCCTCTCCGGGCTCGTGGTGCCTTACACAGCGCTGTGGGGCCATGCGGTGTTCCACCTCATCTATTTGCCGATCGCGGCCGCCGCGTGCTGGGCGCTCTGGCGTTTCGTCCGCGAGCCCTCGCACCTCGCCCTGCGCGTGATCGCGGCTTTGATGCTGCTCTGCCAGACCTCCTTTCTCTTCGGTCACGCCGGCGAGCTGGTGTCGGTGGCGCAGCGGGGCTTCTTCAGCGCACCTTACTCAATCTTTTCCGAGAACCCTCACATGTTCTTCGCGACCTTCGCGGTGGCCGGGATCATGGCGAGCGAGCTGCTGCTCATCGTGCTGACAGTCACCGCTGTCGTCCAGCGACTCCTCCGTCGTTCGCCAAGAGTCACGGCTGGGCAAGGTTCTACCTCGACCTGACCGAGCGGGCGCGAAGTCATGGAACTGATCGAGGGCTGCATACGCCTACCGTCAAGACCCATTTCTCACCGGTCGCGTAACTGGGACAATCTGCGCGTGAAGACGAGAGCGGTCACGGGCCTGCTCCCACTCGGCTTTGCGGTTCTCGTCAGCGCCTTGATTGCGTTCGCAGCGCGAGTCATGGGCCCCGCTTACTTCGGGAATGACCCCGCAGTGGTTGCGGCGCTCGGCGTTGGTGCTCTGGCGACTGCGGCGGTCGGCCACGCGACCTGGCGGAACGACCGCACTGTTGGTATCACGATCGTGCTGGCCGCATGGACGCTCGTGGCCTATCTCCTCTTGCTGGGTCTCGCGAGCTTGACGCATGCGAGCGCCGTCGTCAGGTTGGCGGTCGGTGGACACATGCCACCGCTGACGTTGTTTGTAGTAACCGGATTAGTTGCCCGGCGCACCCTGCTGGGCGGCCGCACAATCGGCTGGCCCGTGCTCGCCTCGGTCGCGCTCGCTGGGATTCTCTTCGGGGCTACGTTTACCCTCGCTCATCCGGGGTCTCCCTTCGAAGCCGTGTCGCCGATCTTTGACCTGCCCGGTCCTGTTCAGGCCGCGGCCATGTCACTGAGCTTCGTGTGGCTGGCCACCTTGTTGCTCCCTCCGGCGCTGCTGATCTGGTCTCGACGCAGTGACACGCGTGCTGATCCAGGACGCCTCGCCACCGCCGCGGTCGCGTCTCTTGTGCCCGTCTGCCAGATATTGCTGTGCACTCTGCTCGGTTTCGCTGTCAACGCAAGCGGACTCAGCCCGGACGGTGGCGCGGTCATCCTGCTGGTCGGACTTGGAGCAGCGTGGCCGCTGACCGCAGTCGGCTACGGACTGGCGATTCGTGGACGCGCCGCCCCCTACACTGTCAGTACCGGCGTGCTGGCGCGCGCTGGTTCGCTTGTTCTCGGACTGATGACTGCGATGATCGCCATCTGTGCCGGACTCTTCGTCAGCCTCGGCCATGGGATTGGGACCACACTCGCCATCGCGGTCTCGGTAGTTGTCGTGGCGCTTGCTCTGCGGCCGATCGCAGCTCGTGTTCTGGCGGCGGTCATCGGCGAGGCCACATATCCCAACCGAGCTGGGACCACATCAGATGGCGCCAGCCATCCAGTGCGGCGCGAGCCATCGCGGATGTCACCGCTGTCAGGGCGCGAGAGGGAAGTCTTGCGGTTGCTGGCAGCCGGTCTGAGCAACGCGGGAATAGCGGCCGAGCTCGTGCTTTCGGAGCGCACCATCGACGCTCATCTCAGATCGGTCTTTGGCAAGCTCGAGCTGCCAGATTCGAGGCACGACAATCGCCGTGTCCAGGCAGCCGCCATCTGGGCCAGCGAATCGCATGTTCCAGCTCAACTCGTCGACGCGCCGGAAATGAAGGTCTGAGAGCGTGTCGTCCAGATTCCGGGCGTTCCCTGGATAAACACCGACCTCTTCCAGGCGCTACTTGCGGAAGCTGGGCCCTCATCGCCGAGCAGTCGTTAAGGCGACCGGCGGCCGACCGAATGCAGTAGTTCGTGTAGTAATCCGTGAGAGAAGCGGCTCATTGCTGGACGCGGGTTGGCCCGACGGGCGAAATTTCGAACTGAAAACCGTTAGAAACGGCATGGTTGGACGAACTAGCGTGTGATTCGGGACCGTGAGGCCCCGGGTTCAAATCTCGGGCCCCTGACCAGTTCTCGTTCAATGCTGATAGCGCCCGAACCCGTGATGTGACAAGGCCGCTGTTATCTGTAGTAGTTGTGCAGTAGTCTCGCGTGTGACCACGCGATGTCGATTGCTCGCGGCGGATGGGTCAAACGCCCAGGGTCCTTCGATCGACGCGGAGTTAGACTTGGTCGAGTTACACAGGCGGCTCTAGGTCTCGAGGAGGGAAGCAGCCATGAGACGTTTTTGGGCGTTTGCATTGGCAGTCGGGTTGCCGGTGGCGCTGATGCCCGTAGGAGTCCTGGCCGACAGCGAGTCTCACACCTATGCGCTCCATATGGAGGGGTCGAACTTCGGTGTAGCCGCCAACGGAGATCACATTGCAATCGATGGTATGGCGGAGTTCTCCATCAACCCGAAGTCTGTCGAGGGCAACGGCAATTTCACGCATACGGACAGCGGTGGCACTGTCATCGGCGCAGGCACGTGGACGGCGAACGAGTTACTCAACTACCAGTCCTACGGTTGTGGGATCGTCCACTTTCCTGACGGTGACGTGATTCTGCCCCCCAACTTCTGCGGTGGGGCGGTGAAGATGAGCGTCACGCTCACGACGCCCCTCGGGGAGCTGCCGGGAACCATGACAGTGATCTGCATCATCGGGCCCAACCCGCCCAACAGCATCGACGCGAAAGCGGGGGAAGGTGCGATGTTGGTCGTCCCCGGTATCCTGAACTTCAACCACACGGATGGCGGGGACAACGTCATCATCCAGACGAGCTGAGCAATCCAGCAGCAGGAGCGGTCCGCTACACACCGGTGCTCGGGCCGCTCCGCCGATTGCATCGCGCGTAGGAGGGCCCGTTAGGCCTCGAGCGAAAACTCTCCACCGGTCGGCGCCCTCAGTTGATCCACACAGATTGGTGCAATGTGCGATCAAGAGTCGGAACGCTACGCGCCTTATCAGCTCTTTCGAATCGCGCGGCGTCTCAAGAATCTTCGTCGTCATGCCGCGCAACAGCTCAACTTGGACACATCGCAAGTAAACGTTTGGGCCGCGAGCTTGAACGCTTCCGCAAACGTCAGGTGGGGCGACCAGGTTGACGCGACGTGATCGGTGGTCAGGCCGAACTGAATTGCATAAACAGCCGCCTGGATGACGTCGCCCGCGCCGTCGCCGACCGCGGTGGCGCCGATGATTCGCCCCGTTTTTCGTTCGGCCACGATCTAGACAAAGCCGCGCGTGTCGCGGTTGACCAACGCGCGGGGCACTGCTGAAAGCAGCAACACGCGGCATTCGCACTGGATCCCCTGGGCCGTTGGCCTGCTCATCGGTAAGTCCCGCCGCGGCGACCGTCGGTCCAGTGAAGATGACCCTGGGCAGCGAGGTGAAGTCGACCTTCAGATCCGCTCCGTCCAGCGCGTTGCGCGCCTCATCTCTGTAGTACTCCATGTAGTAATCCGCTGGAAGAACGGATCGAAGCTGGACGGATGCGGTCTTGGCGCTCGAGGTTTCGGGTTGAAAACACCTAATTCGAACGTGGCTGGACGAGTTATCGTCTGATTCGGGACCGTGAGGCCCAGGGTTCAAATCCCGGCCCCCGACCAGTTTTAACTCAGAATTCGGGGTTGGCGACGTTCGCGGTGGCGATTTCGGCCCTGGGGGTCACAGCGGGTCACGGAGTTACCGCGACCCCAAGCTGCCTTGGACCGCACCGGCGCTACGATGGGCGATCGATGAGTTCCAGGGTGGTCTCCGGCGGAGTGGTCCATACCGTCCCGATGGACGTGAGACGCGTCTTGATTGCCAGCCCAAAGGCTCTGGCGGCTTGGGAAGACCTCACTCCTCTTGCCCGCAATGAGTGGATCTGCTGGGTGCTCTGGCCAAAGAAAGCAGAAACCAGGAGCCAACACATCCAGCGATTGCGATCCGAACTCCTGGAAGGAAAGCGGCGGCCGTGTTGTTGGCTTGGCTGCACGCACCGAAAGGACAAGGAGCTGAGCCCTTCGGTCCGCTGGGTGCTGAGCCACCGCAGCAAAGCATCGGCATGAACGACGCATCCGCGTCCCAACAGATCGATGCCATCATCGGGAAGACCACCGGCTGGAGGGGTGAGAGGCTGGGCCAACTGCGGGCGCTGATCAGAGGCGCCGACCCCGGCGTAATCGAAGAGGTGAAGTGGAAGAAACCCTCCCGCCCCGAGGGGGTGCCCGTCTGGTCCCACGACGGCATCGTCTGTATAGGCGAGGTCCTCAAGAACGCCGTGAGGCTGACGTTTCCAAAAGGGGCCCAGCTCAAGGATCCGGAAGTGCTCTTCAACACGCGTCTGGACAGCAAGACGGTACGTGCCATCGATTTCCACGAGGGTGACGCCATCAACGCGTCGCCCTGAAGGCACTCATTGTCCAAGGCGCCCGCCTCAACCGAAGCTGAGATCGGCTCGGCCAGCCCGCTGCGATCGTTCCGGATATCTTGCTCGGTCGAGCTTCGCGCGTTCTGAGTAACGATGTGTCTCTGAATCGCACCCAGCGGCTCGTCATCGCCTTCTTTGCGCTTGTCTGGATCGCACTCCTTGCGATTCTGTTTCTCTCTCCCGACGTCTACACGCAAGCTTTGAGCGACGTCGGCGGCGGCAGCCACGCGGCGGTGGTGTTATTTGTGATCGCGCTCACCGCCCTCATCGTCCTCCTCGTGATCGGGGTCTCACGCCGCTGGCGATGGACCTTCTGGCTGACCATGGTCGCCTTCTTCTTCGGCGGGCTGCGGCTGCCGGCCTCAGCGCTGCAACTCGCGGGTATCTTGCCCGCGAGCGGCCCTGCTTGGTATGAAGCTATGCAGGGCGCGATCGGCGTTGTCCAGCTTCTGATCGCGCTCGCGATGCT
>WNFV01013821.1_pt1 | contig 14149 bp, 11 predicted proteins | sample 5400101 | NCBI WGS metagenome assembly WNFV01 (sample SAMN13153361, study PRJNA577476) | soil metagenome | isolation source: 115 cm soil or saprolite under grassland replicate 1 | place: USA:California | collected 2016-06-15 | reverse complement strand
GCGGGAACGGCCCGCGGTCGATGTCGCGCGTGGTGATCTCGGCGCGGCGCAGGTCCTCCTCGACGACCGGCAGCTCGCCGCCCTGGTAGTCCAGGCGCCGGACGCCCTCGAGCGTGCCGGCGCCGGCCTGGTCCAGCACCACGATCTGGCCCTTCACGCCGGCGGCGCCGTCCGCCTCGACCGCCGTCGCCTCGCCGTCCATCCGCAGGTAGCACGAGGTCTCGGCCACCAGGCCGTAGGGCTCGCTCGCCACCAGGAAGGCGTCCTCGGCCAGCCCGACGTAGAGCCCCTGGCCGCTGCCGCGCACCCCGAGCAGCACCTTGCCGGGGGCGGCGACGGTCTGGGCCGCGATCGCGAACGAGCCCTCGAACTCGACCACCGTGCGCCGGAACGCCTCCGCCGGCTCCACGCTCTCGGCGAGGCGCCGCGCGAGCAGCACCGGGATGACCTTGGCGTCGGTGGTGATCTCGCTGGGGATCGACAGCTTGTGCCCGGCCAGCAGCTCGAAGTGGTTGTCGATGTCCCCGTTGAGCGCGGCGACGGCATAGGGCAGCGCGGCGCCGTCCTCCTCCTCCTGGTTGAGCGGGTGCGCGTTCGCCTGGTTGATCAGGCCGACGCTCGCCCAGCGGGTGTGGGCGAGGACCGTGGCCTCTGCGCCCTCCGCCTGGAGCGCGCGACGCAGCAGGTCGTCGCCGGCGATGGCCGCCCGCAGCCTGCGGCCGTTGTCGCCCAGCTCGCCCACCTCGCTGGCGGCCTTGTAGACGAAGCTCAGGTGGCCGGCGGGGGTGCGCAGCGCGCCCGAGGTGAACAGCGGGTCGCCGAGGCGCGCCTCGAGCAGGCTGGCGACGTCGGGACGGTCCAGGTCGAGGCCGTGGCCGGTGACCAGCACGTGGACGCCGGCCGAGTCGCGCCCGCGCACCTCGAGGCGGTCGAGCGCGGCCAGGGCGATCTGGATCGACGCGAACGCCGCGACGGCTGCCTGGCTCGGGGCGGGGCCGGCGAACGCCCTTACGGCCTCGGCGTTGGCGACGCGGTCGCGGCGGATGGCCCACAGGCCGTCCTTGGCGCGCACCAGCGAGGCGTTGACCGCCTCGAGCGCGTCCGGCGGCACGCTCGCCGGCTCAGCGTCGATGCGCGCCTCCAGGCGCTCCAGCCGGCGCTCCAGCTCCGACGCCACGCGGTCGACCTCGTGCCGCCGGTCGGCGTCGGCCAGCAGGCAGTTCAGCCCTGGCAGCCCGCGCAGCAGGTCGTCCACCTCGGCCAGCCGGCCGGCCGCCTGCTCGAGGCGGGACGGCTCACCCGGATCCACCATGGCACCCTCTGGCACCAGACCCGCGGCATGCTCCAGTCCGGCCAGGATGTCGTGCAGGTCTGGCACTGGACGGTCAGACGGGCGTCGAACGACCGCGATGATGCCGCACATAACCTCTCCCCCGATCCTCGCGGCGGCGAGCCTGCCGCAGCGTCGACCGCTCCTAGGATCCCCCACACAGGATGACACCGGGCGCCCGCCGCCCGGTGTCATCAATATTGATCAAAGGACTGATCAACGTCGCTGGCCAAGTCCACCCCGCATGGGGGACCCACTGGGTGGTTGCCGGTCCTCACACCGCCCCGGTCACGGGTGGCCTCCGAGGTCGCCGACGAGCTGGGCGGCCGTCTCGACCAGCGGCTTCGCCAGGCCATGGATGCTGTCCAGCGGGAACCGCGAGGCGGGAGCGCTCACGCTGAGCGCGGCGGGCAGGTTGCGCGACGGCAGCGGCGTCGCCAGGCTCCGCTCGTCGTCCTCGTGCTCGCCGTCGTCGACCGCGTAGCCGAGCGCCCGCACCTTGTCCAGCTCGCCGAGGTAGAGGTCGACGTCGGTGAAGGTGTGCGCCGTCAGCCGTGGCATCCCCTCGGCCTTGAGGATGGCGCGGACGCGGTGCTCGGGAAGGGTGGCGGCGATCGCCTTGCCGACAGCGTTGGAATGGAGCGGGTAGCGGTCGCCGCGGCGGGCGGCCACCCGCACCGTCCGGGGGCTCTCCACCAGGTCGAGGTACATCACCTGGTGGCCCTCCAGCACCCCCAGGGCGACCGTCTCCTCGAAGCGGTCGCGCAGCTCCTCCAGGTAGGCATGCGCCCGCCGCACGAGGGTGTCGAGCTGGTGCGCCTGCATGGGGAGGAAGGCCGAGCCGAGGCGGTAGTCCCCGCTGGAGGGGATCCGCTCCGCGTAGCGGCGCGCCTCCAAGGTTGCCAGGTAGCGGAAGGCCGAGCTCTTGGGGAGCGAGGTGACGTCCGCCGCCCGCATGAGCGAGACGCCGTCAGGCGCCTCCTGCAGCAGGTCGAGCAGATCGCAGACGCGCTCGACCGCCCTGATCGAGTAGGGGTTGTTGCCTTCGGAGTTGAACTCCCGCCGGCGCCCCATGACTGCCCCCGTCGTTTCGTTTCCTACCTGACCGGTCGCCCGGTCGGGTCTCCGACCCGGCATACGCTACTCGCCTTCACCTGCCGAATCAACCCCTTTGCGGTATTCGCGGGGAGTAGTAGAGAGACCACTCAGAGTGAACTCGAGCGTTTGTCAGGAAAAACACGACGACCGCCGGAGTATATCCAGGGATGGAGAATTTCGCTGGTCAGACCGGGCGCGCGCGGTCTGGGACCCGTTGACAGCAAGGCGATTGCTCCATATGCTTGCAAAGTTGGCCCCCGGAACAGTTGCTTTATTCAATAAAACCTCGCCTGCGCTCGCGTTGCACGGAGAGCCAAGGGGCCCCGGATGAGAACCGGCCACCGGTTTCTGGACAGTTCGAGCTACTCGATACGAGCAGTCCACCGCGTCTGCGACATCCTGGACCTCCTGCAGCAGTCCACCGGCGGCGTGGCCCTGCCCGACGTGGCCAGGGTGACACGGCTCCCCAGGAGCTCCGCCTTCCGCTACCTGACCACGCTCGAGCAGCGTCGCTACGTCGAGCGCGACCCGCTCACCGGCAACTACCGGGCGGGGTCGGCGCTGCTGCCGCTGCGGGCACACGAGCCGGAGCTGCTCGCGCGCAGGGCGCGGCCGCACATGGAGCAGCTCCGCGACAAGCTCCAGGAGACCGTCAACCTGGGGATGCTCGAGGGCGACCGTGTCATCTACCTCGAGATCGTGGAGAGCCGACGGGCGATGCGCCTGGCGGCGCGCCGCGGCAACCGGGACCCGGTCCACGCGACGGCGCTCGGCAAGGCGATCGCCGCCCGGATACCGGAGGAGCGGGTGCGTGCCATCCTCGGGACCGCTGGCATGGCCCGCCTGACCGAGCGGACCATCACCGATCCGCAGTCCTACCTGGCCGAGCTGGCACGGGTCCGCGAGCGCGGCTACGCCGTCGACGACGGCGAGAACGAGATCGACGGGCGCTGCGTCGCCGTGCCCCTCGATGGCGGCAACCTGCCCGCGGCCATCAGCCTGAGCGCGCCGGCGAGCCGCCTGGCCCCGAGCCAGGTGGAGACGACGGCCGAGGCGCTCAAGGAAATCGTGGACGCTCTGGCGGGCGAGATCCGGTCACCCGGGGGTAATACCCGGGGGTAATACCCGGCTACATCGTCTCGGTTACGTAACGGGACGCTATGATCCCTCTCGAGTTTTGTGCGTGGATCCTTCGCCGACGCGCAAGGAGGGCATCTGGTGGCTGGCGAGGACACGGCCCAACCTGCGGGAGGCACACGGAGGGAGCAGATCCTCGGCTGCGCGCTGGAGCTGTTCCGCAAGCAAGGCTACGACCGGACCTCGTTGCGCGAGATCTCCGAGCGCCTCGGCATCTCCAAGAGCGGGCTGTACCACCACTTCGGAGCCAAGGACGACCTGGTCATGAGCCTGGTCGGCCCGATCCTGGACCGCATCAACGAGCTGGCCACCGGCAGCCCGGCGATCCAGGGCAGCGACCAGCTGCGGGCGTTCCTCGAGAGCTACATCGACACCTTCATCGAGAACCGCCAGGTCGTCAGCCTGCTCGCCAACGACGTCGGCGTCCGCAACCACGCGCGCATCAGCGAGCGGCTGTCCGCCGTCAACGAAGCGCTCTACGTGCACCTGATCGGGCCGGACCCTGACCTGGCCGCCAGGGTGCAGGCCACCCAGGTGCTGGTCGGGCTGCAGGGCGCAATCGTCCGCTACGCCGAGGCCGAGCCGGCGGTGGTGCGCGACGTCTGCCTGCGTACCGCGCTCGCTGCCCTGTCGAACTGAGCGGGGGCTCTTGCCTTATCCTGTTTCCCTGCTGTTCACCTGCAGTCGCCCCAGGCGGAGCCCGATATGTCGGAGGCACCGGAAGCTCCGTCCGACCCGTTCCTCGCGCTGGTCGGATCGGCAGGGACGGTACGGCCCACGCCGCGCCGCGCGGAGCCACGCGCGCCCGACGGGGCCGGCCGACTCCCGCGCGTGGCGGTGGTGCTCGCCGCGGGGCGGTCGGAGCGGCTCGGCAAGGTCACGGGAGGCGGCTCGAAGGCGCTGGTGCGGCTGGGCGGCCTGCGGCTCACGGAGCGGGCCGTGCACAACCTGCTCGCCAGCGGGCTGGAGCGGATCCTGGTGGTGGTCGGCGCCGACGCCGGCCCGGTGGGCGCCGTGGTGGGACGGCTCGCCCCAGGCCGGGTCCGGGCCGTCTACGCCGACGGCTGGCGGGACGGCAACGGCGCGTCGCTGGCCGCTGTCGAGGCCGCGGTCGCCGAGGAGGAGCTGTTCGCCCTGCTGACGGCCGACCACGTGTTCAGCCAGGGCGCGCTCGACGCGCTGCTGCGGGCTGGTGAGCCCGCCGCGCTGGTGGACCAGCAACCCACGGGTGACGCCTGGGTCGACGGTACGAGGGTGCGCATCGAGGGCGGGATGACCCAAGCCTTCGGCAGGCATCTGGAGGACCCGGCGATCCACTGCGGCGCCTCCCTGCTCCCGCGCGAGATCTTCCACTACCTGAGGCAGGCCGCCGCCGAGGGGGACCACTCGCTGGCTGGCGCGGTGACGCGACTGGCCCAGGTGCGGCCGCTGCGCGCCGTCCCGATTGGCAACGGCGCCTGGTGGCAGGACATCGACACGCCGGACGACCTGCGGATCGCCGGCCGCCGGCTGCGGCGCTCGCTCACCAGGGAGAGCGACGGCCCGGTGTCGCGCCTGGTCAACCGGCCCCTCTCGACCCGCCTGTCGATGGCGCTGTCGCCGCTGGGCCTGGCGCCCGACCTGGTCTCCATGGTCGCCTTCCTGGTCGGGCTGGCAGCCGCCGGGCTGCTGGCCGCCGGCCAGGGGCTGCTGGGCGGGGTCCTGGTCCAGCTCACCTCGATGCTCGACGGCGTCGGCGGTGAGCTGGCGCACCTGCGGCTGCGCGCGAGCCCGAGAGGCGCGCTGCTGGACGGGATCCTCGACCGGATCGGCGACGCCGCGCTCATCGCCGGGCTGGCCATCTGGGCGCTGTACGCCTCGTCGCTCGGGCCAGAGGCGATCCTCGTGCTGGCGGTCGCCGCCACCGGCGGGGCGCTGCTGTCGACGGCGGCCAGGGACCGCGCCACCGCGCTCGGGGTTCCACCCGCGCAGGAGCGGCGGATCGGCTGGCTGCTAGGTGGCCGCGACGGCCGCCTGCTGCTGATCGCCGTCGCCGCGGTGGTGTCCAGCCCGGTGGCGGCCCTCCTCGCGGTCAGCGCGACGTCCCTGCTCACGCTGGTCGTCCGGGTCGCCTACCTGCGCCGCCGTGCGTAGTGCCGCCGTATGGTGGCAACGGACCCGCACGGCCGAGCATCATGCCCTGAACACGAAAACGACCCGCCGGCTCACGGATCAGAGCTTTCGCGGTCGGGTCGGTGCGCGCATCGCGACCGCCGCGAGATTCGAATCCTCGAGCGCCGTCAGCCGACGGATCGGTCAGAGATGGCGGACCACCTGCCCGGTGGTCCGCCCGCTAATTGTCGGGTGGAGTCTCCAAGGGCCATCGCCTCCTTCCCCCGCGTTCCCGCCGCGGTTCAAGGTGTGGCGTTGGACCCGATCATCTTGTGCCAGCGCGGGGCGGACCGCAATCCCCCAGACGGGTTTTGCCTCGGCCGGGCAACGCCGAGCCCGCCTCCGGTAGCCTGTGGTCCAGTCCGGCCGCGGCCTGCTCTGTTGACCGGAGGGATCAGTGAGCGAGCGGACCATCACCAGCTACCTCATCGACATGGACGGGGTGCTGGTCCACGACGCCTCGCGACCTCTCGGCGCGGCTCTGGCGGGTGGGCATCCACGTGCCGCCGGAGAGGCTGTGGACCTCCGCCCTGGCGACGGCGCAGTTCCTCGACGAGCAGCGGCCGGGCGGCACCGCTTACGTGGTCGGCGAGGCCGGGCTGACCACGGCCCTGCACGACGTGGGCTACGTGCTGAGCGATGTCGATCCCGACTACATGGTGCTCGGCGAGACCCGCACCTACAGCTTCGAGGCCATCACCCGGGCGATCCGGCTGATCACCGGCGGAGCCCGCTTCATCGCCACCAATCCCGACCCGACCGGCCCGTCACCGGCGGGACCGCTGCCGGCGACCGGCTCGGTCTCAGCGATGATCAGCAAGGCCACCGGCAGGGAGCCGTATTTCGTGGGCAAGCCCAACCCGCTGATGATGCGCTCCGCGCTGCGCGCGATCGAGGCCCACTCGGAGTCGACCGCCATGATCGGCGACCGCATGGACACCGACGTCGTGGCGGGCCTGGAGGCCGGCCTGGAGACGATCCTGGTGCTCAGCGGCGTCTCGACGCGGGAGCTGGCCGAGCGCTACCCCTACCGCCCGAACCGCGTCGTCGAGTCCGTCGCCGACATCACGGTCTGAGCAGCGCGGCCCGGGTTCGGAGATGCCTGCCGGGCTGCCCGGCTAGCAGGGAGCCGGCCGGCTCAGGTAACTTCATCCGCCTAAGGGACAGCGCCATCCGGACCGGCAATGGCGCCATCGGGTAGGCACGTGGTCAAGCCAACGCAAGGAGTGAGCGACGACCCTCGACAGGAGCACAGCGGCGCCAGCCGGCGCGGGCCCGTCGAGCGGGCATGGGGCCTCAGCCACGGCGAGGGCGTCCGGGCGATGACCTTCACGGGTCACTCCAACGGCGCGCTCGAGCTCTACGTCGGACCGATCGCCGCGGAGCTCGCCCACAAGCAGGCCGAGCTCGCGGTGCTGAAGCGCGCGGTGGCCGTACGGGAGGCCGAGCTGGTGGCCTTCGAGAGCGAGCTGGGCGAGTTCGAGGTCCGCTACCGGCACGTGCTGGGGCATCGCTACGCCATCCTCGACGACCTGGCCGACCAGATCGACCAGGCAAGGCTCGGCGGCCAGGGCGAGGGCGACGGCGGCGAACGGAGCGACGGCGACCAGGGCGACGGCGACCGACCCGGCAGGGGCGTGGACGGCGAGGACGACGAGGGGCAGAACTGGGCCTGGGCATGGGGGGATCGCGAGCCGGAGCCCGAGTTCCGCCGCGTCGTCTCGGTCGAGGCCAAGCGCCTGTTCCGCATGCTCGCCCGACTGATCCACCCTGACCTGGCGCGCGATCCGGGGGAGCGCGAGCGGCGCACCAACCTCATGGTGGCCGCCAACAACGCCTACGAGCAGGGCGATCTCGAGACCCTGCGGCACCTGCTGGACGAGTGGGACCAGAGCCCGGACAGCGTGGTCGGCTCGACCCCCACCGCCGAGATGGAGCGCACCGTCCGCCAGATCGTGCGGATCTGCGCCCGCCTGGACGTGCTCGACCGGCGCTTCGCCTCGCTCGAGTCCTCCGCCATGGGCTGGCTGCGCCGCCGTGTCGACAAGGCGGCCGGCGAGGGCTGGGACATGCTCGCCCACATGGTCAAGGAGCTGGACCGCCAGATCGCGGAAGCCCGGCTGGAGCTGGAGCGGATCGAGCTCGAGCGCGGCAACGCCGAGTCGGCCTGGGCCTGACCAGCTCGTGACCCGCGGGGGCGCCGGCCGCATCCCCGCCCCGCGGCGTCCCGGTCATCTGGGTCCGGCCGCGAGGCGCAGCTGCGAGGAGAGGAAGCGGTCCGAGTCCCGCAGCACCAGCGCGAGCGCGCCGAGCACCTCGGCACGCTCGCCGAGCACGCCGGCCACGATCCGCGCGTTCTCGGCGGCCGAACGGATGGCGCCGCGCCGCACCGCCTCGCGCAACGGGTCCAGCAGCACCTCACCGGCCAGGCTCATGTCACCGCCGACGATCACCCGCTCGGGGTTGACCAGGTTGCACAGGTTGGCCACGGCGATGCCGATGTAGCGGCCGGCGTCGGCGATGGCTCGGCGGCAGCCGGCGTCGCCGTCGAGCGCGCGGCGCACGGCCCGGTCTCGTCGATGGGGGTGTGGCCGATCTCGCCGGCGGTGCCAGCGGCGCCGGCGTACAGGCGGCCACCGAGCACCAGGCCCGCGCCGATGCCGTACGAGGCCTTGATGTAGGCCACCTCCGAGCAGCCCTGACCAGCGCCCAGCCTGCACTCGGCGAGCGCGCCCAGGTTGGCGTCGTTGTCGGCGGCGACCGGCAGGCCAAGGCGCTGCTCGAGCTCCTCGGCGGCCCGCATCCCGACCCAGCCGGGAAGCAGCGTGGAGTCGCCGACCATGCCGGTGGCCCGGTCCAGCGGTCCGGGCAGGCCCACGCCCACGCCGATCACCTGCCGATGGGCCGCGCCGGCCTCGCGGAGGACCTGCTCGACCAGCCGGGTCGCGGTGGCGAGCGCCTGCGCGGCATGCCGGTCCACGTCGAACTCGTGCACCGCCTCGGCCAGGGTGCGGCGCCCCAGATCGGAGACGGCCACGCGGAGGTGCCGGTGGCCGAGGTCGATCCCGACCGCCACGCCGGCGGAGGGATCCAGCGTGATCAGCACCGGCGGCCGGCCGCCCTGCGCGCCCGGAGCCTGGCGCTGGCTGTCGCTGACCTCGGTCACGATTCCCGCGGCCTGCAGGCCGGCCACCAGGCTGGAGATGGTCGTGCGGGACAGACCCGTCTGCCGCGCGATCTCGGCCCGGCTGACAGGTCCGGCGGCCTGCAGGGTGCGGATCACGCGGCGACGGTTCTCTTCGCGCAGCGACTCGAGCGAGCCGACGCCCGGGCCTTCGGTCATCGCTGCGGCGCTTCCAGGCCTGCCTTCTTCCACATCCACGACTGTAAGCGGCGGAGATGGATGTGCAAGTTCGTCCGCTCTCCGGCGGAAGACAGTCCCGGATCGCGAGTGGACGTCCGCGGACAAGGCAAAGCGGGATCTCCTCACGAAGACCCCGCTGCCTCGACAAGCCCGCTCTGGACGGGCTCGATGGGCCGACGCACCTGTTCGTCCCACTTTGGTTGATGGCTCCCGAGTATGTCAAGAGTCCGTCAGAACATGGCCTCGCGATCACCCAGGGCTGCCGCGGGCCACCGATTCCGTACACGTCGACGGACAGAGGCTCCCGGTTCCCTACCTTGCCAAGGCGCTCTCCGGATTGAAGCCCCAGCCGTGGCCGTTCTGGCGCATCCAGCCGAACAGATGATGGGTCAACGCTGTCTTGACAGGCTCTGGAAGCGGGACCACACTCCGTCCGATCGTGACGAACCAGGAATTCCATACCTGGTACGCATGAATTCGTAAACCGATACGGAAAGGCGACTAGTACCCCGAGACAGCCCCGCGCAGTCCGAGAGGACGGAGGTGTCATGTCCCAGCTATGGCCGCAGCGCCGCGGCGCCAGGATCGCAGCGGTGGTGGTGCTTCTGGCATCATGCGTCGCCGCCGGCATCACCGTGCCCGCCGTGGCGGGCCAGAGCGACCCGACCCCGACCTACCTCAACCCCAAGGCATCGACCGAGGCCAGAGTCAACGACCTGCTCCACCGGATGACCTTGGAGGAGAAGGTCGGCCAGATGGACCAGATCCTGGTGACGGAGCTGCGCGGGCCGAGCGCGCCGGCCGACGGCGACTGCAACGGTGGCGCCGACCAGCCGCTGCAGCAGGTCTGCCTGCAGAAGGTGCTCATCGAGAACCACACAGGCTCGCTCCTGTCGGGCGGGACCGACAATCCCGCCGACAACACCGGCAAGGGCTGGGCTGACCAGTACAACGCGATCCAGAAGTTCGCGATCGACAACTCGCGGCTGCACATCCCGGTCATCTACGGGGTCGACGCCGTGCACGGGTTCGGCCACCCGTTCCAGGCCACCCTCTTCCCGCAGTCGATCGGCATGGGAGCCACCTGGGACCCGGCGATGGCCGAGGCCGCCGGGGCCGCCACCCGCCAGCAGCTCCTGGCGACGGGCGGGAACTGGAACTTCGCGCCGGTCCAGGACCTGGCCCGCGACACCCGCTGGGGCCGCTACTACGAGACCTGGGCGGAGGCGCCCGTGCTCGCCGCCGAGATCGGCGGCGCGAACGTGCGCGGGATGCAGGGCGGGGGCTTCAGCTCGCCGAAGGTCGCCGCGACGGTGAAGCACTTCGCCGGCTACTCCCAGTCGCTCACCGGGCACGACCGTACCGAGGCCCAACTGCCCATCCGCTACCTGCAGGACACGATCCTGCCCTCCTACCAGGGAGGGATCGACGCCGGCGCGGCAACGGTGATGGTCAACTCCGGCTCGGTGAACGGCATCCCCGCCACCGCCTCGCACTACCTGCTCACCGACGTCCTGCGCGGCAAGATGGGCTTCAAGGGCGTCGTCATCAGTGACTTCGGCGACGTCGGCGCGCTGAACAGCGCCTATCATGTCGCCGCCGACTTCGCCGGTGCCGTGGCCAAGGCGGTGAACGCGGGCATCGACGTGTCGATGACCCCCAACGACTCCACCGGCTGGCAGAGCGCGATGCTCCAGAACGTGCGGAACCGGGTCATCTCCGAGGGTCGCGTCAACGAGTCCGTGCGCAGGATCCTCGCGCTCAAGTTCGAGCTCGGGCTGTTCGACCACCCCTTCGTCGACGCGAGCAAGGCCGACGCGGCGGTCACCGGCAACCGGGACCTGGCCCGCAAGGCGGCGGACGAGTCGATCACGCTGCTGCGCAACGAGAAGGACGCCTCCGGCAACCCGACGCTGCCGCTCAAGACGAACCTGAGCAAGATCGTCGTGGCCGGACCGAGCGCGGGCTGCGCCGCGCCGGGGCCGGACTGCGCTCCCGCGGTCGCCAACCAGCTCGGCGGCTGGAGCGTGAGCTGGCAGGGACCCTTCCAGCCACTGCCGGCCGACGACCACCGCAACTGCTGCATCGGCCGGCCGGACCAGATCCCGGACGCCACCACGGTGTTCCAGGGCATCAAGGCGGCAGTGCCGGCGGGCACCAACGTGGTCCTGGCACGTGACCAGCAGACGGCGGTGAGCGAGGCGGCCACGGCCGACGCCGTGGTGGTGGCCGTCGGGGAGAAGCCCTTACGCCGAGGGGCTCGGCGACTTCCCGGCCCCGGCGCTCGCCCCTGACCAGCAGGCGCTGATCGCTGCGCTGAAGGCGACCGGCAAGCCGGTCATCGTCGTGGTCATCGCGGGACGGCCGCTGGCGCTCGGCCCAGGGGCGCAGACGAGCGCGCTGCTCATGGCCTACCTGCCTGGCACCGAAGGGGGCGCCGCCGTCGCCGACGTGCTGTTCGGCACGGTGAACCCGAGCGGGAAGCTGCCGGTGAGCTGGCCTTCGGAGTCCACCCAGAGCCCGCCGACGTCACAGTTCAACCCAGGCGCGGCCTCACTGCCCGGTGACCAGCCCAAGTTCCTCGACCTGCTGCCCGGTACCAACTCCGGCCAGGGCTCCGGCTACAACCCGCTGTACGCCTTCGGAACCGGGCTGTCCTACACGACCTTCCAGACCAGCGGGCTGTCGACCCCGGGGACGGTGTCGGCCAAGGGCTCGGTGAACGTCACCTTCACGGTCGCCAACAGCGGCAGCCGGGCCGGCACGAACGTGGTCCCGGTCTACGTCCACCAGCCGGTGAGCGACGTGGTGGCGCCCGACCGCCGGCTCGTCGCGTTCGCCAGAGTCTCCCTCAACCCGGGTGAGTCGAAGACGGTCCGGCTCTCCTTCCCCGCCTCCCGGCTGGCGGTCACGCCCGCCGACGTCAACGGGGCCGGCACGCCGACCGTCGCGGCTGGCGACTACCAGGTGCGCGTCGACACCCTGACGGCGCCGTTCACGGTCAGACGCTAGGGGTGTTGCCTTCGGGGGGGAGCCCGGTGCGGCTCCCCCCCGGGTGTGACCGGCCGCTCGGCGACGAGGAGGCTCTGCAGGCCGCGGGCGACCGGGCCCTGGCGGTCGTGGATGATCGACTCCGCCAGGCCGATGCCGCCGCCATCGACGGTGGTCCGAGCCTGCAGGCAGATCCATTCCCCGACCGGCGGCCGGTGCAGGTAGACGGTGAGGTCGGTGTTGATGAACAGCCAGTGGCGCCAGTCGAGCACGGTGCTGACGCCGTTGCCGGAGTCGGCCGCGATCAGCACTCGCTGCAGCGGGCTCGGCTCCTCCCCCGGCAGCAGCGGGTGGCGCATGCGCAGCCACACGGTGGCGGGCCCCGGCTCCAGGAACGACCCCTCGAGGAAGCGCCACTCCATGGCGGTGTGGTAGCCGACCTTCGAGCCGGTGGGAAAGAACGGCAGCGGGCTGCCGTGCTCCGGTCCCGGCAATGCGGCCGGAGGGCGAGGTCGCGCCCCGTCCTCTGGCAGATCGAGCTGGGCCGTGCGGATCAGCACCGCGAGCAGGCGCATGACCTCCGTCCCCCCGCTGGCGAGCGACACGCTCACCCGCTCCACGCTGCGACCGCTGCCCAACAGCGTGGTGGTCAGCTCGAGCGGCGCGATGGGAACCGGTCGCGGGATCTCGAAGGTTGCCCGCGCGACCCGCAAGCCGGCCCGCTCGCAGCGCTGCTCCACCGCCCAGCCGAGCAGGGCGGCCGGCGGTCCGGCGTGCTGTGCGCGCGGGTCCCAGGGCCCTCGGGTCAGCTCGGTGGGGACGAACAGGTCCCCGTCCCTGGTGAAGAATGTCTCGCCCATGCGCCGCCAGCGTACGCCGCGATCCGGGGCGGGGTTATAGTCCCTGCCCATGTGGGAGTACACCATCCGGGAGTTCGTCCAGGAGTGGGGTGCCAGCGGCGAGGGCCGGGCGGCCGCGGCCTTCCTCGTGGAGCTCAACGAGCTGGGACGGCAGGGATGGGAGGCGGTCGGCCTCGCGCCCCGGACCCACTACGACCACGGTGGCGGCCCGCCCGGGTGGGACTCCTTCACCTTCGTCGTCCTGCTCAAGCGCCGGACGACCGGCGAGATCGCCGGGGAGCGCTCAGGTCGCTGACCGGTGGCGGACTCCGAGGGCGCTGGGGTCGAGGCCGCGGATGGCGGCGTCCAGGACCTCGGCGACGTGCGCCATGGGCAGGGTGGTGCCGCGCGCCTCGAGACCCGCGCGGAGCTGCATCATGCAGCCGGGGTTGGAGGTGACCAGCAGCTCCGCTCCGGTGGCGAGCACGCTCGCCGCCTTGCGCTCGCCGAGCTGGCTGGCGGGCTCTGGCTGGAGCAGGTTGTAGATGCCCGCCGAGCCGCAGCAGATCTCGGAGTCGGCGATCTCGCGCAGCTCGAGGCCGGGGACGGTCGCCAGGCTCTGCCTGGGCTGAGCGCGGATGCCCTGCGCGTGGGCCAGGTGACAGGCGTCGTGGTAGGCGACCGACACCTCCAGCGGGTGGCGCTCCGCCACCGGGCCGAGCTCGGCGAGCAGCTCGGAGAGGTCGCGGACCTTGGCGGAGAAGGCGGCGGCCCGCTCGGCGTAGGCCGGGTCGTCGCGGAGCAGGTGGCCGTACTCCTTCATGGAGGAGCCGCAGCCGGCCACGTTGACGACCACTTCGTCGACGCCCGCGGCCTCGAAGGTGTCGATCATCGCGCGGGCGAAGGCCTGGGCCTCCGCCTCGCGCCCGGAGTGCATGCTGAGCGCGCCGCAGCAGCGCTGCCGCGACGGTGCGGCCACCTCGCAGCCCTCGGCGGCCAGCACGCGCGCGGTGGCCGCGTTGACCTGCGGGAAGAAGACCCGCTGGATGCAGCCGGTCAGCATGCCCACGCGGCGGCGGCGCGGGCCCTGCGCCGGGGTGACCTCCGGCAGGCGCTGCGCGCTGCCCGGGTGGGGGAGCAGCCGCTCCATCGGCCGCATGCCCGCCGGCATCCTGCGCAGCAGGCCGGAGCGGCGCAGCAGGCGCTGCAGCCCTGAGCGGCGGTACAGGCCGAGGGCTG
>WNFV01015949.1_pt1 | contig 14151 bp, 21 predicted proteins | sample 5400101 | NCBI WGS metagenome assembly WNFV01 (sample SAMN13153361, study PRJNA577476) | soil metagenome | isolation source: 115 cm soil or saprolite under grassland replicate 1 | place: USA:California | collected 2016-06-15 | reverse complement strand
AGAATAAAACTCCAAGAGCTGGCAGGTATAAAGAAATGTGACCTGGTGTATGTCCAGGCGTTTCAACCACACGCAATCCACCAGCCACGGGTAGAACCTGCCCATCTGATAAATTCTCATCCACTTGAAAAGGCTCGGCCTTGAAGAATGGACTAAGGAGCGTAAATAATATTCTACGTAGGGAGAACCCTGACGGTAGGATCTGTCGGGACGGTTTTCCGGCGGCAATCGCCTCGGCTTCAACCCGGCTTGCATATGTACGCGCTCCCGTCGCCTTGACTAATGCAGCGAGACCACCTACATGGTCAAGATCAGAGTGAGTAAGGATGATGCGCTTGACGTCCTGTGCGGATTGACCCAGGCCAGCGATATAGCCAAGAATCTTTTTCTCACTGCGGGGCAAACCTGCATCAATAACCGTCAATCCGTCGGGGTCGACGATGATGTATGGGTTAGCTACTACATTGGGCACAACATACACGTTATCTGTGATTTTCATATGTAAAAACTCTCCTCTTATTCATCATCCTCCACATCTCTCATCGAACACTTGGCTTGAAGGTTCTTAACCCGCTCATATTCTTTCTTGAGCTGCGGCTCACCGATAACCTTATTCGGACGATAATCCAGACCTTCAATCCATTCTACAAATGACTCGATAAAAGGTTGATTGGATTCAGACTTATGTCCTCGCGACGTATGCATGATCGGTCGCAGCTCATCCGGCAATTTGACAGGCTTGTTCCCAAAATAATAAAACTGCTTTGAAAGAAGTGCATATTCTCCGCTCAAATCTCGCTCATGGTTTTCTTCAGTATGAATGCTTGTGCGCATTTTTGGGTCTGAACCTGTAATATAGTTATAAATGCAATCACCCATCCGTCTGCGATAATCACGGTTTCGCCAATCCGGTATTTTTTTGGGTAAAAATGTTTTGCAGAATTGATCATAATCTTTCAGCGTCAACTTGCTTGAGACCTTCATAGCGTAAACAAGGTGATCAGAAATATCACCGAGGGGCGACTTGACCGATCCCAGCCCCACGATCCAATCATCAACTTCGGCCGCGAGACGGATGGCAGGTTTGCGGATAGCAAGTGTACAAATGCCCCAAAACGGATTGGGAGCCGCGCCATCATCATAGAGCAGAGTGTAGGAATAGAGTTTCATGTCTCAGACATTATACCCATACAATAAGGATATATTTCCACGCTCATACTACTCACTATGTGTGGAATACACTTCAGCATGGCGTTTATGCAGCATCTCAAAAATTGGGCAATATTCTGCAAGACAACAAATGTTAAGGTATGGTACAAAACAAACATAGAGGTATCATGCAGACCAAGGAATGGACGAAAATCTGGCATAACGCCCAGCTCGACGTTGGGCTTTTGCATACTTATTATGTTCAGCACGCGTATCCACGTCATAGTCACGACTATTACGTAATTAGCTTAATTGAGCGAGGTCGTCAGTCTTTTACGCACAAAGGTACAAAGTATCTCACTCCGCCGGGTGGTGTCATTTTGATCAATCCAGGGGCGGTTCATACCGGGGAAGCTGTTGATGAGCAGGGTTTTGAACTGCGTTCTCTATATCCTACAACTTCTCAAATGCAAATCGCAGTGTATGAGTTGACAGGCCGTCATCAGATGTTACCCTTTTTCAACGAAGTTCGAGTTGACCATCGTTGGGCAACGAAAAGTGTATTATCTCTTCACAAAGCTTTATCTGAGGGGGCAAGTAGGCTGGAGTGTGAGTCGCGCTTTATCCGGACCATGGCTCAACTTATCAAACGATATGCTGATATCTCTTCCACCGAAAAGCAACCAGGTAAAGAGAAAAGAGCAATACAACAGGCACGCCGTTATATTGACGAATGTTTTGCGCAGGGTGTCAGTCTAAATGAATTAGCACAACGTGTCGCTCTCAGTCCTTACTACCTTCTGCGTGTTTTTCGCCTCGAAGTCGGCATGCCTCCTTACGCTTACTTGGAAAGCGTGCGTATTCGCCAGGCACAGCGGTTGATTGAAACTGGCAAACCACTGGCAGAGGTAGCGATCGAGGTTGGGTTTAGTAGTCAGAGCCATATGACGCGCTGTTTCAAGAAAATTATCGGTGCAACTCCCGGTCAATATGCTCAAAACATTAGACCTTGATCTATCCATTTTGATCAAGATACACCCTTATGACCACCAGTCTATTCTCATTAATATCGTTCGTCCTCATATCAACTTTTACACCTGGTCCCAGCAATATTTCCAGCGCTTCGATGGCTGTACTACATGGCTACAGAAATACACTGAAATATCAGATAGGCCTGGCCGTTGGAGTTCTCATCCTGATGTTATTAAGCGGGTGGCTTTCCACGACACTTTTGAATATCTTTCCCGCCCTTGAATCAATTATGCGTTATGTTGGTGCAGGATATATTCTTTATCTCGCTTTTGGGATTCTAAAAGCCAGTTACACTTTCACAGGAACCACTAAAAAAGATGTGAAACCATTAGGATTTATACATGGACTGATGTTGCAGATATTAAACCCCAAATTAATTGTTTACGCATTCACCTTGTTTTCTGCATTCCTGGCGTCGATGACTAGAAATCCAGCGCCCTTACTGTTGGTGAGCGCGCTTTTAGCGGCAATATCGTTTTGCGCCACCTCTGTATGGGTTTCATTTGGAACGGCGATTAAAACGTATCTGCATAACTCCCGCTTGAAAGCAACTATCAATATCATCCTGTCGCTTTTACTAGTTTATTCAGCAATCACACTTACTGGCTTTATATAAATTTCAAGTTATCTTTATTAGACCTATCGCCAAAGTTGCATGTAGGTCAGGCTTGCGAAGTCTACGAGAGGGAGTAGCCTGACGGTCCTTTGAAATCACAACTTTAGGCGGGTTGCCCCGTACGTTCATTGAAAAATTTGGATGAACCGCAGGTGCGGGGGACGGGGCAGTGCGATGCAAGTACCGCGACAAACCCGCCTTACGAACACTTATGCAAGAGGACTATTTTGGTTTGCTTGGTTTTAGGAACTTGATAATATATTTAGTAACTAGAAAACCAGGGATTACAGTGAAAGCTAAACTTAAATTATGGTTATAAAATTGATACGCCAATACGCTGCACACAACAATAGAGAGCACGACAGATCCAGCTTCAATGGTTTTGCCTGGCCATTCAGGTTTATCATCATCGTAGTGTTGTTGTGAATTTATGATTCTAACTTCTTCACCAGTAGGCAAGTAAATGAGTCTGATCTGTTTGTCTTGCTCTTCGATTTGCCTTCTTTCATATTCACGGCGTTCCAACCAATACTGGAAAATAGAAGTGGTCAGGGAAGTAACAATACTGCTAACAGCGCCAAGCAGAACACCATAAATCATCATTAATAAATCATGGTCCATGCTGCAACTCTCCTTTCCTGCTTCAACAACCGGAGCCACTCCTGGGGAAGATTCTCAGTCGAGCAAGCCAGACGGTGCCGTTCCTCTTCCATTGTTATTGGTCTATTTCATTAAAGTGAATAAAGTCCTGTTTTATCACCTTCAAGAGGTTTGATTATATCCCCCCTTTGTGCCATAGGGGTGTAGGTTATCCTGCGAAGAGAGATATAAAATATATTAACCGAAAAACTGACCAAGCATGAAGGCCAGCATCCCAAAAGTTGCATCGAGGTAGATCCCACGCATCCACCTGCGACCCTCTTCCGGCGTCCGGCTTTTGAGTAACTTCATTGTAAATAAGATGGTCATGACGTCTGTGATAGAAATGATGACCAGGTAACCCGTACCCAGCCAGCCAAACAGAAACGGGAGGAAACTGATCAAAACCACGACGCCGAAGATCGCACCTGATAGGCGCAGCGCGATATTTTTCCCATATAGGATTGCTATGGATTTTGAGTTACGTTTTTGATCTCCTTCCATGTCCATCGCATCACCTGCAATTTCTTCACCCAGATCGATCAAAAAAGCTATCAAGCCGAAGAACCAGACGATCTTATTCCATGGCTGTCCGATAGCCATTCCGCCAAGGATGAACGTGACCGCAACCGAGGAGCTAACCATTAGATTGCCTAGCAACCCCGCTTGTTTATAACGCCAGTTATATAGGAAACCGACAAACCAAAAAATGACCGAGAGTATAAGCGCCTGGACGCCAATGATCAAAGCAGCCGTAAGCGCAATGAATGTTGTTATGGCTGTGAGAAGTACTGCTTCGATTGGTGAGACAGCACCAGATGGTAATGGCCGCCCCGGTGCATTGATCCTGTCCACTTCAAGATCAAAATAATCATTCAGAATAAGTGCCGAACTCGACATAAAGAAGCCACACACGAACCCTAAAACGATCTCTCCAATAGAAGGAAAACTTCCCAGAGCGATGATCTCCCCCAGGACGACACATACACCCGCCGCGAACGGAAGCTCCGGCCGGAAAAGCCGGATCATGCCTTTAATTTTACTGCTTAGGCTTAGTACCCGCGGAGGCTTCTCCGCTGACCGTGAATAGAATTTAGCTGGCAAATTTCTCCCTCTCTTAAGAGATAGTCGGACGGCTCAACAGGAACCGGACGTGATCCCGTTGAAGATGGTAGATGGCTCCTCCAAACAGCGCGCCAGAGATAGCTATCATAGGTCGTAAGAAACTGGCACCCGGTCCTGCTTGAAAACCGATCAGGGCTTCCAAAGTGAGCGCGCTAACTAATGCTATCAGCAACAGCCGCGGAAGATCCTGACGCCATCGAAGCTCGTCACGACCACGCCACTCAGCCGTGATGTAACCCAATACGGTGAAGGCAGCAAGGTGTTCAAGCAGCCGGACATTAACTTGTATTTTCTCCTGCGCGAGCGGATCTACCAGGCCAAGCGTCATATGCCACGAACTGATGGTCTGGAAAGGTGGCCAGAGCGCTTGCAAGAAGAGGTACAAGATAAATGCCAGAACCAGACGTCTCAAGGTCGTACGCTCGAAACGGCGGTTAGTGGATGGCCTGGGAATCATGGCAAGTATGGCGGTGATGAGCGATATTCCCACCAGGCATACTGACCCAAGCACTGGGTATCTCAGCAGACTTTGTCCGGTACCTACAAAGAACCATGCTCCGGCTGCGAGCATCACCCGCCATGCGGATAGAAGCTTGACTGGCCCCCACCACTGTTGGGTGATATCGCTGAGCAGGATAGCTCCGCACAAGCCGATCAAGGCAGTCAGCCACCAGCGGCTCGCGTCGTCCCGTATCAGGCGATTGACCCAAAGCAAGGGCACGAGTAAATAGAGCAGACCCATCAGAGGCGTCTCGAGTGATAACTGGCCGACCAGTCTCGGTGTCATGGCGATGCGATTTGCAATTAAGTCATGAAGCACAGCTCCTACCCAGGCGCCAAGTGTGTTCATCGTCAAATCCACAGCGGAGGGCGTTCGACCAGGGATGAAAAGTTGCACAACTTCAGCCGCAGCACTGACAGCTAATCCCAGCAGGACAGCCCCGCTCGCCTTCAGCGGCGTTGAACCGCCTCGACTGCTCCATGTTAAACGATACAGAAACCCAACCGGCAGGAACAGCAGCACATTTCTGAACGCATCGCGCGGACCGACGTGCAGCGAGAGACTAAGATGCTCTGGCAGAGCGAAGCTAAACGGGTTCCACGTTAGTAGAAAAATCACTACGACAATATAACCCAATACAGCAGCGGCCAGTCGTCTACCGGTGCGGTTTGGAGCGGATTGTATCTTCTCGAGGGAACGGGTCATGTTGGGATAAGTACTCTTTCCTTTTGCGTTTCAGCCTGCAAATAGCACAATCATCAAATGAAAGATTGCAAAAATGGTATTCAGCACTATGGCAATGACTGTCAGCCATGCATGACCTTCCCTGCGTAATAAACTCATCACCCCAAGCACAGCCCCTATCCCTGCTGGCAGTATCAATAGCAGAAAAGTGACCACCCTTTCTGCCCAAAGCGGCATCCCCACTAGAGCAGACTCGAATACTGTGAGCGCGATCAATAAAACAAGGGACAGGCCAAACAAGAACAATGATGCACGACCTAGTTTCATATGTTATCCTTCAATATCCAGCGCTAAATCTTGTTTAGGACATACTTCGAAATGTCTCATTTGGGGGATCAATAACGTCTGCAAACGCAACTCCCTCAACTCAGACTAAAAGTGGGGGTCACTTTACTCCGAGTATGCATTCAAGGAATATCTTATCCTCCTGTGAGGGAACTTCCACACGGATATTCCGATAACCAGCGTCGGAAAATATAGTGGCAAGCTCGCTGCCAAAATACAAAGTCATAATGCTTGACCCTTCAATTCTTCTGTTCGCCCATTTGTCTTTGGGTTGTATGGTGATTGCCAGCAAACCACCTGGTTTCAAAACACGCCTTATTTCTTTTAGACAATCCAGGGGTTTTGGCCAGAAGTAAATCGAGTGAAGCGAGAAGGCAATATCAAACGATTCAGCGGGATAGGGCAAGGACGATACGTCGCCTTGTTTAAGCTCCATCCGCCTGGATTGAATGGCAGCTTCTTTGTGTGGAAACCCCAGGGCCAAAACCAATCTCCAGAATGCGACTGTTTGGCTGGATGTTGAGCAAGGATATAGTCCATTTGGCATCATAGACATTTCCTTTTGCCATGCGATTCCCGATGAATTTTCCAACAAACCCCCTTGGTTGACTAAACTGCTTTATCATAAAATCTCGAAATCTATTTTGCATATCTTATTTCCTCTTACTTGTAAAACTTATCAGAAATCGTTCTATCCAACGGGACGGCTCGCATAATATCCTTATCCCTTAGATATTTTGTAGGCGTTATATTTTATGCGGATTCAGTGAGAGCGCGTTCCAGCAGATCACTGACTTTGAGTTCGTTTGCCCATTTTCGTAGATAGTTAATGTCAAGTTCACCTGCCCTTGTTTTCAGCACGCCGAGGATATCGCGCCATTGACGATCTGAGACTTCGCCGCCCATACGATACCATTCGAGTTTGGAGAGAATAGTATCTTCAGGGCTAGCAAAGTTGGCGCTAATTTCCGATTCAAGGTTAAAGGTTTGCCTTTGAGCGCGGGCAAGTTGGGACTGATGGAAAGGACGCGGATGTGGGATGAAGACATCCACTTTGAACATGGTCTCTCGGTGGATAATATTGAAACTGGAATTGTGCTGAATGGACTCGGCGATCATCTCTTTGTCTATGAAAAATTCGTTTTCTAATGCCGCTACAAACGGCTGTATGTGTTCAGGGCCCATTTCGGTGATAATATCTGAATCCTGGGTGGTGCGTACCATGCCGTAGAGTGTACTAGCTAGCGATCCGCCGATAAGATACGGGACACTGAGTTTTTCAAGAACATTCGTGACTTTGAGAGTGACTTCAAGTGGTTCAAGCAACATAGTTGATTTCCCCATATACTTTGCGTGCCAGCTCTTCTCCCAGTAATAGATCCGCCAACCTACGGCGCAATTCGGCTTCGCTAGCTCTTGGAAAACGAGAGCGCAGACCTGCCAATGCTAGTGTATGTGCGGAGGCGTTAAGTTGTGCCAGCATGTGCATTTTGCGTGTGGGACTTGCCTGCCGCCATAACTGGATTTGCAGAGCTTCCATTTTTGGATGGGTATCGGAATATAAAGAGCTCATCGGCTTACATAGTACCGCATAACGATCTGATCCAGAAGGATGAATATTAGCCAGAAAAATACCCCAAAAAGTTTAGTTAATAGACGAGATCAAACAAATGAATGGAACATATTGCAAGTCCTTCCGATGCCTGAACGGCTACAGTAACGTCTGCTCCCAAACCTTTAAAATAGAGCTTGAACATATTTGCATAATCTATCTCATCTTCAACAAACAGCAGACGCGGTTTTCGGTTCAGATCCCACAATGAAGTCATAAAGCCTCACATTTGAGGTAAAGGCTCAATCGCCGCAACATGCACCCAATTCCTTCTCCAAATTTTAGCCTGCAGATAGAGAAAAGATCAAATGAAAGAGTCCAAGCAATACCATAAGAATATTCAGCACTATGACACCTATTGACCACCAAGCTTTCACTTCTTTGCGGTTCAAACTCATCACGCCAAGCACAGTCCCTATCCCCGTCGGTAGTATCAACAGAAGAAATGTGGCTAACCTTTGTATCCCAAACGACATCTCCACCAGAGGCGACCAGGATTGCGTGAGCGCGTGGAATACAATATTGGACAGCAAACCCAAAATCAATGACGTCTGAAACAGGTTCATATGTTCTCCTAGAGATATGACTCTACATCCTATTCAGTATAAATAACTATACCTCCAACATGGCACACCAGGAAGGTCGTTCATGCTCACACTTCTCCCTTGAACACCCTATCTAGCATAGATGGCTCGCCCAGTATCCTGTATCATTTTTGATATATCTTCGAATATTGTAATAGAGCGCGGTCAAATTCCGTATAGTGACATCGGCCTCTTTGAAAAGGCTTCAGCCCCACCCGCCCTTCGGGCACCCTCCCCAAATACGACATAAAAACCATACATGTTCATTGAGGATTCAACTGTCGTATTTGGGGAGGGCTGGGGAGGGGGCATGAGAATTTTCCTATATCATTTCGTTCAGTTTTGTGCTTTAATGTTTTTATTGGTATGAAGTGAAAGGAGTTGCCATGCCGAAGGTCCTTAGCAGTAACCGCAAACACAGCTCTGGCCTGCCTATCCAAAGAGGCGGCAGCGATTACTTCACCCTTAAACCGCCCCAAGGTGAGGCATATCATGGTTGTCTTTTAACGCTTTTCGAAGCGGACAGTCATTCGGGGGCAAGGGTGACCGCTCAACCACCGCGCGGTGCGCTCGGGGCGCAAGAAATTAGCGTGGAATGGTGGCACGGCGTCGGGGACAAGGTAAGCTACCAGTTCGAAGCGTTCACACAACCGGTGGATTGTCCGCCGGATGCGCCCTCACCAACGCGGCAGTTGACCGGCTTTGTGCCAAGACAGCATGGCTTCCATTTCAGCAACGCCTTTCCATCCGTCCCAGACATTACGATCCCAATCCCGTTCGGTAAAGTCGAGTTTGGTGATGCCTCAGAGGGTTTGTGCGGAGGGATGGTATTTTGCGCGCTCGACCATTTTCTTGCCAAGCGCCCAATCCCTGCTGCCACAACTCCACCTTATAACGGTATGTTGTTCGATAGCATCGTCAGGCGTTTGCTAAATAGCTTCAACCTGCCGCTAGGCATCCTCAACTACATTGTTATGATGAATCCTAACTATCCCGACGGCGAGACGCGCGCAAGTGGAAACCGCTTTGCGCCGCATGGACGTGCCTGGCAGACCATTCGTGTGGAATGGCCGATCATCAAGCAAATGCTGGATTCGGGAACGCCCTGCCCGCTGGGACTGGTGCGAGTCAAAACTACCGATCTCTCGATGTTGGGACATAATCATCAGGTGCTCGCCACAGGCTATGACGTCAGTGATGACCTTCTGACCCTATTCATCTATGATCCTAATTATCCCAACCGCGACGACCTGACGCTTTCCCTGAGTCTTGCCGCTCCCGAACAGGCAACGCCAATCACGTATTCCGCCAACGATTCTCCCGTCTTTGCTTTCTTTCACGTCAACTACAAATTTCGCTCACCGCCTGCCTAGCGCCGCGATAAGTTGCTGGTACCATTTGCCTGACTGTGCGATGTTTTGCGAAGCAACTGCATGAAAATCAGAAGGCTGCTCACCAGCAACGCGGGTACATAAATAGTCACGATAACCCAATTCACGCCAAGCGGATATATGAACACATTATCGCGCAACGATTGAATAATTGCATTCACCGTGTCCAGCATCCCAACGACGATGCAAAGCCAGACTAATGCAATCGCACCACGGAAGTGAGCACGTAAAGCGATCAATGCCAACAGGGCCAGGAAGGCTGTTGCCATGTCGCCATATCCAATCATCACCCGGAAATCCATTGGCACGCCGGAGTCGACAGCGCCGGGAGCCAGGATCATTCCACCGACAATGCGAAATGCATGGACCCACAGTAATGGCACTAGGGCCATCTCACGTGGCAGCTTGGAAAGCCGTGGCACTACGTACCAGAAAGCGATGAGCGCATATGCCACTAGGCTCAAAGTGAATTGAATCCCGAAGAGTACAATTGGTTCCATGAATCATTCCTCCTCGATGTGGCGGTTCGTGAGCGTACTTACTTCTATGTTTAGCATCTCAATCTCTCTTATATGAATAAATGAACAATCTATGTTGATAGGATTAATCAATCACAATCCCCTCCAAATTTTCTTCAGGCTCCGGGAATTTCATTTTCAATCCTTCGAGCGCCTCGACCAGCATCGATGAAATCACCAGATCACGATACCACTTATGGTTGGCTGGGACGACGATCCACGGTGCAGCGCTGGTGCTGGTTTTATTCAAGACATCTTCGTAAGCCTGCATGTATTCGGGCCACAACTTGCGCTCTTGTAGATCACCCAGGCGGAATTTCCAACGTTTATTCGGGTCGTCAAGCCGTGCTTGCAAGCGCTTCTTTTGCTCTTCCTCATCAATATGTAAGTAGAACTTCAAAATCATTGTCCCATTCTCAAAGAGCATTTGTTCAAACGCGTTGATTTGATCGAAGCGCTTCTCCCACACTTCTGGCGGGACCATTTTGTGCACGCGCACCACCAGCACATCTTCATAATGACTGCGGTTGAAGATTACTAATTCGCCTTTCGCTGGCACTTCTCTATGGACACGCCAAAGATAATCATGATCCAGTTCTTCCGCGGTTGGCTCTTTAAAATTCGCCACACGTGTACCCTGCGGATTGACACCCTCGAAAACGTGGCGGATGGCGCCATCTTTGCCGCCTGTGTCCATTGCCTGCAGCACGATCAGCACCTTATGCTTGTGCTCGGCAAATAATACTTCCTGGAGTTTTTCCAGTCTCTGGTTCAGCTTCTCGATTTCAATCCGCGCTTGCTCCTTGCTTCCCTTGAACTCGCTCGTATCGTTCGGATCCCAGTTCGAGAGTTTGACCTTCACTCCAGGTTTGACCAGATATCGCTTCAAGATGTACTCCTTTTGCTTAGACAGTCCTTGCTATAACAGCCACTATGGCACTGGCCGGCATTGAGAACCGAGTTAAAATGCCACAGGTCGCCTCTTATAGTGATAGAGGGCGATTGTTGATTATACTTTTGAATGAAGGGTATTGAATTGAAGGGCTATTTGTTCTATACTGACATCATATTCGATCTTTACAAATTGGAGGTGTCCAATGGCCCAAATAATCAAGAAGAACTTTGATGCTCCTGATGAAACACGACCCATCAAACGAGGAAAGGTAGAGGTCGTAAATATCGGTGAACTCCAACCCATGCGCACTACTTTTGAACCGGGATGGCGCTGGTCGGAATCTGTCAAACCGATCGTGAAAACCGATAGCTGCCAAGTTCATCACCTCACCTATTTCATCTCTGGGCGGATGGGCGTTCGCATGGATGATGGCTCCGAAGCAGAGTTTGGACCAGGTGACATAGGCGAGATTCCTTCGGGGCATGACGCTTGGGTCATTGGTTATGAACCAGTGGTTGCTGTCGACTTCCGAGGTGGTGCAATTTATGCAAAACCTCCAAGTTGAATAGCCTAATTCGTAGTGAGCGATATCTTCGTCTGAATTAAAGGGTGTTTTCTGCATTCTGCTTTGCCTTCGAATATTGCCACAACGCGCGGTCAAGTTCCCGCGTGCCGATGTAATGATACACTCAAAGCAATCCAAAGGAGGATGAATGGCTAAATTCCCGCTTCCACTGAATGCAAACGAATCCATCCTGAAAACTGACGAGAACAGCGCGCACGTCAGGAACAATGTGCTGGGGATCGGATACAACGTGATTTATGGAAGATTCTGCCTGACCGATCAACGCATTGTTTTTCAATCCGCCCTTCTGGGAAGCACCCTTTCCTATCCATTGAGTCGAGTTGCGAAGGCTGAACGGGTGGAGGTCAACATTTCGCAAAGACAGTCGCAATATTCTTTCCGAAATTATGATGCCGCGCTTTACATTGAATTTGACAACGGCGGCAAGGAATATTTCCTGACCCCCGCGGATGATATCCTGGATTGGGTTGCTGCCATATCGAGTGCGAAATCCATGGCTCCCAATCTGCCTTTTACTCAGACGCCGCCAAGTCGTTCGGCGGTGGAGCAAGGAAGCCGCGGATTAGGCGTAATTATAGGCATTATGGTTGGGATCGGCCTGCTTTTTATATGCACTGTGTTCGCATGTGTTGGTATGCCCCTGCTGCTTTCGCTGTTCGGCCAGAAGTAAGCAATCAAACAAAGAGACTTTTTCTCGAATTATTGCCGCACAAACTTAACCCACTTCTTCTTGAGATCAACATTTTCCACCATCCAACCTGCATCCATCCAGGCAATCTCTTCAACGTGTGTGCCTTTCTTTTGGTTTCCCCACCATGGACGGTGTTCATGTGCCGATGGTGGCAAATGATCTTGCAATATCTGCTCGATGCGCTCAAAGGTCAATGTGACCTCGTCCTCACTTGAAAGCAAATGGCGCAAGTAACGTTCAAGTGGTCTGTATTTTCCAGCCATATTGTATTTCCTTATCGATTTCTTGAACTATAAATAAAATAGCTCAGATATAAAAAATTGACCATGCATGCCTTTATGGTATCAGGTCATAGTATAACCATGATCTTTATATACCTCCATTTCAGTTACCTTATAATTCCATAACAATCCAATTACAGCTCAATCTTATTCAGTAACTCTTTCAGCGCCAGCAATTCTTCCTTAGACAGGGTAACACCCTTGCCCATCTTCTCGCGATCTGGTGACCAATCACGGATGTCATATTTCGCTTCCCTGTCGTTCCAACTAATTAGGTTGAGTTCCTTGGCCCAGCCAGAGCCAGCTTTTGACAATACGCCGACTTGCTTAATAATTTCATATTTGATTTCAGACATGGTTAAAGTCTCCTTCTATGAATGAGATTCGGACTCTATTGCAAGGATAATAGCACGGATCACGCTTTCGATATCTTTCATCACGTCATTATTCCAAAAGCGAATCACTTTGTAGCCTTGTGATTCCAAATATTTCGTCCGTTCTACATCATAATCCACCTGTTCGAGATGCTGACTGCCATCCAATTCAATGATGAGTTTCGCTTTAGGCGATGAGAAATCAGGAATGTAATTGCCAACGGCATGTTGTCTGCGGAAAGTGACTCCCAACTGGTCGTTTCGTATCCTTGACCAGAGTTTTCTCTCAGCCAGTGTCGACTCTTTCCGAAGCCTTATAGCTTGGTGTTTGGTTTTGGGGTTGCTTCTGGGTTTGCGCGGCATATCTACCCCCTTCTAGCTAGCTTCCCCCATTTGCACCCCGCTGCTCTTTGCGGGGTGCAAATGGGGGAAGGACAACTTCAACTTGGGCATCAATAAAAATATTCATTCTTACGCTACATTCACCTCCCCCAAATTCAGCGTTCGCCTGCATTTGGGGGAGGACGGGTAGGGGCTATTTTCCTCCCAGACCAATATTTTTGACAACTTCGTATTTGATTTCGGCCATTGTTCGGGTATCCTCAATTATTAAGAATAAAATCAATTTTTACCTGTAAAGCTTACCAGAAAGCACCTTATCCAGCATGGACGGCATCGACGCGGATTGCAAAACATCCTGCCGAAGACACCCGAACGGAGAGGGACAACTCCTCGCTTGCCGATCCGCCACTAACGCTCGACACATGCCTCGAAAATGATTGGAGTGTTCCCACGCAGGAAATTACGAGGGTTAATTGTAATTCAGATGTGATAGTTATCCGCCACACTCTTGGGTATACTTCATCATTATGGACGAGGCGCCTACTTTCGATAAGATTTCCCTTCTGCGGCTTGCATTGAAAGAACTGGGGGAGGATGAGCTGCAGGAAATAGCAGCCTTGACTGAATTCCACACCTATCCGCCAGACCATGTTTTATGCCACGAGGGCGAATATGAGGATGTGTTCTATATTGTCGCAGATGGCAGCGTGGCTGTTTCGATGAAGATGCTCGAGGGGGAAGGTGAACGGATTTTACGCGTAGGGGGCAGGGGTGAATTAATAGGC
>WNFV01011716.1_pt1 | contig 14153 bp, 13 predicted proteins | sample 5400101 | NCBI WGS metagenome assembly WNFV01 (sample SAMN13153361, study PRJNA577476) | soil metagenome | isolation source: 115 cm soil or saprolite under grassland replicate 1 | place: USA:California | collected 2016-06-15 | reverse complement strand
TCGATTCCCGGATCGGTCACGCGCGGCAGTATAGGCGGCGCCCGCCGAAGGCGGAGGCCTCAGCGGGGAATCGAGGCGACGCGCCGGACCTTCAGCAGCTCGTTGACGAGGAAGAGCGGGCCGACCAAGAGATGCACGATATTCTTCAGGAACGCCGGCCGATTCTTTTCGAAGACGGCATGGCCGAACGCCTGAAAGATCCAGCCGACCGCGAACGCAGCGAGCCCGAACCGCCAGTCGGCGACGGCCCGCGCCGCGAGATCGAGGAGCGCGAATGCGACGAGCAAGCCAGCGGCGAGAGAAAGATCCAGCGTCGCGTCGTAGAGCACGACCGCCGCGATGGCGATCTCGGCGACGCTCACCGGCCCGACGCGGATTTGCGCGAGCATCGCGAGAGCGCCGAAAACGATCAGCGTGATGCCGAGGACGTGACAGGCGAGGTTGCCGCGCGTGCGGTGGTGGGAGCCGTAGTCGGCGAGCAGCGCATCGATGCGTTTCAGCGGAAACTCCCGTGCAACCGGGTGAGATTATATTTCCCGCGACGATCCTGAATGAAGGCGATGCGCCTTCCGAGAATCGCCCCGGTCGAGCAGGCACCGCTCGAGCCGGTCGAGCTTCCGGATCCCCGACCGGATGCGAGCGAAGTCCTTCTCGACGTCGAGGCCTGCGGGGTCTGCAGAACGGACCTCCACGTCGCCGAAGGCGAGGTTGGCGCGCGTCTCCCGATCGTCCCGGGCCACCAGGTCGTGGGAAGAGTGCGGGAGTACGGATCTGAAGTCGCGGGAATCCGACCGGGCGACCTCGTCGGGGTGGGATGGCTCTCCGAGACGTGCGGGCAGTGCGTCTTCTGCCGGTCGGGTCGGGAGAACCTCTGCCGATTTGCCCGCTTCACCGGCTGCGACCGGGACGGCGGTTACGCCGAACGGATGACCGCGCCGGAGAGCGCGGTCTACCGTCTGCCGCCCGACCTCGACCCGAAGCAGGCAGCACCGCTCCTCTGTGCCGGCGTCATCGGCTACCGAACGCTGCGACTCTCCGGCGTCCGCGCCGGCGGAAAGCTCGGACTCTTCGGCTTCGGCGCTTCGGCGCATCTGGTTCTCCAGGTCGCGCGGTACGAGGGATGCGACATCTTCGCCTTCACGCGCGAGCCGCGCCATCGTGAGCTCGCGCTTGAGATGGGCGCCGTCTGGGCGGGCGGCGCGGGAGACGACCCGGGGGTTCTCCTGGACGCGGCCGCGAGCTTTGCACCCGCCGGAGAAATCGTCCCGCTCGCGCTCGCGCGTCTCGAACGTGGCGGAACGCTCGCCGTCAATGCGATTCACATGAGCCCGATCCCGTCTTTCGGCTACGAGCTCCTGTCCGGGGAGCGCGTCGTACGCAGCGTGACGAACTTCACGCGCCGCGATGCGCTCGAGTTTCTGGAACTCGCCGTTCGAATTCCGGTCGAGGCCCGGATCGAGGAATTCCCGCTTCCGGCGGCCAACGAAGCGCTGGCGAAGGTCAAACGCGGCGAGGTCCGCGGGTCGGCGGTCCTCGCGATCCGGGGCTAGCCGCTACTCGAAACGGACGAGGAGGCGTCTCGGCCGATTGCCCGGCTGGAAGCGCAGCCGGAAGAGGGCGGTCGAAGCATCCCCCTGCCGGAGCGTCTCGGCCCGTCCGGTTGGTTGCGGAACCACGCGGCGAACGATGCCCTGCGAATCGAGCAGAAGGATGTACTCGCGACCCCGTTCGTCGACCGGCAGGTCGAGTCGCCCGCCGGAGACGAGCTCGGGAGGCGTCCCGTACCCGTCGATCTCGTGGATGGAAAGCCGCAGCGGGGAGCCGGGCGGAGCCGCGACCACCGTCTCCTCCGCGCCACCCGCTCGGGCGGCTTCGGGCGCCGGCGCCGAGGCCCCGCGGTCCTTCCGGTCGTCGAGCTCCGAGGTTTCTCGGGCGGCTCCTGCGGTATGCGGGGATTCGGCTTTCCGCGCCTCGCTTTCGGCCTGCAGGACCGCCCTCTCTTTCGGCGCCGGAGGCGCCGCTCGGCGACCGGTTCCGCGGTTCTCCCGGAGGTCCCGCTGTCGCGAGGCCGGCCCCGGTGGAGGCGCCACGAGTTCGCTCGCGCGTCCGGAGGACGGCCCGGTCACGCTCCGGATTGGAATCACCCGCGCGTATTCGCGCTGCCGTCCGACGATCGGCGTCATCACGAGGAGCACGAGCAGCGCGGTGACCAGGAGCGCCGCCCATCCGAGATCGATCCCGAATCGGGACGAAAAAGGCGCTCGCGGGCGGTTCGTCGACTGGACCTTTCGCAGGATCCGGGAGGCGAGGTCGGAGCGCGGCGGCGACGACCGTGCCGAGCGGAAGAGCGAGATTGCGTCCTCGAACTCGATTGCCGCCCGCCGGCACTCGGCGCAGTGCGCGCGGTGCGCCTCGAAGCGCGCACGCTCGCCGGCCTCGAGCTCGCCGTCGTGGAGGCGAGAGAGAAACTCGACGGATCGTCCCGGGTGCGGGTTGCCGTTTCCGGTCATGAATTCCTCCGCGCTTCGACGAGCGGGGCGAGGATCACGCGGAGTTGCCCCCGGCCCCTCGCGATGCGCGATTTCACTGTGCCAAGGGGAAGATCGAGCGAGGCCGCGATCTCCTCGTAGCTCCAGTCTTCGAGGTCCCGCAGCACGACAGGAAGTCGAAAATCGATCGGCAGCTTCCGGAGAGCATCGTGAACGGACTCGCGGGATTCGCTCACGCCCGCATCCTCCTCCGGGTCGGAGCGCACGGATTGTCGGTCCTCCAGCGCGTCCGAGGAGGGTTCGGGAGCGAAGATCTTCCGGAAGCGACCGCGCGAACGGTATTTGTTCTTGATGGCGTTGTCGGCGATCGCGGCGAGCCAGGCGCGCGGAGGCGCCTGCGCACGAAACCGCGAAAGGCCCCGATACGCCCGAAGGAAGACGTCCTGCGTCATGTCGTCGGCGTCCCCGTCTCCTACCGCCCGCGCCATCCAGCGATGAACCGCCGGCATGTGCCGCCGGACGAACTCCCCGAACGCCTCCGGATCGCCCGTTCTCGACAGAGAGATGAGCTCCTCGTCGGAGAGGTCGGTGAGGGAGGTTTCCAACGCGCGGCGTCCGATCGGGAACGTCGCGATTGTACTTTCGTCCATCAAGGTCGGGGATCCGGCGCGTAGCTCGGCTCGAATCCACGGGCTCTCTCCCGCGCCGAGAGTGCATCGTCTCCGCGGGGGAGGACCCCGAGCTGGACGAGCTCCCGGTGGAACTCGTAGCGCACCGCGATCTTCGCCACGGGTACCGGGTCCTCGTCGAAGGAGATCCAGCGAACCGGGAACCGGGCCCTCTCGCCGATTCCCGTCGCGGCGAAGTGGTCGGACTCCCGCCCGGGGGGCGAAGCTGCGGCTGCCCCGCCGGCGCTCGGCGCCGCCCGGGACCCGTCTCCTCGGGATTCCTCCCGGAGCTGCCCGTTCGCCTCGGGGACCCCGATCGTCCCGGAAGCTTCCCGAGGCCTCTCCCGGAAGAACACCGCCTCGATCGTTCCGACGTTTCGAGTATCCCCGAGCCACTTCGCGTAGGACCGCGCGGTCTCCGTGAAGAAGAACTTCCGCGAAGTCTCGCCGGAGATCTGCCATCCCGGGATCTCCAGGCTCTGGCCGGGGGAAAGAATCCACTTGGTCGCCTCGAGTGCGCCGGTCCGCTTCGCGTCCACCACGTTTCGCCCGTCGACGGAGAGCGCGACGGCGACCCGTTCGCCGGTGGGATTCACGACCCGCAAGGTGAAATTCCGCCCTCTGAGCGCTTCGACGTAGAGCCTCCCCCCATGCTCGTACTCCGGCGTCTCGCAGCCATCCACGATGACCGAGAGCTCGAAGTCGTCCCGCCGAGCGGCGAAGAGAGACGGAGCGGCCGCGAGAACCAGGGTCAGGGTGGAAAGGACGGCGCGTTGGCGCATGACGACCTCCTGCACACTCTGGAGACACCGCCGAGGCAGCCGGGTTCCGTCGAATCCGAAAAAAAGGGCGGCCCCGCTAGGCCAGGCCCTTTCGGAGTGCCTCCTCTACCTTCTCGGCAAAAACGTCCACTTCGTCCGGCCGCGTGTAGACGTTCGGCGTCACGCGCAAGCCGTTGAACTCGGGGTGAACGATCGGGGTCGTCATGATCCGGTGCTTCTCCCAGAGGTGGGCCCGCAGCTTTACGGTGTCGAGACCCTCGACGTGAAGAAGGGCGATGCCGCACGATTCGGTGGCGTTCAGAGGCGTAAGGACTCTCACTCGGCGATCGGCGGCGAGGAGCCGTCTGGCCCATCGATCGCGCAGCCATCGCAGGCGCGCTGCCTTACGCTCGGCGCCGATCTCCCGGTGGAAGGCGAGCGCGGCCGCGATCGCGTTGTGGTTGGCGGCGGGATGTGTCCCGATCTCCTCGTACTTGCGGACGTCCTCGTCCATTTTCGCGGGCGCAGCCATGAGCGGCCAGATCCTTTTCTGCTTCTCCTTTCGGACGTAGAGGAAACCGGTCCCGATCGGCGCGAGCAGCCACTTGTGGAGGCTCGTTCCGTAGTAGTCGCATTCGAGGTCGTCGCGCCGGAAAGGGAAGTGCGCGAAGGCGTGCGCTCCGTCGACGAAGACCTCGATCCCGCGTTCGCGCGCCATGCGGACGACGTCGCGGACGGGAAGGATCTGACCGGTCAGGTTGGTGATGTGGGTGATCTCGATGACCCGCGTGCGCGGGGTGATGGCCTCGCGGAAGCGCCGGACGACGTCGGCCGCGGAAGGCGGCGGAACCGGAAAGGAGATGGGCTTGATCACGATCCGGTCGCGTCGGACTCTCTGGTCCCAGCTGGTGAGCATCCGCGGGTAGTTCTGGTTCGTGACCACGACCTCGTCGCCGGGTTGCAGGTCGAGGCCGAAAATCAGGGTCTCGAGCGACTCGGAGGCGTTGCGGGTGATCGCCATCTCTTCCGGGTCGCAGCCGAACTCGCGAGCGAGCTCCCGGCGCACCGATTCGATGCGCGGTTCCAGCACGTTCCACATGTGGTGCACCGGCATCTCGTTGGAGAACTTGAGATCCCGGATCATCCCCTCGAGCACGTGCGAAGGCGCGGGGCTGCATCCTCCGTTGTTCAGGTTGACGATCGTCGAATCGACGTCGAACGCCCGCTGGATGTGCGACCAGTACGCCTCGTCCGGGGCAACCGAGTCCGACGGTGTACCCGCGACCTCCCGCCCCGCTTCGCGAGCGCGCCGCATGGCGTCGACGCGAAAGACCGGCATCGCGAGCGCGGCCGCGCCCGTGGCGGCGCCGGAGAGGAGCACGCGCCGGGTCAGCGGCATCGCAACGTGTCCCGTGGTCCCTGTTCCGTGTCCCGGATTAGATCATGCCGAGCTTCCAGAAGACGAAGGTCCAGATGTCGGCCTGCTCGTCGAGAATCTTGGTCGTGGGCTTTCCCGCACCGTGCCCCGCCTTCGTCTCGATCCGGATCAGGATCGGCTCGTCCCCCCTCTGCGCGGCTTGCATGCGGGCCGCCAGCTTTTTCGAGTGCCCCGGGTCCACGCGGTCGTCCGTGTCGGCCGTCGTGATGAGCGTCGCCGGATACGAGACCCCCTCGTGCACGTTGTGGTACGGCGAGTACTTGAAGAGGTACGGGAAATCCGCGACCGCCTCGGAGCTGCCGTACTCCGCGATCCAGTAGCGGCCGAGAGTGAAGCGCTGGTATCGCAGCATGTCGGCGACCGGGACCTGGCAGACCACGGCTCCGAAGAGGTCCGGCCGCTGAGTCTCGGCGGCGGAGACGAGCAGTCCGCCGTTCGAGCCTCCCGCGATCGCGAGCCGTTCCCGCTTCGTGTAATGGTTCGCGATCAGCCACTCCGCCGCCGCGATGAAGTCGTCGAAGACGTTCTGCTTCTTATCCCGCATGCCGGCCCGATGCCATTCCTCGCCGTACTCTCCGCCCCCCCTCAGGTTGGGCATGGCCACGATGCCGCCTTTCTCGAGAAAGACATAACGCGTCGCCGAAAAGCCGGGGGTCTGGCTGATGTTGAAGCCGCCGTATGCGTAGAGGAAGACCGGCCGCTCGCCATCGCGGGGAAGACCCTTCTTGTGGACGAGGAACATCGAAATCCGGGTCGCGTCCTTCGAGGGATACCAGACCTGCTCGGTCTCGTACTGCGACGGATCGACCTTCACGTCCGTTTTCTGGAACAGGACGAGGTCACCGTTGTGGAAGTCGTACCGGAAGTTGGTGGGAGGCTCCGTGAAAGAGCTGTAGGACAGAAACATCTCCTTCTGATCTGCCTCGCCCGAGATGCCACCCACCGAGCCGATGCCGGGCAGCGCGATCTCCTTCTCCATCTTCCCCGAGAGGGCATGGACGTCGAGGGCCGTGCTCGCGTTGCGGAGGTGACGGAGAACGAGCTTCCGGTCGATGACGTACGCGTTCTGGAGCGTGTCCTTTCCCTGGGGGACGAGCTCGATGAAGGGAGCGTCCTTGTTGGCCGGGGACAGCCGGTCGAGATCCACCGCGATCACGCGTCCGAGAGGGGCGTCCCGATCCGTACGCGCGTACAGCCTGCCGTCCACGACTTCTGCGACCGCGTACGCGTTCTCGAAGCCGGTGAAGACCGGGACGGGCCGGCCGCCCGGCTTCTTCAAGTCGAGCGCCCAGACCTCGGTCTTGTCGCTCGCGCCCTTGCCGGGAAGGATGACGAGCCAGCGACCATCGTACGACACGAACCCGCCGATGCCGACCTCCTTCTCGGTCGGCTTCTCGAAGAGCATCGCGTCCTTCTCCTGCGCTTCGCCGAGCCGGTGGTAATAGAGCTTGGGGAAGTAATGCTCGTCTCCGGCGGGAACGGTGCCGGGCTGCGGGTAGCGCGTGTAGAAGAACCCTTTCGCGTCGGGAGTCCAGGCGATGCCGGAGAACTTCACCCAGACGAGCTTGTCCGGAAGATCTTTTCCGGTCGCAACGTCGCGAATGGAGATCTCCTGGCGGTCACTTCCGCTTCGCGAGATGGCGTAACCCAGGAGTCGGCCGTCCTTGTTCGGTGAAGTGTTCGTGACGGCGACAGTACCGTCCGACGACATCGTGTTGGGGTCAATCAGGACCCGCGGCTGACCGTCCAAGCCCTCCTGGACGTAGTAAACGGACTGATTCTGCAGTCCCGTGTTCTTGAAGAAGAAGTATCGGTTTCCCTTCTTTTCCGGGATGCTGATTTTCGGGTAGTCGAAAAGCTCTGTCAGCCGGGCCTTGATCGTTTCCCGCTCCGGCCGGTCGAGCACGCTCCGGGTGAGGGAGTTCTCCGCAGCGACCCAGGCGGTGGTCGCGGGATCATCGGCCTTTTCGAGCCAACGGTAGGGATCGGCGACACGGGTTCCGTGGTAATCCTCGACGACGTCGCCCTTCGCCGCCGGGGGATACGAATAACGGCTCGCGGGCTGTTTGACGCCGACGGCCGTCTCGACGGCGCCGGCCGGCGGGATTCCGGCAGGGGGAGGCGACGAGCGACTCCCGGCACACGCCGGGCCGATCGAGAGCAGCAGGGCGAGCGACGAGAGACCGAAGAAGCGGGGCACGACGAATCGGAGAATGCGGCGCATCGGTTCCCTCCCGTGGTCCGGCGGTTTTCTCCTCCCGCCGGGCGACCGAACGAAGGATTCTTTCATGCCCCCCGCGCGATCAAGGAGCTCGCTTGGCCGCCGGTCAGGCGCGCGGTCGGTCGATGGGCCCCGTGATGAGCCGCGCGCCGCGCTGGTCGGTGAAGTACGCCCATGCCCACTCGAAGAGCACCAGCGCGCGGTTGCGGAATCCGATGAGGAAAAGGATGTGGATGAAGCACCAGGCGAGCCACGCGACGAACCCCGACATCCGGAGTCGGCCGAGATCCGCAATCGCCTGGGCCCGGCCGATGACCGCCAGGTTGCCCTTGTCGTGGTATCGGAACGGCAGCCGAGTCCGACCGGCGAGATCCCTTTCGATGGTCCGGGCGACATGACGCCCCTGTTGAATCGCCACCGGCGCGACGCCGGGCAGCGGCTTTCCGTTCCGCGAGAGCAGGAAGGCGACGTCGCCGATCCCGAAAATCCGAGGATCGCCGGGAATCGAGAGGTCCGGCTCGACGAGAACTCGACCCGCGCCGTCGAGCGGGACTTGGAGTGTGCGAGCGAGCGCCGACGCGCGGACTCCCGCGGCCCACAGGATCGTCCCGGCCGGAATCGAGCTGTCGCCCGCCTCCACCGAGCCTTCGCCGACGCCGCGAACGGGACACCCGGCGCGGACCTGGACCCCGAGCCTTTCGAGCGCCCGCTTCGCCTTCCCGGCGAGGCCGGGCGGGAAGGTCGGGAGGATCCGGGGTCCCGCTTCGAGCACCTGGATCGTCGCCTCGCGCGGATCGATCGAACGAAAGTCGCTGACCAGGACGTTACGCGAAATCTCCGCGATGGCGCCGGCGAGCTCGACGCCGGTCGGTCCTCCGCCGACGATCACGAACGTGAGCAGGGCGCGGCGCCGCGTCGGATCCGTCTCCCGCTCGGCGCGCTCGAAGGCGAGCAGGATCCGTCGGCGGATCTCGAGCGCGTCCTCGAGGCTCTTCAAGCCCGGAGCGCTCGCTTCCCAGACGTCGTTTCCGAAGTAGGCGTGGCGCGCCCCCGGCGCGAGCACGAGGTAATCGAAGCCGACGCGTCCGTCCGAGAGCACGAGCTCGTGCGCGGCCCGATCGACCGAGACCGCCTCGGCCAGCAGGACGGCCGCGTTCTCCTGTCTGCGAAGAATCGATCGAACCGGGTAGGCGATGTCGGCGGGGGAGAGAGCCGCTGTCGCGACCTGGTAGAGGAGCGGCTGGAAGAGATGGTGGTTTCTCCGGTCGATGACCGTGATTCGCACGGCGGACCGCGCGAGCGCCCGGGCGGCGTTCAGACCTCCGAATCCCGCTCCCACGACGACGACGTGTGGTTCACTCAAGGCTGGAAGGAGGTCAACCGATGGACGACGACGCCAGGCGACAGGTCCTTCGCCGGATTCCCTACGGGATGTCCGTCATGACCGCGACCGAAGGAGGCACGCCCGCGGCCTCGACGTTGACGTGGTTTTCTCAGTGCTCTTTCCATCCGCCCCTCGTGATGATCGGCATTCAGACTAACAGCCTGGTGCACGACGCCGTCGCGAAGAGCGGGGCGGTCGCCGTCAACTTTCCTTCGAGCCCGGGCCGATGACCGGGTCGCCGCTCCTCCTCGATCTGCCGGCCTGGATCGAGACCCGCGTCGCGGAGAGGGTCGAGCGCGGTGACCACGACGTCTTCGTCTGCGAGGTCGTCGGGGCAGGGATCCGCCGGCCCGACTTCGCGCCGCTCCTTCTCGCGATGACGCCTTGGACCTACGGGGGGTGAAGCGGCCTCAGCGCGCGAACACCTCATCCACCGGCGTGACCTTCACCGCCTCGCCCCGTGGCCCGAGCTTGCGCGCGCCGATCACCTTGTCCTCCGCGAGCAGGTCCGCCGGCTTCTCCGCGTCGTACTGGATCGGCGAGAAAGCGTCCGAGACGAGCTTGTCTCTCAACCCTTTCGCGTCCTTGGTCACGATCACGACCGAGAGGTCCTTTGCCGAGAGGTGTGCCCGGATCGCCCGGTTGACGTCGTCGAGCGTCAGCTTGCCCAAACGGTCGCGCATGTATCCGGTGAACTCTCCGATCCCGTACCAGCGGGAATCGAGCGCGTAGCCGAGCTGCTGGTTCTGCGTGGCGGTCATGACGTAGACGTTCTTCATCAAGTAATCGCGCGCGCGCTCGAAGTCCTCCTTCGACATCCCGGCCCGGATCAGCTTGTCGAGCTCCTCGACCGCGATGCGCAGCGCCATGTGGGCGTTGACGGGCACGACCGGGCGGATCCAGACCTCGAAGATCTGCGAACGGCGCGCGATGTTGGGGTCCGGAAAGAACTGGAACATCCCGCGGGGAAAGGCCTCGATGTAGGCGTAGTCCCCGTAGTTCATGCCGCGGACCTCGCGGATGCGTTTGTAGAGGTGCGAGACCGAGGAACGGTGCTCTCCGAGCCACGCTCGGGCCACGGAGAGCGCGGCGAAATCGGGATGCGAACGCGTCACCTCGATCGGATGACCGAAGGAGATCGCCGTGGCGCGGGTCTCCTTTTCGATGATCTCCACCTCGATTCCGGACGGCTTGTGCACCGCGATCCGGGGCGTCGCAGATGGCGTGCCCTCGGGAAGTTTCGAGATCTCTTCCTTCAGACGCGCCAGCATCTCGTCCGGGAGGTCGCCGGCGACACCCAGCGTCAAGTTCGCGCGCGAGTACGCGGAGGCGAGAAAATGCCGGACGTCATCGGGCGTGATCGCCGGGATGCCTGCGACCGTCCCGAGCGCCGGGTGCGCGTACGGCGTGCCGGAGAAGAGGTTCGTCTGCAGGCGCTCCTTGGCGAGCTCCTCTTCGTTGTTCGACCGGAGGTCCTCTTTCAGCGCGTTCAACTGATTGTCCTTCAGCCGCTGGAAGTCCTCTTCGCGGAAGCCCGGGTCGGAGAGCTGCGGAAGAACGATGTCGAGGAAGGGCTTCCAGTTGTCGCGGTGGATGGAGCCCGTGAAGGTGGTCATCTCCTTGTCGACCTGCGCCGTGAAGCTTCCCGCCATCGGATACAGCGCCTTGTTGATCTCGTCGATCCTCATCTCCTTCGAGCCCGCTTCGGCCACCATCGCCGCCGTCAGCGCCGCGAGCCCTTCCTTCCCGGCCGGGTCGTGTGCCGAGCCCACCGTGAACAGCAGCTTGAAGTTGATCTGCGGCAGCGCGGTCTTCTGGAGAACGACCGGAACCTGGGTCTTTTCCGCGGAAGCGGTCTTCGGCGCGAAGGTCGCGAGAGCGGGCAGCGCCTCGACGGCCGCCGGCACGGGTTCCTTCGACAAGGTCGTCACGACGAGCCGGTTGTCGGTGAAATATCGGCGTGCGGCCGCGAGAAGGTCTTCCGGCGTCAGAGAGTCGTACACCCGGAAGAGGTTGTTCAGCGTGTCGAAGGAGCGCCGGTAGCTCACGTACCGGGCCAGCGTGGCCGCGATCCTCTCGGTATTGTCGAACGAGCGCACGAGGCCGTACCGGGCGTTCGACTTCGCGTCCGCGAGCCGCTTCGCGACGACCGGTCGGGAACGGGCCTCGGCGAAAGTCTTCAGGAGCTCGTCGCGGACGGAGAGCGCGTCGTCCATCTTCTTCAATCGCGCAGAGACGGTGGTCAAGGAGGGGTCGACGTTGCCGGGGTTGTCGGTGAACAACCCGTCCACCTTCTGTTCCTGCTCGACGAGCCTCTTGTAGGTGTCGGACGTCTCGCCGAAGTAGAGGTCCATGATCATATCCATGGCCGCGAAATCCTTCGCGCTATCGGAGAACGCCGGACCATGGAACGCAATCGTCATCCAGGGCAGCGTTGGGCTCGGCCAGGGAACGTGCGCGTACACGGCGGCTGCCGGCTCCGGTTCCTTCGGAATGTCCACCTTGTAGCGTCCCGGCTTCCAGTCTCCCCAGTACTTTTCGACGAGCGGGATCACGCGTTGCAGCTCGACGTCTCCTGCCACGATGACCGTGGTGTTCTCCGGCCGGTACCAGCGATCGAAGAACGTCCTGGAGTAATCGAACTGGTTGGGCATGTCCTCGATGTCTTTGATGAAGCCCATGGTCGTGTGTTTGTAGGTGTGTGTGGTGAAGGCCTTGTCGTGCTGGACCTCCTCGATCTTGACGAGCGGATTCGCGCTGTTCTTGTTGTACTCGCCGAGCACCGCGCGCGCCTCCGTCTTGAATCCCTCCTGGGAATAGTCGAGGTTCTTGAAGCGGTCTGCCTCGATCTTGAGCACGGTCTCCAGGTCGTCCTTCGCAAACGTCGTGTGGTAGTTCGTGTAGTCGTCGGTGGTGTAGGCGTTCTGCCGCGCGCCCGCCTGCGTGATGATCTCGTTGTACTTGTCGGGCGGGTACGCCTTCGTCCCCCGGAACATCATGTGCTCGAAGAAGTGCGCGAAGCCGGACTTGCCCGGCTCGACCTCGTTTCGCGATCCGGTCTGAACCGGGATCTGGAGCGAGACGATGTTGGGAAACCCGGTCGGGACGACGATCACCTTCAGACCGTTCGGCAGATTTTTCTCGACCGCACGGAAGGGAAGCACGTCGCCCCCGCGGGACCGCTTCGGCGCCGGCCGGGGAGTCGGTTTCGGCTCTCCGCTGCCCATCACGGAGCCGGCCACGAGTACGGCGCAAATCGCGGCAAGAGTTCGAGATGCAGACATGGAGGCTCCTCTCGCTTCCAGTTCAAAAGGTGTGATTCTAATCGCGTGAAGCCGGGTCGCTCTTTCCCGATGGAAGAGCTCGCCGCTCCGGCGACCCCTCCGACTTTGGTCGATACCCATTTGCACGAGCTGTGATGAAATAGAAAAAGATTCGATCTTTTCCCGATTCGCGAAAGGAGAAAGAAATGGCCACGACCCAACCGGTTCGGGTTCCCGAACGCCGGCCGGAGCCGTCGGAGACCCCGGCGACTTCGACGACATCGCACCCCGTCCCTGGTCCGCGCAAGCAAGCTTTCACGATCAAAGTGAAGGGGATGATTCCCACATAAAGGGCGCCAACGGCCGGAGTCACGGGAAAGCTCCCCCCAAATGCCTCAGTTGGGCTAGTCTGGAGAGGCTCCTCTCGCGACAATGAATAGGCAGATCCGAAACGATCGAGTGGACGACCTGTTCGGGCGGGCTTTGCCGGTCATCCACTCGGCGCTCGAAAGCCATTACCGCCTGAGCGAGGCGGAGGCCAGGGAGGCGGAGCAGAACCTTTCCATGTGGTTCCATCGTTTCGTTCGCCGCACCGGCCTGTCGCAGGCCTCCGCGCGCTCCCTGACGCTGTCACTTCTCGTGGCCGCGTGTCAGTACGCCCGCTCCTATCAGATCTGGAGACACGAAAACGGACCGACGGACGATGCCCTTCGCCGCGTGCTTGCCCGGGAACCAGGTGACCTTGCGTCGGAACTGGCCGAGCGCCTGGAGGAGAGCTCCTAGCATGGCCGGCCGCGTCCTTCGTTTTCCGGTGAAGCCGATCTCTTCGGAGGAGGGCATCGCGGCCGCCCGCCGCGCGCTCGAAACGCCGATCGAGGCCCGTGCATCGAGGTCGTTGGAGCTCCGCCTGGAGGAGCCGGAAACGCTCCTCGGCGCCTGCGGGCTGCTCAAGAACCGGCTGGAGACCTCGCCCGACGAGGTCCTCCGGGACGCCGAGTTCTTTTACCGCTTCCTCGAGCAGCCGCGCCGCTCGGTGGGGGTTCTCGACGAGCGGGAGTTCTTCCTCGGCGAGATGGCTCTCGTCGGAGGAACGGCGTGCCGCCTGCTGTCGCGCCGGGACGAAGCGCGCCGCTGGTTCGACCGGGCGGAAGCCTGGTTTCGACACACGGTGAACTCGGCCGCCGACTGGTCGCGCCTTTCATATCAGCGGCTCGCCTTGAGGCTCGTGCCCCTGCTGATCGAGAGCTTCGAGAAGCTCGAGATGCGGGAGGAAGCGCTCAAGTGCCGGTTCCTCGAGGGGATCGTCCTGATGGAGGCCAACCAGCCCACGCGTGCGATCGAAGCGTTCCGCCGGATTCGCGCGGGAGCGCGCGCCATGGGGAACGATCAGCTCCTCGGCACGGCTCTGACCAACCTCGTTCAGCTTCACGCCGGACTCGGTGAGGCCGAGGAGGCTCTCGACGCTTCGCGTCACGCTCTTCTCGTGTGGAGGCGGCTCGAGAACCGGGTCGGGGTCGCCAAGGTCCACTGGGGAATCGGCGACCTGCTGCGGGTCAAGGGACAACCGTCGTCGGCGATCGAGGCGTATCGCTCCGCACAGCTCGAGTTCAGCGAGATCGGAATGCGGGGCGACGTCGCCGCGCTCCAGCTCGTGGTGGCGGACCTGCTGCTCGACCTGGGAGAAGACGACGCGGCGCGGCGGGAGATTTTAGCGGCGCTGCCCTCGATCGATGAGATCCAGATGGTCCCCGAGGGAATGGCGGCGCTCGCGCTCTTGACGGAGTCGGTCCGCGGACGATGGATCGACCGCAGCGCACTGCGCGAGCTGCACGGATACTTCGGCCGCACATCGTAAGAGCGTCCGCCGGCGGAATTACGGCGAAACCCGGATTCGATCGAACGCCCGCAGCAGATCGCCTCCACTGACCG
>WNFV01006257.1_pt1 | contig 14154 bp, 11 predicted proteins | sample 5400101 | NCBI WGS metagenome assembly WNFV01 (sample SAMN13153361, study PRJNA577476) | soil metagenome | isolation source: 115 cm soil or saprolite under grassland replicate 1 | place: USA:California | collected 2016-06-15 | reverse complement strand
ACGAGTCTTCATGGGCCCAACCGGACAAGTCTCCGAGCCGGATCGGCCTCACAAGTCTTTGCACGTTCTGGGATGGCGTCTGAAGACAAATGCCCTGGTCACAGGCCTGAAGGCAGCGAGAAGGCCGGACATGCCTTCAAAACCGGTGTGGGGGCGAGAGCTCCCAGGCGGGTTCCATTCCCGTCCGCCTGCGTGGAGGTTCTGGAGAGATCGCGGGGAGTCAGATGTGCTCTCCGCCTTCTCCGCGATGGCACCACGCGCGAGCCGAGCGGCGACGCGCACAGCTCGGCGTCGCGGAACGCGTTGCTGATCCCCTGCGCGGTGATCGGATCCTTCGTGTGGCCGGGGCCCCGACGAACGCCCAGCTGGGTCCGAGCGGCTTGCGGAGGAAGTTCGGCACCCCGCCGCCGGTGAAGCGGCTGGGCGCCGTACTCGTCGGGGATCGGTTTGACCGCCATGGCAACCTCCCGTCCCAATGGGGCCGATCAAGGCGAGGAAGATCGCCACTTTGGGACCTGACATCTGCCCGCGATCGCAGGACCATGGCCCGTTGCGTCGGCGTTCAGGCGCTACGATCGATCTGGGGTGAGGTCCCATGACGTCGATCATCGAGCCGAGGGTGCTGCTGGACGATCTCGTGATCGGCGAATCCCCGCGCTGGCACGACGATCGTCTGTGGTTCGCACACTGGGGTACGGGCGAGATCGTCGCCGCCGAACTCGGCGGCAACGAGGTGGTTGCGGAGGGTCCGCCCGGGTTGGGATGGTCGGTCGACTGGCTGCCCGACGGCCGTCTCTTGGTGACGGGCGAGGAGCTGATGCGCCGGGAGCCGGACGGCTCGATGGTGCGCCACGCCGACCTGACCCGTGTCGCCGATCACCGCTGGAACGAGATCGTCGTGGACGGCCGCGGCAACACCTACCTGAACGGGATGGGCTTCCGCTTCGGCGCAGAAGAGTTCCGTCCCGGGATCATCGCGTTGGTAACACCCGACGGCTCGGCACGTGAGGTGGCAGACGGGATCGCGTTCCCGAACGGGATGGTCGTGACGCAGGACGGCTCTACGCTGATCATCGCCGAGTCGTTCGCGGGGAAGCTCACCGCCTTCGAAATCGCCGAGGACGGGAGCCTGTCGAACCGACGTGACTGGGCAGCCGGCGTCGGTCCCGACGGGATCTGCATCGACGCCGAGGGCGCGATCTGGACCGGATCGGGAGAGGCCGGGTGTGTGCGGATCGGCGAGGGCGGCAAGATCCTGGACTGGGTCGAGCTGGACCTCATGCCGTTCGCGTGCATGCTCGGCGGACCGGACGGGTGCACCCTGTTCATCGTGGCCACGGATTGGCACATGGACGAGGAGCCCGCTGACAACATGACGCGGCTGACGACCGGACCTCGGACGGGACAGGTCCTGACCGCTCCTGCTCCCGCGCCGCACGCGGGTCGGCCGTGATCCGCCGGCCGCCGATCTCTCCCCGCAGAGACGAACATGGTGTCGAGCACGGCCCCGCATCGGGATCGCGGCGCTCAGCTCACTCGACCCCAGCCACGAGCGCTCACCCAAAGAGCCTGACCTGGGGCGTTCGGGTTCGTACAGTGTTCCTTCCTCCGCTACTTGCGGTTCTTGGTCCTTTCGACAAGGACGCGAGCGCGTGGCGGCGAGCACGACGGACAGCGCATCGTCTATCGCGGTCGTCAGGTATACGCGGGGTTGTACCCTCCGTCTCCTCAGTCTTCGCTCTGCGCTCATCAGCCCCGTACCGGGCGCCCTAACTGCACTCCTCTTCTCGATCGGCTCGTGCGCCGAATCCCGGGAATGGGATTCATGAGGTCTCCAAGACGAAGCGACCGCAGCACCGACCACCCCCGAACCACAAACGCCGCCCGCGAGCCGCCAGCGGTGGGCGGCGCTGTGCGGAACCATCTATGGCTCGGCCGGCCCCGGACACAGTATGGGACGGACCGTGCCTCGATCCGCCTCAGTGGTGCCTATCCGCCGGATCGATGGACAGGTCGGGCCCGGTCGACGCCTGCACGATGTGACGGGAAGGCCAGGGGCTGATCGCTGGGGCACCGGTCCATGTGGAGGTACTGGAGGCACTCCTCGTCGGTCAGCGACCTGGTCACGTTCTGCCGGGCGATCTCGAGGAGGTCGTCGATGTCGAGCGCCCAGATCCGAACGACGCCGTCGCAACCGCTCGCGGAGGCGAGCTTCGCGCCATGTGCGCTGAACGCCACATCCGAGACTTCGCACGCATTACCCGGTAGAACCAGACGCTGTTCACCCGTGGACGCCTCGAACAAGCGTACCGTGCCATCGGAGCGCCCGGTCGCCACCAGCGACCCGTCGGGGCTGAAGGCCAGTACGGAGATGTCGCCCGACGTCCCGGCGAGCCTGGCGATCCGCTCGCCGCTCTCCAAGTCCTGTATCTCCGCACGTCCTGCCAAGACGATAGCCATCCTGGGACCGCTGGGATCCAATTCCAGGTGCGAGGCGCCCTCGATCGTGCGGACGACGGTGCCGTTCTCCCAGTCCCAGATGTTCACGTGGGGCTCTCCGCTTCCCCAGCTCGAGGCCGCGGTGGCGACGAATCGGCCGTCGGAGCTGAAGTCGACGTCGTCAATGCTGAAGCGTTCGTTCTCCTCCTTCAGGACCCGGATCACGTCGCCCTCGCCATCCACGACCTTGGCCCATCCGCTCCAACCCGCACTGACCATGTGCTCCCCGTCCGGGCTGAAGGCAACGGCGTTGACATCGAGGTGATGCCGGACCCTGAACAGCTCCTGCCCGGTGTCCGCATCCCAGACCCCGACCGCGTCGCCGCCGAAAGTTCGGGGACCGGTCGGGTAGCCGCCGCCGGCGGCGATCTGACGGCCGTCCGAGCTCACGTCCAATGCAAAGATGCCGCCGAAGGCTCGTGGTGCGATCGTCCGAGGCTCCTGCCTCCGCTGAATGTCCCAGACCGTCAGACCATGCCGGCTGGTCGTCACGATGCGCCCGTCCCGCAAGAACTCGACCAACGTGCCTTCGTCGCTGCCGGACGCCGGCAGGTTCGCCCACTCGGCGTCGCCGTTCAGACCCAAGTCCCAGGTCTTCACCGCAGTGAAGTCGGCGGCTCCGGCCATCACCCGGGTTCCATCGGGGGAGAACGCGACCCCCGCGACCCCGCTGCTCATCTCCGAGGCCAGCGACCGCACCTCGGTAGCGTCGCCGTCACTTTCGACGTCCCACACCTTCACCTCACGTCCCCCGGTGACCAGGAAAGAGGAATCCCGGCTCCAGGCGACGCTGCTAACGAGTCCGGTGTGGCCGGTGAGGGTGGACAGGAGCCCCCCGGTTTCCGCGTCCCAGATCCGTGGCGGCGCTAGGCCGCTCGTCGTGGCGATGAATCGGCCATCCGGGCTCCAGGCCACCTGCAGATCGCCTTCCCCGGTCCGTAGTCGGAACGGGCGATCGCCGGTCTCGAGGTCGAACACCGCGAGGGGACCCGAGTTGGTAACGGCGAGGCGCTTCCCATCGCCGCTGAATGCGGTATGAGTCGGGGCACCCTTCATGTCGTCGTGCGTCCACACCACTCGGTCCGTCACCAGATCGAGAACCCGTATCGTCGAAAGCGGCAGCCGTAGGGGTGGCGTAGATCCTTGCAACCACGTGTCTTCTCTCCATCCGGCCGCGACGAGTGAGCCGTCGGCGCTGAAGGAGGGTCCTGACGCGGGCCCCCTTCCCCGAACCGAGGCGAGTAGATCGCCGGTGGAGGGGTTCCAGACCTTGAGCATGCCGTCGTCGCCCGTGGTCGCGAGCCTCGAGCCGTCGCGGCTGAGGGCGACGTCCGTGATCTTGCCGGTGTGCCCCTTCCAGCGATGGATGCGATCTCCCGTCGCGGCATCCCTGAGGTCGATCATCCCCGTTCCGTCGGGGTCCTCGGTCACGAAGACCCCGTTGCGGCTCCAATCGAGATGGCCGCCGAGCCCGGGGGCCGTCATCACCACCCTCGACGCGGTGACCGCCTGATGCAGCGCTTCCTCCGCCTCGCGGAGCACGGTCCCGTCGACGGAACGGGTCTCCTCGACCGCCGACATCGCGAGCATGATGCTGCGCTCCGGGTCGGCCTCGAGGTTGGCCATGGCAGCCGACGCGAGCTCCCTGGCGCGGGCGATCCTGGCCTCACGGGTGGCGCGCTCACTCTGGTTCTTGGCGACGACAGTGAGCGATCCCGCCACGAGCGCCGCGACAGCGAAGACGGCGACGAGGGCCCGGAGCCGGGTTCGCGACCGTCGCTCGAGGCGCGCCTCGCGCAGGCGTCGCTGGTCTTCGGCGGCTGCTTCGCGGTCGCGCTCATCGAGGCTCGCCTTCAGGTAGGCGCGGTCGTGTTGCCCCATCGCGAGATCCGTCCCGGCGTCCCATGAGGCGATCTGCTCCAGGCGAGCACCGCGCATCAGGAAGCTCGAATCGTGATCGGACGCCCGCCACTCCGCCGCCGCCCGGGCCAGTCGCCGCTCCTGGCGCAGGTCCTCCCGCGCGTCCTCGATCCAGTTGCGCAGCCGCCCCCAAGCGCTGAGCAGCGCCTCGTGCGCGATCTCCACCGTCGGCTCCCGCGTGGAAGCGTCCCGGTCGAAGGTCAGGAACCGGTGCCGACCGAAAACGTCGAGCACGCGATCGATCGACTCGGGATCCACCTCGAGAGCGTCCAGCTCGCCTCGCGGGACCCGGCGTCTGGTGTCCTGCGTTCCCTCTCCGAGCGTCACCAACCTGAGGAACACCTGTTTGATCGCTCGTCGCGCCTCGGGGTCGGCGTCGTCGAGGATGCGATCGGCTCGCGCGGAGAGGGCGCCGGCGACCCCCCCGATCTCTTGGAGTGCCGCGAGGGTGAGCCTGTCCTCATCGCGACGCTCGAACAGCTCCGTGAGCGCGTACTGCACCAGGGGAAGCGGCCCCGGCTGGTGCGCGACCTCGGCGATCATCTCCGCGACCAGTCCAGCCCCCGGCGAGACCCCGACCCGTTCGGCGGGCTTGCGGATCGCCTGCTCCAGCTCATCGGGCGTCAGCGGAGGAACCGCCTCGTTCATCGTCGCGAGCAGCTCGCCGAAACGGGGGTAGGTGAGCGGACGGTCGTAGAAGTCGGCCCGGAGCGTCACCACCACCCGGAGCCGCGTATCGGGATCGACCGTGGCGACGCGCAGCGACTCCAGGAACCCCTCGCGCTCGCTCGCGTCTGGGCAGAGCTTGAAGACCTCCTCGAACTGGTCGACCACCAGCACGATCTCCGAGTCGTGGGGGACGAGCAGCTCCGCTGCCTCGAGGAGGCCGCGGGATCCGGATCTGAGCGTTTCGCGCAAACGGGCGATCGGGCGCACCGCGATCCGAAGCAGCGCGGCCTCGAGCTCGTCGATCGGATGCGCGCCGGGACACATCTCGGCCACGAAGCGACCCTCGGGTCCCCCTAACGCCCCGCGTCGGATCGCGGGGACGAGCCCCGCACGAACGACCGAGGACTTGCCGCTGCCGCTCGGTCCGACGACCGCGAGGAACCTGGATCCGACGTCTTCTCCACGCAGCCTGGCCACGAGCCGCTGCGTGAGCTCGCCTCGCCCGAAGAAGTCGGGCGCGTCCGCCTCGGTGAACGGCCTCAGCCCCTTGTACGGGTTTGGTGTGTCGCCCCTTCGAGGCTCGGCGACCGCGGTGCGATCGAGCGCGGCCCTCGCCGCCGCGGCGAACGCGTCGGCTTCGTGCACCTCGGTGCCGAGCTCGACCCGGTCGCAGAGCTCCGCGAGTCCGCCCGGCATGCCGTCTCCGAGCAGGCGCCGAGCGAGGCGGGCGAGCTCCCGCACGTCGGACGAAGGCTCTGGGACAGAGGCGAGCCCGACGAGGAAGTCGCCGAGGTAGGCGTTGCCCTCGCCGTCGAGCAGGACGTTGGATGATTCCACGCTGCCGTGCGTGACGCCCTGGCGGTGCGCGAACGAGAGCGCCGAGGCGACCTGCTCGAAGACGCGAACGGCGTGGTCCCCCTCCAGCGACTGCCCCCGCTCCTCCAGGGCGCGAAGGCTCCCGCCCCGCAGGTACCTCGAGACGACGTAGGCCTGACCGGGCTCCCGCCAGTAGTCATAGACGGGAACGACGTGCGGATGCTCGAGGGCGGCGACGGCCTGGGCTTGTTGCTCGAAGCCCCGGACGAACGCGGGGTCGGTCGAGATGGCGTCGTGGAAGATCTTGACGGCGACGTCGCGTTCGACACGAGGCTGGATCGCTCGGAACGCGACGCCCCTCGGTCCGTCGTGGATCTTCTCGAGCAGTCGGTACCCTCGGAGGCGCCGTCCCCGCAGCTCCAGCCCCGGATCCTGCCGCAGGATCCGCTCGTGCAGCCTCGTGAGTTCGGGTGACGGGTCGATCCCGAGCTCGTCGGCCAGGATCGTCCTGGCGCGCTGGTACGCGGTCAGCGCGTCGGCCTGCCGGCCGTCCCGGTACAAGGCCAGCATCAACAGGGCCCAGATGCTCTCCCGGAGAGGATGCTGCGCGAGGAGCACCTCGAGCTCCCCGATCGCTCGCGCCTGGGTCCCGAGCGCCAGCAGCCCCTCGAGCCTGTGCTCCTGCGCCTGCAACCGAAGGTCATCGAGCCTGGTCGCTTCGGCCGAGAGCGTGGGCTGATCGGCGAGCCCGGCAAGGGCCGGTCCGCGCCATAGCGCGAGCGCATCCTCGAGCAACCCGACCGCGACGTTCGGATCCGTCGCAAACGCCTTGTTCGCGTCCCGGACGAGCGCGTCGAACCGAGCGGCGTCCAGCTCGTCCGCGTCGAGGCGCAGGCTGTAGCCCGGGGCCCTCCACTCGATGCGGTCGTGTCCGAGTGCCTTTCGAAGGTGCGAGACGTAGTTCTGGATGATGTTCCGCGCCTTCTGCGGCGGTTCCTCCCCCCAGATCTCATCGACCAGGGTCTCGGCCGGGACGAGCTCGTTCGCACGAATGACGAGATGGGCTAGGACCGCGCGCTGCTTCGGCCCTCCAAGGCCGATCGGCCCGCTCCCCGCGTCGGCCTCGAGCTGTCCGAGGACGCGGAACTGCATCTTCCCCGGGTGGACGCGTCCCGACCGCGGCGGCGCGAGCGCGCTCATCTGCGTGGCGACGTCGGACGCGTCGGAGGCAACGGCCAGGACGTGGACGGGATAGGAAAGACCCTGCAGATGGAGTTCGCCGCGGTCGAAGTAGGTGACGCCCTCGATCGTGCGCGCGAGGTGAACGACGGTTCGGCTGGCGAGGATCTCGCCGGTGCCGGCCTCGGAGCAGATCAGGGCCGTGAGGTTCACGGCGTCGCCGCGGTACCCTCCGTCGACCTCCACGGCCTCCCCTACGTGGAGCCCGATCCCGACGGGCAGCGGAAGGTCCGGAGCCGCCTGCGTCCTCTGGAGACAGCGGCCCTGAACCTCGACCGCCGCGCCGATCGCCTGGCGAGGTGAAGCGAAGACCGCGAGCGCGTCGTCCGCCCGCATCTCGACGACGGAACCGTTCTGCTTCTCCACGGGTTCGCGAACGGCTTCTGCGAATCCGGCCGCGAGTTGCGCGGCGGCTTCGTCGCCGCGGACTTGAGCGAAGGAGGTGTACCCGCGGACGTTCGCGATCAGGAACGTCCTGACCTCGCTCCCCCGATCGCCGTGCGGGTGCGTCAGCCGGACATCCAGCATGCCGGTGCCGACGGAAGCTTCCTTCGCCTCCCGCATGCCGCCGAGTATCGAGCGTTGAGGCGTGGAGCGCCAGGTGCCGTCGGGCTTCTCGTTCACCGACTGCAACCTCGATCGAGGCGCTAACAAACCGCTTAAGGAACGGAGCAGAGATCCTCGGGCCGACCGGCACACTTCGCCGAGCTCGTCCCTCCGGCTTCTTTTAAGCGAACTTTCAGTCCCCTGGTTCAGCCTGCCGCCGTGCGCCATCGTGAGATAAACCTGCCGGGTCGAGGTGGCTGGTCGGAGATCCGTCGGCCGCTTATGGCTCTGGGGATCGTGTGCCTGCTGACGGCGGGCTGCACCGCTGAAGGCGGCGAGCCGGTGGCTGCGGCGCCGACCTCCGCGGACTCGCCCACGCCAACCCCAACCCCCCGGAGCTTGGGCGCCCTCGCCTACGGGGTCGACGGCGACATCTACGTGGCCGACTGGGACGGTGCGAACGCAGTCCGGATCGCCGATGGCCGTCCCCCCAACGAGTGCGGCGGCCTGGGCGAGTATTGGGGAGAGGGACCGATCTGGTCGCCCGACGGGCGGTATCTGGCCTATCGGCACACGGACTGTCAGGCCGGTCCGCCGCTGTCTCGAGATCCGTGGTGGGACGTCGTGATCACCGATCGGCAGGGCAACATCGTCGCATCGTTCCCCAGCGAGGGCTGGCAAATCATGTGGTCGCCCGACTCGACACGTGTGGCGGTTTGGGTCCGCTTTGGCGACACGATCGGCGTCTACGGGCTCAACGGCAAGCGCCAGACGACGCTCATCGTGCCGCCCGGAACGACGCTGGCGGGCGATTTCGATCCGGTGTGGTCGGCGGACGGCGAATCGCTCCTCCTTCCGTCGGTCGACGTTTCGGAAGCGGCACAGGAGCTTCGCGGCGTGGAGGTGCCCCTCGACGGTCGCACACCACGGAGACTCCCGTCGAGTGATCCACGATCCCAGTGGAACGCTACGTATTCGCCTGACGGATCGCGCGTCGCCTATACCGTCGGCGCACTCGTTGGCTCGCTCGTCGTTGCCGACGCCGATGGTTCCCACGCTCGGGAGGTCGTCGCTGGTCACGCCCACAACCCCGTATGGTCACCAAGCGGTGATCGAATCGCGTTCGCCTATGGCAACTGGCACTCCACCGAAATACGCGTGATCGACCTGGCGACCGAAACGGTGACGTTGCTTGCCGACATGGATCGGTCAGAACTACTCGGGGTCATCGACTTCTCGCCCGATGGCGATCAGATCCTGTTCTCGAGGACGGAAGATAACGGCCGCGGCGTGAGTTCGCTCTGGAGCATCCGCGCCGACGGCTCCGACCCCCGTCATCTCGTTACCGGGACCGGCTGGGGTGATTGGCGACCGCCGAGTCCGACCCGCTGAGCCGCTTCGACGAGGGCTCCCGCAAGGCGCAGATCGGCAGGCCATAGCCGCCGAGCCCAGCAGTCCGTCTCACCGAAATGCCCCAGGTCCACGAACGGGCGAGGACCCGGCGGAGCAGACGAGGGCGCCTTCATCCTCGCGTGCGTCTTCAGCACGGCGTGATCTCGATGTGTGTTTGTCGATCGCGCGCTTGGTATGAGACGCGCTCCTCGGACGACGCCGCCCCGCAGCGCGGCCTCTCACTCCTGCTCGCAGTCCTCCTCCATTCTGTTAGTCCGAGCTGGGGCTGTTCCTCCGCCAAAGCCTCCGACAGCCCCAGCCCGGACGGCGCGGCGGAAGTGGAGGCGAACGCCGCGCGCGGTTGTTGACGGGGGCGCTCGGGTTCACGGGGCTCCCGCAGTGCCCGATACGGCCATGTCGCCCACGTCCCCCGTCAAGTTTCACGATTGCACGCTTACCCGTTGCGACGGACCTCGACCTCACCGACGTCGTTGAACAGCGCCCGTCCGCCTGAAGCCGCACCGCCGGAACGTCGCGAGCGATGCCTCGTTCTCAGGTGCGATCCACGCTCGTCGTCCCCCGGCCTCGACGACGACGGCGACCAGCGAACTCCCGATCCCGCGACGGCGGTGGGCCTCGGCGACCCACAAGTCCCGGATCGGGGGCTGTTGCATTGGTCGCCCAGGCTCCCGTCGGAGAGACTGGCGCGATGAGACCGCACCGATACCCTCGTCCCTGCCCAGCCCCGCGTTCCGCGTTCAATGGCTATCGGTTCCCGCCCGAGGTCATCACCCTGGCCATCCGCCGGTACCTGCGGTTCGGCGTTTCCTACCGAGACGTCGAAGAGCTCCTCGCCGAGCGCGGGGTCGAGGTCGACCACGTGAGCATCTACCGGTGGGTCCAGCGGTTCGCGCCGGAGTTCGCGGAGGCAGCCCGAGCCCGTCGGCACGTCGCCGGGGATCGCTGGCACGTCGATGAGACCTACGTCAAGGTCGGGGGCATCTGGCGCTATCTATTCCGGGCCATCGACCAGTTCGGCCAGGTCATCGACGTCTTCCTCTCACCTCGCCGGGACGCCAAGGCAGCGCGGAGGTTCTTCGCCCGAGCGATGGATCGGACCCGGATCTCACCGGTGGAGGTCACCACCGACCGGTATCGAGCGTACCCCCGCGTCCTCGATGACCTGCTCCCCGCGGCCTTCCATGACACGGAGGCCTACGCCAACAACCCCATCGAGACCGACCACGGACGCCTGAAGGCCGGCTTCGACCCATGCGAGGACTGAAGCGAGACCGTACCGCCAGGGTCATCGTCGCCGCGCACGCCTTCGTCCAGAACCTCCGCTGGGGCTTCTACGATCTCGGGACCGACGTGCCTCCTTCCGCCCGGCTTGCCGACGCGTTCACCGAACTGGCCCTCGTGATCTGATACGCGTCCGAGAGGATCGGTTCACCTCGACCTAGCTTCGGCTAACGCAACAGTGCCTGCCGAAGCCTTCGACGAACTGGCCCTCGTGATCTGACACCGGCCCGAGAGAATCGGTCCACCTCGGCCTGGCTTCGGCTAACGCAACAGTGCCCGTACGGCTGGTCGAGTTCGGTGCGGACCTTGTCCATTGCGTGCTCTTCGTCCTTCCCAAGAACGCTGCGCTCCGCGACCTGAACGCGAGTGACCCGGATTCGGTAACGCATGAATCACCTCCGCGTTGATGCTAGCCCTGCTCACCGCGATGAATAGTCACCGCGCAATGTCCAACCCTCCCGGCAGCTTGTCGGTCTGCCTCGACCTCCTACGCCCCTTAGATCGAGGATGGAGGCCGGACACTCCCTACGCGGCAGGCTGGCGGTTGATGAAGTCGGCCATGCCGGGGACGGTGAAGGCGATTACGCCGTGCTCTGGCGCGTACACGAGACCCTTGTGGATCAGCCCCGCCCGAGTGGGTCCGACCGATGTGGAGCGCTTGCCCAGCCTCCGGGCCACTTCGCCCGACTGGCTGGGGACGTCACCATCACCGGCCATGGCTCGCATGTAGTCACGCTCGGTAGGTGTCGCCCGCTCCCACCTGCTACTGAAAAATCCATGATCGAGACTGTCCGTCCCCGCCTGGATTCCAGCGACGGCATCCTCGGACGTGATCCCAGGACCCGGTGCGAAGTCCCAGGCCGCCTTGCCGAACTCCTGGAGGAAGTACGGATATCCGGCTGAACCCTCGACAACAACAGCGACCGCGTCTTCTCCCCACTGGACATCCGCCTCTGCCGCAGGGCGCATGAGGGCGGCGGAGGCGTCCGGCGCGCCCAACGCACCGATCGGCCAGTAGTCGAACAGCCGCTCGGCATAGGACCGCGCATCCGCGAGAACCCCCGGAAGCGATGGCAGCCCCGCTCCGACGATGTAGAACTGGGCTTCCTGCTGCCCGGCTTCGTGACAGGCCTGACAGATGGCCCCCAACTCGTCTCGCGTGAGGTCCTGCATCTCGTCGATGAACAGGGCCGCCCCCACCCCAAGCTCGGCTGCCGCGGCGGCCAGGTCGATCCCGAGATCGGTCAGATCCGTTTCCAGCGATCCCGTGTCGGCGCGCCCTCGTTCGGGGTCGATCTCGATGCCGATGGCGAGTCCGCCACTCGGGTCGGTTCGAAGGGAGAAGGACTTAAAGGTCGCCAACGCCCGCCGGATCCGTCCGGCGATCTCCGATGCACCCGTCGCCTCGCGCAGCGCCCTGTTGAGGGTCCGAGCGACCTGCTCGCGGAATGGGCGGCCGCTTTGGCTCCGGTCGGCCTCAACCTTGCCCACGATCCAACCCTCACGATGGGCCCTGTCGGCGAGCTCGTTCAGGAGCACCGTCTTGCCCACGCCACGGAGTCCCGTCATGACGATGCTTCTGCTCGTGAGGGCGCGCTCCGCCCTTCGGCGCAGGACGTCGAAACGTTCGATCTCCCTGTCGCGGCCGGCCAGCTCTCTAGGGCGCAGTCCCGCTCCGGGCGAGTACGGGTTGGCTACGGGATCCATGGGCTAGCGAAGTATATCCGCTTATAGGGAAAGAGGCTATGAAGGATTATAAACCGCTACAAATTCGCCTCGTGCGGGCCACGAGGGACGGATCAGCGCCTCAGACGGAGCCGAAGCCGCTGACGGAGCCTTACCAATCTGCGGAGGTCTGGTCCGACTCCCCCCGGGGGCGCAAGTACAACCCGGCGCGTATACGACCCAACGGGCGCTCGAGCGGCTGCGGTGGACCGCGGACGGCACATGGGGCAAGATCCTGGCCGAGGTGGTCGTCGGGGACGACGCGGTGGGCGAGGTGGAGTGGGTGATCAGTGTCGACTCCTCGTTCGTTCGCAGATTGGCGATCCGGTTGCGCCGGCCTTCGACTCAGTGTCCGCGCCCGGTTGGGCGCAATCGTCACCGTCTCGTTAGCGCGTGATCCAGCCCAGGATCAGATCGTTCACCTCGGTCGGCCGCTCCAGCTGAAGGAAGTGCCCTGCGCCCTCCACGATCTGCGCATGGGAGTTCGGAGCGAGATGGTCGAGCACGTCTCTCGTGAGCTCCGCACGGATGAAACCGTCCCTGCGTCCGTGAAGGTACAGGGCGGGTTGAGGACGCCGTCGGCCAATCAGGGCTTTGGCAGCCGCATATCGATCGCATCGCCCTCGCCGCTGGTGATCACGATCTCGCGGCACCCGTCGTAGCGCGGCCCGCCGCGACGCTCGATGTGCGCGGCCACGGCCTCCTTGAGATCGTCGCGGCCGGTGAACGGGAGCGAGCTGTTCGCCTCGTCCTCACCGATCGCCGATTGGGTCGCCTCCATCGCTGCTGCGGGGGGGCGGGACATCGGTGTCGAGGTCCTCCATGTGAGGGACGTCGGGGTCGTCGCCGGCCGCCGCGGCGACCTGATCGATGTTGAAGCCAGGGTGGCCTGGCACCGCCCATCCTCCTTCCCGGGTGGGGTTGCACGCTACGTTCGACTGGAGAGGAGGAGGGTCCGATGAGCGTCCGCCGTCTCGATCACATCCCTGCAAGCTGGAGTCGAGAGCGGTGGTGCCGGACCCTATCCCGGCAGGTGAGAGCCCAATGCCGCGTCCTCGGAACGGACTTCAAGATTCTCGGGAACGTCCTCCCTGGGATGCAAGAGGCCGCAGCGGCGAACATCTGTTCTTGGCTTCGTAACGCCCATGCGGTGAAGGAGCCCGCCAAGGGGCTCGCCGAGAGCGGGCCCTCCACACTGGCGGGACCAAAGGGAGGAGCGCATGTTTGACGACTTGGTCAGGACCTGGGACGGCGAACTCGTTGTCGTGTCGCACGACCCCGAATCGGGTGCCTGGTTCTTCGTGTGCATCCACTCGACGGCGCTGGGACCGGCCGGGGGCGGCACCAGGCTCAAGACCTATCCGACTCCCACCGAGGGCCTGGCCGACGGCCTCCGTCTGTCCGCTGGGATGACTCGCAAGTTCGCCGTGGCCGATCTCCCCTACGGCGGCGGGAAGGCAGTCATCAGCCTCCCGGAGATGCCTGCGCCCTCCGAGCGCCGCCGCCTGATCCTCCGCCATGCCGACCTCGTCGATTCGCTTGGCGGCACGTTCCTGACGGCGCCGGACGTGAACACGTCCGAGGCGGACATGGACGTCATGGCGGAACGGACCCCTCACGTCCTCTGCCGCACTCCGGCCAACGGAGGGTCGGGAGATCCTTCCCCATCCACGGCCCGGGGGGTCTTTCACGGGATCCGGTCGAGCCTCGACCACGTGTACGGATCTCCGGACACCACCGGACGGACGGTGTTGGTGCAGGGGGTGGGTGCCGTGGGCAAGCGGCTGGTGTTCGACCTTCTCGACACCGGAGCGAGGGTCCTCGTGAGCGACGTCGACGGCGGCCGCGCCCGGAAGCTCGCCGAACAGACCGGAGTCTGCGCGATCGATCCCCGCGCGGCTTCTGAAATCGAGTGCGATGTGTTCGCTCCCTGCGCCCTCGGAGGCGTCCTCAACGAGCGCTCGATCCCCAGGCTCCGATGTGCCGTGGTCGCCGGCTCGGCCAACAACCAGCTTGCCTCGCCCGAGGACGCTGAACGTCTTACGG
>WNFV01008030.1_pt1 | contig 14167 bp, 11 predicted proteins | sample 5400101 | NCBI WGS metagenome assembly WNFV01 (sample SAMN13153361, study PRJNA577476) | soil metagenome | isolation source: 115 cm soil or saprolite under grassland replicate 1 | place: USA:California | collected 2016-06-15 | reverse complement strand
GCGCGATGCTGCGCCATGACGCCGATCATCGCCGCCGCGTTCGGCTTGTAGCCGGCGAACGGCCCCATCCGGCCCGCGATCTCGGCCGACTTGCGATACGCGCGACCAGTCATCAACCCGGTGATCGCAGCCGCGTAAGCGCGACCTTCGTCAGAGTCGTAAGGCAGACCCCGTGCCATCAGCAAGGCACCAAGGTTGGCGTAACCGAGCCCCAGTTGGCGGAACGCTTTAGCGTTCCGCTCGATCTCAGGCGTCGGATACGACGAGTTGCCGACGGCGATCTCCTGTGCGAGGAACATGACGTCCACAGCATGCGTGAACGCCTCGACGTCGAGCTCGCCGTCCTCGCGGCGGAACTTCATCAGGTTCAGCGAGGCGAGGTTGCAGGCGCTGTCGTCGATCGACATGTACTCCGAGCACGGGTTCGAGGCGTTGATGCGGCTCGTGTTCGGCAGCGTGTGCCAGTTGTTGATCGTTGTGTCGTACTGGACGCCCGGGTCGGCGCACTGCCAGGCCGCCTCGGCCATGTCCTTCAGGATCTTGCGCGCCTTGACCGTCTCGACGACCGCGCCGTCGGTGCGCGCCGTCAGGTTCCAGTCGCCATCGGCCTCGACGGCCTCCATGAACGCGTCGGTGACGCGCACCGAGTTGTTGGCGTTCTGGTACTGGATCGACGCCCAGTCGGACGAGTCGAGCGACATGTCATAGCCGGCCTGCTCGAGGACGCGGGCCTTCTTCTCCTCGTACGCCTTGCACCAGATGAATTCTTCGATGTCGGGATGGTCGACGTCGAGCACGACCATCTTCGCCGCGCGCCGCGTCTTGCCGCCGGACTTGATCGTCCCGGCAGACGCGTCTGCGCCGCGCATGAAGGAGACGGGCCCCGAGGCGTAGCCGCCCTTCGAGAGCTGCTCCTTCGAGGAGCGGAGGCTCGACAGGTTGACGCCCGAGCCGGAGCCGCCGCGGAAGATGACGCCCTCGCGCCGGATCCAGTCGAGGATCGAGTCCATCGAGTCGTCGATCGAGAGGATGAAGCAGGCCGAGCACTGCGGCCTCTCCTCGAAGCCGACGTTGAACCAGACGGGCGAGTTGAAGGCGGCGAGCTGGTTGACGAGGATCGCCTTCAGCTCGGCCTCGAACGTCTCGGCCTCTTCCTCGGTCGCGAAGTAGCCGTCGGTGCGGCCCCAGCCGGCGATCGTGTCGACGACGCGGCCGATCATCTGCTTGACGCTTCGCTCGCGCTCGGGCGAGGTCATGCGGCCCCGGAAATACTTCTGGGCGACGATATTCGTCGCAGTTTGCGACCAGAACTTGGGGAACTCGACGTCCTTCTGGTCGAAGACCGGCTTCTCCTTGCCGGGGATGAAGGCGTCGCGGATCTCCCAGTCGATCTCGTCGAACGGGTCGCGGCCCGGGATCGTGAAGTACCGGCGCACGGCCAGGCTCGCCGTTTCGTCGACGACGGTGTTCTCGGCCAGCGGGGTTGCCGGGGCCTGAGTCTCTATGTCCTTGGCGGTCGCCATCCTGTCCCTCCCGAGCCTAGTCCTATGGAATATGGATCTCGATCGGTGTGGTGGTGCGTCTTCTAGGAGGCGCCGCCGATCGGGATCTGGACCATAGAAACAGCCCCGGACGTAACCCTCATGGTAGCCGTGAGGCCCCTTCCCAAGCGGGATTTCAACGGCCTGGGCAAGCTCGAGACTGTCCCTCGGACGAGGGATTCGCCGCAAGTTGTGGGGCCGGCCCCGTTCTTCTCCCATAACGCGAATGCGGCTCAGATCGATGACCGGTTGGCTGCCCGTGCTCGTGGCGGTCGCTCTTGCCCTGGCCGCAGGGGGAAGCGCCCGTGCCGAGGTGTGCGTGGTCATAAACCCGGTCCTCGACATTGGCTGCCGCGAAGGACAGGGTGCGCCCGCTGGAGGGGAACCGACGGCGAACTCGGAGCCGGCGGGCGCACCCCGCGAACCGGAGCCTGCGGTGCGGAACTCGACCGCCGTGCGCTACGACCCTCGCCGCGTTGCTGTGACTTTCAAGCCCGGGACAACTCGGGCCCAGGCCCGGACAGTGATCTCCGATGCCGGCGGGACGATCGAGGCGGTCATCCCGCAGATCAACGCCTACCTCGTCGGCGTCGAACCCCGTGCCGAGGTGCTGGCCTCGCTGGAATCGTCGTCTGCCGTCGCCAGCGCGGCCAAGGAGCCGATCGCCGAGGCCTTCGACACGAGCCCGGACGACACGGACTGGCCGCAGCAGGAAAGCCTGCGCGTCGCGGGCTTCCCGAAGGCGTGGGACGTCACACAGGGCTCGAGCAAGGTCGTCGTTGCCGTCCTCGACACCGGCGTCGATTCGAAGCACCCGGATCTGCGTGGCGCGCTCGTCGCCGGCTGGGACTTCATCGACAACGATGCGGATCCGGCGGACGAGCACGGACACGGGACGGCGGTTGCGGGCGTGATCGGCGCGCGCTCGAACAACCACGCGGGTGGTGCCGGGATCTGCTGGCTCTGCCTCGTCATGCCGATCAGAGTGCTCGACTCGACCGGGAGCGGCGACGACACCCTGATCGCCGCCGGAGTCGTGTGGGCGACCGACCACGGCGCGCAGGTGATCAACCTCAGCCTCGGTGGCCCCGGCTCGAGCGTCGAGCTGACCAACGCCCTGGCCTACGCAAACGCGAAGGGCGCAGTCGTCGTCGCAGCTGCCGGCAATGCCGGCGTCACGACGCAGTTCTTCCCGGCGGCGGATCCACGCGTGGTGAGCGTCGCCGCGACCACCGTGGCCGACCAGCGCTTCTCGTGGTCGAACTTCGGCTCGTGGGTGCGACTCGCCGCCCCCGGCTGCAACGTCGCGACGATCCTCGGCGGCGGCTACGGCACCTTTTGCGGCACGTCGTCGGCGACGCCGCTGGTCAGCGGCCTCGTTGCGCTCGAGTTGAGCGCGCAGCCGGCGGCGACGGCCCGTGAGGCGGAGGATGCGCTGGCACGCGCGGCCGTTCCGCTGCCGGCGTTCGTGCAGTACGGCCGCATCGACGCGGGGAAGACGCTCGCGCTGCTGCGTCCGGCTGCGACGACGAGCGTCGTGTTCAGAGGCACGGTCGGCCGCAAGCCTCGCACCCGTACCTACAACCTCGACGTCGGCGCAGGGCCGTTCACCGCGGTGCTGCGCTTCACGGGCGGCAGGCGCCTCACCCTGGCGACTCCGGTCGGAAAGGTTGCGGGGCGCAGTCCGCTCCAGGTGAACGGGACGTCGACCCCAGGAACGTTCGCGCTGCGTGTCAGCGGGACCGGGACGAAGACGTCGTTCGTCCTCGCCGTGACCTACGTGAAGTAGCTCACCTGGCATCCCTCGATCGAGGGATTCCGCGCAAGTGCTGCCAAAAGGAGCGGTCAACTCGAACGACGGCTAGGAAAGAAGGGGATATGAGAGCCAAGTGGTTCTTCGTGATCGCCGCGTTTGTGGCGCTCACGCTCGGCACAGCGCAAACTGCACTGGCCGACAACGATGCGACGGGCTCGGTTGGCGCAGTGCAGACCGGGCCGGTCGGAGCCACACCGACCGCGGACGCGAGTCAGGCGGGCGCGACTGCCGCCGCTTCTGTTCCGGTTGCAGTAGGTGGCTCAGGCGACAACACCGCCACGGACTCCGTGGGCGCTGTGCAGGCCGGTGGTGGCAACACCTCGAGCAACTCCACCGGCAGCGTGCAGGTCAGCTCCGCGAGTGCTTCGCCGTCGGCGTCCGCCGGGGTCTCGGACAACAGTGCGAGCGCGAGCGTCCCGCTGACGGTTGGCGGTGACGGCAGCAACACCGCGTCGAACTCGACCGGTGGCGTGCAGATCGGCGGCGGCAACTCGTCTACCGGCTCGGCAGGCGTGCTGCAGGCCGGGTCGCTGCAGGCAGCTCCCGCTGTCGGTGCGTCCATCGTCGGTGAGGCCGTCGCCGCTTCGGCGCCGGTGGGCGTTGCAGGTAGTGGTAACAACGCCGCTGACTCGATCGGAGCGGCGCAGGTTGGCGGCGGCAACAACGCCACGCGTTCGTTCCTTGCAGTTCAGTCTGGTCCGGTCGGTGCAACTCCGTCGGTCGCTTCGGGTTCGACAACCGCGGCGGCGTCAACACCGGCCTCCGCTACCGGACAGCCATCCCCCGGGACGCGGACGAGTGAGGGTGCACCGCGCCCGAATCGCAACACGTTCGGCGTGACGAAGACGCCGAACGATGGGCCGCAGACGTTCGGCCGGCTTCCGTTCACGGGGCTCGGCCTGCTGATGTTCGTCTTGCTCGGGCTGGCCCTGCTCGGTACGGGTCTGAAAACCCGTACGAGTACGCGCCTGAGCGTCTAGAAGGAGGGGCCTACGGGCGGCGGGTCAGCCGCCGCCCGACGGGCCTGAATTCGGCGCGCCAGGTAGCTGACTCCGGCGGCCGCCATCAGCGTGAAGGCGAGACCGCCGAGGACGAGCAGCGGAATCGGAATCGAGTCGGCCGTGCTGGGCCCGAGCTTCTTCGCGAGCCAGTGGAAGATGCCGCCACCCGTCGCGCCGCCGTTCGGACCGTCGCCGTCGTTGCGCCCGCTCGCCAGCGGCACCACAAGCGTGTCGCCCGTCACGTGCCCGCCGTGCTGGCGGATCGCCGACTGGAGCGCGCGATTGAGATCGTCGCGCAGCGTCCCGTAGATGATCTGGTCCTCCGGGATCTGTTTCAGTGCTTCGCGGTAGCAGTGGACGGGATACGTCTTGTCGACGCGGCCGTCGACATACCAGTCGTGGATCAGCGCCTTCGAGCAGCTGCTCATCGACCGCGCCTGAGCCGGCTGCGCGACGCCGAGCGCGGCGCCGATGGCTACGGCTAGGGCTAGGGCTAGGAGGATGAGGGGCTTCGAGAATTTGGGCATGCGTCTGCCTGGCTGCGGCTTGCGCGGGACTCTAACGACGATCTTGCTCACCCTGCCGGACGCCCGTGTGCCTCCCATGAGTCAGTTGTAAGCGCTTTGTAAGCTGGATTAGCTCCATTTCATTGATGTTCGAACGTTGGGCGGGCTTTCCTGGACTCGGCCTACGGCTCTGTTAGCTTCGCGCGCTATGCGCTGGCCTGTCGTCTGGGGAGCCGCGGCCGCCGGGCTGGCCTTCCTGGCGCTCTTCTTCAGCGACGGCTCGAGTCAGTCGCGGCTTTTCTGGATTGGGGTGCCGGCCGTCCTCGTGGCCGCGGTCGGCTGGGCGTGGCGGCGGCCGCGGTTACCGCTCTCAGGCGCTGTCTTCTTCTGTGCGCTCGCCGCGTTCGTGGTGTGGCAGGGCGTGTCGATCGCCTGGTCGATCCAGCCGAGCCGCTCGTGGGATTACACGAACCGCGGGCTCGTGTACTTCGCGTTCGCTGCCGTGGGGGCGCTCGTGTCGAGCGCGCCGCCGCGGCGGTTCGCGGCGGTTGCGTGCGTGTTGCTGGGCGCGCTGTTCGTGTGGGCGCTGGCGGCAAAGGTGATTCCGGGGCTCTATCCGGACTACGAGCGGCTCGCTCGGTTGCGTTATCCGCTCGGGTACTGGAACGAGCTGGCATTGCTCGCGGCTGCGTCCGTGCCGTTCGGGTTGTGGGCCCTCGGCCCGCGGCACGATCGGCGGGCCAGGCTGGGCGGCGCGCTGTTGCTGTTCGCCGCGCTCGTCGTCACGGTCCTTACGTACTCGCGCGTGGGGATCGTGTTGACGGTCGTCGCTGCGCTCGTGTGGCTCTGGCTCGATCGTGATCGGCTCGCGGCGCTCGGGCCGCTCGCGGTGGCGTGGATCGTCGGCGCGGTGGTGGCGGGGGTTGCGCTGCTCCTTCCCGGCGTCAGCTCGGACGGGGTGACGCACCACGCGCGCGTGCGGGACGGGCTGGTGCTCGGCGCGGTGCTCGTCGTGGGTGCGGCGGTCGTCGGCTTCGCGTCGCGTTTCGTGTTGTCGCGAGCCGTCGACCCGCGCATCGCGCGCGCCGCGGCAGTTGCGCTCGTCGTTCTGGTGCTTGCGGCACTTGCAGCTGCGGTGGTTCGTGCCGGCGGGCCCGTGGACTTCGTCAGCGCGCGCTGGCACGAGTTCTCGAACAGGATCAGCGCGCAGGTGCCGGAAAGTCCAACCCGGATCATCAGCGTCAGCTCGAGCAACCGGTGGCGCTGGTGGACTGAGGCGTGGAACGCATTCACCGACAAGCCGCTGCAGGGAACCGGGGCGGGAACGTTCGAGCTCGTCGACCGCGTCGAGCGCGACTCGCCGTTGGCGACGACGGAGCCTCACTCGGTGCCGCTGCAGTTCCTCAGCGAGACCGGGATCGTCGGGTTTCTGCTGTACGCGGCGGTCGTGGCCGCGGCCGTGGTCGGGATTCTCCGGCGCGAACGAACGCGCGTATGGCTGGCGCTTGCTCTGGGAGCTGCGCTCTGCTTCGTGCACTCGTGGGTGGACATCGACTGGGACTTCGTCGCCGTCCAGGGGCCGCTCTTCCTTAGCGTGGGAGCACTCGTGTCCGGTCCTGCGACTCCGATGCCCGCGCGCCGGTGGGTTGTCTCCGGGGCGGTCGGTGTCTGCGCGCTGGCCGCGCTCTATTCGGTGACGTCACCATGGCTGTCGGCGAACCGCGTTGCCGCTGCGAACGACGCGATCGAGCGAAACAAGCCCGGACTGGCCTTGACCGAGGCACGGTCCGCGCACGCCTTCAATCCACTGTCCGTGGACGCGCTGTTCGTCGAGGCGCTTGTCGAGACGGACGACGCGAAGGCGCTTCAGCTCTACCGGCGCGCGCGTGATCTGGAGCCCACGAATCCGGAGACCTGGTATCAGCTGGGCGCCTTCGAGCTGTTCATCAAGCAGCCGCGAGCTGCGTACCGCGATCTGAATCACTCGTACACGCTGGACAACTTCCTCTTCGGCTCCAAGACTCTCGCAGGTCACCAGCTCGATGAGGCCCGCTGCAAGGTCGACCCGGCTACCTGCCCATGATCAGCACGAGGTGCGCGCCCAGCAGCTGCAGGGGACGCATCCCGTCGAGCGGGCGAACGATGCGGACGTGTAGATCGCGTCCGAGCCGCGCTCCCTCGGCTTCGTAGCCCGGGCGGTACATGATCAGCGTGCGGGGCGTGTCGCCGGCGGCGTTGCCGATCTGGCCGAGCTGGTAGCCGCGCGCGCTCACTCTGTCGGCGGCCGCGTGTGCGGCCCCGGACCTGCCGCCGCCGTTCAGGACCATCACGGAGGTGTCGCCACGGTCGAGCGCCGCCTTCTTTGCGGGCGCGGGGTGAGTCGTGCGAACCCGAGGCGTGCCGGCGACGGCGGCGGTCTCACGCAGGTGCGTCGCGAGAGGATTGCCGAGCAGCACGATCGCGGTCGCGGCGAGGGCGATGAGCTCGATCGTGGCGACGGCGCTGACGGCGATCGTCGCCCGGCGCCAGGGCCGGATCACGTCGAGGTCGAGGTCCTGTGCGTGCTGCATCGCCCGGAGCGAGTTCGTCCCGCGCGGGCGTGCTCCTTCAAGCGAGGGCGACTCTCCTCGGCGGTTCGAGACTCCTCCAAAAGGCTGGGGTCAGACCCTTGCAGTTCGAGACGTGGCTCTTGCCTACGTGGTGGAGATCCAGGCCCACGTTTCCGTGAGGCCTTCGTCCAGCGAGTGCTGTGGCTCCCAACCCAGCTCGCGTTTCGCCAGCGACGGATCGAGGACGCTGCGCTGGAGCTCACCGGGCCGCAGCTCCGCGAACTCCGGTTCATGCTCCATGCCGGCGACGCGCTGGATCCGCTCGTACAGCTCGACCACCGACGTCTCGACTCCCGTGCCGACGTTCAGGACGCCGCCGGCATGCTCCGCCGCAGCGAGCGTCGCCGTGACGACATCGTCCACGTACACGTAGTCGCGCGTCTGCGTCCCGTCGCCGAAGATCTTCGGCGACCCGCCCTCGCGCAGCAGGTTCATGAAGATCGCGACGACACCTGCTTCGCCCTTCGGATCCTGCCGCGGCCCGTAGACGTTCCCGTACCGCAGCGCCACGTGCGCGGCGTCGTACAACCGGTTGTACGCGGCGACGTACTCCTCGCCGGCGAGCTTGGACACCCCGTACGGCGCAAGCGGCGCCCGCGGATGGTCCTCGCGCGCGGGCGCGTCACACTCTCCGTAGATCGCGCCGCCGGTCGAGCTGAACACGATCTTCGTCCCATGCTTCCGCGCGGCCTCGAGGACGTGCAAGGTGCCGATGACATTCACGTCCGCGTCGAAGTCCGGCCGCTCGACCGAGACGCGGACGTCAGCCTGCGCCGCCAGGTGGAAGCAGACCTCCGGGCGCACCTCGTCGAAGATTCGCCCGGTGTCGCTGCGGATGTCGCCCTCGTGGACGTGAACGCCCTCCGTGACGTTCTCGCGCCTCCCTTTGGAGAAGTCGTCGAGCACGTGCACCTCGTCCCAGCGAGCCAGCAGCGCATCGACCACGTGCGAGCCGATGAAGCCCGCGCCTCCTGTCACGACCGCCCGCACGCGCCGTATCGTACGGACGGCGGTGTTCGTCACCTTCGAAGGCCTGGATGGGTCCGGCAAGACCACGCAAGCGGAGCTCCTCGCCGAGGCTCTCCGCGCGGACGGTCGCAACGTCGTCGCCACTCGGGAGCCGGGCGGCACGCCGCTGGGCGAGGAGGTGCGGCGCCTGCTCCTCGCGGGAATGGAGATGAGCCCCTGGGCCGAGGCCGCGCTTTTCGCGGCGGCGCGGTCCGAGCTCGTCGATCGCGTGATCGGGCCGGCCCTTTACGCGGGGCACGACGTCGTCTCCGACCGCTATCTCGATTCGTCGCTCGCCTACCAGGGCTTCGCGCGCGATCTCGGCATCGAGGAGGTCTACGAGCTGAACAGGGTCGCCACGCGGGGCCTCCTGCCGGACGTCACGTTCGTCCTCGAGATCGATCCCGACACCTCCGCGAGACGTGTCGGACAAAGCCCTGACCGCATCGAGCGAGAGGGACCGGAGTTCCGGCAGCGCGTAGTCGACGGATACCGCATAGTCGCGGGGAAGTACGCGGATCGCGTCGTCCTGCTCGACGGCACGCGGCCGCCTGATGAACTGCACGAGGAGATCCGTGGACGTCTTCGAGAACATTTCTGAACAGGCCGAGGCAAAGCGGCTGCTGCACGCCGCGCTCGCCGACGAAGGCCCGGCGCATGCGTACCTCTTCTATGGACCTCCCGGTGTGGGCAAACGCGCCACCGCAGTTGCGTTCGCCGGCGAGTTGATTGCGACGAGCCCGCAGGCGAAGCCCGCGGGCTCTCCAGACGCCGCCGCCAAGTCGGCGGCTTCGGACCGCGGGCGCGTCGAGCGCGGCTCGCATCCCGACCTGTACGCGATCGAGCCGGTCGGTGACCAGATCCGCATCGACGACATCCGCGAATTGCGCCGCGATCTGCACATGCGTCCGTTCGAGGCCGACCGGCGCGTCTACCTCGTCTACGCCGCGGAGACGATGAACGAGGACGCCGCCGACGCACTGCTCAAGGATTTGGAGGAGCCGCCGCCGTACGCGGTCATCGTCCTTGTCGCCGACGATCTCGGGCCGCTGCCGGAGACGATCCGCTCGCGCTGCCAACTCGTCCCGTTCACGCGACTCTCCGATCGGGCGATCCGCGAGGAGATCGACGCCCGTGCGCCGGGGCTCGAGCCCGACGGGGCCGCCTCGCTCGCGCGACTCGCATCGGGACGTCTCGACCGCGTTGCCAGGCTTCTCGATCCGGAGAGCGCTCGTCGGCGGGAGGCGTTGCTCGAGGTCGCGCGCTCCGTGTACTCCGAACCGGAGTTCGAGCCCGGCGCGGCGGCGCAACGCATCCTCGACGGCGCCCGTGAATGCGGCGCCGAGGCGAAGCGGAAAGCCGAGGAAGGGCTCGAGCTGCTCGACCTCCCGACCCGCGAGGCGGAGCAGCGCGTGCGCCGTGCAGCCCGCGGCGCCGAACGGGAAGAGCTGCTCGCGTCGCTGGAGGAGCTCGCGTCCTGGTACCGCGACCTGGTCGTCGTGGCGGTCGGCGCGGAACGTGCGGTCGTGCATGCCGACCGCCGCCCCGTCCTCGAGCTGGACGGCACGACCGAGCGTCTTGCGGGTGCGGAGCGCGCCTGCGAGCTCGTCCGTGAGACGTGGCGCGCCTTCGAGGAGTTCAACCTCAGCCCGCCGCTTGCGCTCGAAGCGCTCTTCGTCCAGCTCCGCCGCGAGCTGGGCGCCCATGTGCCGTCACTCACTTGAGGGATCTCCGCAAGATTTGGGCCGGGACGAGCTCTTGCAAGGGCGATCCCAAGAAGGAGAGCCCAATGAAGAAGCTCATTCTCGTTACGGCACTCGCCGCCGCCTTCGCGTTCCCCGCGGGCGCGTTCGCGGGGACATTCACCGGCGTCGTCGTCGGCAAGAGCGGCAGCAACCTCGCGGTCGCGTCGAAGGCCGGGACCGTTCGCACCGTCCACACGCGCGCACATCCGCGCATCGGCGCCCGCGTGCGGGTGGACGGCGCGGCAGTCCGGGTCCTCGGTCTTGCACACCGCGCGCGCATCCACGCGGTCGTGGTCACGCGTGCGGGCGGCGCGACGCTCGTCGCGGCCGGCCGCACCCTCCTCGCGATCCGCTCCTCGGGTCGCAGGCTGTCTTCACTCTCCGGTGCGGGTCCGTCGACCGGGGCGGTCGTGAACACGACCGTCGGCATCGCCAACGGGCAGCTGACCCAGCAATCGATGCAGGTCGTTGGCCAAACGGGCTCTGTCACGGTTCAGGCCCAGGTGACCGCTGTTGCACCCGGCAGCATCACCGTCCTGGTGAACGGCCAGCCGTTCTCGATTTCGCTCCCGGCGGGGATCCAGTTGCCCGCGTCTCTCGTAGGCCAGTTCGTGACCCTCAACCTCAGGCTCGCCCAGGCAGAAAACGCTGAGGACGAGGACAACGACGACCAGGGTGAAGATGAGGACGACGACCACGGTCACGACGACCACGGAGATCACGGCGGCGACGGGGACGGCTAGCAACCCCAAGCCCTCACCCCAGGCCGGCCGCCCCGACCACGGAGCGGCCGGCACCCTTGTCGCGAAGCTGTTCAACGATCACGGCCGCATGGTGCTCGGGCTTTGTCGTCTGCTGCTTCGCGATCCCGTCGAGGCCGAAGACGCAGCTCAGCAGGTCTTCCTGTCAGCGCACAGTGCCGTCTTGCGGGGTTCCCCGCCGCGCGAGGAACACGCCTGGCTCGCCGCGATCGCGCGCAACGAGTGCAGGGCGCGGATCCATGCACGCATGCGCGAGTCCCTCGCTCTCCCCGATCTTCCTTCGGACTTGCCCGACCCGCTCGCAGCGGCGATCCGGGCCACCGATCTCGAGGCGATCTGGGCCGCAATCTCGAGCCTCCCTCGCCGCCAAAGGCGCGCGCTCGTGCTGCGCGAGGTGGGCGGCCTGTCGTATCACGAGCTCGGTCGGGCACTCGGCGTCTCGCAATCATCTGTCGAATCGCTGCTCTTCCGTGCGCGCCGGCAAGTCCGCGGGCTCATTGCCGCGGCCACGCCGCTGGCCCTGCGCGATGACCTGGCTCGGCTGATCCCGGGCTTCGATCCCGGGAGTGCGGGACTTGCCGCGCGAGCCGTCTCTTTGCCCGTCGCCGTGAAGCTCGCGACTGCTGCAGTCAGTGTCGGCGTCGTCACGACAGGCGCGGCACAGTTTCCGGAGCACCACGCACGCCTACAGGTGAACGCGCAGGCGAGGGACTCGCTCACGCGTTCCGGCCCGGTCGAGCCTGCACCAACTGCGCTCGTCATGCGACGGAGGCCTCCTGCTCGTCACACGCAGGCTGTACAGGTGCGGAGAGAAGACAACTCAGATCGGTCGGGTGAGCGTGGGCACGAGCACGCCGAGCGGGCCGAGCCAGCGGAGCAGGAGCACGAGCTCGCCAAGACAGAGGCGGGCCACGGCGGCTCCGACAGCCTCGGCTTGGACAGCTCGGGCTCGGACCATTCGGGCTCGGGCAGCTCCGGCTCGGACCACTCCGGCCCCTCGGGCGGCGACTCGCAGCCCGACGGCCTCGACGACTAGCCGAGCCCGGTCACCCTCGATCTAGGGTCGTCCCGCCGCTGAAGGCTGCCGACACTCGGTCTACGAGCGCCTCCGGGCGGAAGCGTTCGGACCCGCAGCAGGAGGACAGGTGGCCGCAGAACCATCTATAGGTCGGGCAACCCGCGTCGAGCGACCCTTTGCTCCGGGCGCCGATGCCGCAGCCGATCTCTACGAGCGCTACTCCGCTCAGATCCACGGCTACTGCCTCCATCAGCTCGGGTCACGTGAGGAGGCGGAGGACGCCGTCCAGACGACGTTCATGAACGCCTTCCGTGGACTCTCTCGCGGGATTGTCCCCGAGCTCGAATCCGCCTGGCTGTTCAAGATCGCGCACAACGTGTGCCTCTCTCGCCGGCGCTCTTCCTGGCGCCGCGGCAAGATCGAGGCACCGAACAACTTCGAGGTCCTCCAAGAAGTCATCCCGGGACGCGAGCAGGTCAGTGATGAGCTGATCGGCCTGCAGGACGTCCTCGAGAAGATGCCGGAGAACCAGAGGCGCGCGATTCTCTTGCGGGAGTGGCAGGGGCTCACATACCGCGAGATCTCGGCTGAGCTTGGGCTTACCCAGGCTGCCGTCGAGACACTGATCTTCCGCGCACGTCGTGCGCTCGCTCAGGGCCTGGAGCAGGACGCAGACACGTGGAAGAAACGGCTGCGTCGCGGCGCCGACGTCGGTGGTGCAATCGCATTCGTGAAAGCACTACTCGGCGGCGGCGGCGCGGCAGCCGTCAAAGTTGCGACCGCACTCGCGGTTGCAGCAACGACGGTGGCAACCGCGACGGAAGCGCCGCGGCATGCTCACCCGGTACAGGCCACCAAGCCCAATCCTGTTGCGACTCGGCACGTGACGCGTCAGAGCACCGCGACGATCGCTTCGTCCGCTGCTGCGACGACTGGTTCACTCGCCCATCGGGCCTCGACACGCACCGGCCACCCTGCCAGTTCGGGCGAGCGTACTCTCCCAAAGCCGGTAGCACTCCCGGCAACGCATCCCGACGAGACGACCAGCGCACCGGCTCCCGCCCAGTCTTCGTCCGCACCGGAAGCACCGCCCGCACTCCCTCCGGCTGCAAGCGCACCGTCCACGCCCGCGCCCGCCGACAACGGCCATGGCAACGGGAAGGGTGACAAGGCAGACCGTACGCCGCAGTCGACGACTCAGCCGACCGAGACGACGCTTGCCCCGTCCGCAGACCCGCCCGCGCCGGAGTCCGATCAGGGCCACGGCAATGACAAGGACAAGTCCGGCAACGGCAACGGCAACGCGAACAGCACCACCGACACCGGCGATGCCAATTCCGACAAGCCCGGCAACGACAGCGGCAAAGGGAACGGCAAGACCGACAAGTAATCCGGCGAACCGGGGCTATACTCGCAGCCCGTCGCCGACGTAGCTCAGCTGGTAGAGCACTTCACTCGTAATGAAGGGGTCCCCAGTTCGAATCTGGGCGTCGGCTCTATTCGCGAGATGTGATCCCTGCTTGGCCCTGAGTGTCGTGGTGACTCGCTGGCGAGGAATGGGACTCTGGGATTCGTGTACCTGGGAGGTACAGCGGAAGCTGGGAGCCGTCACTGTCGTCTAGACGCGAGCCGATGCGCCCTGCTTCAGCAGGCGTACGGGAAGTGAGCGATTCGCTAGGCACAGAGACGTGCACTATCCCTGCGTATCCCTGCGTAGTGGGTGGAGTCGCATACGGAGTCGCAGCGTTACGGGATTCAGTCGCAGTGCCAGGGGTCATTCCTCGCGGGAGGATCGTCCTGGATTCAATGTCGTGGTGACTGTCGCTCCGATTCGCTGAGGGAGTCGTATACCTGGACAATCCTCTCGCCTCGCGTCCTCCATTGCGCGCCCCCTTCAGACCGTGTGAAGGGGTCCCGTAGGCGGGCATGAAGGTTCTCCCGTAGGTACGCGAATCACGACGCGAGTCGTCCTCCATCCCTAGTTAGGTGAGGGGAGGGTTGGTCTTTCCCAGCGCCGCGAGAATGATCCACACGACGAGGCCGAGGAAGAGCAGTCCCGCGACGTAGAGGGCGACCAGATTCAGCGTGAGATGCCCTTTCCTCTCGCTCAAGCAGTCTGACTCTAGTCGCCTCCATCCCGTCTCGATAGGGCACGGGGAGGC
>WNFV01006246.1_pt1 | contig 14167 bp, 17 predicted proteins | sample 5400101 | NCBI WGS metagenome assembly WNFV01 (sample SAMN13153361, study PRJNA577476) | soil metagenome | isolation source: 115 cm soil or saprolite under grassland replicate 1 | place: USA:California | collected 2016-06-15 | reverse complement strand
GATCCTCGGCGTCCGCCTCCGAGCGCGTCATGCGCAGCGCCGTGCGGTACAGCGCGTCGAGGAAAGAGAGCGCCTCGACCTCGAACGGATCAGCGACCTGCGCCACGTGCCCACTCTATGAGCAACGGCTCGCACACCCGCCGCAGTCCAGGGTCGCGGCTGCCATCCTCCTCGCGTGGCCACGAGCATCCGCCGGCGCCTACGCACGATCGCGTCCCGCCTGCGGCGCGCGTACGGCGATCCACCCGCGGCGCGCCACCTGCCGCCGATCGACGAGCTCGTCCTCACGATCCTTTCGCAGAACACGAGCGACGTGAACCGCGACCGCGCGTACGCGGATCTCCGCCGCGCCTACCCGTCCTGGGCCGCCGTCGCGGGCGCGCCCGCGCGGTCGATCGCCCGCGCGATCCGCCGCGGCGGGCTCGCGCTCACGAAGGCGCCGCGGATCAAGGCGACCCTCCGCTCGCTCGCCGGCCGCGGGATCCCGCTGGACGAGCCGCGCGCGCTGAGAGAGCTCGAGGACGCCGAGCTCTGGGAGCTGCTGCTCGGTCTGCCGGGCGTCGGCCCGAAGACCGCCGCGTGCGTCCTTCTGTTCTCCCTCGACCGGCCGCATTTCCCCGTCGATACGCACGTCCACCGCGTCGCGATCCGCCTCGGGCTCGTCGGCGAACGAGCGACCGCCGCGGCGGCCCAGGCCGCGCTGCAGGCGCAGGTCCCGCCCGACCTCGTCTATGCGCTCCACATGGGGCTGATCCGCCACGGCCGTGAGGTCTGCGTCGCTCGGCGGCCGTTCTGCTCGCAGTGCGTCCTCTCGGATCTGTGCCCGCGGGTGGGGGTCGAAGCCTCTCGATAGGTACAATCGGTCTTCACGGGCCGACGTATCCGCTTCGCGGATCGTCGGCGTCGTCGGCCGCTCGCGCGAGCAAGCTCGCGCGGACGGCACTCCTAGCCGACGTAGCTCAGTGGTAGAGCAATGGTTTCGTAAACCATCGGTCCCGAGTTCGAATCTCGGCGTCGGCTCCGCTCCCCGCTTGCCAGCCGCCGTCCCAGCCGACACCATGCGCGGCCGTGGACCCGAACATCCGCATCGTCATCCAATGGCTGCACGTCCTCGCTGGCGTGCTCTGGATCGGCGGCGGCGCGTACACGCTGTTCGTGCAGCTGCCCGCCTTCCTCGCCGTAGCGCCGCCGGCGCGCGGTCCCGTCATGGCGCAGCTCGTCCCCCGCCAGCTCTTCTACATCCTGCGGATGGCCGAGATCACGATCTTCACCGGCCTCCTGCAGATCATCGCGACCGGCCGCGGCGAAGAGCTGAGCGCGCCGTTCGGGTCGCGCTGGGCCGGCGCGATCGTCCTCGGGATCATCGGCGCGCTCGCCATCTACGGCCTCATCCGCGCGGTCGCGAAGCCGACGATGGAGCGTCTTCTCGGGATCGGCGCGCGCGTCGCCGCCGGCGACGCCGCGGCGGCGAACGAGGCGCCCGCGCTCACCGCGCGCATCCAGAACATCGCGCGGGTGCAGATCGCGATCGGCTTCGCCGTGATCTTCCTGATGGTGGTGGCCCGCTTCAGCTAGGCGCGGCGATACGCTCCGCTCATGAGACGGCACGCTCTCGTCGTCCTCGCCCTGCTCGCGGCGGCATGCGGCGGTCCGACGACGCCGACCAGCACCGCTCCGACCGCGACGCTCCAGACCGCCTCCGTCGCCGCGCGGCCGGCGTTCCTGACCGTGCGTCTCACCGATGTGCGGACCGGAGAGGCCTTCACGCTCGGCGGGTTCCCGGGGAAGGTCGTGCTCGGCATCGCGATGGCCGTGTGGTGAACGACCTGTCTGGGTCAGCAGTTGCTGATCAAGGACTCGCTGGCGAGCCTCGGGCCCGACGTCGTGATGGTCACGCTCGACGGTGACCCGAACGAGGACGCCGCGCTCCTCAAGAAGTACGCCGAGCAGCACGGCTTCACCTGGCGCCTCGCGGTCGCGCCGCGCGAGCTGATGTCCTCGCTGTCGCAGACGTTCGGCAACGAATACCTGAACCCGACGTCGGACCCGATGCTCGTCGTGTCGGCGAAGGGCAACGCGTACAAGCTGCCTCTCGGGCACAAGACCGCGGCCGACCTGCGTAGCTTCGTAGACCGCTACCGGGACCAGTGAGCCCGGCGGAGCTCGCCGCCGCGTTCGGCCTCGGCCTCGTCGCGACCGTGTCGCCATGCGCGCTGCCGCTCTACCCGGGATTCCTCGCGTACCTCGCGGCGAAGAGCGATCGCACGCCACGCGCCACGGGATGGCTCGGCTTCGCGGTGCTCGCAGGGGTCCTCACGATGATGCTCGCGATCGGCGCGCTCATCGCCGCGCTGCAGGTCGCCATCGGCCGCGTCCTCGTCGTCGTCACGCCGCTCGCGGACGTGCTCGTCATCGCGCTCGGGATCGCGCTCATCGCCGGCGCGAACCCGTTCGCGCGGTTGCCGTCGATCGCCGCAGGCACCTCGGATCGCGGGCCGATCCTCTCCGCGTTCGTCTACGGGCTGCTGTACGGGCCGATCGCGATCCCGTGCTCGGGGCCGCTGCTCGTGGGGATCTTCAGCCTGTCGCTGTCAGTCACGGACCTCATCGGCAAGCTCGCGTTCTTCCTCGCCTTCGGCCTCGGCTTCGGCGTGCCGCTCGTCGTGATCTCCCTGCTCGCGCGCGGAAGGAGCGCGGCGCTCATCCGCGCCTTCACGCGCCGGTACGCGGTCATCTCGCGCGCGGCCGGCGCGCTGCTCATCGCCGTCGGTCTGTACGACCTCTCCGTCAACCTGCCGTTCGCGCTCTTCTACCTCGGCGGCTGATCCCCCGTCGTGAGCAGCTAGAGGGCGATCTCCATCCCGTCCTCGGCGTGCTCGACGCCGAATTCCGCAAGATGCGCGATGCTCTCGGATCCGAGGTGCGTCGCGATGACGCGGTCGCAGCGCAGCTCGCCACGGTGCGCGACGAGCTCCGTCGCCGACAGGTGCACCGGATCCGGCCGCGAATACGTGGTCGTCTCGCAGATGAAGAGGTCCGCGCCCTCGGCGAGCGGCGGCAGCGCCGCGCTCCACCTGGCATCGCCCGAGTACGCGATCAGCCTGCCGCCGATCCGGACGCGCAGGCCGTGCGGCTCGGAGACGGGGACGTGCTCGACGGGATGCGCCGAGACCTCGGCCGGCCCGAACCGTAGTGGCCGTGGTCCGAGCACCGTGAAGCGGATCTCGTACGGCATCGGTGTGTCATAGAAGTCCGTGTAGAGCGCGAGCGCCGCGTCCTTGTAGCGCCGCTCGAGCGAGGGCGGACCGCCGATGAGGAGGTCGCGCGTCCGCGGCGCGTACTTCTGCTGCATCGCGAGGAAGGGGAGGCCGCCGAAATGGTCGCCATGGAGGTGCGTGATCGCGACCGCGTCGATCTCGGTCGGATCGCAGACCCTGCGCAGCGGCGGGAGCGAGCTGCCGCCGCAGTCGAGGAGGATGCGGCCCTCGGGCGCCGTGACGAGGATGCACGCGTGCGACCGCCCGCCGTCGGCGAAGGCGTTGCCGGTCCCGAGGAACGTGACCCGGACGGTCACGCGATCTCGGCGAGCGAGACGGGGCGATGCTCGCGCCAGGATCGGCCCGCGGCCTCGGCGATGCGCAGCGCCTCGAGCGCGTCGGCGGCGGTGCACGGGTTCTCGGCCTCGCCGCGCGCGAACCGGAGGAAGTGCGCGAGCTCGGCGCGGTACGCGTCGGCGAACCGCACGTGGAAGGACGGGTACGGCGGGCCGGCCAGCGGCGCCGCGTCGGCCTCGACCGACCGCCAGGGCGTCCGTGGGTCGATGCCGATCGCGATCGTGTCCTTGCCGCCGTGGATCTCGACGTGGATGTCGTACCCGGCCTCGTTGTGGCGGAGCGCCGTCATCAGTCCGATGGTCCCCTGACGCATGCGGATCATCGCGGCCGAGGTCCCGACGTCCTTCATCGCGTCGTACGCCGGGAACCCGCGCGTCGACCCGGTCGCGGTGATCTCGTCGACCTCGTCGTCGAGCAGCCACCGCGTGATGTCGAAGTCATGGATGAACTGGTCCTTGAACTGACCGCCTGACGACGCGACGTATGCGTCCGGCGGCGGCGTGCGGTCGCAGCTCACCATGACGAACGAGTACACCGTCCCGAGATCGCCCGCGCGGATCGCGGCACGCGCGCGCTGGTAGCCGGCGTCGAAGCGGCGCTGGAACCCGATCTGCAGCCGGCCACCGGTCGCGGCGACGTGGTCGACGATCTTCTTCGTCTCGGGGAGCCCGATCGCGATGGGCTTCTCGCAGAACGTGGGGATCCCCGCGTCGAGGCAGCGCGGGATCAGCGCCGCGTGGGTGTCCGTCGGCGTGACGATGACGGCCGCCTCGGCGCCGTCGAGCGCCTCGTCCACGGTCGCGGCCACCGTGGCCGACGCGAGGGGCGCGGCGACGATGCGCGCGCGCTCGGGGTCGGCGTCGTAGACACGCAGCTCCGTGACCTCAGGGAGGGCGGAAGCGGTCGCCGCGTGCGTGGCACCCAGCCGCCCGACCCCAAGCAGGGCCACTTTCATGTGAACAAACTAGGCGAGCGAGGATCCGGCTGCGCCGGTCCGAGCGAGTCCCCAAGAGCGGAGCGACTATCCGCGAAGCGAGGCCCGCAGGCCGAGCCGACGGATATTGATTAAGTTCCCGGCGTGAAGCTCGCCGGAGCGCCGATCTCGTGGGGCGTCTGCGAGGTGCCCGACTGGGGCTATCAGCTGCGACCCGACCGCGTCCTCGCCGACATGCGCGCGCTCGGGCTCGGCGCGACCGAGGCCGGACCGCCAGGGTTCCTTCCCGCCGATCCGTCCGCCGCGCGCACGGCCCTGCAACAGCACGCGCTCGGGCTCGTCGGCGGGTTCGTGACCGCCGTGCTCCATGAGCCCAAGGTCCGCGCGGCCGAGCTCGCCGGCGTGGAGCGGCAAGCATCGTGGCTCGCCGATCTCGGCGCGGACGTGCTCGTGCTCGCGGCCGCGACCGGGCGGACCGGGTACTCGGCGACGGCCGAGATCGACGACGCGGGCTGGAAGGCGCTCTTCGCGGCGCTCGACGAGATCGCGCGGATCGCGGCGCGCCACCGGCTCGTGCTCGCCGTCCACCCGCACTTCGGGACGGTCATCGAGCGGAAGGCGCACGTCGACCGCTTCCTCGCGGGCTGCGCTCACGGGCTGTGCCTCGACACGGGCCACCTCGCGCTCGGCGGCGCGGATCCGGTGGAGATCGCGACGCGCGCGGGCGATCGCGTCCGTCACGTCCATCTGAAGGACGTGGATGCGACGCTCGGCGCGTCCGTCCGCGACCGCGTCCTCGACTACGCTCCCGCGGTGCGCCGCGGGCTCTACTGCGCGCTCGGCGAGGGGAGCGCCCGCATCGCGGACGTGCTCGCGCTGCTCCGCGGTCGCGCCTATCGCGGGTGGTACGTGCTCGAGCAGGACGTGATGCTCGACGGAGCGCCGGCCGCGATCCCGGAGTGGATCGAGAAGAGCGTGGCGTTCGCGAGGGCGCATGGCTGACCTCGAGATCATCACGATGGGCCGCGTCGGTGTGGACCTCTATCCCGAGCAGATCGGCGTGCCGCTCGCGGACGTGCGGACATTCGCGAAGTCGCTCGGTGGCAGCCCGACGAACGTCGCGGTCGGGGCCGCACGGCTCGGCCGGCGCGCCGCGGTCATCACGAAGGTCGGCGACGACGGCTTCGGCGCATACGTGCGTACGGCGTTGGTCGAGTTCGGGGTGGATGCGCGCTTCGTCGGGACGCACCCCACGCTGCGCACGCCGCTCGTGTTCTGCGAGGTCTACCCGCCGGACCGGTTCCCGCTCCTTTTCTACCGCGAGCCGAAGGCGCCGGACATGGAGATCGCGCGCGACGAGCTCGACCTCGACGCGATCGCTCGCGCCCCGCTCTTTTGGACGACGGGGACCGGCCTCTCGGCGGAGCCGAGCCGCACGGCGACGCTCGCGGCGCTCGACGCCGCGCGCGGCATCCGCGTCCACGATCTCGACCACCGCGCGTCGCTGTGGCCGTCGGTCGAGGACGCGCGCCGCTGGGCGCGCGAGGCGATCCGGCGCGCGACGGTCGTCGTCGGCAACACGGACGAGGCCGAGATGGCGACGGGAGAGCGCGATCCCGACCGCGCCGCGGCCGCGCTGCTCGAGCTCGGCGCGACGACCGCGATCGTGAAGCTCGGTGGTGATGGCGCGCTGGCGCGCACGCGGACCGACTCCGCGCGGGCGCCGGCGTTCAAGGTCGAGGTGCTGTGCGGCCTCGGGGCCGGTGATGCGTTCGGGGGGATGCTCTGTCATGGGGTGCTCGCGGGCTGGCCGCTCGCCAAGATCCTCCGCTACGCGAACGCGGCCGGCGCGATCGTCGCGTCGCGCCTCGCGTGCGCGGATGCCATGCCGACGGAGAGCGAGGTCGTGCAGCTGATGCACGCGGTGCCCGCGTGAGCAAGACGGAGCGCCTCACGATGGCGCAGGCGCTGGTCCGCTTCCTCGCGGCGCAGCACGTGGAGCGCGACGGCGTGGCGCAGCGTGCGTTCGCCGGCTGCTTCGGCATCTTCGGCCACGGCAACCTCGCGGGGATCGGCCAGGCGCTGCACCAGTACGCGGATCGCCTGACCTATCACCAGGCGCGGAACGAGCAGGCGATGGTGCATGCGGCGATCGGGTTCGCGCGCATGCGCGACCGCCTCCAGATGCTCGCGTGCACGACGTCGATCGGCCCGGGCGCGACGAACATGATCACCGGCGCGGCGGCCGCGACGATCAACAGGATCCCGGTGCTGCTGCTGCCGGGCGACGTCTTCGCGTCACGTCGTCCCGACCCGGTCCTCCAGCAGCTCGAGTCCCCGTCGCGCGGCGACGTCTCCGTGAACGACGCGTTCCAGCCGGTCTCGCGCTACTGGGACCGCATCACGCGGCCGGAGCAGGTCGTCCCCGCCGCGCTCGCCGCGATGCGCGTGCTCACGAGCCCCGCGGACACGGGCGCGGTCACGCTGTCGCTGCCGCAGGACGTGCAGACCGAGGCGTTCGACGTCCCCGCCGCGTTCCTCGAGGACCGCATCTGGCACGTCGAGCGACGCGTCCCGGACGCGGCGGCGCTCGCGCGGGCGATGGAACTGATCCGTGCGGCGAAGCGGCCGCTCATCGTCGTGGGTGGCGGCCTCATCTATTCCGGGGCGAGCGAGGCGCTGCGGCGATTCGTCGAGGCGACGGGGATCCCGGTCGCGGAGACGCAGGCCGGAAAGGGGTCGCTGCACTTCGACCATCCGTCGGCCCTCGGCGCGATCGGCGTGACCGGGACGCTCGCCGCGAACCGGATCGCTCGCGACGCGGACGTCGTGATCGGTATCGGCACGCGGTGGAGCGACTTCACGACGATGTCGAAGAGCGCCTTCGCCGCGGAGGGCGTGCGGTTCGTCAACGTGAACGTCGCCGACGTCGATGCGGTCAAGCACGCCGCCATCGCGCTCGCGGGCGACGCCCGCGCGACGCTCGAGGCGCTCTGTGGCATCTCGTACCGTGTCGACGACCGGTACCGCGCCGAGATCGGCCGCCTGCGCGAGGAGTGGTCGCGCGAGGTCGACCGCATCTACGGGCTCGGCAACGCGCCGTTGCCGTCGCGCGGCGAGATCATCGGCGCCGTCAACGAAGCCGCCGGGGAGCGCGGCGTCGTCGTGTGCGCCGCGGGCGCGATGCCCGGCGACCTCCACAAGCTGTGGCGGACGCGCGACCCGAAGCAGTATCACGTCGAGTACGGCTACTCGACGATGGGCTACGAGATCGCCGGCGCGCTCGGCGTGAAGATGGCCGCGCCGGAGCGCGACGTGTTCGTCCTCGTCGGCGACGGCTCGTACCTGATGCTGCACACCGAGATCGTCACGGCCGTCCAGGAGGGCCTGAAGCTGACGATCGTGCTCGTCGACGACCACGGCTTCGCGTCGATCGGCGCGCTGTCGCGGTCGCTCGGGAGCGACGAGTTCGGCACGAAGCGGGACGCCCCCGTCGACTTCGTCGCGAACGCGATGAGCCTCGGCGCCCACGCGGTGCGAGCTCGCACGGTGGACGAGCTGCGCGCCGCGCTGCGGGACGCGCAGGGCGCGAAGCAGACCACCGTGATCGTGGTCGAGGCGGACCGTTACGCCGGCGTGCCGTCGTACGACTCGTGGTGGGAGGTCGCGGTCGCGGAAGTGTCGGAGCAGAAGACCGTGCGCGACGCTCGCGAGGCATACGAGAAGGCGAAGCGCGCGCAGCGCTGGCACCTGTGACCGATCTCCTCGTCGGACCGACCGTCCCGGCTGAAGGGCCGATGAAGCGCCGGGTCCGCCCGGGCGGTGCCGGCGCGGTGCCGTGGAGCTACGTCGGTTTCGAGGCGTACCAGCTACCAGGGCGTGCGCGTCTCGAGGTCCCGCTCGACGAGCGCGAAGCCTGCGTCGTCGTGCTCGGCGGGCGGGCGTTGGTCCGATGGACCGGCGATCGCGAGATGACGATCTGGGAGCTCGGCGGTCGAGCGACCCCGTTCGACGGTCCTCCGGCAGCCGCGTATCTCTCGCCTGGCGGCAAGGCCACGGTCGAGACGGCGTCCGAGGTCGATCTCGTGATCGGCTACGCGCGATCGACCGAACGGCCCACCGCGCGCGCATTGCCGGCCGCAGGCGCGCGCCTCGAGGTCCGCGGTTCCGGCGCGATGGAACGGCGGATCCACCACATCCTCATGGAGGATCAGCCGGCGTCATCGCTCCTCGTGACGGAGGTCGTCACGCCGGCGGGGCACTGGTCGAGCTATCCGCCGCACAAGCACGACATCGACGACCCCCCGCGCGAATCCAAGCTCGAGGAGATCTACTACTTCCGCTTCCGCGACCCGCGTGGCTTCGGTCTCATGCGCGTCTACACCGACGACCGATCGCTCGACGAGTCGATCGCCGTGAGCGATGGCGACCTCGTCCTCGTGCCACGCGGCTATCACACGTTCTCCGCTGCGCCCGGCTACGACGCGTACTACCTCAACGTGATGGCGGGCCCCCGGCGCGAGTGGAAGATCACGTTCGACCCAGACCACGAGCGCATGCGCTGGTGAGCTCGCGGATCGAGGGCGTGCTCTTCGACTGGGGCGACACGCTCTTCGCTCCGCCCGACGCGGCACGTGTCATCGCGGAGGTCGCCGGCGAGCGCGGCGTCGTGGTCGACCAGGCCCGCGCCCGCGCCATCTGGGACGAGCTCTGGACGCTTGGGAAGACACCCGTCGAGCTCGCGAAGGGGCGCGACCTCTCGGCGGACGCGCACCGCACGGCGTGGACGTCGCTCTTCAAGACCGCGGACCGGCACATCCCGGGCATCGGCCGCGCGCTGTACGACCGCGTCATGGATCCCGCCGCGTGGGTGCCGTATCCGGACACGGCCCCGACCCTGCGCGCGCTGCGCGAGCGCGGCGTGAAGGTCGCGATCGTGAGCAACGTGCCGCGTGACCTGAGCGACGTGTTCGCCGCGCACGGGCTCGCGTCGTGCGTCGACGCGTTCGTGCACTCGTTCCAGGTCGGCGCGGAGAAGCCGGACCCGCGCATCTTCCTCGCGGCGTGCGAGCGGATCGGCACGGCGCCGTCCGTGACGCTCATGGTCGGCGACCACGCGATCGCGGACGGCGGCGCGACGGCGGCAGGTCTCCGGTTCCTGCTGCTCCCGCCGCACGAGGGCCACGGGATCCGCGGCCTCGACCGCGTCCTCGCCCTCGTCGACGCCGAAGCGGTCTAGCGCGCGAGGGCGCGGATCCGCGCCTACGGCGAGGTCATCACCGCGCTGGGCTAGCGCAAGGATGCTCCAGTGCCTCGCGCATCGCGGCATCGCGGTCGTGGCGCCGAACATCAACGGCTCGACCGGCTACGGGCGCGCGTGGCAAGAGGCGATCCACCGGGGACTGGGGCGGGATCGACACGCGCGACCTGCGCGCGGTCTCCGAGTGGATGGCGGCGGATCCCGGCTTCGATGCGGCGCGGCTCGGCGTCTTCGGCGGCTCGTACGGCGGTTTCGCGACGCTGCTGTGCGCGACACAGATGCCCGATGTGTGGAAGTGCGCGGTCGACATGTTCGGGGTGTCGAACCTCGTGACGATGATCGAGAACGCGCAGCCCAATTGGCGCCGGTTCCTGGCGCGCTGGATCGGCGACCTCGAGCATGACCGGGAGAAGCTCATCGAGCGCTCTCCCGTCACGTACGTCGACCGGATCCGCTGCCCGATGTTCGTCGAAGCGGGCCAACGCGGATCGCGCGTGGACGATGGTGGTCGAGTTCCTCACCCGGGAGCTGCTCGGGACGTGAGCTCTATGCACGCTCAAGGGCGATGACGGCGGCGGGCCAGGCGAACCAGTGACGTGAGCCCATCGGCCGAGCCTGAGAGCGAGCGGTCGCCTTCATCGAACTGTCATCGATGACGGTCGCAATACGGTATCGACCGGCCCCACGTATGCAGACCCAACCGTCGCCCGAGCCCACGGCGGGTCAGAGGGTGGGCGAGCAGGGGCATGGGGGGTCGGTCATGGCAGCGATCGTCCGCGGACGTGCTCGTCCGCACTCCATCCTCGCTGAGCTTCGCTGGGCGCTCGCCGCGCTCGTCGCCGTGGGCGCATCGGTGTCCGCGACCACAGGGCTCGGCACATTCGCGAACTTCTCGGCTCAGACGACCAACTCGGCGACGTTCGCCGCGGGCACGATGACGGTCACGAACGTCGCGGGCGCCGCGGTGAGCGGGACGAACTGCTCCGCGGACACGAACGCCGGCACGTGCGCGGTCCTCTTCAGCGCCGGCACGACGGCCTTCAAGCCCGGCGCGGCGGACAAGACGAACACCGTGACGCTGACGTACACCGGCAGCGTCCCGACCGGCGACTTCCGGATCTACACGAGCGCGTACGTCTCGCGAGCCGCGGCATCGTCCGCGTTCTGCACCGCCGCCGATCCGGCGGCGAAGGTGAACCTGCAGATCAAGCAGGGCGCGACGGTGATCTTCCCGACGGCCGGGAGCGGATACGGCACGCTCGCGGCGTTCGCGGCGGCGTATACGAGCGCGACCGCGGGCCTCCAGCTGAAGGGCGGCGCGGGCGGGGCGGGTGCGGCCGGCGTGTGGGCGAGCGGTGACGCGTCGACGTTCACAGTCGCGGTCAACCTCGACGCGGCCGCGGACAACTCGTACCAGGGATGCCAGTCGACCGTCACGCTCGTCTGGTACGCCGCTCAGTAGCGCGCATGACGACCGCGGTCCGGTCCATCACGCTGCTCGTGCTCGCCGGGGGGCTCGCGCTCGTCGCGTTCGCGCTCGGCCCGCACGTGCTCCCGTATCAGTACCTCGTCGTGCTCTCGGGCAGCATGGAGCCCGCGCTCCCGGTGGGCTCGGTCGCGATCTTCGAGCCGGTGCCGGCCGGCGCGCTCGCCGTCGGTGACGTGATCACCTTCCAGCATCCGTCCCGGCGCGACGAGTTCCTGACGCACCGCATCGTCGGCGTCGAGAGCGGCGACGGCACGCCGCTCTTGATCACGAAGGGCGATGCGAATGGCGTCGTCGACGAGTGGCGCGTGCCGGGCGCCGGCACGGGGTGGCGCGTCGCCGGCGTCATCCCCGCGCTCGGATACGTCCTCGTGGGACTCCGCTCGCCCGTCGCGCGCGCCGCCTTCGTGCTCGTCCCTCTCGCGGCCCTCTGCGTCGTCGGCGCGGCGCGGCTCGTCCGTGCGCGCTCCACGGAGGAGCCCGATGACGAGCGCGCCGAGGAGCGGGCCGCCGCCTAGGCGATGACGCTCGGTTGGCGGGGCGGAACGATGGCGGGCCTGCTCGTCATCGCGGCCGTGTCATCGGGGCGCGCCCTGACGGCCGCGTCCTTCGCCGCGAGCGCGGTGAACGGGCCGAACACGATCGCGACCCTCGTCGTCCAGCCGCCGCCGACAACGAGCGCGAGCGTGGGGCCCGGTGGCGGGGTGCACGTCGCGTGGGACGCGTCGCCCACCGCCGCCGCCGAGAGCGTCACGTATCGGGTGCTGCGGTCACCGGGTGGCGCGGGCGCGTACGCCCAGGTGAGCGCGTCGCCGATCGAGGGGCTCACCTACGACGACGTGCCCGCCGGCGACGGCACGTACGACTACGCCGTCCTCGCCGCGGTGAGCAGCTTCACCAGCGCCGCGGGACCGGTCGCGACGGTGGTCGTCGACGTGACCGCGCCGACCGCGGTGACGCTCAGCGCGGCGACCGGCAAGACCGCCGTCGGGAGCATCGACCTCACGTGGACGGCCTCGAGCGACGCGGGCTCCGGCATCGCCGGATATGTGATCCACTACGCGCAGGCGGCGACGTGCCCCGCGGCGTCGGCGTCGGCGTACCCGAGCGTCGTGCGCGTCGGGCCGGTCACGGCGACCGAGGTCGACGGGCTCGTCCGGCACCAGAAGTATTGCTTGTACGCCGAGGCCGAGGACGTCGCCGGGCACACGAGCGCGCCGAGCAACGTCGCCTCCGCGACGGCCAAGTAGCGCCGCGATCAGGGCCGGGCGGGTCGCCGTTAGCGGCAGGTCGAGCTCGCAGCGGTCGAGTGGATCCTGGCGCCGGCGACCGCCGGCGATCGGCTCATCAGCCGAATTGGCGATCGATCTGCTTCAGCGAGATGTCGCCGCCGGAGCGCCAGACGCCGGGAGACGCCTCCTCGTCGATGACGACGGGACAGCACGGCATGCCCCAGGACAGCACGAACGCGCGCACGCGCCCCTCGAACCGGGTCCGCTGCGTCGTCCCGGACGCGTCGGTCGTGACGACGGTGCCGTCGAGGCGGATCGTCGCGATGCCGTCACCGAGCTCGGTGCCGGGCTCGAAGCGCTCGATCTCCGCGGTGGCGTCCTGGATCAGCCGGCTCACGATCTTCCCGCGGTCGAAGGTCGCGAGCCACGCGTTGCGTGCCTTCGCGAAGGTCGTCTCGACGCCGGCCGGTCCGGAGTAGCGCAGGGCGTCCGTCGGCGTCGACGGCACCCAGGTCTCGCTGGCCAGATACCAGCTTAGGACGTCCGTGAGTCCCGGCTCCACGTTCGAGCGGGCTAGCGGCGGGAACCCGCTGAACCAGCGGCCCGTCGCGCCGTCCCAGCCGTCGATGACGCTGAAGCGGTTGTCGCCTCCAAGTCGCAGGCGCCCGGTCTCGATCTCGTCCTGCGCGCTCCCGGAGACGACCTTGTCGCGGATCGTCGCGGTGACCTCGACGATCGCGTTCGAGCCCCATGGCTTCTGGTAGACGGCGTCGACGCGGAGCGAGTCGACCTGGAACTTCCGGACGACGCCCGGGCGAGCGGTCTCGCGGAGCGCCTGCACGACGACGTCCTTGAAGGCGGGCAGCATCCCCCAGAGGTTCCCGGCGTTACCGGTCTTCCGGAACTCGTCCAGGCGCGGGAGGTACTCCTGCTCGATCGAGTTGCGGACGCGAAGCTCGAGATCCCGGTCCCAAGCGACCGGGGTCAGCGTGCCGCTCGGGGCCGCCATCGGGAACGCGGTCTGCTTCAGCGTGACCTTCGGGAACGCATGCGCCGGCTCGGGCGACGGTGTCGGGCTCGCCGCGCCCGGATCCACGGGCAGCGGTGTCGCGACGCTCGTCGGCGCCGGCTCCTGCGTCGCCGGGAGTGTGGTCGCGACGGGCGCCGTCGCCGGCGGCGAGGGTGCCTGCGTCGAGGCAGGCGTGCACGCCACGATCGCGGCGGTCAGGCAGAGCGCGATGAGGCGCAAGGTCAGAAGTCTGCTAGCGGCCTGCTGACCAGGCCATTCCCTCAGGACCCTCGTAGCTGCCGTAGTAGCCGAAGCCGACGTCGCCGGCGGTCCGCACCAGCGGCTTCGTGCGACCCGTCGCGGGATCGAGCAGGCCGAGCGTCATCGCGATCGGCGGCAGCGTGTTCAGCGATGTCGCGACCTGCGTCGTGCGCCACATCGTCAGCAGGGACGTCCCGCTCTGCGTGGCGCGGACGCCCTCATAGACGCGTCCCTCGACGCGGTCCCCACGTGTGAGCCGGCGCGTGGCGACGTCGTACACGCTGAGACGGCGGTCGCCGCTGTCACGTCCGGCGAAGTACGGCATCGGGTCGTAGTCGTGCGCGTCGGCGAGGACGAGGTAGAGCTTCGTG